>WNGR01001195.1_pt1 | contig 38119 bp, 40 predicted proteins | sample 5407581 | NCBI WGS metagenome assembly WNGR01 (sample SAMN13153383, study PRJNA577476) | soil metagenome | isolation source: 80 cm soil or saprolite under Garry oak tree replicate 2 | place: USA:California | collected 2016-06-15 | reverse complement strand
CCGCCGCTGCAGCTCGTCAACCAGCGACCCCATCAAGCGCCTCCTCACCCTCACCGGAACGGTAGGAGACAACACCCGCCCACGGCAGGCCAACCATCAACTTCCCCGGTCAGCCACTCCCTTCACAGGAGCTGCACCCGTTCGCGATTGAGCCGTTGCTAACCCCGCCGCATGCCCGGCGCAAGGTCTGTGTCAGCGTGGCATCGCTGAACGTTTGCGGCTATACCTGCCCGGGGGCCTTGACCCTCGTGCGGGTACGCCAGGTGCACCTCCGCCCGGCAGCCCTCCAGGGGAGGGCGTTCCAACCTTGGCGCAGTCACCGGGTAGCCACGGCGGCCTCGGGCAGGCCATGTAGATGGCGGTCGTCGCGGGGCGGGAAGGAACGCCGGGCCTTTACCCCTTGCACACGACGTGCGACCCTGGGCTTTGCCGCTTGAGGCGGCATGTTCCACCCCGGGTCTCCATGAGGTGATCCGGTCAGGTCTCCAGGAGGGGAGGACCAATGATGGTCCGTCGCGCCGCCATTTCCATGGCGTTGCTTGCCTCAGCTGCAGTCCTTGCCGTTCCCGCGCTCGCCAGCGGGGCGTCCACCGGCGCCCAGGTGATAACGGCGCCCACCGAGGCCAAGGTGACGGTGGGCAGCCCTCTCAGCCCGTACCTGCCTAACGGCTCCAACGAGCCTGCGCTGGCCATGGACGCAACCAATCCGTCGGTGCTGGCCGCCGGTGCCAACGATCTGGTCGACAGCGCGCCGTGCGTGGGCAGCAACTGCAACCTCACCCCCGACATCGGCATCTCCGGCATCTACTTCTCCCTCGACAGCGGCGCGACGTGGACGCAGCCGACCTACACCGGCCTGACGGCGCAGACCGGCACCACGCAGATCGGCCCGATCCACACCCTGCCCGGCTACTTCGAGCACGGGATGTCCTCCCACGGCGACCCGGCGCTGGCGTTCGGGCCCAGGCCCGGCCCGAACGGGTTCTCGTGGGCGAACGGGTCCCGCCTGTACTACGCCAATCTGGCGTTCCCGCTGAGCACCGCGCCCGGCTTCGCGGGCGCCTCGGCGGCCGTCGTGTCGCGCACCGATAACGTGCAGGCCGCCGCGAACGGCGACGCGAGTGCCTGGAAGGACCCGGTGATCGCCAGCAAGCAGAACTCCGCGCTGCTGACCGACAAGGACGACATCTGGGCGGACAACGCGTCCTCCAGCCCGTTCTTCGGCAACGTCTACCTGTGCAACGTCGCCTTCCGCAGCGTCAACGGGCTGCCCGAGCCGCTGATCGTCGATGTCTCCTCCGACGGTGGCAGCACCTGGCGCCAGCACCAGCTCACCTCCGCCACCAACAACGCCCAGGTCGGCGGGCGCCAGGGCTGCGCCGTCCGGACCGACAGCGCGGGCGTCGTCTACGTCGTGTGGGAAGGCGCTGACGTCAAGACCGGGCAGAGCGTCTTCTTCCTGGCCCGGTCGTTCGACGGCGGCAACACCTTCGACAAGCCGCGGGAGATCGCCACCGTGCACGACCTCGGGGTGTTCGACCCGGTGTCCGGGCGGTTCGTGTTCGACGGGTTCGCCGGCACCCGCACCGACAGCTTCCCGAGCCTCAGCATCGCCAACGGCGCGCCCACCGGCGCCGACGCCACCAACACCATCGTGCTCACCTGGCCCGACGGTGCGATCAACCAGGAGCAGGCACTCGTGCAGACCTCGGTCAACCGCGGCCTGACCTGGTCGGCCCCGGTCAGCGCCGCCGAGACGGGCGACCGGCCAGACAACCCGGCGGTGGCGATCTCCCCCAACGGCACCGACCTGTACCTTGTCTACAACGCCTACCTGCAACCTTTCCAGACAACCACGGCCAACCCGCGCCTGATGCAAGGCGTCACCCGCCACGCCGACGTCGGGCCGGGCGGGGCGGTCGGCAGCTTCACCACGCTGGAGCGGGCGGCGGTCGGCGATGCCAGGGGCACGACCAGGACGCTCAACCGCGAGGCGATCTATGACTACCAGTACGCCGCGGCCGCGCGCGACTACGGGGCCGTGGTCTGGATGGACGCCCGCAACGCGACCGACTGCCCGGCAGTCGACGCCTACCGGCAGTCCCTGATCGACGGAACCCCGATAGCCGCGCCGTCCCCGCTGACCGACTGCCCGTCCCAATTCGGGAACGGCGACATCTACAGCGGCTCGTTCCCCGACCCCACGCCCTGACGGCACGGGGCTGAGCCGGCCGCGGCCGTCCAGGCACCCCGCCCAGACGGCCGCGGCGAGCTCCGCCTGCTCGCGACCGTGCCACGCTCGGGCTTCGGCACCAGGTTCTGAGCCCAGCCACCGCCGAACGCGATGCTCCCGGCGGTCATGGGCCGGGCAGCCGCGATGGCGGGCGGTGCATCCGGTCTCCGCTTATCGCCTGTGGCCGCCCCTTGGCCTTTGTACCGGTGCACAGGCGGGCCGGTTGTCAGCTGGTGAGCGGCGTCTTCGGGATTGGTGTTGCGGGCGCCGTCGACGGGGCGCTGGCCCGCAGGTCGGCGGGCAGCGCCAGGGTGGGCGCGCTGAGAGCGGGCAGAGACGGCTGGCGGACCGGGTGTGCGGCCGGCCGGGCCGGGCGCTGCGCCTGGCTGGTGGCGCGGGCTGCCCGCTCGAAGTACCGCAGCAATTCCACCGGCACGGGCACGATCACGGTCCTGCTGCGTTCGGAAGCGATCTCGACGATGGCTTGCAGGAGCCGCAGTTGCAGGGCGGCGGGGTCGGCGGCCATGGCATCGGCGGCCTGGGCGAGCTTGGCCGATGCCTGGTACTCGCCGTCGGCGGCGATGATCCGCGCGCGGCGTTCCCGTTCCGCTTCGGCCTGCCGTGACATGGAGCGTTGCATGGAGTCGGGCAGCGTGATGTCTTTCACTTCGACCCGTTCCACGCGGATGCCCCAGGACTGCTCAACGGGAGCGTCGATGATATCCCTGAGCTTGGTGTTGATCTTCTCGCGCTCGGACAGCAGTTGGTCCAGGTCGCTGTGGCCGATGACGGACCGCAGTGAGGTCTGGGCGACCTGTGCGATGGCGTAGGTGTAGTCCTTGACGTTGACGATTGCCTTGGCCGGGTCGATGACCCGGTAGTAGACGACCGCGCCGACCTGCACGGTGACGTTGTCGCGGGTGATGGCCTGCTGGCTGGGCACGGCCGCGACCATGACCTGCATGTTGACCTTGCGGACCCGGTCACTGACCGGGTTGACCCAGGTCAGCCCAGCTCCGCGGACACTGGGCAGCAGCTTGCCCCAGCGGAAGACAAGGCCTTGCTCGTACTGTTTGATGATCTTGAAGCCGAACATGCCGGCTCGTTCCTATCCCCGGCGCATGCGCACGGGAGTGCAGGCCGCAGACGGCGCAGGCATGGCTGCCCGCGCTCGGGTAATCCCCGGTCTTACTTCCTATCCTCACACGCCGGGGGGCCAGTCGACCCCACGTGTGGTGTCCTGGATCTCCCAGACCTCCCTCCAACTGGTCCTGCTCTCCGTGATCATCGTCGGCCAGAACATGCTGGCAGCCGCAGCCGGCAAGCGGTCCGAGGCCAGCTACAACGACGTCGGCGCCGTACTCCACGAAGCCGTCAAGATCCAGGGGCATCTCCTGGCACAGGACACGGTGCTCGGCGTCCTCATCGGAAAGCGCAAGGCCTGCCTGGCTGACCAAGGGCCTGGTCAGCGACAGGGCGATCCCGTTGATGTGGCAGATCCCGCTCAAACAGCACCTCGGCGCACTTGAGGGGCATGGGTGCACTTACCAGGCCGCACAGGTCGCCCGCCGCCTGCCGGCAGGCTTACAGAATCGCCCCTCATGCCAATGGCTGAGACCTTCGTGACAGCACGACGCGGTGGCCATGCAATGGTCAGACATCGAGTCGAGCCCCGTCCAGCAGCCGGCCGGTGAACGTGAAGCGCTCAATCTGCCTAACCCCCACGGCGGACCGGCTCAAACTGAGATCGGCGGCGGGCGGCAGCCGAGGTACAGAGGCTTTATGGGCCACATGATCTCGTGGCTCCTGACAGTTACCTGAGAGGGGAGCGCGATGACCGCGCAAGATTCCGGCGCCCGCGTTGACGAAGTGGTGGAAGAGGTAATCGTGGCCGAAGCGCCCACGACCGGGCCACTGGCTGGCGATCCAGCCATGCTGGGGCTGCCGAGTTTCATCGTGGGCTCCATCGCCCTGGGCCTGGCACTGGCCGGCGTCACCCCGGCCAGCGCCGTCGGCGCCCCGCTGGCCATCATCATGGCGGCCACAGCAGCCGGCCTGACCATAGCGGCCATCTGGGCCGCGGCTATCGGCGCCAGCGCGGTGGCGGCTATCTTCGGTATCTTCGCCGGCTTCTGGCTGAGCTACGCGGTGCTGGTGATCGGGCTGCTCCACAACTGGTTCGGAATCGGCCTGCCCGCGGTGGTGGCCACCGAGAAGCTCTTCCTGCTCACTTGGCTGGTCCTCATCGTGATGCTCACCCTGGCAACGCTGCGGCTGCCGTTGGCCTTCACGGCGGTCTTCGCGCTCATCGATGTCGCGCTGCTGCTGCTGTTCATCAACACCATTCATGCGTCGGCTGGCCTGTCGAAGACAGCCGGCTATGTCGTGCTGGCATTTGCCGCGCTGGGTGTGTACGTGTTCTTCGGCTCGGCCTCGATGGCCACCGGTGGCAAGCCGCTCCCGCTCGGCCGGCCGGTCCTGCGCAGTGCTGGATGATCTGGAGTACGACGACAGCGAGCCGCCTGCCATCGGCTTGGTGCCCGCAGGCGTGCCATGGGAGGACATCCAGGACCACATAAAGATCGCGCACCACCCACTGGTGGCGCTCGGGGAAGGCAGCCCTCAGTATGCGGGGGTCTACTGGACTGGCACGGCCATTGCGGTGATCGAGGATCTGGGGTCAGATCACGACCAGGCGATCAGCGAATTCCGGGAACTTCTGCGCGATCGCGGAGAAGCATAAGGTGCTGAGCTGATCTCAGCGACTTTGCGGTAAGTATTTGTATTCGAGGTGGGTCGGGTGGGGTGCAGCGGCGACGATGTCGACGCTCCTACACCGCCGGCACCTGCCGTCGCAGCAGGCAAAACTCGTTGCCCTCCGGGTCGGCCAGCACGTGCCAGCTTTCGTTGCCGGTCTGGCCGATGTCGGCCCGGCGGGCGCCCGCCGCGAGCAGCCGGTCGAGCTCCGCCTCCTGGTCGCGGTCGGTGGCGTTGACGTCGATGTGCAGCCGAAGCTTGCCACTCTTGGGTTCGTCCGTCCGGTCGATGACGATGGTGGGCTGCGGACCGCCGAAGCCAGCCTCCGGCGGTCCGATCTCGATGCTGCCGTCGACGCGGTCGAGCTCGACATAGCCGAGGACCGTGCACCAGAACCGGGCCAGCAGGTCAGGATCGTGTGCGTCGAGGACGAGTTCCGTTATGCGACATGCCACCGGGCCACGTTATCGCGGTCCGCGTCCAGCGGGGCAACCCCATAGAGGCCGGGGTGGTAATCAGCGGGCTGGGAGTTCGAATCTCTCCGAGCGCGCCCAGGTCACAGGCCCACTGCCCGCTCCTGGGACGGGGCAACCGGGCATCGGGAGGCCGTCCGCAAGGCGATGAGAGGCGATGAGATGACAGCCGCCGTCATCGCCGGGTCGGCAAGCTAGGCGCGGGATCGCGTGACGTTGCTGCCTGTCATTCCGGTGGCACCTGGCAACCTTCCCCGGCGCCCGCCGCATCCGGGGCCTGGCCGCTTCCGGCTCGGGCCTCACGGCCTGCCGCCGCCTCGTAGGCATCGAGGGCCTGCTGGTAGTGACGCCTTTTGGCCTCCGGCCAGATCTGGAGGAACGCCACCACGACGACACCGGTCCACAGTGCCTGGCCGACCTGGTAGAGCAGGTCGGCCACCAGCGACAGGGGCTCGGTCGTCGCCGAGGTTCTCAGCAGGAACCCGCCGACATGAGCGCCCAGGCCCGCCACGAAGGCGATCCCGAGGATCCAGTAAAAGGCCCGCTGCCCAGAAGCCGACCGCCGCACCAGCGTCAGGTTCTCGCCCACCCAAGTGAGCAGGTAGTCACGTTCCCGCTCCCCCAGATCAAGTACGTCTTGTCCTCGAGCGCGCTCGTCAGCAGACGGGCGTGGAGCCCCCTTCGCTTCCGGTTCCCCGGTCATAGCCGAACCTCCTGACAGCCAGTTCTGTGCCGCGGCTCTTCACTGCAAACCCCCGGGACCGGGCTGAGCAACCGCTACCCCAGGTTGAACTTGTAGTGCTCATAATGATCACCAGCGTTCGACGGTCAGGCCGGTCTTGGCCAGACAGCCGGCGATCAGGCGGGGCCGGCACTGGATCTTCTTCAGTTTGCGTTTGACGATGCGGACCAGGTCGATCCCGGCGATCGCGTTCGTCACCGGCACCAGGGCGCGCAGCCGCTCCAGCCGAGCGTTACGGTTGCGGTCACCTCGGGATACGCCACTACCGCTACCCATGAACGTCCTCCTGCTGCGCAGGACACCAAGCCCGAAGCGCATCAGGGGGACGTTCCTACGTCAGGCACCGACACGCAGAACGTCCTTCTATGCCGCAGGTAGTGGATGTGCTACGGCCGCGCGAAGAGGTATGTGGTGGGCGGGGCATGGCATGATTGGCCCGCTGAAGCACCGCCCGGCTGCCTGGGAGCCTTGATGTCAATCGTGCGCCGCGACGACCGCCCGGTTCTTATGCGCGGGCCCCGGTTCCCGGCGCTGCAGCGCCTGGTCGACCGGGCCAGCGGCTCGGCTGCCGTGACCGTCCTCATCAACACGTTTACCAGTGGCGAAGCGGTCCCAGAACACACCCACGAGGTCGAAGAGGTCCTGCTGGTCACCGCCGGCGAATGCACCGTCACCGTCGATGGCCGGCCGGAGGCCGTGAGGCCGGGTGACGCGGTGATCATCGAACCGGGGACCAGTCACGCCATCAGCCACCATTCTGGCCAGCCATGCCAGGTGATCGCCGTCCTTGCCTCACCCGACGCGCAGATCGGCGCGGTGAAGTAACCCCGGCTCTGGCGAAAGCCGCGGTCAGCAGGCACATCGACATCCGGTCATGCCGCCGGCGCGGCTCTCAGACGATCCCCACCGCCCGGCCTTAACGGATGAGCGTCTCCTTCGGCCGCACCACGCAGAACTCATTTCCCTCAGGATCGGCGAGAACTACCCAGGACTCAGCGCCAGTCTGCCCGATATCGACCCGGCGTGCCCCGAGCGCAAGAAGACGGCCGATCTCCTGATCGCGGTCTGCCGCGCTGCTGGTCAAGTCGAGATGCACGCGGTTCTTGACTGTCTTCGGATCGGTGACCGGCATGAAGCAGATCCCGACGGGTGCATTCTCATCAGTCCCGATGACGATCTCCCGCTCACGCTCGGACAGGACCTGCCAGCCAAGCGCTTGCGCCCAGAACCGGGCCAGCGCCGGCAGGTTATGAGCGTCGATGACGATGTGGTGAAGTCGGACAGTCATGCCGACAGTCTGCAAGACACACCGGAGACCATCCCTGCGAACCCGCACTCTTCTGCTGCGGACCGAGCGATCAGCGGCGTGGTGTTCCCGAACGACATCACTCTCCGGCTGATGGCGCGGCGGTCAGCGGTGCCGCAGGCGCATCGGCAGGCCACGGCCGGGCCGCAAGGTCACCTGGGCCCGCGGGGGCGGCATCCCGCGCGCGGTGAGCTCCAGCCGGAACCGGCGGGCCATGGTGGCGAGCACCAGCACGGTCTCCAGCTCGGCGAATGAGGCGCCGATGCAGGCCCGGCGGCCGCCGCCGAACGGGATGAACGCATAACGGTGCCTCGTGGCGGTGTCAGCGGCGCCGCCGGGAAGGAAACGGCGCGGGTCGAACCCGGCCGGGTCCGGCCAGAAGCCCGGGTGCCGGTGCGGCCGGGAGTCGCGGGCATGTGCGGCGGATGTATCGCTTGAGGGATGGGCGCGGCCTCGCCCAGGGATGGCCATGCGTCAGCTGTCTCTTACCTGGAGGCCAGGTTTGCGCCGTTTTATGCGCTTGAGCTGAGGCACCGTGCGGTTCACGCGCACACTGTGATCGCGTTCGTGTTCCACGGGCATGATGAAACCCACGGCACGGGGGAGGCATGCGTGATCAGCGGGACGAGGGCCCGGCTTCCGGTCGTGATCGCCGCTGCTGCGGGGCTGACCGCGGCCGCGGCGTTGCTGTCCTCCGGCGCGGCTTCGGCGGCCGGCTCGGTGCACCGGTTTGACCACGTGGTTATCGTGGTCATGGAGAACAAGAACTATAGCGACATAATCGGCCGCCCTGATGAGGCGCCTTACCTCAACAGCCTGGCTTCTGGCGGTGCCGTTTTCAGCAACTCATTCGCGGTGGCCCATCCCAGCCAGCCTAACTACCTGGCGCTGTTCTCGGGCTCCACGCAGGGCGTCACCGGTGATGACTGCCCGCATAACTTCAGCGGCGTGCCGAACCTTGGCGCCGAGCTGATCGGGGCGGGCCTGCGCTTCGCCGGGTATTCAGAGAGCATGCCGTCGGCCGGGTATACCGGTTGCGGCAGTTATCTTTCGCTCGGCTACGTGCGGACCCATAACCCTTGGTCCGATTTCAGCAACGTGCCGGCCGCAAGCAACCGGACCTTCACCAGCTTCCCGGCAAACTTCAGCCTGCTGCCGACTGTCTCGTTTGTCATACCGAACCTGTGTAACGACATGCACTACTGCTCGCGGGACACCGGGGATAGCTGGATCCGGCAGCATCTCGGCGGATACGCCTCCTGGGCGCGGAGCCACAACAGCCTGCTCATCGTCACCTGGGATGAGGATGGGTCCATCTTCGGGCTGGGTGGCGACGGCAACAAGGTGGCCACGATCTTCTACGGAGCGCATGTGCGCCCGGGAGTCTACGGCGAGCGCACCGGTCATTATGGTGTCCTGCGCACGGTCGAGGACATGTATGGTCTGCCACACGCGGGAGCGAGCGCGACCGCGTCACCGATCACTGACGTCTGGAACTGAGACCGGGCCGGGCCCGTCCCGGCTCCTAGTGGGGCCGGATCGGCCGGGCGATCTGAGGGGCGGGGGGCATGCTGGACCGGCTGGAGAGCGCTGGCGCCCGGCGGCGGCTCGTACGGCGCGGGATGAATGCGGCAGCGCGCCCGCAGTCGGCGATGGCGATCGGCACCGACTGCCTTCCCCAGATCGAGCACATCGTCATCTTGATGATGGAAAACCATTCCTACGACAACTATCTGGGCATGCTCCGGGACCGGGGCGACGGCCTGCCGCTCGATGAGCACGGCCTGCCGGCACCGACCAACCTGGCGGGCGGCGGGACAGTGGTAGGGATGCGCCGCTTCACCAGCACCCGGCAAAGGCCCCAGGTGCCGACCCAGAGCTGGAACGCCAGCCATATCCAATGGGACGGGGGCACCTGTGCGGGGTTCGTGCGCAGCATCGAGCAGACCGTGCCCGGCCGGGACGCGTCGGCGGCCATGACCTACTGGGATGAGGGCGACCTGCCGTTCTACTACGGCCTGGCCCGGACCTTTCCCCTGGCGACACGGTGGTTCTCCTCCTGCCTCGGCCCGACGTTCCCCAACAGGCGGTTCCTCATCGCCGGCACTGCGCACGGGCTCATCGACGATCTGCCTTTCGCCATGATCGATTACCCAGCGAACGGCACGATCTTCGACCTGCTGTCCGCGCACGGCATCAGTTGGGCGAACTACCACCATCTCTCCCCCGTCCGCGTCAACTGGAGACGGTTGTCGCACGCGTGGGGGCTGAACTTCCTCCGTACCCTGGGTGCCCTGCTCGCGGCGCTGTTCCCGCAGCTAGTCCCGGCCTTGGTGAGCAAGCTGCAGGCGACGGCCGACCTGTACCCGCTGGGGTTCTTGCGATCGGTGAACCACCTGCGGCCCATCTCGGAGTTCTGGCAGGCCGCCAGGGCAGGCAGGCTGCCGGCGGTGAGCATCGTCGACCCGGACTTCGGCCGCTGCTCCGAAGAGAATCCGCAAGATATCCAGGCCGGCGAGGGCTTCGCGGCCAAGGTCATCAACACCGTCATGACCGGGCGGGGATGGTCGAAGACGCTGTTGATCTGGCTGTATGACGAGCACGGTGGGTACTACGATCACGTCGCCCCGCCCCGCGCGCCCGAACCGGACGACGTGCCCGGCCAAAACCCCATGGACCGTTTTCTCTTGCTCCGGCTGCTCCGCTTCACCAGCTACGCCAAGCTGATCGACACGGCCGACGCCGGCCCGACGTCATATGACCGCCTCGGGTTCCGGGTACCGGCGGTGATCGTTTCCCCATACGCCAGGCCCGGGCATGTGACCAGCACGGTCTACGACCACACCTCCATCCTCAAGCTCATCGAGCGAAAGTGGAACCTGCCGCCGCTCACCAGGCGCGACGCGGAGGCCAACGACCCGCTGGACGCGCTGGACTTCCAGAACCCGCCGCACTTCCTGACCCCTCCATCGCTGCCCGGCCCGGCCCGGCCCTGGCGGGGATGACGGCAGCCACCCTCGGGCTGCGGCCCTTGAAAGGAGATCCCGATGTCAGACGCAACAGACCACTCGGAGGGCCACCCCCCAAGCTCCCCCGACGGCAGCGCAGGGGATGGGCAGGCCGCCAACGGGGCGGGGAAGCCGCCGCCGGCCAAGCCAAGCGCGCCGTCAGGCCCGACGGCGGTGCAACTGGCGCTGGAGGCCGGGTGGACCATGGCGGTGCTGCACGGGAAGATCCAGGCGATTCCACCGGACAAGCTCCTCGGGCTGCCCACGGCGAACGAACTGCAAGAGGCCGACCGCCGGAAACTGGAATTGGACCGCTTGCGTCATCGGCTCCAGAGCCTGGCCCAAATGGCGGACTTCTCCGAATCGGGCCTGCCGGATGAGGTGCTGCCAAACTTCCACGCCCTGTCCGAGGACCTAACAAAGCTCAACCTCGGCATCCTCTGCGCCTTGGCCGCGGCGCAGTCGCAGGCGCTGCTTGCCTACGAGCTGGGCCGTTCACTTCGCGACACGGCCAACCCGCCGGACGAGCGGCCGGCGGGCAAGGACCCGGCGGCGTCGCTCTCCCGGCCCTTCGCACGTGGCCGCATCGCCACGCTCCAAGGCTGGCTTGCGGCGCTGTCCGGCGAGCTCCCACCGAGGTCAGCGGCCGTCGTCGCAGCGTCCTTGGGCCGCTGGAGCGAGTTCGTCGCCGTCACGACCGGCACACCCACGGCCCAGCTCATGAACGACGAGGACGCAAAGGTCGCCGCGGCCACCGCCGCGCCAGCCACGCCCCCGGGCACGACCGACCCCGAAAAGGTCGCCGCAGTCACGGCCAGGTACCTGCTCCGGCAGGGTGACCTGTGGCTGATGCTCTTGACCGGCACCCGCACGACCTCCGGTCTGCTCAGCCCCGAGGGTTACGTGGCAGCGGGCGAATTGGCGCTACGCCGGTCAGCGGCGATCATCCGCCGGGTCCTCCAGCACTACTGGGCCGCGGTGCTCATCGGCGCCATCGCCCTCGGCGTCGTTCTTTATCTCGCTGCCAACTACCTGGGCGGCGCCGCCAAGGTCTGGACGAGCATCGCCGCCATCGCCGGGTCCCTGGGCATATCGGCGCGGGCGATAGCGTCAACGACCGCACGCCTGGCCGCCGAGGCTGAGCGTCCCGTCTTCGCCATCGCCGAAGAGGACGCCATGGCCTGGGCCGTCACCACCATGCCCCCGCTCCGCCTGAGGCTGGTCCGGGTCCGGCAACTCCGCAAGGCCGGCATCGCGCGGACAAGCAGCCTTGGGCGCGTCTGACCACGTGCCCACGTGAGCCGTTACGTCTCCAACGACAGCTTGCCGTCTGGCCGCTGGCCTTGGTCGGCATTCTTGATCCACAGGTTCGAGCAGAATCCTGACGGCTCTTACAGCCTTATCCGCTGAGTCGTAAGAGCGCACCCCTCATGCCGCAGGCCACGCTGGTTCGTGGTGTTTCATGATGCGCGGGCAGGGTCCGCCCGGCGTGCGGGGCGGATTGGGCCCGAGAGCTGGCGCGCCAGTCCGCCCGCGACGGAGCAGCCGACCTGGGATCAGTGCTCGCGTTCGTATTTGAACGAAAGCTGAAGCTTGGTCCGGTAGGTGATCGCGCCGTCCTCGTCCAGGTGAATATCCTGCTTGACGACCTCGGCCACCCGAAGATCGCGGAGCGTCCCGGCCGCTGTCCTGATCGCCTCCGCGGCCGCGTCTTCCCACGACGTGCTGCTTGTCCCGATGATCTCGGTCACCCTGTACACGCTCATGCCGCTCTCCTTTGAGGACCCGCGGCCCAGTCTGGGCTGCTGCGGCCAGCCTGACACACAGCCACGCTGCCAATTCGCCGAGGGCGGCAAGTGACCGCGGGCCCGCCCGGCCAGCCTTCCCCTGACTCCGGATGCCACCGCGGCACCGAACCTTCGAGCCGCGCCCGGGATGACCGCCTGGACCTGCCCGATCCCCACGGCCTTCCCGATGCTGCCCTCAGGACACGGGCTGGTCATGTTGCTGCTGATGGCTGGCCGAAGGCACCCGAACGCCCGCAGACCCGCATGATTACGCATGACCGCCGCTTACTGGCAAGCCGCGCCTGGTGCACGTTCCGATGCTCCTGGCGGCTCAGGCTTAACCTCAGCTGCACACTCAAGACGGCGAGGCGCCGACATTCGTCTGTCGGCGCAGCTCTCGCAAGCGGCCATCGATCAAGTCGAGCAGCGGTACTATTTTCGCGGCCCATTCGGCCTTAGCATCCTCTGTGCCCGCCTCGGTATCGGTGAGCTGGGGCACCAGGGCATCGAGTTGATTGATGAGAGTCTCAAGGTCGGAGTCTTTCTGGGCCGACCGCCGCCGGGTGGTGTCGAGCAATCGGCGGATGTCTCCGCTCATACTACTAGCGGCCTCTCCCGGCGCCGTGTTACCTGCAGTGATGTCATCAACCACCCGGCGGATTCGTCCAATAACCGACTGCGCCTCGATCAGCGAGGGGTCCGTCGACCGCGTCGCTTCGGCTGCGGACACGTAGAGGCGGAGGCTCGGGGTGTCCAGGAGGGCGTGCGCGTCTGAGTCGATGTACTGCCGGAACGAGGCGGGAAGGGGAATCTTGACACCCGACATCCATACCGTGTCGCGCTCGCGCTGGTCGGGCGCTTCTCGTGCCTCCTTGATCGCTTTCTGGAACAGGTCGGGGTCGGCCACGAGATGCTCGTATAGGTTGTTCCAGTCGGGACGGAAGCTCATGTTCTGCAGGGCTAGAACGACGTTGGGATCGAGCGTTCCCAAACGCGGGTTCAGCATTTTCAGCTGCAGGGTATACGCGTTGACGAGCCGCTTGACCTCGCGTGGGTTAACCGAGTCCTCGCCCGGAAGGAATTCCAGGTGCCGTCGGACGTTCAGATCGAAGTCATTTTGCTGATCGAATGGAATGTCAGCATTGCCGATAAGGATCCCGAGATACTCTTGCAGCTGGTCGGTGCCGATTCGAGGCAGCCCGAACGGTACCTGGAAGACCTTCTTGACGTAGGCAGTGCCATCGATCGGTTTCTCCGCTGAGTCGGCCGTCCTGTATTTGAGTGCGACCGCGCGCTCCACCACCGCCTGGTCAAGACCTACAACGAAGACGAACCCCTCCATGTCGAAGAACAACTTCATCGACTCCAGCACATCAAGGGCATTCTCAGGAAGGCACCGGTCGAGGTCGTCAACGAAGACGACCACCCTCCTCGCGCCTTGCTGGGAGAACTCGTTGATCGCGTCCCGAAGCATGTTAAAACCGACGTGGTAGAAGGACAGCGCCTCCTCGGCATCCCGTGGCTCGGACTGCAGATCCGCAAGTACCTTGCCAGGCTCCAGCGTCACCCCGAGCCCTGGCAATCCGGCCGACAATGTGACCCCGGTGAGCAACGCTTTGCCGGCCCGCCCGATGGCAGTGGCCGCCCGCCGCGCGAGGCCTGCGTCGGCAGGTGAGACCAGGGGCGATTCAGCCCGAGCCGCCAACTCCTCACGCAGCGTGTCGAGCAAGGGCACGATGAGGTGTGGCTCCTTCTCGTACCGCCAGGCGTTGAACCAGACCGTCACAACGTCACCGCGTGTTTCGAACTGACGCTGGATTGCCCGCATCAATGTAGTCTTGCCCGAGCCCCAGTCGCCAAAGATGCCGATGGCAAACTGCGCTTTGCTGTGCTCAATTATTTCAGCAAAAGCCGAGGCGTATGACGGGAACCCGAGCCCCGGCAGCGTCGCCGGATCATCGAGCAAGACCTTGAATGTCGAGTAGTCAGGCATGATTTACCTCGCTTCGCCCAGCAACCTCATACTTCCACAGGTCCACCTCCTGGCCTGATCCTCGCCGGTGCATCGCGTGACAACCCGGCCAGCAGAGCGGACATATGAGAAGAGTCCGCGACCCCCGTCAGTGATACATGGATCACACGCCGGGACGGAGACAGCAGTGCCAGCGTGAGGGTGTTTGACGCGGTGCGGCGCCACGAGCGGGTGCTGCGGCGAGCGGCGGCTATGTGGGCTGGGCGTTGTTCCGCTGGGCTGGGTTGGTGCGGGCGGCTTCGCGGTGGTCGGCGACGGCGGTCATGAGCTTGTCGGCGCCGCTGAGCCGGTTGAGCGCTGGGCCCAGGGCGGGGAAGTAGTCCATCAGCGCCTTGAGTGCCCGGCCGGGGCCGACGCTGATGACCATCTCCGGCTTGGGCGTGTCGATGGCACGCAGGATGGCCGCGGCCACCTTCTGTGGGCTTACCGAGAACGCGGTGCTGGCGGTCAGCCCGGTCTCGGCGAGGGTCCGGGCGCTGACCCCGGTGTCTTTGACGGGGCCGAGGATGAGGCTGGTGGCCGATACCCCGGTTCCCCGGTAGTCGCTGTGCAGCACCCGGCTGAAGGCGGTGAGCCCGTCCTTGGCCGCGGCGTAGGCCTCGGTGTACGGGAAGCTGGTGTGCCCGGCCAGCGAGGAGACGTTGACGATCCGGCCGTATCCGCGTTGCAGCATGCCCGGCAGCAGCAGCCGGGCCAGCAGCAGCGGGCTGATCAGGTCGACCTGCAGCACGTGCTCGATCTCGGCTGGGGTGAGCACGTGGAAGCGGGTCTGCGGTTCGGTCGCCGCGTTGTTGACCAGCACATCGACGCTTCCCAGCGCGGCGGCGGCGTCGGCGACCTGCTGGGCTGCCTGCGGGCCGCCGAGGTCGATCGCGGCGGCGCTTACCTTGATGGCACCGCCGAGCTCCCCGGCGAGGCGGGCGAGTTCGGCTTCTGAGCGGGCTACCAGCAGCAGGTTCATCTGCCGGGCCGCCAGAGCCCGGGCGATGTACTGTCCGATGCCATGCGAGGCTCCGGTGACGATGGCGTTGCGCGGTTCCATGCCGCACGCTCCCTTCGCGTGATCTCCAGCTTTGTCGGACCATAAGATAATCTTGTTAGAAGACAATCTAAGCAAGAGACGGAACATGGGCAAATCGGCAGCATCACGGCGGCAGACTGGCCGCGTGGGCCAGCTTCTGTTCGTGGCGCAGCAGGCGGCGCAGACCCTGGCCATCGAGCGGCTGGAGCCGCTGGGGTTGTCACCGCGGGCGTGGGGGGTGCTGAGCACGCTGGCGGAGTCCGGGCCGCTGACCCAGATCGAACTGGCCACCACCATGGCCATCGACCGCACCGCGATGGTCTACCTGCTCGACGACCTCGAAGACCGGGCGCTGGTCGAACGGGTGCGCAGCCCGCAGGACCGCCGTGCGTTCTTGATCCACCTGACCTCGGGCGGCCGCGATGCACAGCGCCGCGCGGCAGCCGCGCTCGAAGGCGCCGCCGAGACCCTTCTCACCCCGCTCGACGCGGCCGAGCGCCGCCACCTGATTGACCTGCTAGCGAGAATCGCAGCTCACTGGCAAGAGCGCGGCGCCGTGCAGCCAGACCCGGGCGGCAGCCAGACAGCGCCCAAAGCCACAGGAGACGAGACGCCCGCACGCCCGCGCAGGCACCGCCGCTCACCCGCGCCCCATGGTGATGAGCATTAGCTGGGCAAGGGAGCGACTGTCACGGCGAGGGTCAGGGGGCTGATCATGGATGATGTGCCTTGAGCCGGCGGGCGGGCCCTGGTAGGGCTCGTTGTGCTGTGGGTTAGCCAGCCCGCGCCGCCGTCTGCCCGACCTCGATCAGGTGCCCGTCGGGGTCCCGGATATAGGCGCGGATTTCGCGGCCGTGGTCCTTGGGCTCGGTGAGGAACTCGGCGCCTTTGGCCGACCACTCGGTGTAGGCGGCGGCGATGTCGGCCACCCGGAGGTTGAGGAACGCGCTGACCTGTTGAGGGTCAGGCGGGGTCGCGAGCGTCACCGTGGGCTTGTCATCGGTCGGGCCGCCGCCCACGTTGAGGATGAGCCAGCTATTGGCCAGTCTCAAGATGACCGGGTCGCGTTCTAGCACCACCGTCGCCCCGAACACCGACTGATAGAACTCACGGGACCGGTCCTGGTTGGAGACCACCAGGAAGTGGGTCACCACAAAGCCGGTCTGCGGGGCGGGGAAGTCGTCGTGGCTCATCGAAACCCTCCACTGTGGGTGAGCATGGCTGGCGCAGCCCGCTGCGTCACACAACCAACCCAACCATGGCGGCCGTCCGCCGGCACCCGGTCGTGCCGCCGAGCGGCGTTTGCCAGCTGGGCCACGAGCGTGTCACCGGGCGCTTATCTGTCTGGGCGGATTCGGGGGCCGGGCGCCGTTCATGGATGGTAGGTGTTTGCTCCCCACGGCAGCCGGGCCACCGACCTGTCGGCCGGTACCCCGTGGACCCGCAGGTGATCCAGGATGGCGCTGCCCCGGCGGGTCCAGAAGATGATCGAGCCGGCCGCGGTTGCAGTCCGCACATACACCCCACGGCTTGTAATGGGAACCCAGATGAGCTGCGCCCCGGTGAGTTCCTCATACCGGGCTTCCCACGCCGGGACCAGCCACCGCAGCCCGCCGGCGCTGCCACGCACCCGGATTCCGTGCTCCAGCAGTTCCAGCCGGGCCAGCGGCCAGATCGCACTGCCTGCCGCGGACCACAGCCCGCCTGCGAACGTCCGCTCCGGCGGCCCGCCCGCCACCCCGGTCATGACGGCCGGCCCGGCCGTCGCCCGCGGGGCATCCGGACGGCCACGGCTGCGATGCTCAACGCCAGTGCACCGCCTCTCACACCGATAATGATCCTCCCGCGGGCGGTGACCCCGGAAATGGACTCCCAGCCTGGCCGCCCGGCCCGCCTGTGTGACTCAGCCCGCCCCGCATCACCGCTCAGGCACCGCCCACATGGGACTGCGACCGAACTCCCGCTTCTGCCGCTCTGGCGCCGAGTGCTGGGGTGCCGACCAGTCGGGTGTCCCGCCAGTCCAGCGTGCCGGTGTTGTAGCCGCACAGGGTTTGGCCGTTGCTGCCGCAGGTGGCGTAGGCCCGGGGCTTCCCTTGTTACCGGCTAGTAGTGTATGTTACCGATCAGTAGCATCACCCGGTACGCGCCAGCGCGTCAAGGGCCCGGCAGCGGAGCCTGACGGCAGGTAACGGCCTCCCTCGGCAGCGGTGTGGCGCTGACCAGCCGGGCACCCGGCTGGAGTTGCGGAGGGGCTCGTGATGGGCACGTCGGCCATGTGGCTTGGGCGGCGCGGGGTGCTGGGCGCCGCGGTGACCGTGGCTGTTGCCGCGACCCTGGGGGCATCTGGGAGGACAACGGCATCCAGCCCCGGCCCGGCATGCCCGCTCCGCATGACCGGCACCGCCCATGCCGCCCCCGCGGGCGGGGTGGCCTACACCGTGTGCACCGGGCGGGTGACCAGCTTCGACGGCACCCCGCTGGATGCCGACCTGACTTTGCCCGCCAGCGCTGGAGTGCCGCTGCCGCTGATGGTGATGCTGCACGGGTGGGGGCTATCGAAGACCGACTTCGAGGCCAGCGGGCTGGCCGGGAACGGCACCAACACCTGGCACTGGAACAACGCCTGGTTCGCCGCCCGGGGCTTCGCGGTGCTGAACTACACCGCGCGCGGCTTCCACCGCTCGTGTGGCCAGGATCCGGCCACTGGTTACAGCTACGCCAGCGATCCCGCCTGCTCGGGTAGTGCCAGCTGGACGCACCTGGCGGACCGGCGGTGGGAGGTACACGACACCCAGTACCTGGCGGGGCTGCTGGTGGACGCGGGCGTCGCGGACCCGTCGAGGGTGGTGGTGACCGGCGATTCCTACGGCGGCGGGCAGTCCTGGCTGCTGGCGCTCAGCCAGGACCAGGTGATGCTGCCCGCCGGCCAGCTGGTGCCCTGGCGTTCCCCCGCTGGCGTGCCCATCCGGCTGGCCGCCGCGATGCCCCAGTTCACCTGGACCAACCTGGCGCAGGCGCTGACCGACAACGGCCGGGGCTCCGACGGCTACTCCGGCGCGCCGAAGCCTGGGCCGCCCGAGAGCCCGTACGGGGTGGAGAAGCAAAGCTACAGCGGCGCGCTGTTCGCCGACGGCGCGGCCACCGCGCAATACGCCGGGCCCGGCGATCCCACCGCCGACCTGCCGGGCTGGTTCGCCGCGATCAGCGCGGGGGAACCGACAGCCCAGAACGACCCGCTGGTAGCGCAGGCGCTCACCCAGCTCCAGACCTACCGGTCGCCGTACTACCTGCCGGTACCGCCGCCCGCCGGCCAGGTCCCGGTGTTCGCCGAACAGGGGGTGACCGACCCGCTGTTCCCGGGCATCCAGCTGCTGCAGATGGTGAACAAGCTCACCGCCGCCTCCCCGGGCTACCCGGTCTGGGCCGCGCTGGGCGACCTGGGCCACGCCTACGCGGCCAACCCCCATGTGCTGTGGGTATCGGTCAACGACGAGGCCAACGCGTTCCTGGTGGCGGTGCTGTCCGGCCAGCGGCCGCAACTGCCCCGGTTCACGGTGACCACGGTGGGCTGCTTGCCCGGGCAACCGGTCACCACCTACCACGCGGCGTCCTTCCCCGCGCTGGCCGCCGGGCTGGTCCACCTGACCGCGCCCGGGCCGGTCACGGTGGCGGGCGACCCCTCGCCCGTGCCTGGGCCCGAAGCAGCCGGGACCGACCCCATCGCCAACGGCGGCCTGCCCAGCACCACCGGTGGCTGCCGGGTGATGAACACCACCACCGACCCGGGGGTCGCGGCCTGGACCTGGTCACCGGCCACGCCGGTCACCCTCATCGGTGCCCCCGTGGTCCGGGTCACCGTCACCCTGAACGGCACCGACGCCGAACTCGCTGCCCGGCTCTGGGACGTCGATCTGGCGACCGGGAAACAGGCGCTGATCACCCGGAGCGTCTACCGGCTCACCGCGCCAGCGCCCGGCCACCAGCAACGGCTGGCCTTCGAGCTGTGGCCGACCGCCTGGGCACTGTCCGCCGCGCACCAGCTCAAGCTGGAGCTCACCCCCGACGACTCACCCACCTGGCGCCCCGACAACCTGCCCGCCGTCATCACAATGGCCAACGTGTCGCTGACCATCCCGGTCCGGGGCGGATGACGCCCATCCCGGCGCCGCCGGGACTCCGGCCGGTCACGCCGGTCACGATGCCCGCGGCGCCGGCCTATGGGCAATACCAGCCCGTTTTGATCCGAGCCGCCGGGGGCAGGATGCCCCGGCATCGGTGCTGGAACACCCGGCACCTGCGACGAAGGAGCACAGCCGTGAGACCACCCCTCGGCCGCGCCGCGGTGGCGGTGGCGAGTATGGCCGCGTTGCCGGCAGCGCTCGCCATGCCCGCGGCCGCCACGACCGCCGGCCCCGCATTCGCGCATGGCGTCCTGCCGCCTCCGCCAGCCGGGTCGACGTCGAAGAACAACCAGGCGGCCGAGCCGCAGATCCGGGCGGACCAGGCGGGCAACTTCTACATCTCATCCGAGAACGGGCTAGGCTCCGGCACCGACGCCTGGTCCTCCACGGATGGGGGGCACACCTACCGCTCATTGCCGCAGCCGAACGAGGCATCCTCCACCTCGGGGGGCACGACGGGTTTCGCCCCCGGCGGTGGTGACACCGACCTGGCCACAGCGCCGGCCAAGAACAGCTCGGGCAGGTACAACCTGTACGTGGCCAGCCTGACGGTGGGCAGCGTCACGGTCAGCCTGTCCCAGGACGGGGGCCACACGTGGGCGGACGACGTCACCTCGGCCAAGGTGCCTGGTGATGACCGGGAGTGGATCGCCGCCACCGGAGCGAACCGGTTCTACCTGTCCTACCACGCCGAATCCACCGGCGAGGAGATCATCGTTAACCAGGGCCAGGTGGTCAACGGGCAGCCTGCCACGGTCCAGACCTATGACGCCATCAACCCGGCTCAGACCGACATCTACCTGGGTACCGTGGAGGACAACCAGATCGGCAACATCGCGGTGGACCGCAAGACCGGCGACGTCTACCAGGTTTTCGTGGGCTGCCCGCCCAGCCCGACGGCGGTGGAAAGCTGCTCGGCGCTGAACACGGTCTACATGGCGGTCGGGGTACCCTCCACCACCGGCGGGGTCACCACCCTCACCTTCACCGATTACGTGATCTACCAGTCGCCCAGCGCCACGACCGGCTTCGGCAACAACTTCCCCGCTGTCGCGGTCGACACGGCGGGCAACGCGTACGCCACCTGGTCCGACGACCAAAGCGTGTACTTGGCCTACTCCACAGATCACGGCCAGCACTGGAGCGCCCCCCGCAAGATCAACCACGGCACGGCCACCACCACCGCCATCTACCCCTGGCTCACCGCCGGCCACCCCGGGAAAGTGGACGTGGTCTTCTACGCGACCCCGGCCGCTGCCAACTACCAAACCTGCGGCCAGACCGGGAAGTACACCTGCGACAACGAGCCGTGGTCGGTGTTCCTCACCCAGAACCTCAACGTCCTGGGCGGCGGATCCTGGACCCAGAGCAAGGTCACCCCGGTGGTCCACAAGGGCGGTGTGTGCCAGGGCGGGATCTCCTGCACCTCCAACGGCAACGACAACCGTGACCTCTACGACGACTTCGGCGTCGCCGCCAGCCCAGCCACCGGCATGGCCTCGATCACCTACAGCGACGACCAGCACGCCGACAACACCGGCACAGCCAACTCCGGCGAGTGCACCCCGGCCCAGGACAACACCTCCTCCTGCGACCACACCGACTTCGCCACCCAAACCAGCGGGCACGGTATCTACTAACGCACCCGAACCCCAGCCGCATGCGTGAGCGCCGCCAGGGACAAGGCCCGGCGGCGCTGAGCCGACCGCCCCAGAACGGCCCCGAGGAAACCCGCCATTGGCCGCCTCCGACCGGGCAAGCTGGTACCTCTCAGCGGCCCGGCCGGGCCCGGGTCAGTCGATGTGCAGCACGGCTTTGCCGCCGATGCGCCGGCTGAGCAGGGCGTCGATCGCCTCGGCGGGCTGGCGCCAGGAGCATTCCAGCTCGACCTGGGCGTCGAGGCGGCCGCCGGCGGCCAGGGCGCACAGGCGCGCCAGATCGCTGGACCCGCTGGCGTGCGCGGTGAGCTCGCCGGGGAGGTCCAGCGTGTAGATCCGCGCCCCGTGAGCACGGTCGAAGGCCTTGGCCCGGAAGGTGACGGTCTCGGCATCGTCTTGGGTGGCGATGTTTACCAGCACCCCACGCGGGGCCAGGTGCCCGATCGCCAGCCCGAACGTCACCCCGCCGACGCCCTCGACGATGACGTCGAAGTCCCCGCCCAGTTCGGCGGTGACGACCGTGGCGCCCAGGCGGCGCAGCACGTCAGCCGAGGCGGCCGGGTCGCGCACCAGCGCGGTCACCTGGGCGCCCGCCAGATGCGCGAGCTGGACCGCCATCCGGCCGACCCCGCCAGTCGCGCCGGTGACCAGCACCCGCTTGCCCAGGACCAGGCCGCCGACCTCCAGCACGCGCAGCGCCGTCAGCCCGGCGGTGGGCAGCGCGGCAGCCTGGGCGTCAGGCACTTGCGGCGGGGTAGGTGTCATCCGGTCGGCCGGCACCGCAGCCAACTGCGCCCACGCCCCGCTGCGCACCAGCCCGGTCACCCTGGTCCCCGGCGGCGGCCCGCTGCCATCGGCGGCAGGCTGTTCGACGACACCCGCCACGTCCCAGCCAGCCGCCGACCCCGGTGGCTTCCCCGGCAGGTCGAGGACCTCGCCCCGGTTCAATGACGAGGCCACCACCCGGACCAGGGCCTGACCGGGCAGCGGCACCGGATCAGCTACCTCGGCCAGCGCCACGTGCGGCGTAGCCCCGATCGTCCGCAGCGCAAGCACCACCCGACCCTAATACCGTCCCCGCTACCCGCTAGTGCGGGCGGCTCGCCGCCGGGCGGACGCCGGCCTGCCCTCGTTTCGTGCCCGGTAGAAATCCGCCGAATAAGCTGAATAAGTCGGGCGGCGGTGGGTAGCTGGCAGCCGTGGCTAGAGCGAGAACTGTAGCGGGGTATGCCATCCCCGGCATCATCGTGTTCTTTTTCTGGGTGGTCGTGGTAATCCTGGCCATCATCCTGCTGGCGTTCATCGTGCACTGGGCCGGCGGCGGCGTACTCAACCTTAGGCTCGGGCACTTCGACCTGAACGTCGGCTTCACCTGATCAGGCTCAACCGGTCGTCGCATGAAGTAGCACATGATGCGGCCCAAGTTGCGTTTCTGCGGCAGGTGGCAGATCGCGAGACCTCAACGACCATGCCACTCAGGACATAGTGCGAGCCATTCTGCGATTCACAGCGAGTGACACACTGGCATGCCCGAGGACGGCCTCCAGCATGCTCATTTTCCGCGCATGGGACCCACGCGATGGTTTCTAGGAGGTAGATCCGTGCCGTGTTGGAAGTAACTGGCACTACGGTGAGGCCCATGCTGCTTAGGTGGAGCGGGCGCCTACCAGTTCGGCGGGGCCGGCAGTGCCGGGGTGAGCCGCGCCCGCGCGGGGATCTGGATCCGCAGCCGTGCCTGGCCGGGCAGGCTGGCCGGGAGCACCAGCCGCGCCGGCACCGGCCCGCCTTTCTGGAACACCACGCGCAGCCGGATGCGTGCCGGCGCGTCCGCCGGGAGCACCGCCGCGGGGAGCACCTGGCCGGGGGTGACTAGCCGGAGCGGGCGGGGCAGGCCGCTGGGGAGCGCCTGGATGCGTGCGCTCGCCGGGATCCGGAGCCGGACGCGCACCTGGGCGGGCCGGACCCTGAGCCGCAGGCTCCGCGGGGTCACAGCGGTCACCGGAACCCCGGCGGCGGGGGCGGCCTGGATCCGTGGCAGCGGGATCAATGTCCCGGCCGCCGGAGTCGCGGCGGCCGGGGCCTGGGCCCGCAGCCGGACCGGGACCTGCAGCCGCAGCCGGGCCGGGGCCTGGAGTGGCGCTCCGGCCGGGATCTGTACCCGGAGCCTGGCCGGGGCCTGGAGTGGCGCTCCGGCCGGGAGCTGTACCCGGAGCCGGGCCGGGGCCTGAAGACGCATCCGTACCGGAGCCAGGGCCCGGACGGCCCCGCCCGGGACCGGGGCCCGCACCGATCCGCCCGGGACCGGGGCCCGCACGGCTCCTGCGGGGGAACCGCCCAGCCCTTCCGGTCCTACCACGACGGTCGGCGAGGACGACGTGGCCATGGCGACGGAAAGGCCGACCACGGCACCGGCCATCGCGGCTGCGGCCGTCCAGCCCGCGCCCCGGCTGGTGAGGGTCTCGCGGAGCCCGTCGGCGCGGCGGTCCCGCCCGGTCCGGGTCGGGTCCCCGGTGACCGGCGTGGTCTCGGCCGCTGCTGAGCCTGCCGGTGCCGGGCCTGCCGCTGTCGGGTCCGCCAGCGCCGGGCCTGCCGCTGACAGCCCAGCCGCCGAGGGGCCTGCCGCTGGCGGATGCCCTGGTGCCGGGCCCGCCGGTGGCTGTTCCTCCGGGGTCTCCTGGCTCGCGGCATGCTCCTGCTCGTCCACCTGTGCCCACCTCACTCGCCGCTGCGTCGCTGGCAGCACTCTCTTCTAAAGAACGTGGCCGAAGCTGGAGGGACCATGAGAGGAAGCTGAAAACCAGCCGAACTCTCTCAAGTTCCGCGCCCGCGGCCCCGTCCTCCCCGCCCGGCCGTGGCGGCCGTGCTGGCTCCAGCATCGGCAGCCGAACTCGGCAGGCCGCGTGGATCGCGTGTGAGCCGAGTGTGAATCTGCTGGTCGTTAGGCGTCAGGGCTGATTGGTTTTAGAATTTCAGCATGACCGAGATCAGCGTCATCGCGCTCCTGGACGACCCGGTGCGGCGCGGCCTCTACGACTTCGTCTCGGCGCAGGGGCACGGGGTCAGCCGGACCGAGGCCGCGGCGGCCACCGGTATCGGCCGCACGCTGGCCGCGTTCCACCTGGACCGCCTGGCCGAGGCCGGACTTGTCGAGGCCACCTTCGCCAGGCCGGCCGGGCGGACCGGCCCCGGGGCGGGCCGCCCGGCGAAGCTGTACCGGCGCGCGGCGGCCGAGCACCAGGTCAGCGTGCCGCCCCGGGATTACCGTGCCGTCGCGGAACTGCTGGCCGACGTCGTCGACATGACCGGGGCGGAGCCAGAACTGCACCGGTCCGCCCGCAGCCGCGGCGCGGTTGTCGGCCGGGCCGCGCGCCGCCAGGCGCCCGGGCTGCCCGATGACGACCTGGTCACCGGCGCCCTCACGGCGCAGGGGTACCAGCCCTACCACGACGGCGGGGACGTGCGGCTGCGCAACTGCCCGTTCCACCTGCTGGCCAGCAGGCACCCGCCGCTGATCTGCGGCATGAACCTGGCCCTGCTCGAAGGCCTGCTGTCGGGCGCCGCGGTCCCCGGCCTGACCGCCCGGCTGGACCCCAGGCCCGACGAGTGCTGTGTGGTGCTGGAAAACTCTAAAAATAATGCCAATTGACATATTGCCGCGCGTGGTGGTGTGATGACCGGGTGACCGGATACCACCTCGCCGAGCTCAACATCGGCACCGCGCGCGGTGCCACGGACTCCCCGGAGATGGCTGGCTTCATGGCCGGCATCATCCCGGTCAACGCCCTGGCCGACACCGCGCCCGGGTTCGTCTGGCGCCTCCGGGACGGCGACGGGCCCGGCGCCACCGCGTTGCGCCCCTGCGGTCCCGACGTCATGGTGAACATGTCGGTCTGGGAGGACCTGGAGTCGCTGCGGAACTTCGTCTATCGCAACGGCCCGCACCTGGACTTCATGCGCTGTCGGCGGTCGTGGTTCCACCCGATGGCCGTGCCCTACCTGGTGCTCTGGTGGGTCCCGGCCGGTCACATACCCGGGCTGGACGAGGCGCTGGCCCGGCTGGACCTGCTGCGCCGCGACGGCCCCGGGCCATGGGCTTTCACGTTCCGCGACCCCTATCCGCCGCCGGTCCCGGCCGCGGAGGCCGCGCGCTGACCCCCGCCGCGAGCGCGCGCTGACCCCGGTTCAGGGCTTCCTGCCGATCCCGCCCAGGGCGGGCACGACGGGCGGGTCGACCGTGCCGGGATCGGGTTGCCACTGGTGGATCGGCACCACGCCGGGCTCTTCGAGTTCCAGGCCGTCGAAGAACCGGATGACCTGCTCCGGCTGCCGCACGTAGTACGGGATGGCCCCGCTCGCGTTGTACGCCTCCAGCGCTTTCGCCTGCGCGGGGTCGGTGTCGGTGCCCTCGTACATCACGAAGTAGCCGCCGGAGGGGAGGGCGTCCTTGAGCGCCTCCACGATCGACCTGCCCACCCGGTCGTCGTCCTCGTGGGGGTTGCCGATGTGGCCCATCACCCCCATCAGCATGATCGCGACGGGCTGGCTGAAGTCCAGCTTGGTCCGCGCGATGTCCAGCAGCGCGGCGGGCTGGTAGAGATCGGCCTCGATGTAGTCGGTGCCGCCGTGTGGGTTGTTTTCCAGCAGCGCCCGGGCGTGCGCCAGCACCAGCGGGTCGTGGTCCACATACACGGTGCGCGACTCGGGCGCGACCCCCTGGGCCACCTCGTGCGTCGGGCCGTGACTTGGCAGGCCCGAGCCACAGTCGAGGAACTGACGGACGCCCAGGTCACCGGCCGTATAGCGGACCGCGCGGATCAGGAAGGCGCGGGCCGAACTGGCCAGGTCGAAGACGCCGGGTGACAACTGCGCGTACGCGTCCCCGGCCTGTTTGTCGACCGGGTAGTAGTCGGTGCCCCCCATCCAGTAGTTCCATATCCTGGCCGAAACCGGCACCGAGGTGTCCACCCTGGCCATCAGGTCTTCCCGCGCGTCGTCAGCGGAGAACGCCGGATTATCGCCCACAACTACCTCCCAGCAACCGTTTGTCATCATTCATCCCAGATGTGTCCTGTGGATATAGCGCGCCGGATAGTCGGGCGGTCACCAGGCCCGGTGCCGGAGCCTGCATCATGTCAAGGTGACCAGCGCGCAACTGAGGCGCCGGGCGGAGGCACGCGGCGTGACCACCGCCTACCGGGACTGGCAGGGCCGGAAGGTACAGGTCAGCGACCAGACACTGGGTGCGGTGCTCGCCGTGCTTGGCTCGGCGCCGCCGCCGGCCCGGGCCCGGCCGGGGGCGGCCACCGGCCGGCTCGCGGCACCGCTGGCCGCGCCGTGGCACCCCGGTGACCATCCGGCCGCGCCCGCCGGCCCCAGGTCCGGCTGGGGATTCACGGTCCAGCTCTACTCGGTGCGCTCGCGGCTGTCCTGGGGCCACGGCGACCTGCGTGACCTGGCCGACCTGGCCGCCTGGAGCGGGCGGGAGCTGGGTGCCGCCTTCGTGCTGATAAACCCGCTGCACGCGGCCGAGCCGGTGCCGCCGGTCAGCGCGTCGCCGTACCTGCCGATGAGCCGCAGGTTCCTCAGCCCGCTGTACCTGCGGGTGGAGGACATCCCGGAGTACGCCCAGTTGCCGCCCGCCCAGCGGCAGCGGATCGCCACGCTGGCCGCCCCGTTGCGGGCCAGGAACGGCACCCCCGGCCTCATCGACCGCGACGCGGTCTGGGCGGCCAAGCGCGCCGCCCTGGAGATCGTCCACGCCTGGCCGCTGGCCCAGGGGCGGCGCGCCGCCTTCCGGCGGTTCGTCGTCCGCGAGGGCCAGGCGCTTGACGACTGGGCCACCTGGTGCGCGCTCGCGGAGATCCACGGGCCCGACTGGCGTGCCTGGCCGGCCGCACTGCGGTCACCGCGCTCGGCGGCGGTCGCCGCGGCCCGCGAGCGGCTGCACGCCAGGGCCGGGTTCCACGCCTGGCTGCAATGGGCCGCGCAGGCGCAGCGGGCCGCCGCCCAGGAGGCGGCGCGGGCGGCGGGCATGAGCATCGGCGTGATCGGGGACCTGGCGGTCGGCGCTCACCCCGGCGGGGCCGACGCCTGGGCATATCAGGACATGCTGGCCCCGGGGATGAGCGTGGGCGCGCCGCCCGATGAGTTCAACCCGCGCGGGCAGGACTGGGCGCTCCCGCCCTGGCATCCCGGCCTGCTGGATGCCGCCGCCTACCAGCCGCTGGCGGACCTGGTCAGGGCCGGTTTCACGGGCTCAGGCGGGCTGCGGGCCGACCACGTGCCCGGCCTGTTCCGGCTGTGGTGGGTGCCCGCCGGAATGTCCGCCGACCAGGGCACCTACGTCCGGTACCGGCACGAGGCAATGGTCGGCCTGCTGGCCGGCGAGGCGGCCCGGGCGGGCGGCGTCGCGATCGGCGAGGACCTGGGCACCGTCGAGCAGTGGATGCGCGACTACCTGGCGGCGCGCCGCGTGCTCGGCACGTCCATGCTGTGGTTCGAGCGCCGGGCCGACGGCACGCCGCTGCCGCCGCGCCGGTGGCGCCGCGACTGCCTGGTCACTGTCGGCACGCACGACGTGCCGCCCGCGGCCGCGTTCCTCACCGGCGAGCACGTGGCGCTGCGGTCCACGCTGGGCCTGCTCACCGGGTCCCTCGCCGCCGAGCGCCAGCAGGCCGCCGCGGCCGTGTCCGCCTGGCGGGACGCCCTCGCCGGGCAGGGGCTGCTGCCGCCGGGCGCCGCGCCCGGCCCGGAAGACTTCACCCGGGCCCTGTACGGCTACCTCGCCCGCACCCCGGCCGCCCTGATCGGGGTATCGCTCGCCGACGCCGTGGGCGAGCGCCGGCCGCAGAACCTGCCGGGCACCACGGACCAGTACCCGAACTGGCGGGTGCCGCTGTGCGACGGCGAGGGGCGGGCGGTGCTGCTCGAGGACCTCGCGCGCCGCCCGGCCGTGCGGAGGCTGGCCCGGGCGGTGTCCCGGGAGCCGGCGTTGTCGCGGGATCCGGGCTGACCGCGGGTCAGCCCGCCGCCTGCCGGTCGCGCTCCTGGCAGCGCAGCGCGCGGCGCAGCCCGTCGCGGCCCTCGACGAGCAGGCGCACCAGGCCCGGGGGCAGGTCACCCGAGTTGATCAGGTCGCTGGTTGCCGAGATCACCGCGGGGCTGTCCGCGATCGGGTAGCCGTACGTCACGAACCAGCGCGCCATGTCCGGCACCCAGTCGTGCCAGATCCGGGGCACCACCTCGAAGAAACGGTCCTGGTAGGGCGCGAGCAGCGCCGCCTGGTCATAGTCGGAGAACCCGGCGAGCATCGCCCGGAACGTGGCGTTGGGCAGCGTGCCGCTGACGATCTGCGCCCAGGCCGCCTCCTTGGCCACCGGGTCGGGCACCGAGGCACGGCAGGTGGCCGCGTGCCGCTCGCCCGCGTCGGTGGCGTCACGGGCCAGCTCGGCCTCGATCCGCGGCTCGCCGGCGGCGCCCCGGCTGACCAGCCGCCGCAGCAGCCGCCAGCGCAGTTCGGTGTCCACCGCCAGGCCGTCGATGGCCGCGGTGCCGTCCAGCAGCCCGGTGAGCAGCGCCAGGTCGCCGGGGGAGATGGCCACCCAGGCGAACGCCTGCGCGTAGGCGAGCTGGATATCGGAGCCGGGCTCTGCCTGCTCCAGCAGCCCGCGCAGGGCGCTGGCGGTGAGGTTGAGCCCGGTTTGGCGCCACGCCGGATCGGTGTACCGGCGCAGCGCGGCATCGATCTGGCGCAGCAGCGTCTGGGTCACCGAGACGTCGGTGACCGAGCTGATCCCGGTCAGCACCAGCCGGATGTAGTCCCGGGCTGTAGTCCCGGGCCGCCAGTTCGCCGTCCCGGCACATGTCCCAGGCCGCGGCCCAGCACAAGGCGGCGGGGAGGGTTTCGGTGAACTCGCCGATGCTGGTGGACAGCGTGGCCATCGAGTGCGGATCCAGGCGGATCTTCGCGTAGGTGAGGTCGTCGTCGTTGATCAGCACCAGATCCGGCTGGGACTCACCGGCCAGGGCGGGCACCACGGTCCGTTCGCCGGAGATGTCGGTCTCCACCCGGCGCCGCCGGACCAGGCCAGCCGGGGTCCGATCGTAGAGCCCGATGGCGATGCGGTGGTCGCGGAGCACCGGGTGCGTTTCCGGGGCCTCCTGGCGGACCGCGAACTCGGTGAAGGTGCCGTCCGCGGCCAGCTCGAACTCCGGCCGCAGGGTGTTCACCCCGGCGGTCTCCAGCCACTGCTTGGACCACCCGGCCAGCTCCCGCCCGGACGCGGCGGCAAGCTGGGCCAGCAGGTCGCCGAGCGTGGCGTTCGACCAGGCGTACTGGCCGAAGTAGCGGCGCAGCCCGGCCAGGAAGTTGTCCAGCCCGACGTAGGCGACGAGCTGCTTGAGCACGGCCGCGCCCTTGGCGTAGGTGATGCCGTCGAAGTTGACCTCCACGGCCTCGATGTCCGGCACGTCCGCCGCGATCGGGTGGGTCGAGGGCAGCTGGTCCTGCCGGTACGCCCAGGTCTTCTCGAGCTGGGCGAACGACGTCCAGGCGCCGCGCCAGCGGGTGGCCTCCGCCTGCGAGTGCACCGACGCCCAGGTGGCGAACGACTCGTTCAGCCACAGGTCGTCCCACCAGCGCATGGTGACCAGGTCGCCGAACCACATGTGCGCCATCTCGTGCAGGATCGTCGTGGCGCGGGACTGGCGGCGGAAGTCGGTCACCCGGGACCGGAACAGGTAGTCCTCCAGGAACGTCACGCAGCCCGCGTTCTCCATCGCGCCGGCCTTGTACTCGGGCACGAACAGCTGGTCGTACTTGCCGAACGGGTACCTGGTCGCGAAGGCCTGGTGGAAGAAGTCGAACCCCTGCCTGGTCACCTCGAAGATCTCGTCGGGGTCCAGGTACTGCGCCAGGGACTGGCGGCAGTACAGGCCGAGCGGTATCCCGTCGTGCTCGGCGAGCACCTCGTGGTAGGGGCCCGCCGCGACGGCGGTGATGTAGGTGGACATCAGCGGTGACGGCGGGAAGTGCCAGCGGGCCGTCTCCTGCCCCGCTGCGGTGCCCGCGGGCTCACCGGTCACGTCCGGCGCCATATTGGAGATCACCCGCCAGCCGGCCGGGACCGTGACGGTGAACTCGAAGGTGGCCTTCAGGTCCGGCTGGTCGAAACAGGCGTAGACCCGGTGCGCGTCCGACGTTTCCAGGTCCGAGTACAGGTAGACGTCGCCGTCCGCCGGATCGCGGAACCGGTGCAGTCCCTCGCCGTTGCGGGAGTACGAACAGGAGGCGCGCACCCGCAGTTCGTTGTCCGCGGCCAGGTCCGCCAGCGTGATCCGGTCGCCGTCAAAGGACTCCGGGCCGACCGGCTGCCCGTTCAGCACGATCTCGGTGACCGCCGCGGCGGTCAGGTCCACGAAGGTGCCCGCACCGGGACGTGAGCAGCCGAAGGTGACCGTGGTCAACGAGGTGAAGACCTCGTCGTCGCCGGTGAGGTCCAGGTCCACGTGATAGGCGCGGACATCGACCAGGCGGCTTCGGTCATGCGCCTCGTCGCGGGTAAGGTTGCTTGCCACGGCGGTGGTCCCTTCGTCCTTTTCCAGCCCCGGTGGTGGATGGCCTGGTCAGTGCGCCCGGGGTACCGGGCTCCGGAAATCTTCGCATCCCCGGCGGAATGGCCCGCAAGGTGCCCTCGTTGTCAGCACGCGGTGCCTAGTCGCACGCCTTGCCCCCCGCCGCGAAGGAGCGACATGGCTGAGCAGGAAGTTGCCCCCGTTGACTTCCGGTTCAACCCTATCTGCCCATGGGCCTCGATAGCCTCGCGCTGGATACTGGAAGTGGCAAAGCTCCGGCCAGTGCGCCCGCGGTGGCATGTGATGTCCCTGTCCGTGCTCAACCAGGGCAAACCTGACCTGCCGGAGGCATACGCGGAACTACTGGCGACGGGATGGGGCCGGTCCCGCGGGCGCGCGCGGCCCGCTGCCCTGGACGGCGTGCTGCTGGTGGCCAGGACGGACGGGGTCTTCGAGCTGAAGCGCACCCGCACCCGGGATCCGATCTTCGACTGAGCGCGCGCCGTGCCAGACTGTCGCGCGTGCGCGTTTACCTCGGATCTGATCATGCGGGTTTCGAGCTGAAGTCCGCCATCGCCGAGGCGGTCGCCGCCGCCGGGCACGACGTGGTCGACTGCGGCCCGCCGTCGTATCAGCCCGGGGACGACTACCCGCCCTACGTCATGCGCGCGGCGGCGGCCGCGGCCGCCAATCCGGGCAGCATCGCGATCGTGATCGGCGGATCCGGCAACGGGGAGCAGATCGCCGCGAACAAGATCGACGGAATCCGGGCGGCGCTGGCCTGGAATGAGGAGACCGCGCGGCTGGCCCGCCAGCACAACGACGCCAACGTGCTGAGTCTCGGCGCGCGCATGCACCCGGTGCCGGACGCTGTCGGGTTTGCCCTGGCTTTCCTGGAAACGCCGTTCTCCGGCGACCCGCGGCATCAGCGGCGCATCGACATGATCAGCGGCTATGAGGAGTCCGGCGTGCTGCCGCCGCTGCCCAGCGGGGAGTAGGCCGCAGGCGAGGGGCAGGTAGCCCGGCAGGGGGAGCTGCCGCCCGGCGAGGGCCGGTCGCCCGGCGAGGGGCGGTCGCCCGGCGAGGGGCGGTCGGCGCGGGGAACGGCCCGTCCGGCCGGCCGATGTCTGGCGACCGGGGTCAGCGCCCGCGGGACCTTCTCCGGCGTACCCGCCTGCGCTTGGCCGGGCGCGCAGCAGCGGTCCCCCTCCCCGGCTTCTGGCCCGGGCCGGCCGTGTCTCCCTCGGGTCGTTCACCCGGCGCGCCGGGCTGGCCGCCCTCCGGGGCCGGCCTGGGCTCGCGCTCACCCGGGCCGCTGGCGGTGGCCGGTTCGCGCGCCGGCCGGGGGCCGCGGCCGCCGCCGGGACGCGGGGGCGGGCCCGGCTTGGCCATGGCGCCCCGTGCCGCGCCCGGGCCGCCGCTTCGCTCCGGGCCGCCGCTTCGCTCCGGCCCGCCGCTCCGCTCCGGCTCGCCGCCCCGCTCCGGTGCCGCGTTCGCGGGACGGCTCGCCGGTGGCGCGGGCACGGGTGAGCGGCCGGGCCCGGCAGGGCGTGCCGGCGGCAGGGCGGTCCTGGCCCGCGGCCCGGGGGCGGGCCGCCCGGCGGCCGCGTTCTCCTCGGCGGCCGCCTCGTGGTGCGGCTGGGGCCGCGACACGTCACGGGCCCGCATCGCGGCGCTCACGGTGACCTTCATCCCGGGCATGGCTGCCTCCCCGCCCAGTGTCGCACGGTGGCGGGTGCCCGGCCCCGGGCCGGCCGGCGCGCCTACCCGGCCGGGGCCTGCCAGGTGGTGTGCTGCGGCGCGTGATCGCCGTGGCCGGCCGTCCTGGTGACCAGGCACCGGTCCAGGCCGAACCGGAACAGGTGATGGTCCGGGGCCGGCGCCGGCACCCCGATGTCGCCGCGCTCGGTCACGAACAGGTCGGCGAGTACCTGCCGGGTGACGGCGTCCTGCTCGGCCTCGGCCCGGCCGGTGCAGTAGAACGCGTCCTCGTTGTCCGGGCACGGGAACGAGTGCAGCGCGTACCGGCCGTCCCTGTGCAGGTCGGCCTGCTTGGGGCCGGGCACGATGAACGCGTACATCCCGCCGCCGTGGATCAGCGGGCACATCGGGTGGACCCGCGGCCCGCCGTCCCGGCGCACGGTGGCGAGGAAGCCCAGCCCCACGCCGAACTGGTAGAGCAGTGCGCGCCCGGCCGCCGCGAGGTCCGGCCGGTCGGTGGAGAACTCATCCCAGGAAGCCACGGCCCCACAGTCTGCCGCCGCGGAAATTCCGGGTCAACGCCCCGCCGCGCACCCGCGCCGCGTTCAGTGCCGCCCTGTCCGCGGCTGAGGAGCCGTCAGCCGTGCAGCACGTCGGTGTGGTGGCAGAAGTGCACCCGCGCGGGCTCCAGGGACCGGATCCGGCCCAGCGAGCCGCGCCACGCCGCCGGGTCGCTCGCCTGGCCGGGCACCAGGTCGGCGTCGGGCGGCCCCGCGAACTGGTGCGGCGTGTAGGCGGCGTCGCCGAGCAGCACGTCCTGGCCGCCGGAGGTGGACACCACCACGCACTGGTGGCCCGCGGTGTGCCCGGGCGTGGTGATCACCGACAGGCCCGGCAGGATCTCGGTGTCCCCGTCCAGCAGCTCCCACCGCGCGTTCATGAAGCCGAACCAGTCATACAGCTCGCGTGACTCGCGCTTGGCCCGGTCCAGCTCGGTGCGCTGGACGTGGCAGGCGGCGTGGGTGAAGACGGCATTCTGGCCGCAGTGGTCGAAGTGCAGGTGGGTGTTGATCACCAGGCCGATGTCCGCCGGGCTCATGTCCAGATCCGCGAGGGCGTCCGCGACCGACCGGTTCACCACCCGCCAGTCGTTGAGCACCTCGTCCGGGCCGCCGCAGCCGGTGTCCACCAGCACCGCGCCGCCCGGGTGGGTGACCACGAACCCGTGCACCGGCCAGGTCCGCCCGTCGATACCCCGCAGGCTCGCCAGGTGCAGGCGCTTGATTTCCAGCGGCATGAGCGACCGCCCCCACTTCCGACGGATTGAGTGCATTACGATGCCGCCGGGTTACCGGGCCCGCAGGCCCGGCGAGGCCCGCCAGGCCCGCCCGGCAGCCGTGGTACCAGGGCATGATACGGGCGCCGGGGGCGCGCGGCATGGGGGTGCGCCGGGGCTGGTGTCAGGCCCGCGGGCCACCGGGCCTGCGGGCGGCCCCGGGCCGCGGCGCGGCGCGGGCGGCCCGGGCCGCGGCGCGGGCGCTGCGCCTGGCCGCGAGTTCTTCCGCCTCGCGCCGCTCCAGCCGGGGCACGTAGCCGCGCACGTAGCCGGTGACCACGGCGGCCACGGCCAGCAGCAGTATCAGCGGCGCCGGGCTGGTCCTGCGGCCCACGGTGACGCTGCTGACCACCGCGAGCAGGCCGAACAGCACGGCGAACGCCAGCGGCCGGCCAGGCCGGCGCCGACCACGACCACGTCGGCGTCGGCCGTCACGGGCTGCCTCCTAAGTTGGTCAATTGACCAAGACGTACGACCAAGTCAACTGGGTATAACGTCGGTGCGTCAAGGCCCGTCCCCGTGCCCGGCGAAGGAGGCTGGTCGACGTGGCCCGGATGAGCGCCCAGGCGCGCCGCGAGCAGTTCGTCGAGGCCGCCATCAGGGTCATGTCCCGCGAGGGCCTGGACCGCGCCACCACCCGCCGGATCGCCGAGGAGGCGGGCGCGCCGCACGGCACCTTCCACTACGCCTTCCGGGACAAGAACGAACTGCTCATGGAGGTCGTCGGGGCGGTGACCCGGCAGGTGGAGCACATCCTCACGGATGCGGTCGACCCGCGGCGCGGGCTCGCCGCGGCCATCGGGGACGGGCTCCGCGCCTTCTGGCGGCATGTGGTCCGCGACGACGGGCTGCAGCTCATGCAGTACGAGCTGATGATCTTCAGCAGGCGCACGGCGGGCTACGAGTGGCTGGCCGAATGGCAGTACGCCCGGTATGTGTCCGCCGCGCTCGAGGTGCTGCGGCGGGGGGCGGAGCACGAGGCCAGGGCGCCGCGGATCGACCTGGCCGACCTGGCCGCCTTCCTGGTGGCGGCGGCCGACGGCCTGGTCATCCGGTACGAGGTCACCCACGACGAGCAGGCATGCCAGCGGGAACTCGAGCAGGTGATCAGGGCGGGGGCCCTGCTCGCCGGGGTCACGCCCCCGGCGCGGGAGGAACTGGCCCCCGCGCGGCCCGCGCCGGGCGGCACCGCGCCGTGACCCGGATCGTGGTGCTGCACTACCCGGCCGAGCGGGCGCGGAACTGGGCGCTGCTGCGGGCCGCGGCCCGGCGGCGGGGCCTGCGCCTGGTGACCTGGGCGCCGCACCTGCTCGGGCTGTGGTGCGCGGACGGCCGGCAGTCCGCGTGCTACGCCGGAAAACCGGCCAGGCCCGGCATCGTGATCCACCGGACGGTGGCCCCGTTCCGCGGCATCACCGTCCCGGCGCTGGCCTGCCTCGCCGCGCAGGGCTCACTGGTGCTCAACCCGGCCGACGCCGCGTTCCGGTCCAGGGACAAGCTGCTCACCACCGTGGACCTGGTCGCCGCCGGGATCCCGGTGGTGCCGACCGCGGCGTTCGACGAGCCGGCCGGCGCGGACCTGGCGGCACTGGGCCCGGGCGAGCTGATCGTCAAGCCCGCCCGCGGCGTGCGGGGCCAGGGCATCGCCACGCACCGCTCGGCCGCGGCGCTGACCGCGGCGTGGCGGCGGCGGGCGGAGTGGCGGCCGGGTGAGCCGCGGCCGGGCACGGCGGGCTACCACGCCGAACGGGAGCACTACCTGGCCCAGCCGCTGATCGGCGGCGGCGGCCAGGACATCCGGGCCTACGTGGTGGGCGGCTCGTGCGTGGCGCTGATGCGCCGGGTGGCCAGGCCCGGGGAGGTCCGGGCCAACCTGGCCCTGGGGGCGGCCGGCTCGCCGCTCCCGCTGAGCCACCCCGCCGCGGCCGTGGCGGCCGGCGCGCTGGCCGCGTGCGGGCTGGACTTCGGCGGGGTGGACCTGATCGAGGATGCCGGCGGCGTGGTCCGCGTCCTGGAGGTGGACGCGTGGGCCGGCTTCGCCGGGATCACCACGGTGACCGGGGCCGACGTCGCCGGGGCCATCCTGGACCACGCGACCGCCCGGCACGCCCGGCAGGCGCGGGGCGCGGCGGGATGACGCTCGCGGTCGCCAGGAATCCGTACGCGAGCAACGTGCCGGACAGCCTGATCGCGGCGGCCGGCCGGCTCGGCGTCCCGGTCCGGCCGGTGGACCTGCCGTCGCTGCGGGCAGGCATCGCCCCGCCCGGCGGGCTGACCGTCACCGACGAGGCCGGCCAGGTCGAGGCCGCCAGCCTGGCCCCCTGCCTGCTGTTCGGGTTCCCGGCGGCGGTGCACGCGCTGCGGGTGCTGGCGCGCACCGCGCGGGCGCAGAACCCGGTGGACAGCATGCTGCTGGCCGACGACAAGGCGGCGGCCGCGCTGCGCCTCGCCGAGGCCGGGGTGGCGCAGGTGCGCACCGAGATCTGCCCCGACGGCCCCGGGCAGGTGGCCGCGGTCGCGGCGGAGATCGGCTACCCGGTGGTGGTCAAGCGGGCCCACGGGGCGCAGGGCCGGTGGGTGCGCCGGGCGGCGGAGCCGGCCGCCCTGGCCGTGGCGCTGGCCGAACTGGCCGCCGAGGGGCCAGGTGCGCTGATCGTGCAGCCGCAGGTGGTGGAGTGCGCCGGGAGCAGCGTGCGCGCGGTCCTCACCGGCGGGCGGCTGCTCGCGGTGACCGAGCGGCGCGCGGCGCCACCGGAATGGCGCAGCAACATCGCGGGCGGTGCCAGCCAGCGCCGCACCAGGCTGACCGGCGAGGAACGTGACCTGGTCCAGCGGGCCGCCGCCGCGCTGGGGCTCGGGCACGCCGGGGTGGACCTGCTGCGGACCAGGGACGGGCCGCGGGTGCTCGAGGTCAACGCGTGCCCGGACTTCACCAGCATGCAGCCGTACTACCGGGCCGGCCTCACCGAGGCGGTGCTGCGCGCCTCGCTGTAAGCCGGGCCGGCCCTTAGAAGATCATCGGGCACCACGGTGCCGGATCCCAGGACATGGCCGCCGACAGCGCCGCGACGCTGCCGGGCGTGGCCTCGGTGGCCAGGCCCGCCGCGGCGAGCGCCGCGAGCCGGGTGCCGCCCAGGTACGCCGCGCCCAGCGTGCGCACCGGCAGCGCCAGGTCGGCCGGGGCGGTGGTCCGCTCACAGGTCCCGCCGAACCCGGACGGCGCGGAGCCGGCCGCCGCGGTCAGCCGCCAGCGGCCCTGGTTCTGCGGGCACAGCTCGTCGGTGACCTCGATGACCAGGTCCACCGGGCACGCGTAGTGGCGCTGCGCCAGGGCCCGGCCCACGTCCACCAGCCGCACCCACAGGCCGTCGGCGAGCCGCGGCCGGGCCCGCCGGGAGTCGGCAAGCAGGTCGAGCAGCGGGTCGTCCACCGGCCGCATGTGCAGCCGGAACGTGCTGATCAGGTCCCGGCTGAGCAGGTCGGCCCACAGTGCCGCGGCCGCCGCAGGGTCAACGGCGATCGCCTCGGACACGTCCAGCACGCCGTCGGGCAGGAACGTGCCGGTCTCCCAGCGGCCCTCCGAGGTGAACAGCGCGTAGCCCCGTGGCCCGGAGTCGTCCTCGGCCAGCACGCAGCGCATCGGCCGGTCCGTGTCCGAGTCGGGGTCGTGGGTCAGCCGGTCCCACCACGCCTCGGTACGGGCGTACAGGCCCGGCCGCTCGGCCATGGCCAGGTCGTAGACCTTGCCCATCTCCGCGTGGGCCGACCGCGGCTCGGCGATCCGGAGCCGCACCGAGGGGTCGGCCGGGGCCGAGGCGGCCAGCCGCCCGTAGCCGCGCTCCAGCTCCAGGTGCAGGTGCCAGGACGCGCGCCCGTAGCCGTACCGGCCGTAGATCTCCGTCTCCGAGGCGAACAGCGCGGCCACCGCCTCGCCCCGCTCGGCGATGTCGCTGAGCTGGCGCCGCATCAGGCCGCTGAGGGCACCACGGCGGCGGTGCGAGGGAAGCACGGCGACCATGCTCACCCCGGCGACCGCGGCCATCGCGCCGGGTACCCGCATCCGGAAGCTGTACACGCCGGTCACGCCGGCCAGCGTGGTGCCGTCGAACGCGCCCAGAGTGCGGTCGAGTTCGAGCCGGGCGTGCCAGTTGGCGCGCTGCCGCTCGGTATCCGGCCTGCCGTTGAACGCGTGCTGGTCCACGGTTTCGAACGCGGGCAGTTCGTCCTCGGTGACCGGGCGGATCTGGAACGTGGCCATGCTCGCCTTCCTACCCGCCGGGGCCGAGCGCCGCCAACTCCTTTTCTCATCGC
>WNGR01001559.1_pt1 | contig 38142 bp, 37 predicted proteins | sample 5407581 | NCBI WGS metagenome assembly WNGR01 (sample SAMN13153383, study PRJNA577476) | soil metagenome | isolation source: 80 cm soil or saprolite under Garry oak tree replicate 2 | place: USA:California | collected 2016-06-15 | reverse complement strand
TCCGCGAGATCCGACATCCCCGCCTGCAGCGGCACCCGGCCGACGAGCGGCACGCCCAGCTCGTCCGCGAGCCGCTGCCCGCCCCCGGCGCGGAACACCTCGGTCCGCTCGCCGCAGTGCGGGCACACGAAGTAGCTCATGTTCTCGGCCACCCCGATCACCGGGACCCCGACGCGCTCGAACATCTTCGCGCCCCGGAGCGAGTCGCCCACCGCGACCTCCTGCGGCGTCGTCACGATGAGCGCGCCGCGCAGATGAATGGTCTGCACCAGCGACAGCTGCGCGTCGCCCGTGCCGGGCGGGAGATCGACGATGAAGCAGTCGAGCTCGCCCCACTCCACGTCGCGCGAGAACTGCTGGATCACCTTCATGATGATGGGCCCGCGCCAGATCGCCGGGGAGTCGCGCTCCACGATGAAGCCGAGCGACATCAGCTTCACGCCGTGCGCTTCGAGCGGCTGGATCTTGCCGCCGCGCACCTCCGGCTTCCGGTCCACGCCCATCATGCGGGGGATGTTGGGGCCGTAGATGTCGGCATCCATGAGGCCGACGCGGCGGCCCTGGAGGGCGAGCGCGGCCGCGAGGTTCACCGAGACGCTGGACTTGCCCACGCCGCCCTTGCCGGAGGAGACGGCGAGCACCTTGCCGAGGTGCGGCAGCTCGACCGGCGTGGGCGGCGGGGGAACGGCGGCGCCTGGGGCGAGCCCGGGTCTGGCGCCCGCGCCCCGTGCCGGGGCGCCCCCGCCCGCGACCGTGATCTTCACGCCCGTGACCCCGGCGACCGCCTGCACCGCCTTGCGCGCGTCCCGCGCCAGGGTGCCCGGGTCCTCGGCGGACAGCAGGAAGGTGAACGTCACCTGTCCCCGGTCGTCCACGGCGAGGTCGTGGACCATGCCGGCGGTGACGACGTTTTGCGCAACGCGGGGGTTCTGGACTCCCGAGAGGGCGCGCTCGACGCGGGCGCGCAGCGTGTCGGCGGGGGGCACGCGCAGGAATGTACGCGGGCGGAAGCGGGGGGGTCAACGCGAGCGGGGAAGCGGGTAGCTGCCACGGAGATGCTGTAGGATGTAGGTTGTACGCGGGATCCGGATCGATCAGTCAGTCCAACCCTCTGAGATGGGAGTACCCGGGTGTCAAAGAGGTCAAAGAGCGATGAACAGAAGCTCGCTGCCTTGATCAAGAAGAACGCCGCGAAGGCAGCCAGGGCCAAGCGGAAGGTGCAGCGCCAGTACGATACGACGCTTCCTCCCGAGACCACCGACGACGACCTGGAGCGACGCGACTTCTTCTCGGAGATGAAGAAGCGCGAGTTCTAGTGAATCCCCTTCACCTCGCCGTACTACTCGCCGTCTCCTCGCAGAGCCCCAGCATCCACGATGCCGACGCGCGCGCGCTGCTCCAGTTGGAAGATGACTGGGCCGGGGCGCTGACCCGGCGCGACGCGACGGTGTTTCGCCGCCTGCTCGCTGACGGGTTCATCTATACGGAGGACGACCGCACGGTGGGTCGCGACGACCTGCTGCGCGACATCGTCGCGGGGCCCGACACCGTGGAGGCGGCCCACAACGAAGCAATGCAGGTGCACCCCTTCGGGAGCACGGCAATTGTCACCGGATGGCTGATCGCCCGCGGCCGGGGCGCCAGCGGACCGTTTGACCGCCGCTACCGCTTCACCGACACGTGGCTACGTCGGGGCGGGCGTTGGCAGATCGTCGCCGCGCACGACTACCTAGTGAGGACTCCATGAACGCCGCTTCTCCCTCTCCCTTGTTGGCGCCGGTGCTCAGGGTGTTCGGCCTCATCTTCATCTTCGGCATCGTCATCCTGAACCGCGTCTGGCCGAGCGGGTGGGCGTGGCAACCCGAGCAGCCGGCGTACCTGCAGATGATCCTCGGCATCTATGTCACACTGGGCGTCTTCCTGCTGCTCGCCGCCCGCGATCCGATGCGCAACTTGAGTCTCATCTGGTTCACCGTGTGGTCGAGCGTCGCTCACGCCGGCGTGATGGCGTACCACTCCATCACCGACCCGGGCCAGAGGGGACATCTCTGGGGCGACGTCGCGGCCTTGCTCCTCACCGCCGCCGTGCTCGCGGCCCTGACGCCCCGCCGGGCGTCGCTGCCGGGCGCGCCGGCGGCTTGAGCGCGGGCTCGTCCATGTCGCAGCCGCCCATCGCCTGCTCGCTCACCGCGCCCCAGCTCCGCGAGCGGCGCCGCGCGGTGCTCGAGTTGCTGCGCCGACAGGGTCGCGGTCAACGCCCGCTGCCCAACGGGTACCGCCTGCGCTTCGAGCCGTCGGACGACGTCATGGCGTCGCTCGCCGCACTCATCGAAACGGAGCGCGCCTGTTGCCCCTTCCTCTCCTTCCAGCTGATCGTCGAGCCCGATCACGGCTCCGTGAGCCTCGAGTTGACGGGGCCGGCGGGAACGCGCGAATTCCTGGAGGCCGGGCTGGGCCTCGGCCCTGCCTCCTGATCCGCCTTTTCACCGCCACGCTCCTGCTCGCGCTGCCCGTCCCGGTCGCCGCGCAGGCCGAGGGCGGGGCCGGGGACTCCGTCCTCTACCTCATCTCACCGGCGAGCCGCCTCGAGGTGAAAACCGGCAAGGCCGGGCTGTTCGGCTTCCTCGGGCACGACCACGTGATCCGCGCGCGGGCGTTCTCGGGGCGCGCGGTCTACTACGCGGGCACCCCGGCCGCCTCGCACGTCGAGATCACGGTCCCCGCGGAGAGCCTGGAAGTGCTGACGCCGCCCGACACGGAGGAGATCCGCAAGGTGACCGCGGCCATGCGGACCGAGGTGCTTCAGGTGGATCGCTTTCCCGAGATGACGTTCGTGTCGCGCAGCCTCGTCGTGAGCGACTCGGGGTTCCGCATCGAACTCGAGGTCACGATGCACGGTGCGGCGCGCACCGTGCCGGTGGACGTGAAGGTGGAGATGGGCGGGGACACGGTGCGGGCGACAGGCGGGTTCTCCGTCAAGCACAGCGACTTCGGCATGCGGCGGTTCCGCGGCGGGCCGGGCGGGAGCGTCAAGGTGGCCGACCGCGTGACGTTCGATTTCGAGGCGGTGGCGGTGCGCGCTCCCTAGCGCCGCCGGAGATACGTCCGCGCCGCCTCGAGGACCTTTTCCTGCACGTCGGCCGGCGTCCCCTCGAGCGACGCTCCCGCGGCCTTCTGATGTCCCCCGCCGCCGAACTGGTGCGCCAGCTCGGCCACGTCCACTGAGCCCATCGAGCGGAACGACACCTTGATCCGGCCGCTCGCGATCTGGCGGAACAACAGCGCCAGCCGCACACCCGCGATGGAGCGGGGATACTCCACCAAGCCGTCGAGGTCGTCCGGCGTCGCGTTGTGGCGCGCCAGGGCGTCGGGTGGCACGGTCACCCACGCGAGGCCGAGGTCGGGCTCCACCACCAGCGTCTGCAGCACTTCGGCGATCAGCCGGATGCGGCCCTCCGGCGCGCTCGCGTACACGGCCTCGTAGATCTCCTCCGGGTCGACGCCGCGCTCGAGCAGCGCGCCCGCCACGCGCAGCACCCGCGGGCTCGTGTTCGCGAATCGGAACGCGCCCGTGTCCGTGAGGATCCCCACGTACAGCGCGCGGGCGGCTTCCCGCGTGAGCTCCCAGCCGAGCGCGCCCGCGAGGTCGAAGACCAGCTCGGCCGTGGCGGAGGCCTCGGGAGCGACCAGCCGCGGGCCCGCGGGCAGCGACCCCGGGCTCACGTGGTGGTCGATACAGGCGACCGTGTGGGAGTGCGTGACGGCGCGCTGCAGGTCGCCGAGACGGCCGAGGTCCGAGATGTCGAGCACGACCACGACGTCCGCGGACTCGATCTCCTTGGCCGCGCGGTCCGAGCGATCGGCGCCGCGCGGGAGCAGAAAGTCGAAGCGCTCGGGAATCGGGGTGGGATTGGCGATCCCCGCCTGCAGCCCGCGCGCGCTGAGCAGGTGCCACAGCGCGACCTCGCTGCCCACCCCGTCGCCGTCGGCGTTGACGTGCGTCGTGAGGGCGACGCGCCCGCCCGGCTTCAGGATGCCCGCGATCGCCTGCGCGGCCCTGGCCCGCTCGGGGGGAATGCTGACGCCGTTCGTGGTCAATGGCAACACAATAGCGCGGCCGCTGCCGCGTCCCGCCTAGCGGGTCCCGCCGAGGCCCGTCAGCTCCCGCTGCAGCACGCTGTGCTTCCGGCTGTAGCTGAAGTAGATCGCGAACCCGATCACGAGCCACACGAACAGCCGGATCCACGTGTCCATGGGGAGAAAGGCCATGAGTGCAAGGCAGGTCGCGATCCCCAGGATCGGCACGACAGGGACGAACGGCGTCCGGAACGGCCGCTCGAGGTCGGGGCGTTTGTGCCGCAGGATCCACACGCCGCCACACACGAGCACAAACGCGAGCAACGTGCCGATGTTCACCAGCTGGCCGAGGATGCGGATCGGGAACAGCCCGGTGAAGAAGGCCACCCCGATGCCCGTGTAGATCGTGGAGAGGTACGGCGTCCGGAAGTTGGGGTGCACCTTGCCCGCCCACGCACCGAGCAGGCCGTCGCGGGACATGGAGTAGAACACGCGCGACTGCCCCAGGAGCATCACGAGAATCACGGAGGCGAGGCCCATCACGGCGCCCACGTCGATGAACGGGCGCAGCCAGCTGAGCTGGGGAATGCGCGACACCGCGAGCGCCACCGGCGCGGCCACGTTCAGCTCCTTGTAGGAGACCAGGCCGGTGAGGGTGGCCGACATCAACACGTAGAGCAGAGTGCAGACGGCGAGCGACCCGAGGATCCCGATCGGCATGTCCTTCTGGGGATTCCGCGACTCCTGCGCCGCGGTGGACACGGCGTCGAACCCGATGTAGGCGAAGAAGATCAGCGACGCCCCGCGCAACACCCCGGACCATCCGTACGTGCCCCATTCTCCGGTATTCGGGGGGATGAACGGCTTCCAATGGTCGGGATTCACGTACTGGAGGCCGAACACGATCACGGCGAGCACGATCGTGACCTTCGTGATCACGATGACGTTGTTGACGGTCGCGGACTGCTTGATGCCGACCACGAGCACGTACGACATCAGCGCGACGATGAAGATGGCGGGCAGGTTGAGATACGCCCCGGTCGCGAACCACCCCGCCTGCGTGCACCCCGCGACCTTGGCGGCGAATTCGCCCTGCGTGCAGAAGTCAAACGGCGCCTGTGTCAGCTTGGCCGGCACGTGGATGCCGAGGAAGTCGAGCAGGCTCAGGAAGTGACCCGACCACCCCACGCCGACCGTCGCCGCGCCCATCGCGTACTCGAGCACCAGGTCCCAGCCGATGATCCAGGCGACAAACTCCCCCATGGTCGCGTAGGAGTAGGTGTACGCGCTCCCCGCGACCGGCACCGCGCTCGCCATCTCGGCGTAGCACAGCCCCGCGAACGCGCATGCGATTCCTGTGAGGATGAAGGAGAGCGGCACGGCCGGCCCCGCGTACAGCGCCGCCGCCTGGCCGGTGAGCACGAAGATCCCCGCCCCGATGATGGCGCCGATGCCGAGCGTGATCAGGTTGAGGGCGCCGAGGTGCCGCCGCAGGGAGCGCTCGCCGACCGCATCGGCCTCGGCGCGCAGGACGGAGATGGACTTGGTCGCCCACAGGCTCATAGACGCGTCACTCCGTTCGGGTACGGGAAAGTGGGCCGGGGCAGGCTTCCCGGGGACGGCAGGGTCGGGCTAGACTAGGCCCCGCGGTCGGGGGTGTCAAGCGGTCAGAGGCTGTAGTTGGGGGCTTCGCGCGTGATCACGACGTCGTGCGGGTGCGATTCCCGCAGGCCGGCTGAGGTGACGCGCACGAACTCGGTCTCGGAGCGCAGCGCCGCGACGCTGCACACGCCGCAGTACCCCATGCCGCTGCGCAGCCCGCCCACCATCTGGAAGATCACGTCGGCCACGGGCCCCTTGTACGGCACCCGGCCCTCGATCCCCTCGGGGACGAGCTTGGAGGGAGAGACCTCGCCCTCCTGGAAGTAGCGGTCCGCCGAGCCCTCTTCCATGGCGCCGAGACTGCCCATGCCCCGGATCACCTTGAAGCGGCGGCCCTCGAGCAGGAACGACTCGCCCGGGCTCTCTTCGGTGCCGCCGAGGAGCGAGCCCATCATCACGCTGGAGGCGCCGGCGGCGAGGGCCTTCACCACGTCGCCCGAGTACTTGATGCCGCCGTCGGCGATGACGGGGATCCCGCCCGCGGCCGCGACGGCCTCGAGGATCGCCGTGACCTGAGGCACGCCGACGCCCGTGACGACGCGCGTCGTGCAGATCGAGCCGGGGCCAACGCCGACCTTGACGGCGTCCACGCCGCGCTCCACGAGCGCCCGGGCGCCGTCCGCGGTCGCGACGTTGCCGCCCACGAGCTGCGCGTCGGGAAACGCTTCGCGCAGGCACCCGACCGTGTCGAGCACACCCTGCGAATGGCCGTGCGCCGAGTCCACGACGATGACGTCGCACCCGGCGTCGAGCAGCGCCCGGGCGCGCGGCAGCGCCTCCTTGGCGTTCCCCCCCACGGCGGCGGCGACCCGCAGGCGGCCGTGCTGGTCCTTGTTGGCGTTGGGATGCTGGCGGCGCTTGAAGATGTCCTTCACGGTGATGAGGCCCTTGAGCACGCCGTGGCCGTCCACCACCGGCAGCTTCTCGATGCGGTGCGCGCCGAGGATCCGCTCCGCCTCGTCGAGCGTCGTCCCCTCGGGCGCCGTGACCAGGCGGTCCTTCGTCATGGCATCGCGGATCGGGCGGTCCAGCTCGCGCTCGAACTGCAGGTCGCGGTTCGTAATGATCCCGATCAGCTTCCCCGCCCCGTCGACGATCGGTACGCCCGAGATCTTGAAGCGCACCATCAGCTGGTGGGCCTCGCGCAGCGGCCGGTCCGGGCCCAGCGTGATGGGGTTCAGGATCATCCCCGACTCGCTGCGCTTGACGCGGTCCACCTCCGCCGCCTGGCGGTCGATGGGCATGTTCTTGTGGAGCACGCCGATGCCGCCCTCGCGCGCGATCGCCATCGCCATCTCCGCCTCGGTGACGGTGTCCATCGCGGCGGAGACGAGCGGGATGTTGAGGGAGATGCCGCGGGTGAAGTGGCTGCGCACGTCCACGTCCCGGGGATGCACGCTGGAGTGGCGCGGGGCGAGCAGCACATCGTCGAAGGTGAGGGCGACGGCGGGACGGAAGGTTCCCATGGCGGAAGTTACGCGGAGGGGGGCGTTTCCTCAACCTTCGCGGGCTCGCCCTGCTTCTCGTCCGCTTTCTTCGCCGCCTCCTCGACCGCGGCCTTGCCCGCCGCGGCGAACCGCTCCAAGAACTTCCCCGCCTTGCCCACCGCGTCCATGGTGCCCTTGATGATGCTCACCGGCACGCGGCCGGCGCGCATCGTGTCCTCCAGCGTCTCCGCCACCTTCTGGAATGGGGCGGCGCCGGCGGGTCGCTCGGCATACTTCGACTCGAGGAACTCGACGTAGTCGAGCACCAGGTAGGCCTTCTCCTCCGGCAGCGCCTCGAGCTTGCGCAGCAGCCGGTCGCGCAGCAGGTCGTTCATGACTGGGGCTCCAGCGACAGGAGGTCGAGCACCGGATTTCCGAGGAACCGGCTGCGCCCCGCCCGCACCCGGGCGGTCACCTGAATGGTGGCGAGCGGGGCGAGGCCCTCGACCAGGGCCCGCTTTCCCTCCGGGACGATGACATAGACGAATCCGCGCTCGGGCAACGGCCCGCGGGCGAGGAAGTAGATCGCCCCCTTGGGCATCTCGGGCCGCAGCTCGTCCGCCTGCTGCACGGCGATGAATTGCAGGGTCCAGCGCAGCGTCTGCCCGGCGAAGCGCTGGGGCTCGGCGCGCAGCTCGGCCGCGCTCACGCCCACGAGCACTCCGGGCGGCGCCGACTCGAGATCCGACGTCTTGACCCACCCCTCGAACTGCACGCGCGCCCACTCCCCGGACTTGGACAGCACCTTGAGGGGCGTGGCGGGAGCCAGCGTGCCCGCCGGCGGGCCGTCGGGCGCGCGGTACACGACGGTGCGGCGGGCGGGCTGGGCACGGTTCGGGTCCGCGGCGGGACCGGCGGTGTCGGCCGCGCCGCTGCGCCGAGCCGGGGGTGAGCCACCGTGTGAGGTGTCGCTCTCCGCGGCGCGGGAGTTCGCCACCACCACCGGCTCGAGAGCCGCGCGCCTCACCCAGCCGGCGCGCTCCACGTGCACCCAGGGCCCGTTCTCCCCTAGCTTCGTGAGCAGGAACCCTTCGGCCAGCTTGGCGATGATCATCCCCCCGGGCGCGGCCCGGAGGTTCTCCTCCGGCGCACGCGTCACGGCGAGATCGAATCCCGCCCGCGGCGTCACCCCCACCGACGTGCCGAAGATCCAGCCGTCCAGCGTCACGCCGATCCATTCGCCCTTGGTGTCGCCACCCGTCACGACGGCGCCGCGCGCCAGGCGTGCGAGCCGCTTGCCGGTCACTTCCTGGTAGAACCATTCGCCGTCCGTCGCGACGCGGTAGGGCGCCGCGGCCTGGCCGGTCGGGTCGGGTGAGGGGGCGGGAAGCGCCGGCGCGAGGGAGCAGACAACTGGTAGGGCGCGCAGGGCGTGACTAAATTGCATCCCCTCAAATATGGCAAAGAGGCATGGGCCGCGCACCCCGGTCGTCCTGATCGTGCTCGACGGCTGGGGCTTCCGTCCCGGCCAGATGGGGAACGCGATCGAGCTCGGTCGGACGCCCACCTGGCATCGCCTCTGGGCGAAGGCGCCGCGCACGCTGCTGAACGCGTCCGGTCTCTCCGTGGGACTCCCCGAAGGGCAAATCGGCAACAGCGAAGTCGGGCACCTGAACCTGGGCGCCGGGCGCGTCGTGCCGCAGGACATCGTGCGCATTTCGCAGGCGATCGACTCGGGTGCGTTCTTCCACATCCCCGCGCTGGTCGAGCTGTGCGGCGAGCTGCGGCGCACGGGCCGCACCCTGCATCTGCTCGGCCTGATCGGCAACGGCGGTGTGCACGCGCTCGACCATCACCTCGTCGCGGGGGTGATGCTCGCACACCTGCACGAGCTGCCGGTGGCGATCCACGCCTGGCTCGACGGCCGGGACACGGCGCCCCAATCCGCCCTCGCCTTCATGCGGGAGCTCGTCGACCTCCTCGGGCAGCACGGCGGCCGGGCCATGATCTCCACGATCGTGGGCCGCTACTACGCGATGGACCGCGACAAGCGCTGGGAGCGGACCAAGGTCGCCTATGACGCGATGGTGCACGGCGTCGGCGAGCCCGCCCCCGACCCGGTGAGCGCCGTGCGTCAGGCCTACGAGGCGGGCGAGACCGACGAGTTCGTGAAGCCGCGGATCGTCGCGGGCACGCCACGGATTCAGGACGGGGACGGCGTCTTCTGCGTCAACTTCCGCGCCGACCGGATGCGCCAGATCGTGCGCGCGCTCGCGCTCGAAGGGTTCGACGCCTTCGACACGGGCCGACGGCCGCGGGTCCGGCTCGTGACCATGACTCAGTATGACGAGACCTTCCCGTTCCCGGTCGCGTTCGGGCCCGCGGTGCTGTCGCGTATCGTGGCTCAAGTGCTTGCGGAGCGCGGCAAGACGATGTTCCGCACCGCCGAGACGGAGAAGTACGCCCACGTCACGTACTTCTTCAATTGCGGCGTCGAGACCCCGTATCCCGGCGAAGAGCGCGTCCTCGTCCCCTCCCAGCAAGTCCCGACCTACGACCTGATGCCGGAGATGAGCGCTCCCGGCGTCACCGACGTGCTCTGCAAGGCGATCGAGGCGAAGCAGCACGACTTCATCCTCTGCAATTACGCCAACGGGGACATGGTGGGACATTCCGGGGTACTAAGCGCGGCCGTGAAGGCGGTCGAGGTCGTGGACGGCTGCCTCGCGCGCGCGCTCGGGAGTGCGGAGCGGGCCGGCGCGACGCTGCTCGTCACGGCGGACCACGGCAACTGCGAGCTGATGATCGACCCGACGACCGACGGCCCGCACACGGCCCACACCACAAACCCGGTTCCGTTTCTCATCGTGGGAGACGACGCGCGGGGCCCCTTGCGGCACGGCGGCGCGCTCCGCGACGTGGGCCCGACGCTGCTGCGCATGCTCGACGTGGAGCCGCCGCGGGAGATGACGGGGCGGGATCTGAGGGAGGTGGACTGATGACGGCGCAGCCGGTTAGGCGGTTAGCCAGTCAGGCGGCCAGGCGCGGTGCGCTCATCTGTGCCGCCGTGCTGCTAACCGCCTATCCGTCTATCCGCCTATCCGCCCAGGTAGGCCACGAGCCCGGGCAGTCTCCCTACCGCGATGTCCGGCGCGGCGGCGTCGCGGTTCTCGGGGTCGGCTACCTGGGCGGCAGCCGCGGCCGCGCGGGCGTGGGGATGTCGGACGGCATCACCTGGAACATCCGCTACGACGCCTCGCTCGGCGGGGCGGTGACCGCCTCGCTGGGGCTCGCCTACGCGCAGACCACGCGCTACCTCGTGGACCCCGCGCAAGGTGCGGCAACCCGTACCCAGGGCCCGGTCGACACCGACGTGATCCTCGCGGACATCGGCCTGCAGCTCGTGCTCACGGGCCGCAAGACCTGGCACGGCTTCGCTCCCTACCTGGGCGGCGGCATCGGTGTGGCGGTGGGTGGCAACACACCGAGCGACCTCGCGGGCTACAAGTTCCGCACCAAGATCACGCTCAACCCCCAGGCGGGGGTGCGGTGGTACCCGACGGCGCGGCTGTCCGTGCGGGCGGACTTCCAGACCGTCTACTGGAAGCTCGCGTACCCGCTCGCCTACAAGGACCCGAGCCCCGTGGACGGGACCCGAGTGCTGCCGCTCGATGCGTCCCTGACCGAGTGGACCGCGCATCCCTGGATCAGCGTCGGCGTAGGATGGACTTTCTAGGCGACGGGTTCCGGCGCGCCCTCACGCTGCTCCTGTCGGGCGATCGCGACGTGTACGGGATCGCCCTCCTCACCTTCAAGGTCGCCGTGGTCGCCACCGCCGTGGCGTGCGCCGCCGGGATCCCGACCGGGTTCCTCCTCGCGACGCGGCCCTTTTGGGGCCGCCGCGCCGCCCTCACCGTCGTCAACACCGCGCTCGCCTTCCCCACCGTCGTCGTCGGGCTGCTGCTCTACGGGCTGCTCTCCCGCCGCGGCCCGCTCGGCGGACTAGGATGGCTCTACACCTGGCAGGCGATCGTCATCGGTGACGTGCTGCTCGCGTTCCCGATCGCGGCGGCGCTGTCGGCGGCCGCCGTGCAGGGCGTGGATCCGCGCATCCGCCGCACGGCGGAGACGCTCGGCGCCGGACCGTGGCGCGCCGCCTGGACGGTCGCGCGCGAGGCGCGCTTCGCGCTCGCGGCCGTGATCACGGCGGCGTTCGGCCAGACGGTGGCCGAGGTGGGTGCGGCGATGATCGTGGGAGGCAACATCCGGGGAGCCACGCGCACCCTCACGACCGCCGTGGCGCTGTACACGGCGCAGGGGGACTTCGGGCTCGCGCTCGCGCTCGGGGTCGTCCTGCTCCTGCTCGCGCTGGTCGTGAACGTCGCGCTCCAGTTCCTACAGGGCCGGGGGGGGAGCCGTGGTTGAGCTGCGCGCGGTGCAACACCGCTACGAGGGGCGCGTGGTGCTCGATCTCGACCGCTTCACCGTGACGCCGGGCGCCGCCGTGGCGATCGTCGGCCCGAACGGCTCGGGCAAGAGCACACTGCTGCGCCTGCTCGCGCTGCTCGAGCGGCCCAGCGAGGGCGAGGTCCTGGTGGACGGCCGCGCGGCGTGGAGCGGGAGACAGCGCGGCCGGCCGGCGCCCGGGCTGCGCCGGCGCGTCACCCTCGTCGAGCAGCGACCGATCCTGCTGCGCGGAACCGTGCGGGAAAATCTGGAGTACGGGTTGAACCTCAGAGGGATGAGACGCCCGGACGTGAACAGGACCGTGGCAACGGTGGGCGAGCGGCTCGGCATCACGCCGCTGCTCGGGCGGCGCCGTCACGAGCTGTCGGACGGCGAGGTGCAACGCGTGGCCGTGGCGCGCGCGCTGGGGCTCGAGCCCGACCTGTTGCTGCTCGACGAGCCCGTGAGCTCGGCCGACCGCGCCGCCGCCCAGACGCTGTACCGCGCGCTCGAGGAGGAGCGGCGGCGGCGGCCGCTCGCGATCTGCCTCGCCTCCCATCAGCTCGAGGACGCCTACCGCTGGGCGGACGACGTGCGGGCGCTCGCCGAGGGACGGCTCTCCCCCGTTACTCCCGAGAACCTGTTCCGGGTGGAGCTGCCCCTCGAAGGCGCGAGCGGGCTGAAGCACGTGCGGGTGGGGACGGTCCTGATTGCGACCGTGACCGACCGGACCGGACCCGCCATCCTCGCCGTCCCGCCGACCGACATCTTCGTGAGCCGGGAGCCGCTTCCTTCCTCTGCCCGCAACGTATTCACCGGCAGGGTGACGCGGCTCTCGCGCCCGCGCCCGGGGGCGGTGCACGTCACCGCCGACGTGGGCGTCGAGCTGGTGGCCGTGGTGACGGAGGAAGCGACGCGCGACCTGGCCCTCGCCCCCGGGAGCCCCGTGGCGTTCGCCTTCAAGGCCAGCGCGGTGCGCGTGTTCTAGCGCCGCCGAGCGGCTATGTTTCGCGCATCGTTGCGCGTACCGCGACAGGAGGTCCGCATCGTTACTCCCAATACTTCCGCGCAACCTGAGCCGCCCCGCCAGCCCGGATCGCGGCGCGGACGGATGCAGGCCGACTCCGCGGCGGTCGAGGAAGTGCCGGTGTGGCTCGAGGTGAACGGCGAGCCGACCGTCACCTGGATGTGCACGCCCGACCAGCTCGAGGAGCTGGCGACGGGATGGCTGCACGGCGAGGGCTACATCGAGACGATGGACGACCTGCTCCGGATGCGCCCCTGCGCGACGGACCCGGGGTTCTGGGCCGACGTGAAGCCGGAGCGGGTGGCCTTCGTGAAGCGGGAGCACAAGAAGCGCGTCCTCGCCTCGGGGTGCGGTGCGGTGTCGACCTTCCTCGCCGATCCGCCGGCGCTGAAGCACGCGCCAGCGCGCGGCGAGGCCCCGGCGCCCGAGCGACTGCGTGCGCTCTTCAAGGACGTGTTCACCCGGGGCGATCGCTACAACGAGACCGGCGGGATCCACGCGGCCGCGCTCACGGACGGCGAGCGGCTCCTGTTCCACGCCGAGGACATCGGGCGCCACAACGCGGTGGACAAAGTCGTCGGGGCGGCGGTGATCGCGCGTCAGCCGATCGTCGGCCGCGGGCTGCTCGTGACGGGCCGCATCTCCGCGGAGCTCGCCTACAAGGCGGCCCGCGCAGGACTCGCCTGGGTGGCCACGCCGAGCGTCCCCTCCACGCTCGCGCTCACGATCGCGCGGCGCTCCGGGATCATCCTGGTGGGTCGGGCGGTCAGCGGCGCGCCGCACGTCCACCGTCCAGAAGCATGAACCCGGAGGCGCTCCGGGCGCTGCTCCGCGAAGCGCACACGATTGCGGTGGTCGGCCTGTCGCCGAAGGCGCTGCGGCCGAGCCACGTCGTGGCCCGTTATCTGCGAGACGCGGGCTACCGCATCGTCCCCGTGAACCCGGGGCATGCGACACTCCTGGGCGAGCGCTGCTATCCCACCCTGACGGCCGCGGCCGGCGACCACGCGATCGACGTCGTGGACGTGTTCCGCCGCAGCGAGTTCGCGGGGGCCGTGGTGGACGAGGCGATCCCGCTCCGGCCCCGGCTCATCTGGCTGCAGGTGGGCGTGGTGGACGAGGAGGCCTGCGATCGGGCGGCGGCGGCGGACATCCCATGCGTCATGGACCGGTGTCTCATGGTGGAGCACCGCCTGGTCCAGGTGTGATGGGCGTGCGCGGCGCCGTACTCGCCGGAGGCGGCGCCCGTCGCTACGGCGGCCTCCCCAAGGGCCTCGTCGAGCTCGGCGGCCGCCGCATCCTCGATCGCGTCGTGGAGGCGGTCCGGGCGGTGACCGAGACACCCCCCTTGGTCGTCGCCAACGCCCCCGAGGGACCGTCCTGGCGGCCCGACCTGCGTACCATCCCCGACGTCCGGCCGGGCTGCGGCAGCCTCGGGGGGATCTACACGGCGGTGGTCGCGGGCGACGGCCCCGTGTTGTGCGTGGCGTGGGACATGCCCTTCCTCACGGAGGACGTCCTGCGGGCGCTGGTGAGCGGGGCGGCGGGCTACGACGCCTATCTCCCCGAGAGCGGCCCTCAAGGACTGCCTACCGGTCGCGGCCGCCGCGGCGTGGAGCCGCTGTGCGCCGTGTACGGACCCGCTTGCGGACCGGCGATCGAGCGCCGGCTCGTGCGGGGCGAGCTCGAGGCGATCGGCTTCCACCCCGACGTGAAGGTCGGTACACTACCCCTCGACCGCGTGCGCGCGTTCGGCGACCCGGACGTGCTGTTCTTCAACGTCAATCGACCCGAGGATCTCGCGCGGGCGGAGGACCTGTGGCGGCGACGCGGATGATCTCGATCGTCGGCAAGAAGGACGCGGGCAAAACGTCGCTGGTGGTGGCGCTCGCGGCGGAGCTGGCGCGTCAGGGCAAGCTCCACGTGATGACGATCAAGCACGGCACGCACGCGGCCGACGTCGATCAGCGCGGCAAGGACACGTGGCGGCACTACCACGAGGGCAAAGCGGAGCGCGTCGTGATGGAAGCGCCCGGCCAGCGGGTGATCTGGGAGCGGCGCGAGCGGGAGTCCGACCCGATCTCCCTGGCGCGGCGCTACCTCGACGGCGCCGACCTCGTGCTGGTGGAGGGATTCGCCGCCCAGCCGCTGCCGAAGATAGAGACCTACCGGCTCGCCTGCGGCCAGGAGCCGCTGTACGACCCCGCGCGCCGCGACGCGGAGCTCTGGGTGGCGATGATCACCGACAACCCCCGCTACCGCGCCGCCTTTCCCGTCTTCCGCTTCAGCGATACGGCGTGGCTCATGACGCTCGCCAACATCGCCTGGGACCGCGCCAAGGTTCTCGACCCCTGAGATGCTGTCGCCCGCCGAAGCGGCCCGCCTGATCCTCGAGCACGTCCGACCCCTCGAGACGATGCGGCGCCCCCTGCGGGAGGCGCTGGACCTCGTGCTCGCCGAGGACGTCACCAGCCCGATCGACCTGCCGGCCTGGGACAATTCCGCGATGGACGGCTACGCCGTCCGCTCGGCCGACGTGACGGGCGCCTCCCCCGAGCGCACGGTGACGCTCCGCGTCATCGAGACCGTCCCCGCGGGCCGGTTCCCCGAGCGGGCGCTCGGCCCGGGGGAGGTCACCCGCATCTTCACCGGCGCGCCGCTCCCCACGGGCGCGGACGGCGTCATCCGCCAGGAAGACACGGAGCCGCTCCCGGACGGGCGCGTGGCGGTACGCAACGACCGGGACAGCGGGCGCAACGTACGGCACCGGGGCGAGGACATCCGGGCGGGCGCCGTGGCGCTCGCCCGGGGAGCGGCCCTCGGCCCGGCGCAGCTCGGCGTCCTCGCCTCCATCGCGCACGGCACGCCGCTGGTGCATCGCCCGCCGCGCGTCGCGTTCATGGGCTCGGGCGACGAGATCGTGGACCTCGACCGCGCGGACGAGATCCTCGCGGGCAAGAAGATCGCGACCTCGAACTCCTACACCCTGCACGGCATGATCCGCCGAGCCGGCGGGACGCCGCTGGACCTCGGCGTGGCGCGCGACACGCAGGACAGCCTGCGCGAGCACCTCGCGGGGGCGCGCGACGCGGACCTCCTCGTCACCACCGCGGGCGTGAGCGTGGGCGAGCACGACCTGGTGCGCGAGGTGCTCACCGCGCTCGGCTGCGACATCAAGCTGTGGCGCATCCGCATGCGCCCGGGGGCGCCGCTCGGCTTCGGGCTGCTCGACGGCCGGCCCTGGATCGGCCTCCCCGGCAATCCGGTGAGCGCCATGGTCACCTTCGAGCTGTTCGTGCGGCCGGCGATCCGGCGGCTGCTCGGGCACGCGCTTCCCTTCCGACGCACGGTCGCGGTGTGCGTGGCGGAGCCGATCACCCTGGGACCGAAGCTGCGGCACTACCTGCGGGCGATCGTCGCTCCCCAGGGCGCGGACGGAGCCCTGGGGGCGCGCTTGACGGGGCCGCAGGGTTCCGGCATCCTCACGTCCATGGCGCGCGCCAACGCCCTCCTCATCGTGCCCGAGGACCATCCTGCGGTCGCCGTGGGAGAGGTGTTGCAGGCCCTGGTGCTGGACGACCCCCATCACGTAGCCGAGGCTCCGTTCTAAGTGCCCGTTGCGAAGCAGCTTCGGCGCCCCCTCCGGCTCGCCGGCGCGGTCCTCCTGATCGGACTCGTGCACTTGGCGAATACCAGGACCCCGCCCGAGTTCCGGCTCGGCATCCTGTACGTGATCCCCGTGCTGCTCGCCGCCTGGCACGACGGTCTCGGCTGGGGGATCGCCTTCGCGTTCGCCACGGCGCTGCTGCGCTTCGTCGGGGGGATCGACCAGATGGCGCCCGGCACAGCGCTCGTGACGCGGCTCGCGAACGAGGGCGCGTACCTCGCAGTGGTCGGGGTCGCCATCACCGGGCTGTCGCAGCTGCGGCGGACGCAGGGGGAGCTGCACCAGCTCGCGACCCAGGACACGCTCACCACCGTCCTCAACGCGCGCGCCTTCTCCCAGGAGCTGGGCCAGGAGCTGGGCCGCAACCGCCGGTACGGCCGCCCGCTGGCGCTGATCTACCTCGACCTGGACGACTTCAAGCGGGTGAACGACGCGCACGGTCACGCGACGGGCGACGCGGTGCTGCGCCTCGTCGCGGACGCGATGCGCTCCGCCGTGCGCCAGGCGGACATCGTCGGCCGGCTCGGGGGCGACGAGTTCGCCGTCCTGATGCCCGAGACCGACGGCACGGTCGCCAACGCCGCGGCCGCCCGGCTGGCGAGCAGCATCCGGACCGTGTTCCGCGGCACTCCATCCGTCACGGCGAGCATCGGGGTCGTGTCCTGGACCGGCGGCAGCACGGACTCGGACGACGTCCTCCGCAAGGCCGACGCCGCGATGTACGAGGCTAAACGGGCGGGCAAGGACCGGGTGGTGCAGGTGGCGATCTGACGAGCGCCCGATGATGAAGGCCCTGCAGGAGCTGTTTCTGATCTTCACCTCGGTCCTGTTCATCGTCGACCCGCTGACCGCCGTGCCCAGCTTCCTCGCGATGACGGCGCGCGACACGGCCGAGGTGCGCCGCGCGATGGCGCGCCGCGGCGCGTGGACCTGCGCGATCACGCTCACCGCATTCGCGCTGGGCGGCGGCCTGATTTTCCGGCTGTTCGGCATCACGATCGGCGCGTTCAAGATCGCGGGCGGGATCCTGATCGGCCTGAACGCGCTCGACATGGTGCAGGCGCGCCGCAGCCAGCAGAGGGAGACGCCCGCCGAGCAGGCGGAGGGTATTGCGAAGGAGGACGTCGGCATCATGCCGCTAGGCGTGCCGCTGCTCGCGGGACCCGGCGCCATCTCGACCGTCATGGTGTTGAGCGGCGCTTCCAAGGCCCTCGTCACCACCCTCGGGGTCTTCGGGGCGATTGCGCTCACCGCCTACCTGTCATATCTCACGCTCGCCGCCGCCGCGCGGGTCGAGCGGCGTCTCGGCCAAACGGGGATGCGGATCCTCACCCGGTTGATGGGCCTGGTGCTGTGCGCGATCGCCGTGCAGTTCGTGGTGGACGGAATCAAAATGACCGGGTTGGCGGGAAGGTAGAGACGTCTGACGTCTGATGTCTCACATACACCGAAGGACTGAGTCATGCGGACCATCACTCTCCTTGCGGCAGGCGTCGGCTGGCTCGGCGGACCTGCCACGCTCGTCGAGTACGCCATCCCCACGCCGAACAGCGCCCCCCACTGCCTCGTCGCCGCCCCGGACGGTCTCATCTGGTTCGCCGAGATCGGGGCCAACAAGCTGGGGCGGTTCGATCCCCGGACGGAACGGTTCACCGAGTGGCCGGTGCCCACCGCGGACGGGCGGCCGCACGGCATCGCCTGGGCCTCGGACGCACGGCTGTACGTTACCGAGCAGCGCGGCAACAAGATCGCCGCCTTCGACCCGAAGACCGAGCGCTTCACCGAGTATCCGCTCCCACACGACGGCTCGGGCCCGCACACGCCGATCCAGGGCCCGGACGGGATGATCTGGTTCACCGAGCAGGCCGGGAACCGCATCGGGCGACTCGATCCCGCGACCGGAAGGATCGCGGAGTACGACGTCCCGACGCCGCGCGCCAACGCCTACGGCATCATCGGATCGCGGCAGGAAATGGCCGTCTATTTCGCGGAGCTCGAGGGGCACAAGCTCGGTCGGGTGGACGTGCGCACGGGGAAGGTGACGGAGTTTCCGACCCCGACGCCGAACTCCGGCGTCCGGCGGCTCGCCATCGACCGCAGCGGAGGGATCTGGATGAGCTACAACCGCGCGGGCAAGGTGGCGCGCTTCGACCCGGGCACTCAGACGTTCAGGGAGTACGACGCGCCGGGTGGCCCCCGCGGCCAGCCGTACACGATCGAGGTGGACTCGACCGGGCACGTCTGGTTCAGCCAGTTCGACCCGACCGCGAACGACCTGGTCGAGCTCGATCCCGCCACCGGGAAGATGACGAGCTACAAGATCCCGGGCGGGCCGGCGCTGGTGCGCAAGCTCAGCGTGGACGCGCACAACACCGTGTGGTATGCGAACAACGGACAGGGCAAGATCGGGAAGGTAAAGCGATAACCCCTCGGGGGGCGCCCCCCGACGAACGGCGCGCAGCCGCACCAGCGCGACTCCGTCGCCGCTACGGGACCCCCGAGGGGCCGTCACAGCAACCTCTCGCTGTCGAAGGTGGGCAGGATGGTGCATCCGCGAAACTAGGAAATTCCCTGGCAGCGAGACCGGGGAAAGCCTGGGATGGCCCTACGGCTCGATCAGCCCCGTGCGAATCGCATACCGCACCAACCCGGCCGTCTCGTGGATGTCCAGCTTTTTCATGATGCGGGTGCGGTGGAATTCGGCCGTCTTGACGCTGATCTCCAGGACGCCCGCGATCTGCTTCGTGCCCTTCCCCTCCACCAACAGCTGCAACACCTCCAGCTGGCGGTGCGTGAGCGGTTGCCGCGGTCCGGCCGCGGCCCGCAGGGCCTGGACCACGGCGGCGGAGATGCCGGGACTGACGTACATGCCGCCCCGCCCCACTTCGCGGATCGCTTGAAAGAGATCCTCCGCCGCCTGCGTCTTGATGACGAACCCCCGGACGCCATCACGGATCGCGTCCAGGACGTAGTGATCCTCGGTGTGCATCGTCAGCAGGATCACTCCGACCCCGGGGCACGCCCGGGTGATGCGGTGGGCCGCCTCGACGCCGTTGAGACGGGGCATCACGATATCGAGCACCACCACGTCGGGGCGAAGCCGCGTGGTGAGCTCGACGGCCGCCTGGCCGTCGGCCGCCTCTCCCACGACCTCCAGCCCCCGCTTCTCCAGCAGCGCTCTCAGCCCCTGCCGAACCACCGCGTGGTCATCGGCGAGCAGCACCCGCTCGGACATCCCTGGCCTCTCGGTTGCGATAGTCGGCAGCTCCAGTCGCGTGATTGTACGGGCGGCGGAGAACCACGGCAAGCGGCGGACGCTACATCCGCTTGTACTTCGGCCCGCTGCCTCCTTCTCGCGGCGTCCAGCGCGGCCCCAGCACGTCGGTCGCCTTGCAGTCCACGCAATTCGGCGCGTTAACCCGCAGCCGCCCGTCCACCAGCTCGTACACGCCCGCCGGGCACACGTGGGCGTAGAACTCGGCCACCTCCGCGGGGACGTCCCGCCCCACGACGAGGTGGCTCGGGATCGTGTCGCGGGTGGTGTTCCCCGATTTGAACACACCGTCCACCTTGCTCAGGGTGAGCTTGCCGTCCGGCGCGAACGGATCGGGTGGGCCGGGCCGCCGCTCCACCGCCGCGTCCGCGGCCATCGCGATCCTGCCGCCGGGAACGAGGCCCCGCGTCAGCGTCATGAGGCCGGCCTTGATGCCCCCCGCGTACAACCCGTCCTTGAAGGCGAGCCGCATGTTCCGCGTACGGTACAAGTCGCGCATGATGAACGAGTCGTCCACGAGGCGATCATACTGAGCGAGCTGCGTGCCGTCCCCCGCCTTGAGCGAGGCGAACATCGCGCGCGCGGCGTAGATGCCCGACTGCATCGCGTAGTGGATCCCCTTGAGCGAGGGGACGTCCACGAACCCGGCCGAGTCGCCCAGGAGGACGACGCCCGCGCCGTGGCGGCGCTGCGGCACTGCGTAGTAGCCCCCTTCGGGGATCGTCTTCGCTCCCCACTCGACCGCCTCCCCGCCGTCGAGGTAGCGCCGGAACAGCGGATGGAGCTTCAGCCTCTGGAGCAGCACGTGCACGTCGAGCGCGGCGCTCCGGTAGTCGAGCCCGACGACGAGACCGAGCGCCAGCAGGTTCGGCTCGAGCGGGTAGAGAAAGCTGCCGCCGAAGGCGTCGCTGGGAAGCGGCCAGCCGAGCGTGTGGATCACCCGGTCGAGGGGGCGCTGCGTCTCCCAGATCTCCTTCACGCCCAGCGCAAAGATCTGCGGATTCTCGGACGGCATGCCCTGCCACTCGAGCCACGCCTGCGCGAGCATTCCTCGCGTCCCCTCGGCGAGCGCCGTGACCTTGGCGACGATGTCGTTCGGCGCCTGATAGCTCGCGAGCGGCTTGTCGTCGCGATCGAGCCCCGTCGCCGCCGTGCGTACGCCCGCGACGCGTTCGCCGTCCACGAGCAGGCCGGCGGCGGGGAAGCCGGTGAACACCGTGACCCCGAGGTCCTCCGCCTTGTGGCCGAGCCACCGGACGATTTCGCACAGCGATGCTACGTAGAGACCCGCGTTGTGCATGGTGGGTGGCACCGGAAGGCGCCATTGGCCTTTGGCCGTCAGCAGATACACAGCTTCCTTGCGAACCGGCCCGCGGAAAGGGAAGTCGGCATCCCAGAGATGGGGAAACAGCTCGCGGAAGGCGCGGGGATTTACGACCGCCCCGGACAGGGAGTGCTCTCCCAGCGCTTCCGCCTTCTCGAGCACGCCGATGTTGAGCTCGGCGCCGCTGCGGCGCGCCAGCCCGGCCAGCTCGATCGCGGCCGCGAGCCCCGCGGGGCCCGCGCCCACGATGAGGACGTCCAGCTCCATGCGATCGCCGGCGCCCGGCGCGTCCTGAGGCAGGATGAGCCGCTCGCGCGGCAGCGGCGGCTGGTAGTGGGCGGGAATCATGCTAAAGGCTAGTGGCCAACGGCTTTCTTGATCTCTTCCGTCAACCGCGGCACGATCTCGAACAGGTCGCCCACGATCCCGTAGTCACAGATCTTGAAAATCGGCGCGTCCTTGTCCTTGTTGATCGCGACGATGACCTTCGACGTGCGCATGCCGGCGAGATGCTGGATCGCGCCCGAGATCCCGACCGCGACGTAGAGCGTCGGGGAGACGGTCTTGCCCGTCTGGCCCACCTGATCGGCGTGCGGTCGCCAGCCCGCGTCCACCACGGCGCGGGACGCCCCCACCGCGGCGCTGCCGCCGAACGCCCGCGCCAGCTCCTCGAGCAGCTTGAAGTTCGCGGGCTCCTTGAGTCCGCGACCGCCCGAGATGACGATCGGCGCCTCCGCCACGTCCACGGCACCCGCAGCGGGCGCCTTCACCTGCTTCACGATCACGCGGCCCGCCGGGAGGTCGAGCGCGACCGTCGCCGCGGCGCCCGGGCGCGGCCGCTCGACCGGCGTGAACACATTGGGCCGCAGGGCGAGGATCGCCGGCGCGCCGCCGAGTTGCACGCGCAGGAGCGCCTTGCCCGCGTACACCGGCCTCGTGGCGGTCACGGCGCCGCCTTCCACCGCGACGTCCGTGACGTCCATGGCGAGCGCGACACCGAGCCGCGCCGCGACGCGGGGCGCGAGATCCCTCCCCGTGGCGCTCGCAGCGAACAGGACGGCGCGGTACCCTCCTGCCTGCGCGTGCTCGGCCACCGCACGGGCGAATCCTTCCGGCGCATAGCTAGCGAACGCGGCGCCCGTCGCCGTGACGACCCTGTCGGCACCGTACTTGCCGACCTGGTCGGTGCCGCGGACGGGCCCGGTGCCGAATACCAGGGCCTCGACCGCTCCGCCCAGCCCGTCGGCCAGCCTGCGGGCGCCGGTGACGACTTCGTGAGAGACCTTCCGCAGCGCCCCGTCGCGCTGCTCGAGCACGGCGAGGACGGCCGTCACAAGACCTTCGCGTCCTCGCGCAGCAGCCGCACCAGCTCCGCCACGGCATCCGGCCCCTCCCCCACGATCCTGCCATCCTTGCGCTCAGCCGGCGGGAGCAGCGCGACTACCTCGATTCCGCCGAGGGGCAGGGCCACCGGCTTCGTTGCGAGCGGCTTCTTCTTCGCCGCCATGATGCCCTTGAGCGCCGGGTAGCGCGGCTCGTTCAGGCCCTTCTCGGTCGTCAGCACGGCGGGGAGGGGGAACTCGACCACCTCGATCCCGCCCTCAATCTCGCGCTCGGCGGTCCCCGTCCCGGGCGCCAGCTCGAGGTGCGCCACCGCGGTGACGCAGGCAAGCCCGAGCAGCTCCGCCACCATGGGCCCGACCTGATGGTTGTAGTCGTCGATCGCCATCTTGCCGAACAGGATCAAGTCCCAGCCGCCGTCCTTGAGCTCGGCGGCGAGCGCCTTCGCGACTTCGAAACCGTCGGCCGGGATCCTGTCGGTCTGGAGCAGCACGCCGCGGTCCGCGCCCATCGCCAGGGCGCTGCGGATCGTCTCCTGGGCGGCGGCGGGGCCGAGGCATACGATCGCGACCTCGCCCGCGCCGGCCTGCTCTTTGCGCCGCAGGGCTTCCTCGACCGCGAACTCGTCGTAGGGGTTGAGGACGAACTTGACGCCGGCCTCGTCGAGCGACCTGCCGCCAGGGGCGATCTTCACGCGCGTCTCGCTGTCGGGGACGCGCTTGATGCAGACTGCGATCTTCATCCCTACGGCTTCATCCCCGGCATCGCCGGGAGGGTCAGCTTCGTGTACCCCGCCGGCGGCTGGAACAGGCCGGCATCGGGGCGGTTGCGGTCCACCTGGGTCGCCTCGAACACCGCGCTCTTCCCGCCCGCGCCCTCCGGCGTCGTGATCTTGAGCGGGAAGAAGCCCGCGCGGGCGATGCGGGCGAGCTCGGGATTGCTCGAGTGCAGCAACCCCGCGGTGGACGGCATCGCCGAGGAGGCCTGGTCCCCCACGCCCATGAACCCCATGCCGGCCGCGCCGCACACGTCCACGGGCCCGCGACTGCCCTCATCGGTGCTCGCGAACAGGTAGTGCTCGCACGCAATGCCCGCGATCGTCTCACTCCGCCCGGTGGGGGTGACCTTCATCTTCGACAGGTCCGCCGTAGCGCCCTTCTGCCCCTGCATCGCCCGCGCCATCGCCCCCATTTGCGGCCCCAGCTGCTTCATGTTCATCACCAGGTATTGCTTGTGCTGGGGCATGAGCGTGAGGATGTCCCCCGTCGTACCGTCGAAGATCGACGCGGCGGCTACGCCGTTCATCTCGAATTCCTGCCGGGTGCGGTTTCCCAGCTGGTAGTACCGCATCAGACCCGACTTGCCGTCCGCGTCGGACACCTTGTAGACGACGAGCCCGTCGAACGACCCCTGCGCCGCGGCGGCGGCGGGGCCGAGCAACGCGGCGACGAGCGCGCCGCAGGCGAGCGTGGACGGCATCATGGCGGGCTCCTTGCCGGCGCCGGCCGGCGGTGAAGGGCGATTGCGACGCTCAACATGACGCAAAGCCGGGCCGACGGCTAGAAGTCGCTGCTGAGACTGACAGTGACATGCCGCGGCAATCCCGGCGTCAGCCAGCGCTCCACCGGATTGCCGGGGCGCGTGGGGTTCTCCGCGTAAGTGCCGAAATTCTCGTAGCGCCGGTCGAGCAGGTTGCGCACCATGCAGCGCAGCTCGAGCGAGCGCCAGGTGAGGGTGGCGGCGGCGTCGGCGACGCCGTAGTCGGCGAGGCGGCGCGTGGCGTTCGCTTCGTCGCCCCGCAGCCACTGGCGCCCCACGTAGCGAGCGTCGAGCGCGACGCGCACCGACGGCCGCGCGCCGCGCTCCCGCACCACGGGCAGCGCGATGCCGGCGTTGACCCGGTGACTCGGGACCATGGGCAGCGCGTCGCCCGGCGCGACCGTCTCGCCCGCCGGATCGCGCGTGGTGGCGAGCAGCGCGCTGCTGCGGAAGGTGGCGGCCGTGAAGCCGTAGTTCGCGTACAGCCGGAGCCCGGCGCGGGACGTCCAGTCCAGCGCCGCTTCGGCGCCGGCGCGCCGGGTGGCACCGATGTTCTGGAAGTACCCACCCGTGACGCTCGAGGCGATGAAGAAAATGTCGTCCCGCACGGCGGTCCAGTACGCGGTCGCGCTGGCGTCGAGCCCTGCCGGGCTGCGGAAGTGCCACCCCAGCTCGTAGTTCGTGGCGACGACGGGCCGGAGCGCCGGGTCCGGGCCCAGGGCGAACGGCAGCGGGCAGGTCGACGAGGGATCCGAGCACGCCAGCTCCACCACCGCGGGGGAGCGGAAGCCGCGACTCACGGACGCGTACACCTCGTGGCCCGGCAGCCCCGTCCACGTCAGGCCGACGCGCGGGCTCACCCGCTGGAAGATGTTCAGCCCGCTGTGCGACGGGTCCACCAGGTCCTCGAACGGCAGCCGGATCCAGTCGTAGCGCGCCGCCACCGTCGCCGTGAGCGAGCGGGCGAGGTCCCAGTTCGCGCCCGCGAACGCGCCCAGGTCCACCTCGTTGGTGCGCACCGACTCGGTCAGCGCGTCGGGCCCGGTCGGCGGGACCGTGAAGATGCGCACGGCCGTGCGCTGGTACGCCCCGTCCGCGCCCGCGAGCCAGCGCAAGGCGCGTCCGGCGAGGCTCAGCTTTCCGGAGAGCTGCACGGCTCCTCCCGCCTGGCGCGTGGCGGTGCGCTGCCGCGAGTCCTCCCCCACGAAGTTCACGTTGAACTGCTCGCTGTTCAGCGTGCGGCCGAACGCGTTCACGGCGAGCTGCACGCCGCGCCCGACGAGCCGCTGGGCGTTCAGCACCGCCAGGTGCGCCTGCGGCGCGAAGAAGTCGCCGCGGGTGAAGTTCGTCCTCGGGTCCCGGGCGAGCTCGGTCTCGGGGAGGCTCCCCGCCTGGAAGATCTTGTTGTCGGCCCCGGAATAGCTGAGCGTGGCGTCCCACGTGTGGTTCAGGAGCCCGGCCTTGGCGAACAGCGTGGCGATCCGGCTCTGCGTGTCGTCGCGCCAGCCGTCCTCGCGCTCGTAGCGCGCGCCCAGGTAGTAGTCCCACACGCCATGGCGCGCGCCCGCGTGCGCCTTGAGCTCGTAGCGGCCAAAGCTCCCGGCCGACGCCTCGAGCTCGCGTGACGGCGGGTTCGCGCGCACCCCGTCCACGTACACGGTCACGCCCTGCGGCAGCCCGATCACGGGCGAGACGTTGAAGCCCCGCAGCGACACGTCGAGCTGCCCGGTGGCGCCGAGCTCGTCCGAGGTGGTGACGCCCGGCAGCTGCTCCAACGCGTCCGCCAGCGAGCGCACTCCCCGCGCGTCCAGGTCCGTGGCCGAGAGCGCCGCCGTCCGGCCCGCGAGCCCGCGCGCCAGCTCGCGCACCGAGGGCAAGCGGACTCCGGTGACCACGACGGGAGCGAGGGTGGCGGAGTCTTTGGGGAGAGAATCGGGCTGCTGAGCGCGGGCGGGGTGGGCGAGCAGAGCGAGCATGAGCGTGCCTGCCGACATAAGCGAATGACCTTCCACTTCAATTCCGCATTCCGCACTCCGCATTCCGCATTCAGTTGAACGCATTCAACCCCGTGATTTCCTGCCCCAGGATCAGCGTGTGGATGTCGTGCGTGCCCTCGTAGGTGTAGACCGACTCCAGATTCGCGAGATGGCGCATCGCCTGATACTCCGCCAGGATGCCGTTGGCTCCGAGGAGACGCCGCGCCTCCCGCGCGACCTCGGTCGCTATGTCCACGTTGTTCCGCTTGGCGAGGGACACCTGCTGCGGCGTCACCTTGCCCTGATCCTTCAGGCGACCCAGCTGCAGACACAGGAGCTGCGCCTTGGTGATCTCGGTGAGCATCTCCGCGAGCCGGGCCTGCTGCAGCTGGAACCCGCCGATCGGCTTGCCGAACATGACGCGGCTCTTTGCGTAGCCCACCGCCTCGTCATAGCACGCCATCGCGGCGCCCACCGCCCCCCACGCGATCCCGTAACGCGCCTGCGTGAGGCACGAGAGCGGGGATTTCAGCCCTCCCGACTTGGGCAGGATCGCGTCTTTGGGGAGGCACACGTCCTGCAACACCAGCTCGCTCGTGTCGCTCGCGCGCAGCGACAGTTTCCCCTTTTGGTCCTTGGCCGAGAAGCCTTTGGTGTCGGCGGGCACGATGAAACCCCGGATCGACTCCACGTCGTCGAGCTTCCCCGTCTTCGCCCACACGATCGCGACGCTCGCGGTGGACCCGTTCGTGATCCACATCTTGGCGCCGTTCAGGAGCCAGCCGTCCTTCGTGCCCTTGGCGACGGTGATCATCGCGGCCGGGTTCGAGCCGTAATCGGGCTCCGTCAGCCCGAAGCAGCCGATCACTTCCCCGCTCGCCATCTTGGGGAGCCAGCGTCGCTTCTGCTCCTCGCTGCCGAAGGCGTGGATCGGGTACATCACGAGCGCCCCTTGCACCGACGCGAACGATCGCACGCCGGAATCGCCGCGCTCGAGCTCCTGCATAATCAGCCCGTAGGCGACGTTGTTGAGCCCGGCACAGCCGTATTCCTCGGGGAGGTTGGCGCCGAACAGCCCCAGCTCGGCCATCTGGGGGACGAGGTGCTTCGGGAACTTCCCCTCGACGTAATGCTCGCCGATGATGGGGATGAGGTTGTCGTCGACCCACGCGCGCACCGTGTCGCGCACGGCGCGCTCCTCTTCGGAGAGGAGGCCGTCGACGTCGTAGAAATCGACGCCCTGAAACTTCGGTGCCATGGAGTCCTCTGGGTTCTAGTCCGCCGTACCTACGGGAAGGGGATGCCGCCCGGCAGCCGCCCGCGTCCGCGCGAAGGCGTGCGTGTCCGACGCCTTGAACCGCGCCCGCTCCGCCTCCCACCGGAAGAACGTCACCTGCACCGCCGTGGGCTCGATCGTCACGAAGTTGAAGCAGGAGGGACGTCCGCCGCGGCTGCGGGTGCACAGCGTCCCCGTCGTCGACACGACGACCTTCCCGTCCACCACCTCCGCCCCCTCCTGGTGGTCGTGCCCGCACAGCACCACGTCGGCGCCCGAGTCCACGATGCGGCGCTCCGCCTGCCGCCAGCGCGCGAGCCCCATGCGGCGCGAGATCTCGCCGCGCACCACGTTGTGGTGCACCACCAGCACCCGTGCGAGCTCGGGCGCCGCGTCTCGGAACAGCTGCCGCACCCGCAGGTACTCCCGCTTGGGCAGGTGGCCCTTCACCGCGAGATCGCGCAGCCGCCAGGTGAGCGAGCCCCAGGCGACGCCGTGGGCCGTCAGCGCCCCCGCGATGACGGCGCCGGGGAGCCGCAGCGTGGGGGCGAGGTCGTCGCCGAAGTAGCGCACGTACTTGCGGTACAGCGCGCCCTTCGCGAACGGGACCAGGGGACGCGTCCACCAGCGGACGTCGTGATTGCCGGGGAGCACGTAGACCGGCGCGGTGCGGGTGGCGAGGCGGGCGAACGCGCGGGCGCGCTGGAACTCGCCATGGCGCGCCCGCTGCGTCACGTCCCCCGCCAGCACGACCACGTCGGGGTGGAGGTCGGGGATCATCGCTTCGAGCGCCTCGATCTGCCGGATGTCGGCGAGGGCGCCGAAGTGCAGGTCCGCGAGCTGGAGGATCTGGACGATCACGTCTCCGCCTGCACCGTGTACGTGAGGGTCGCCTCGCCGCTCGCGGGCACCGGGACGCGGAACCGCACCTCGGTCGCCGACAGCTTCTCCGAGGGCACGCTGCTCTCGACCACGCGCCAGACACCGGAGCGCGCCTCCCGCACGTCCACCGTGACCGGCGCGGGCTTGGCGTTCGTGATGGTGACGCGGAAGGCCGCCGTGACCCGTTGCCGCACCGGCATCCCGCGCTTGGCCGGCGCGATGGGCTCCTGCCCGTAGTCCACCTGCACGCGCTCGGCCGTCACGTCGAACGCATCGCCCGATTGCACGCGCACGTCGCGCCCCGGGGCGGAGTGCGCGCTCGTCGCTTCTCCCACGAGCTGCAGCCTCCCGGCCGAGTCGGCCTGGTAGAGCTGGACCGTCCCCGCCGGGAGCGGCCGGTCGCCGAACGGCGTCCCGCGCCCGCGCTTCAGCGTGTACCACACCTGCACCGGGACGCGGTCCGGCTCGGCCGGCGCGGACCCGAAGAAGCCCCGCCACGGCAGCGCGCCCGGCACGATGAGCTCCTGGACATAGGGGGTCGCGGCGCGCGGGAACAGCGCGGTCGTGACCGGAACGCCGGGCTCGAGCGTCACGCGGCCGGGGAGCTGGTACACGTGCGTCTCTCCCACCGCCTGCTCGCTCGCGGACACGATGTCTTCCGCAAGAACGGCCTGTGCCGTGATCATGCCGCGCAACGGCTGGGGCGAGCGCGCCCGCGCGATCGATCCCGCGACGAGCTGCACCTCCGCCGAGTCGGCGCGCACGGCCTGCGATCGCACCGTCGCCGCGCCGGACACGCTCGCCTTCCCGTCCGCGAGCACGATCTGGTACACCGCTTCCCACGACGCCCCGGCGGCGCTGTAGGCGATCTCGGTGCGAGGCCGGGACCGGCTCGCCTCGAGCGCAAGCGTCACTTGCGGCTCGCTCCGCACGAGCTCCGCCGGAAACAGCGGCGTGCCCGGCGTTGCCAGCAGGAAGCGGCCGTCCCCGAGGCGGTACTGCGGCGGCTCGACGCTCACGACCGTGGCCCGGATCGTATCCTTCTCGCGCGCGAACGCCAGCGTCTGGCCGCGCGCCCGCGCCAGGGCCTCCTGCTGGGTCGTGACGCCCCGCGCCTGGGCCGCGACGAGTGCCACGGCCGTGTCCGGGGAGAAGATCGTCGCCGGATCGATCGCCTCCTTCAGCACCACGCTGTTCCGCCCTTTCTCGAGCGGCTGCGGCAGGGCGCGGCGCACCACCACGCGACCGTCCGCGTACACCGACACCGACGTCTGCGCCCGCGCGCCGCCCGCGGCGAGCGCGCTCAGGACGAGGGCCGAGCCGAGCGCGGTGAGCGTTGCTCTCGCAGCCATTGGAGTGCGACCTGTTTCGCGATCCGGTAGGTGAGGAGGTACCAGGCGCCTACGGCCACGAGCGCCAGCGTGCGCGCCGTGCCGGCCCATGCGGGGGCGACCGCGCGCAGCGTCAGCGCGAGATACACCGCGAGCGCGAGACTGGTCCCGAGCGCCGTCCAGCGCCCGAGGCGCGACGCCCGCCGCTCGAGCAGCCCGGTGCAGGCGGCGCACAGGTCTCCCGGCAGGATCCCCGCGGTCGGCTCCCCGCACCGCGCGCACGGGTGGCTAGACGCGCCGGGCCACGGCGCGGGCGAATTCGGCGGTCGTAGCATTGCCACCCAAATCCTTGGTCCGAACCCCGTCCTTCACGATGGCGGTCTCCAGCGCGCGCCGCAGCCGCGTCCCGGACCCGAGGTCGCCCACGTGGTCGAGCATCATCGCCGCGGCGAGCATCTGGGCGGAGGGGTTGGCGATCCCCTTCCCCGCGATGTCCGGCGCCGAGCCGTGCACCGCCTCGAAGATCGCCGCCTTGGTTCCGATGTTCGCTCCCGGGGCGAGCCCCAGCCCCCCGACGAGCCCCGACGCCTCGTCCGAGAGAATATCGCCGAACAGGTTCGTCGTGACGATGACGTCGAACTGCGTCGGATTGATGACGAGCTGCATGGCGGCGTTGTCCACGATCTTGTCGTCGCTGGCGATCACTCCCTCGTACTCCTTCGCGATGATCTTCGCCGTCTCGAGAAACAGCCCCGACGTTGCCTTGAGGATGTTCGCCTTGTGCACGACGGTGACCCGCTTCCGCCCGTGCGTCTTCGCGTAGTCGAAGGCGTAGCGGCAGATCCGCGTGCAGCCGTCCCGCGTCATCACCGACATCGCCTGCGCCACCGCCTTGGGGTCGTTCCCCACCTTGAACGTGTGGTCGAGCCCGACGTACAGCCCCTCGGTGTTCTCCCGGATGATGACGAGGTCGACCTTCTCGTAGCGGCCGCCCGGGACGATCGTCTTCACGGGCCGCACGTTGGCGTAGAGGTCGAACTCCTGCCGCAGCGCGACGTTGACCGAGCGGTAGCCGCCGCCCACGGGCGTCGTGAGCGGGCCTTTGAGCGCGAGCCCGGTGCGCCGGATCGAGTCGAGCGTCGCGTTGGGCAGCGGGGTGCCCGCCTTTTCCACCGCGCTCATGCCGCCGAATTGCTCGTCCCAATCGAACGCCGCGCCCATCGCGCCGAGCACCTGTAACGTCGCCTCCGTGATCTCGGGGCCGATCCCGTCGCCCGGGATCAGCGTCGCCTCTCGCGTCACGGCAATCCCGGCGTCAGGCTCTTCACCGCACGCACCAACGCCGTCCAGGGGTCGTCGCCCTCGCCGCGGGCGACCGTGCGCCAGCCGACCTGGCCGGTGCGCACGTCCACGAGCACGATCGAGAGCTCCGCGGCCCCGGCCGCCGCACCGGACGTCGGATAGATCGTCCGAGTCCGACCGTCAGGGAGTCCTTTAGGGTCGGATCGTGCGAGCGGCCGCCTGTAGATCAGCGCCGCCGGCACCACCACGAACCGGCCGCCGGAGCCCGCCACCGCCGCGAGGGTGCGCAACTGGCTCCGCAGGGGATCCGGTACCTGCGTGATCGATTCGACCCGGAGCACCGCCGTCGCCATCTGGTCGGGGTCCGCGACCACGCCGGGCGCGCGGTGGGCCGCACGCCGCACGTCCTCGGGAAGGACCCACGACACCTCCGGCGCGCGCGCCTTGAGCAGCGCGCCGAGGATGCTGTCGCTCTTCGTGAGCGCCGCGCGCCGCTCGCCCAGCTGCGAGGTCCAGTGCAGCGAGTCTTCCGCGACGATGAGCGTGAGCGGCAGCAGGCTCACCGGCTGCCCCGCGATTCCCGCGGTGGGGAGCGGCCGGGTGGGTGCGGGGACCGGGCTCTCGCTTGGCGGCTTGCCGCCGCACGCCATGAGGAGGGCCACCACGCCCCACGCCCCACGCACTAAGTAGTTGTTCTTTCGGGGTTTACTCACGCCGCCCAATATCGGTGGCGGGAGCGGGTTTTTCAAGCGAGCGTGAGCCCGCCATCCACGATGATCACCTGCCCGGTGATGTGGCGCGCCGCGTCGCTGCACAGGAACACGATGACGCGCGCGACGTCCTCGGGGTCGGCCACGCGCCCCAGCACCGACTCGTGCTCGGCGCGCTCCAGCACCTCGCGCGGCAGCGTGGTGAGGAGCTCGGTCTTCACGAATCCGGGCGCCACGGCGTTGACGTTGATGTTGGAAGGGCCGAGGTCCACGGCGGCCGACTTGGTGAGGCCGATGAGCGCGGCCTTGCTCGCGGCGTAGTTCGAGATCCCGAAGCCGGGCCGGAAGGCCTGGTGGCTGGCGACGTTGACGATCTTGCCGAAGCGCTGCGCGCGCATCGGCTGGGCCACGCCCTGGATGCAGTTGAAGGCGCCCGTGACGTTGGTGTCGAGCACCTCCTGCCACGCCTCGGGCGTGAGCCGCCACAGCGCGCCGTCGTGGGTGACGCCGGCGTTGTTGACGAGGTAGTGCACGCCGCCCAGCCGCTCGCGCGTGGCGCCGACGAATTGCTCCACGTCCGCCCGGCGGCGCACGTCGCAGCGGGCGCAGTACACCGGGACGCCCAGCGCGCGGATCGCGGTTTCCGTGAGCAGGGCCTGGGCGGCGACGTCGCGCCCCGGCAGGTCGACGTAGTTGAAGGCGACAGCCGTGCCGCGCTGGGCGAACTCGATGCAAGTGGCGCGACCCAGGCCCGTGGCGCCGCCCGTGACGAGCGCCACCCGCCCCTGCACCGTCCCAACGTCCAGGCAGTAGGGGTCAAGGGTTTCGAACCTATGTTCGAATTTGAACATCGGCAAGCCACGGCGTAACTTAGCCCGCATGAGGCGACTCGCCTCCGTGCTCCTGTGGGGCGGGATTTCCGCCCTCGGGGCCGCCGGTTTCGGCGTGCTCGCCCTCTCGCGGGGCGAAACGGTGAACGCCGCCTGGCTCCTCGTGGCCGCCGTCTGCACCTACGCCGTCGCCTACCGCTTCTACTCCCGGTTCCTGGCCGCCCGCGTGTTCGGCCTGGACGAGCGCCGCGCCACGCCGGCCGAGCGGTTCAATAACGGCCGCGACTTCGTGCCCACCAACAGGTGGGTGCTGTACGGGCACCACTTCGCCGCCATCGCGGGAGCGGGCCCCCTGGTGGGCCCCGTGCTCGCGGCCCAGTTCGGGTTCCTGCCGGGAACCATCTGGCTCGTGATCGGCGTGGTGCTGGGGGGCGCGGTGCAGGACTTCACGATCCTGTTCTGCTCGCTGCGGCGCGACGGCAAGTCACTGGGCCAGATGGCGAAGGAGGAGGTCAACCCCGCGGCAGGCGCGATGGCGATGCTCGCCGTGCTGTTCATCATGATCATCCTGCTCGCCGTGCTCGCGCTCATCGTGGTCAACGCACTCAGGGCGTCGCCCTGGGGACTGTTCACGATCGCGTGCACGGTCCCGATCGCGCTCCTGATGGGGTGGTGGATGAAGGTGTGGCGTCCCGGGCGCGTGGGCGAGGCCTCAGTCGCCGGGGCGGCGCTGCTGCTGCTCGCGCTGGTGGGCGGCGGCTGGGTCTCGGCCCACCCCACGCTCGGCCCGGCCTTCACGCACACCGGCGTCGCCCTGACGGCGATGATGATCGCGTACGGGTTCGTCGCGTCCGTCCTCCCGGTGTGGATGCTGCTGTGCCCGCGTGACTACCTCTCCACGTTCCTCAAGATCGCCACCGTGCTGGCGCTCGGCGTGGCGATCCTCGTGATCCTCCCGCCGCTTCGCATGCCCGCGCTGACGCCCTTCGCCACGCTGGGTGAGGGCCCGGTCTTCGCCGGGAAGCTGTTCCCGTTCGCGTTCATCACGATCGCCTGCGGCGCGATCTCCGGGTTCCACGCGCTCGTCGCCTCGGGCACGACGCCCAAGATGATCGAGCGGGAGAGCGACGCCCGCATGATCGGCTACGGCGGGATGCTGATGGAGTCGTTCGTGGGCGTGATGGCGATGATCGCGGCGTGCACGCTCGATCCCGGCGTCTACTTCGCGATGAACACTACGCCCGCCGCGCTGGCGCAGGCGTCCGACGTGATGCAGCACGCGGGGTTCGTGGTGTCCCCCGAGACGATGCAGGCGCTCGCCGCGCGGATGGGCGAGCAGACCCTCGTCGCGCGCACGGGCGGCGCGCCGTCGCTCGCCGTGGGGATGGCGCAGATCTTCGCCGGCGTGACGAGCGGGCTCGGGGGCAAGGCCCTCACCGCTCTGTGGTACCACTTCGCGATCATGTTCGAGGCGCTCTTCATCCTCACCACGATCGACACCGGGACGCGGGTCGGGCGGTTCATGCTCCAGGAGATCCTGGGCCACGCGTGGCCCAGGTTCCGCGAGACGTCCTGGTACCCGAGCGTCCTGGCGTCGAGCGCGCTGGTCGTCGCCGCGTGGGGCTACTTCCTCTATCAAGGCGTGATCGACCCCCTGGGCGGGATCAATTCGCTGTGGCCGCTGTTCGGGATCTCGAACCAGCTGCTCGCCGCGGTGGCGCTGTGCGTGGGCACCACCATCCTCATCAAGATGGGGAAGGCGCGGTTCGCCTGGGTCACGCTGGCCCCGCTCGCCTGGCTCGTCACGGTGACCATGACGGCAGGGTGGCAGAAGGTGTTCTCGAGCGACGCGAGGCTCGGCTTTCTCGCCCACGCCGCGTCGCTCGTGGGGTCCGTCGACCCGAACGCGCCGCGCCTCGTGTTCAACGACCGCCTCGACGCGGGCGTGGCCCTTCTCTTCATGGTCATCGTGACGTTGCTCATCGTGACGTCCGTGTGGGAGTGGTGGGCGGTGCTGACGCGCAGCAAGCCCGCGGTCACGCGGGAGGCGCCATTTGTCGAGAGCGCGTATGCGGCGGGAGACTGAGACTGTGGCGCGGCGCCTCGTTGGCGCCGTCCGCCAGATCATCGGGATGCCGGATTACCAGGCGTACCTCGAGCACTGCGAGCGTGCCGGCCACGCGCCGCGGCTCACGGAAGAGCAGTACCTGAAGGAGTTCTTCGAATCGAAGGGGAAGGGCGTGCGCTGCTGCTAGCAGGCCTCGCTTGATACGTGGTGCGGCGGAAGGCAAGTTCGTGCGGTGATGGAAGACTGGATGGCGCAGCTGCAGCAGGCCGGCCCGGAAGCCGCGTGGGACCTGTTTCTCGATCGCTACCGGCGCCTCATCTTCGCGGCCATCCGCCACTACGCCCAAGATTACGACGACGTGATGGACGTGTTCGCGCGGGTGTGCGAAGCCCTGCGCGAGGACGATCTCCGGAAGCTGCGCGCCTACGCGGCACAGCCGGACCACCGCGCCCGCTGCTCCACCTGGCTCGTCACCGTCGTGCGCCATCTCACGGTCGATTGGTTCCGTCACCGGGACGGCCGCCGCCACGTCTCCATCATCGCCGAGCAGTGGCCGCCGCTGCGCCGTCGCATCTTCGAGCACGTCTTCATCCACCACCACAGCCACGTCGCGGCGTACGAGATGATCCGCGCAGAGGACGCGCCGGCGCTGTCGTTCGGGGAGTTCCTCGCGGAGCTCCGGACGGCGTACCGGGCCGTGACCAACGGGAAGCGGGGCCACGTGCTGCGCGAGCTGTGGCCCGCCCCGCCTCCCGACGCCGAGCCGGAGCCCGCGGCCACGAGCCCCGGCGACGCGGCCGAGCGCAGTCACCTCGTGGAACAGGCCCTCGGCTCGCTCGACGCCGAAGACCGCACGGCGGTCGAGCTGTACATCCTGGACGAGCTGCCGGGGGCGCTCGTCGCCCAGATCGTCGGCCTTCCCAACGCCAAGGCGGTCTACAACCGCGTGTATCGCGCGCTGGCGGTGTTGCGTGAGCGCCTCGAACGGGCCGGCCTCCGACTGGAGGACCTGTGAGCAGTCTTCCGGCCTGCCGTCGTCTCATGATGGCGACGTCATGAGCCATCCCGACCCGCTGGATCCGTTGCGTCGCGTGCTGGCGCTGCACGCCGCCGGAGCGCCGGAGCAGCCGACGCTCGAGTGCCTCGACGATGACACCCTCGCGGCGCTCGCCGAGGGATCCCTGAGCGCCGTGGCGCGGGCGACGGCGCTGGGGCACGTGGCGTCCTGCCCGCGCTGCCGCAGCATTGTCGCGTCCGTCGCCCGTGCCCTCGCCGACTCCGGAGTGGCGCGCGAAGTCCAGAGCCCGGGGAGTGCCGGCCGACGACGCTTCTTCCAGATCGCGCTCCCCGCCGCCGCGGCGGCAGTCCTGCTCGTGCTCGCGTGGCCGCGGCACGGCGACGAGGGCGGGTCGCCTCCCCACCGTTCGCCGCCCGGCGCGACTGCCCTCCCGGTACCGCGCTCGCCGGCCGGCGTCGTAGCGCAGGCGGAGACCCTCCGATGGACGCCCGTCGCGGGCGCCGACCGCTATCGGGTCACGCTGTTCGACAGCGGCGGCCGGGTGCTGTTCGAGACCCAGCTCGCGGACACGCTCGCGGCGCTGCCCGACTCGATCCTTCTCGATCCCGGTCGGCCCTATCTGTGGAAGGTCGAAGCACGCACCGGCTGGCAGCGCTGGTCGGCGTCGGGGCTCGTCGAGTTCTCGATCGCGGGAGGCGCGCCCCGGTGACGCCACTCGGGGCGCCGCTCTTCCTCGCGGCGCTCGTCGTTCAGTCGGGGCCATCGGACTCCCTCCGGTTCATCGCCATGCGCCTGCCGGAATCAGCGCTCGTGCTCGAGACGCGGGCGCGACCGTTCGCCGTGCGGGACGCGATATCCGACGCGCTCGCCCGGGGGGAGCTCGACGCGGCCCGGCGGATCGCGGCCGCGTACGCCGTGGCGTGGCGCGACTCGTTCCTGGTGCGCGAGGTGGAGCGATTCGCCGCCTGGCCGCTGGAGCGCCGAGCGGCCAAGGTCTGGGCCGACAGCGCGCGGCGGGCGGGCATCGCGGCGTATGGCCGGGACGGCGCGACCGCGGCCATTCGGATCTGGCGGCGCGCCCTGGGGCGCATCACGCCGATCGACGACACGGCGGGCGTCGCGGGGCTGCTCGGTAACATCGGGGCCGGCCTGCTCGCCGAAAGCCGGGTGGACAGCGCCGTGACTTATCTCGACCGGGCGCGGCTGCTGGCCTCGGGCGTAGGAGACATTCGGGTCGAGGCGAACGCCGTCGGGGCGCTCGCGGGCGTAAGTGAGGATCGGGGGGACCTCGCCGCGGCGCAGGCAGGATACGTCCGGGCCCTCGCGCTGCGGGAGCGGATCGGGGACACGCGCGGCGCCGCGGCGGACCACAACAACCTCGGCCTCCTGGCGCAGACGGGCGGCGACCTGGACGAAGCCCACCGGCAATTCGAGGCCGCGCTCGCGCTCAACCGCCATGACGGCCGCGACGAGGTTGCCGCGACGAATCTCGTCAATCTCGCGGGGCTCGCGAGCGTGGACGGCGACTTCGCGCTCGCCGTGAGGCTGTATCGCGACGCCCTCGCGACCTGGCGGGCGCGCGAGCAGTGGGCCGACGCGGCGGCCGCCCTGCACGGGCTGGGCCAGGTCGAGCTCCGCCGGGGCGACTACCCGGCGGCGCGGGCCTCGCTCGGCGAGGCACTCGCGATCTACGACCGCACTGGCCCGCTCGCGGACGCGCTCGCGGTGCGGCGGGACCTCGCGGGCGCGCTCGCCGCGGCGGGAGAGCTGCAGGGTGCCTTGGACGAGCTGCGCCACGCCCAGCGGCTCGCCGATTCGGCCCGGGCGTCGCCGGGCGTGCGGGCCGGCATCGCACTCACGCGCGCCGATCTCGCCGCGCGGCTCAACACGCCCGCCGAAGCGGAGCGGCTGTACGCGCGGGCGGAGTTCCTCTACCGGCAGGCGGGCGATCTCGCTGGCGGCGCCGAGGCCCAGCAGGGGCGGGGCCTGCTGCTGCTCGATCGCGACGACTACGGCCGCGCCCGGACGCTGCTCGAGGGCGCGCTCCGCACGGAGCTGGCCGCGGGGAACCCGCGGGCGGCGGCGCTGACTCGTCTGTCGCTCGGCGAGCTCTCGCAGGCGCGCGGCGACACCACCGCCGCCCGGCGCGAGCTCGCGCAAGCGGCGGCCGACCTGGAGCGCCTGGGCGATCCCGTCGCCACCGCGGCCGCGCTGGGCCAGCGCGCGGGGCTCGAGGCCGCCGCGGGGCTCCCCGCCGCAGCCGAGTCACTCTATCGCGCCGCGCTGGAACGCCTGCGCGGCCGCACCGCGCCCGATGTTTCCTGGCACCTCCACTCCGGGCTGGGCCTCGCCCGCCGCGCGCAGGGCGATGCGGAGGAGGCGGCGCGCGAGCTGCGCCTCGCCATCGCCGAGGTGGAGCGCCCCAGCCGCTCCCTCACGCTGGCGGAGCGGCGCTCGGCGTTTCTCGCGGACAAATGGGAAGTGTATGCGCAGCTCGCGCTCACCGAGCGCGGCCGCAGCCGGCCCGGCGCGGCGTTCGAGGCGAGCGAGCACCTGCGCGCGCGTGAGATGCTCGAGCTCCTGGCGCGGGGCCGCGTGGCCGCGCCGGCAGACACGGCCGCGGACCTCGTGGCCCGCGAGCAGGACCTGCGCCGCCGCATCGCCGAGCTGACGCGCGAACTCGAGGACGTGACCGCGAGCGACGACGCAGTCCGTGGCTCGAGCGGCCGCCCGGCCCCGCAGGCCGGACGCGAAGCGCTCGACCGCGCGCAGGAGGCGTACACCGATCTCCTGCTCGAGATCGGGGAGCGTGCCCCCCAGCACGCGAGCCTCGTGTCGCGCGAGGCTCCGAGGTGGCAGGACGTGGGGCGACGGCTCGCGCCCGAGCAGGCGTTCATCGAATACCTCGTCAGCGACTCGGGCTCGCTCGCGTTCGTCGTCACTCGCGACACGGCCGCGGTGGTGG
>WNGR01001120.1_pt1 | contig 38142 bp, 51 predicted proteins | sample 5407581 | NCBI WGS metagenome assembly WNGR01 (sample SAMN13153383, study PRJNA577476) | soil metagenome | isolation source: 80 cm soil or saprolite under Garry oak tree replicate 2 | place: USA:California | collected 2016-06-15 | reverse complement strand
AGTTGAGCCCATGGAACAGGCGTGACTAGATCCCCCGTTACAGGTTCCGAAGAGAGCAGAGGGGTTTCTTCATCTTGAGAAGGATTATCAGAATCGTTGTAAGTCACTGGGGACATTGAGTGAGCAGTTAATAGTCACCAGTTGGATGGAATAGATAGCCCCCTTAGCCTTATGTACAATGTACACTGGCAAATCCCGTCGGCCCAACACGGCCGACCGACAGGAACTCCATCCATTGATTGACAAATCGCCACCCGCCACCACACCGATGACTCCACGCACGCTAATTTTATACGTACCCGGGTTCTTGATCAGGTCCTTTTGCTTACTGTACCGATCACGATTAGGCAGCTTCCAACCAGCCTCGCGAAACCCAGAAACACTTTGGTTAGCCAGTCCCCAGTCCGCCAGTTGCCATCTGCACGTCAATCACCTAAAATATTAATACTTGCGATCTTCTCTTAGAAAGTACTGTAGCCGCGCTGGCCGCTGCCGACATGCGCGTCTTACCCCAAACGGTTGTCAATGTGCCTTAGACAACGGCACCCAGTTGGCGAGCTGGCGCAATGGTAGCGTGCTAGTTTCCGGCGCTAGCGGTTCTGGGTTCGAGTCCCAGGCTCGTCGATTTTTGTATACAGCTATTTTTCGGATCTTGTTAGTGATATATGGTTCAGTCCGCATTCCAGTGGCTTCCTGGGATAGATGTAACTTTTGGTTTTGATTAAGAGCGGCGGTAATTGAAGTTTGGACTGCCCAGTTCTTTGCTTATGTAACTAACGTAGCCCAACACGAGTCACCAAGACCGTTCCTACAGTATCATCTATCATGGCTTTCTTCGGTGCAAGCTCCACTTCCGCAAATGTCTCATCAACCGCGGAGGAGAAGGATGTTGAAGTTTCAGACCCTCCCCCAGATGCGATATCTTCTCTTGCTTTCTGCCCCGTGGCGGATTTCCTCGCGGTTGGGAGCTGGGACAATAATGTGAGTCCTTGCATTCTTCCCTCACATGCCTCCTCACGCGACAAAATGGATTTCTAGGTGAGGATATACGAAGTAGGAGCAAATGGCCAGACTCAAGGAAAAGCAATGTACGGCCACCAAGCGCCGGTGCTCTCGGTCTGCTGGAACAAAGTACGCACTCTTCACAAAGTCGTAATTGGATTCCCCCTTGATAATTGCTTTATAGGAAGGCAACAAGATCATATCTGGCGGAGGTGACAACGCTGCGCGTCTCTATGACATCCAAACTGGGCAGGCGCAACAGGTCGCGCAGCATGACGCGCCTGTGAAGGTCGTCAAATGGCTCGAGACCCCACAGGGCAGCATTCTCGCTACCGGCTCTTGGGACAAAACCGTCAAGGCAACTCGTGTTCACTTCCTTCCTCGGGCTTGGTATTTGACCTTTGAGTACGATTTAGTACTGGGATATGCGTTCAGCAAATCCAGTCTCAACGGTGCAACTACCAGAAAGGTGCTACACACTCGACGTCTCGTACCCGCTTATGGTTGTCGGCACTGCAGAGCGTCACGTCCAAATTTTCAACCTCACGAATCCCACGACTCCCTACAAGGTGCGACCGTAAGAGGATTCTTTCCTCTATTACGGTGTTGACTCCTCGTCTCAGACCATGATGTCCCCGTTAAAATGGCAAACGCGTGTGATATCCTGTTTCCCTACCAGCACTGGCTTCGCCATGGGCAGCGTTGAAGGGCGCGTAGCTATTCAGTATGTTCTCATTCCTTCGCTTCAGCCTAGTCTAATGGTGTACGCTTTCCAAGATATGTCGACGAGAAGGATTCGCAGTACGAACTCTCTAACCTCTTACTCGTTTGGTTTGGGTATTGATCAGCAAACGTGGTTAGGAATAACTTTTCGTTCAAGTGCCACCGCCGCGACCAAACAGCCACTTCGAAAGATCAGTCCCTCGTTTTCGCTGTAAACGATATCAACTTCCACCCCGTGCATGGTACATTTTCTACCTGCGGTAAGCTCCGTCTTCGTGCCCCTTCTTAATCTCATCTGACCCTTCCGCACCACAGGCTCGGATGGTACAATCAACTTCTGGGACAAAGACTCACGCACACGATTGAAAAGTATCTGACGTTCTCTGCCCTGATGTGCGTGCTTGCTGACGATTATGCGCAACAGCGTTCGACCCGTGTCCAGGCCCGGTCTCCTCCTCTGCGTTCAATCGCACGGGGACGATCTTTGCATACGCCGTATCGTATGACTGGTCAAAAGGTCATTCGGGCAATACCCCTGGACACCCCAACAAAATCATGCTGCATGCAGTCAAGGACGACGAGGTGAAGAAGCGCTCACAAAAGCGGTGATGAGCCGCGCGGAGCCACGGGGCCCTCGTGCATTGAGTTCTGTCCACATGTAAAATACGCGTGACCTGCTGCGTTGTTGCGTCGCTCGAGATTTTGTTCGTTATGTCGTAGTTGACCCACTCCGACAGTCGGCCTATAACCACGGTTCGCTTTGGTGACAAGGGACGATAAGTGGGTTCACTTGTAGCTAATCGAACCGTAATGACGCAGATGTGTCTTGCTCTCCTCTTGCATTAGTAAGGTAGTAGATACGCGGTACTATAACATCAAATCCTACTGGTATCGTCGAATATGTTCATGCTCACGAGCTATTCCGCTTTTCCCATCGCCTCTTTCCTTTTCGCTTCTTTTGCGGCAAGGACCTCAAGCATTGGATCAAGCTCGGAAGCCGGTTGCCGGTAAGAGCCGCCCCATCTGTCTGCCCATGTGAAATATTGCCCGTAATTAACGGTGAAATAAAGGTGATGCAGGGTGTGGTGCGCCGGTCCGTTGATGACTTTTTCGAGAGCGTGACCCGTAATCATGTCTGAGTCGTGGATCTATGGGTCGGGGTTAAAAATTGGGATGCGGACACGACTCAGATGGAAACGCACGAGAATACTCCAGAAGTTTACAAACACGAAAAGACCTAGATATAGCCAGCGATGCAACGGGAAGACGAAGATGAAAAGATGATAAGGCACGGATTGAAGGTAACCGTCAAGGGGATGAAACGCGTGCGAAGCGAAGGGGGTTGGAACTGCGACAAATGGTTCAGAGGGGGAAGGAACCGGAAGCGATGAGGAGACGTACTGAGCCATTTGTGATGTGGCTTGTGAATGTACTTATAGATCAGAGGGTGATGTAACAGGCGGTGTACCCAGTATATGCCGTAGTCAGTGAAAACCAGGAAGCTGTAGGTTTGATGTCAAAGAAAATGTAGCGGCGACGGCAAAAGGAATGTCTTACAACGGTACCGAAAATAAGAGGTATGCAAGACCATAGTCACCCACGTTATCGTACAACTTGGAGTAACCACGGACTTCAGCTTGGAACCAAGGCAGAGTAAGGAGGGTCATGCCAGGGAAAGCACGCAAACTGCATTGGATTTCGAGCTTGACCTGGTTTTTGAGAAAGCGTGGATGGCTCATCATCTCATGATTGAAGATGTAACGATAGGAGAGGCCAGCGAAGATGAAGTAGAGGAAGACAATGCCGGTCAAGGTGATGGCTGAAAGAGAAAGAAGCTGGCGCGGGATGTAGTCGCGAGGCCATGCAGATATTAAGAGGGAGGCGTCGTGGCTGGGTGGTAGTGGGGGGTGTGGTAGCAGAGAGGCGAGGTGATGATGCCAAGTAGTTGGTGACACAATTGGTGCGACGCTCGATTGGGAAATGTTTGCCTGAAGTGGAGGGGGCACAAAGACAGAGGCCGGGACAAAATAACACCACGCCTTGTCAAGGAGGTACTCGTCTGCGAGGCCCAGTATGAGGTCCATCTCCGTGGATGCACGAGGGCGGCGTCTCCAAAACTGGGCCCCCTAGACAACCCCGCTTATTTATTTATCCCTAACGAGATAAAAAAGTCAGGCCACTCTCGAGTATTACTTGGACACGCCTCACGCGCACCCTGCTTACCTCAATTCCTTCCGAATTAGTCGCTATGACATTTCATCTGGTCACGGTCGAGTGTACAGTTACCCTTCCCCTCGTTTTTTTTTATCGATTTGCGTAGCTACCGCACAATTTCAGGATTATAAGGCGTCGAGCAAAATTCCAAAGCCACTGCGCAAGCGTCGGAATTACAGCCACAAAGTACTTGTCGTGATGACCTTAAATTCCCAACCAAACCACTACAGTATGAGTATGACAGGATCACTCCTTCGCACACAACTGTCATACACATGGCTATTGAACGTTATTGAACCACCAGGCGACACACCGGCGACACCTTTTAATAATAGCCCTCGTGTCGCTCGCTATTGTTGCTATCACAATGTCGGCAACATGCTTGCGTTCTATTGTTCTGGTAACGTGCTTCTTCCGCGGAGGTCTAGCAGCTCTGTTCATTCTTTTCTTGTGCCAAAAGGCGATAACAAAAGCAGAACATGCCGCCTCCAGACACCCTGTTGGTCTGTCTGTGGTTGTCGTGGACTTCATCCTCGTGGTTGCCATTCAATGGGTATAAAAAGAATGCCTCTACCACCTTTGACATCTACCCTCTCAAATCCTCTCCTTCGTTGCTCACTACAGGCTGGTCCTCTCTTAACCCAATATTCTTGCATAAACATCACCGTCCAGGACTGACGCGATGAAGTTAACCTCTCCTTTCATCATCCTGCTTCTGGGAAGCCTACTTTCTCTATCTCTTGAAGTAAATGCCATTCCCCTGAATCCCAGAAAAGCGGGCGCTATCACTCTGCCTCTGAAGCGTGTTCTTCCAACGCGGCAAGATCTCCACCCTCAGCTGGTTAGTATCTCATACCTCTAACTATTACGAACCGTTCATAATCCTCACGATAGCTCCTCCAACAACACATCAACCGCTCACACCGACGTCTCGCACGCATGACCGGTCGCGAGGAGCCGTCTACCGAAGAACTTTTGGAAAGACTTGTCTCTCGTCAGGCGCACCTCATCGGCCGTAGTTCACCCCGGGTTGGCCACCCTAGTGCAATCCTCGGGAATCAAGGAAACCCGGACGCTATCGCTTCGTGCGCACTTTTACTCCTCTTCCACCCTTTGTTTGACTCATTGCTTGTGTCCAGCAAGAAGAAGGCCCCGAGGGACGACGCAGGCTTCAGCCCCGTTGGCCTAAAAGCTGTGCTAGACGATGCCGTTACGACAGCCGACAAACCCACCACCGCAAATTCTCTAGGGCTCGATATTGTTGCAAACGATGTGGCGTATATCTCAGCTGTGAAAATTGGCACTCCTCCCCGCGATTTCCAGATCTTGATGGATTCTGGCTCTGCCGATCTCTGGGTTGGAGCAGAGGGGTGTCAAGGCGTGAACGCAACTGACTGTGTAAGTCACTCGGGCCAGCTCGCGTTCGCCACACTCATACCACTCGACATGCAGGGCAATCACACGTTCCTTGGAAAACAGTCCTCGACTTCATTTGTAGATACAAATAACCCTTTCCAAGTGGTTTATGGCAAAGGAGCCGTTGCCGGGAATATCGTCCAAGACGATATCGATATCGGGGGTCTTCAACTTACTGGCCATACATTTGGCGTGGCTCTTCGAGAAACCGATGACTTTACCGATGCCAAATTCGATGGTCTCATGGGTCTGGCCAAAAGTACACTCTCTAATCAACAAACACTCACACCACCTGAAGCGCTCGTCAAGGCGGGGTTGATAAAAGAAGCTATTGTTTCGTACAAGATATCACGTGTCTCCGATCAGAAGGACGACGGTCAGATCACCTTCGGGGCACTGGACACAAGCAAGTTTGATCAAAACACCCTCGTCACTGTAAAGAACGTGAACGCCCTGGGCTTCTGGGAGGGCGGTATGGATGCAGTGACAGTCGATGGAAAAGATCTCGGTCTCGTAGGCCGTACCGCAATCATGGACACTGGTACCACCTTATTCATTGCACCACCTGCAGACGCGGAGACCATAAATAAAGCCATTCCGGGCTCCACGAGCGATGGAAAAGGTGGTTTTACGGTTCCATGTACAACCAATGCTTCTCTTGCACTCAGTTTCAGTGGCAAATCCTTCGCTATTGACTCCCGTGATCTCGCTTTCTTGCCTTTGGACCCGAACGACCCCACTGGAGACTGCGTGTCCGGGATTGCTTCTGGCCAAATCGGTGGCCCCCAGCAATTTTTAATAGGGGATGTCTTCCTGAAGAACGCATATTTCTCCACGAACGTTGGGGAGGATACAATTCAGTTGGCGAAGCTCACATAACCTTATTGCTAGACACATCATCTAATCGTAACTCTGTAGTTCTTCTCTCTTAGACGCTTTGCATCATTTATTGTTAGGATTAGGATCAGCTTACAGTCGTCTGTAATCAACCATATGGTGTAACTGGTATGCAGTCAGGCAGTAAATGAACGCAGGTACCAACCCCGGAGCGAAGTCTTGAGTGGCAATGTCAACTGGATACACTACAAGAGTTGCCGCCCGACAAAAGGCAAAAGGTAATACTCGTATTCCGAGTGCTTTCCAAAGCGGGAGTGCGAATGTGCGAATACGGTGGCACCATATGTAGCGAGTTGATATCATAATACCGCAACACCGCTAATATTCGTATGTCTGCATGATCCAACCCAGTACGCGCAGAATGTTGTTCTGAACAAACGACAAAATGGTGTCCCCCCCCCAAATGAAGGCAGTGGCATCCCCAGCAGACACCCAGTTTCCCGCGAGTATGGCGGGCCTTTGGTCGGGCCTGTGATCTCTGGGAACGTATCACTCGAGCGAGTCGCGAGAAGGAGTGATACGTAATCACAAGTAATGGACAAAATCCCCTGGGGCACTTTCAGTTGCTAAGTTTATGGGGAGCTTCCACGACTAAATCGCTGTATCTAACCCAAACAACTCCGGGAATGGTAGCTCAAAAGTGCGGAACGGAAAGTGCAGAACGGAAGCGGGAAGCGGCAGAATCCTCTGCGCGACGACAGCCACCTCAGGGCGGGATTGGCCGGTGCTGCAAAGGGCACAGAACACAAGATGAGTTCATCTAGAGGGTACAGTGGGTCGGAAGTCTACTTTCCGAAATTAGGACGACTATCTTCGGGGTTGAAGTGATGCTCGCCTTTGAGTGACATGGGATAGGGAGAAGTGACGTTCGGGGAAGCCGGGGCACGCGAGAGGAGACTACGAAAAAGGCACCTATAAACATACGGCCAGGGGAGTGCTAGAACCAAGCTAGAACTTATTTTACAGTATTTCAAGCTTTCAAGTTCGGAGAGATGGTCACGCTCAAATAACGCGTCGTTCACATCTTGTCTCGTCATGGACGCCTTGGCAATCGAGACCACAAAAATGCATGGCACATTTTTTGCACTTGTAGTTGCCCCAATACCCACAGACGGTGCACAGTGGTCGTGTTGGCTTCTTAGCGGGAGCAGCGGCAGCGTTAAGATAATTGGGTATCGAGGAGGGGAGGTTTGCCAGTCCCTGGCAATGAAATTAACAATGCACCCTGAGACCCGTTAAATGGGACGCCCACTGATTCCTCGATGAGGGTGGCAAAATTCTTTCTATAGAGAATAGCTGTGCGGATGTTCATATTGGCTTTCTTCCTCTTCGCGCTAGGACCAGAGAGTTGTCGTTTGTCCGAGACTGTCTGACGGGCACGGCCTTTGGCGGATTTTCCGGCCTGGTCGTCTGCATCCATTCCGAGATACGAGGCGGACGGCTCTGCATAATTTGAGCGCTGCAGGCGAAACGAGTACAGTGAGATAATGGATCGGAAGCGAGCCGCAAGGAAACGCACCTCGAGCTCGTCGAGGTGCCGTTTTGTGCGTTTTGCAATGACCTCGGCATCGAGTGGTTGGCTCTCTTGGGCCTTTCTTACGGCTTGAGTAGTTCATTAGAGTGAGATTAGAAAACATTAAAAAGTAAGAGCATACGCTGTCTACGAGGCATGGGCTACAGCTGCTCGAGCCGAGGATGTCGGGTCTACTTGGAAAGCGATCAATCATTTCGCCATCGGGTCCCACGAGTATTTCATTCATATCATGATGGCCGCGTCGCCTGACCCCCAATCTTGCCTTCCTCAATACCCATGTCTCATACAGCCCAAAACCACGGTCTCATCAGAGACTACGAACTACCAACTCCTGAACCAGACTCCCCATTTCGTCCTCGCAAGCCGTATCGCTTCGGTACTCTTTGTGCAACCGTAGACAACCCCGATCAAAAAGATCAATATGGCTCTAGCTCGGTTCCAATATATCAGACTTCTACCTTCAAAGGCGTTGATGGCCAGTACGACTACACGAGGAGTGGTAACCCCACCCGCAGCCATCTTGGTGAGGATCTGCCTGACCACCCTTACGCCATCCGGCGGGTTCATTTTGCTCAACGTTGATCGCAGAACACCACATCGCCAAGATATCTTCAGCAGGTCATGCGTTCGCCGTCTCGTCTGGGATGGCTGCGCTCGATGTCATTCTCCGTCTTCTCAAACCAGGTGACGAAATCATCGCCGGCGACGACCTGTACGGTGGTACAAATCGCCTCCTTACCTACATCAAGACCCACGGCGGCGTTGCCGTGCATCACGTCGATACCACCAACCCTTTAAATCTCCACGCACACATCAAAGCAGGAAAAACGGCCATGGTCCTTTTGGAGAGTCCTACCAACCCGCTTCTCAAAGTTGCTGATCTCGCGAACATTGCCGCACGAGTCAAGGAACATGCTCCAGATGCTCTTGTCGTAGTTGACAATACTATGATGAGCCCGTACTTACAACGCCCGTTAGAATATGGCGCGGACATTGTATACGATAGTGCTACCAAGTACCTTAGCGGGCATCACGATTTAATGGCAGGCGTTATTACCTGCAATAGTGACGACTTGGCCAAGGTGTGTACCCTATTCGGTTCTTCTACCTAATGAACTTACTGGAAATGTTCCTTTAGCAAGTAGGATTCATCATCAACGCAATCGGCAATGCCCTCACCCCTTTCGACTGCTTCCTCCTTTTACGTGGTATAAAGACACTTGCTATCCGCATGGACCGTCAACAGGCTTCCGCAATGGCTGTCGCCTCTATGTTGGACCGCCTTGGTTTTAAAGTCCACTACCCTGGCTTAGCGAGCCACCCTGGGAGAGAAATCCATGAACGTAACGCAGACGGTTATGGCGCAGTTCTCTCTTTCACCACCGGAGATAAGGCCCTTTCTGAGCGCATTGTGGGTGCGACTCGTCTTTGGGGCATCTCTGTTTCTTTCGGCTGCGTTAATTCTCTGATCAGTATGCCATGCGTCATGTCGTAAGTCGCATCTATATCACATGCGAATGTCTCACAGCAGTCCTGCCACTAGTCACGCGTCGATTGATCCTGCTGTGCGTGCAGAACGAGGTTTACCTGAGGATCTCATTCGCTTGTGTGTTGGGATCGAGGACCCGGCGGACCTCATCGACGACCTTGAGCATGCCCTCCTTGAGGCAGGCGCTATTACCGTTTCTGCGGGCGCTGATCAACACCATTTCGTGCGCGCTACTGTCCCTCACGGAGGAGTCACTATTAGCCGCGCAGTAGAGAAACTCGCCTACAACGAGCACCCAGGGAGGCAGAGAGAAGATCGCCAATGGTTCGTGAGCGCTCCGGGCAAGGTTATTCTGTTCGGGGAGCACGCTGTCGTTCATGGCGTTGTGAGTCACAGTTACGTCGAACTTTGGGATGGTTTTGATGGTGCTCCAGACCGCAATTGCAGCCTCTGTCGGTCTACGCTGCTACGGCCTTTCTTCTCCCCGCCATGATGGTAAAATCGCATTGCGCTTCATTGACCTGGACAACTTTTCACACGAATGGGTCCTCGATGACCTTCCATGGGATGCCGTCACACCCGTTGGTGTCGGCAATCCACATCCTGACACACTCGATCAACGACTAGTCGATGCCATCCAACAACGCGGGCTCCCACCTGGCATAGACAAGAATAAACAAGCTAGGGCCGCCTCTGTGGCCTTCTTATACTTATACATGGTGATGGCTCACGGCGGTGAAAGGTAGCTGCGTGCGATTCCTAGCGCCTGGGGACCTATTAGCGCTGACCGACGTTCTTCTCCAGGCCTTCATTTGGCTTTGCTGTGAGATCAACGCTGCCCGTTGGTGCGGGTCTTGGGAGCTCCGCCTCTTTCTCCACTTGCGTTGCGACGGCCCTTCTCCTCCTCCACCAACGTATCACATTACCTTCCCTCCCCGAGCCATCTCGTACCCCTGACGGGCAAACGCAAGATCCCGGACATGTGCACGTATCTCATGCAGGACGACGCGCCTTGCCACGTCAGATCGCCGAGGAAGTAAATCATTGGGCCTTCGTCGCCGAGAAAATCTTACACGGAAATCCCAGCGGAGTGGATAACTCAGTCGCTGTTTATGGTGGTGCACTTGCGTATACCAGACCAGGGTTCGGAAAGAAGAGTGGTATGGAAGGAATTCAAGGGTGAGTTGAGATCTGTAACATGAGCCGCTGGTGACAGTGTTGAGGTACTTTGATTTCGACACAGGTTCAAGTCATTCCGATTCTTGTTGACAGACTCGCGCGTCCCTCGAGACACAAAGAAACTTGTAGAGGGAGTCGCCGCCAAGAAACTCGCGGTGAGTTTTCTCTTCTGGATACGCAACTCGGCCTTTGAGGAGTCGGATATTGATGAATGTCGCAGGAGCCCGCAGCTGTCGAACGCATCCTCGACTCAATTCAGAGCATCAGCGATGAGTCTCGCCGTGCCCTTGGTGACCCCGAACTACCGCGAGACGCGCTGCTCTCTGCCCTTGCGGCACTCATCACCGAGAACCATACTCATCTTGTCGCGCTTGGTGTCTCCCACCCTGTGCTCGAGACCATTCGTGTGCAGACTGCTGCGGAGCCATATTGCCTGAGCACCAAACTGACAGGTGCTGGGGGTGGAGGATGCGCAGTCACCCTCATTCCAGATGGTGGGGTTTACTGCTCATTCAGTCTTTCGATTGCTCGCTGAATCACTGCGATAGATGTGAAGGATGGTGTCTTGAGCGCCCTCGCGGAGCAACTCATCAGCTCAGGGTTCCGCCCGTACCTAACTTCTGTCGGCGGAAGTGGACTGGGCATTCTCTCGCCTTACGACCAGGCGAATTACACATTGGACTCTCCTTCAACACCAGGGACTCTGGGTCGACAGCCTTCGTTGCGCGAATCACTCGAGGCTCAAGCGATTGAAGAACTCACAGAGTGGGCGGAGCAGCGTGGGCGATGGCTGTATGTGTAATCGGCCATGAGTTCTGTGGCTAGATGCAACCTACTCTCTTTTGGCCTCGAAAACGTGTGTGATAATACTTCGGCGAACGGCCGGTTTTAGTATTTTAACGCAATCGCTGTTGTAACCTCGGATCTCACAGAGAGGGCGGGACTTTACCCACTCCACTTAGCCTCAATGCTATGATAGGATCCATGAGAGCCAGCATATTCACTAACATTGTTGTCGAATGAATAACGACTTGGATAAGGCCGAGCACCTCAATATATCGATCCCCCACATCTCTTGGGCACACACGACAATCAACACAGAAGAGCCAAGCTGTGTTGTTCTAATAAACGTCAAAGTGATGCAAGTAGCGTGCAATGCCCTGGTAACCACAGTACAATTACCTGGAAAAGCGAACGCTAGTTGGATGCCGTGGCCAAACTATTATCGCACCTAGGTCATCTGCGCCCTTGTCTGCGCCAGAATCGTGTTGTCAGTGCCACCACTAGATATTACGTATTGTATTGCTGTATACGCGCCTACGCCTTGCCCGTTGCGCACTTGTTGGAACTTGCGGAGGCCGGTACAGTAGCTCCGGTGGCTGTCGTCCTCGGGCTGTGTCGTGACTCCTTTTCTCGTCAGTGCAGCGGATCCTAAGTCCAGCGCGCGCTCTCGGGCTTAAGGCAGATTAGCGATAAGCGAAATTGGCGATGCTACTGTAACTTGCTGGTGTTAAAAGTGCCCAGGGCTGAGGCTCGTCATCATCATACTCGAGTCATCCTCGATCCGAAACATTGTTTCTATTTGGAACGTCGTATCAACGTTCTCCCGGACAACGAACGCCTACGCACTGCATCTCCGTAGGGAGGAACCGTCCCTGGTCTGTGCCTCACGTTTACTACATGACACAGACGAATACAGACCCGGATCAGACAGTCTGGATGACCGAGCGCTACTAGCCGACCTTGCCTGTGCGTTCTGAAACAGTGTCGTGGTGACTCGAGTGCCAGTGGCGGCCAGTGGTACTAGCTGCGGTCTGACCTGATGAGAGAAACTATGGCGAAAGTAGCATTTCTGACTATGCGAGCTAGGGAAGGGATATACATCGTGATCCTCCACCTTCACGTAGTGGTGTATCACGGATGGCGACGTATCGTTCCTAAAAAGAACTTGAGACACCCAAGTCACCAGCATCACGATCTGATAGGACTTAGTAGTGCCCTTACTGTAAAGCCGCCACTCACCCCTTCTCGAAAAGATGGTATGAAGTCGACATCATCTGCTCATAATCATATCAATGGAGTACGGTCGAGTCTGACACAGATTGAGGCTTCATGAATATGGTATTGCAGAGATGGGTACATAGCAACATGGCTGTACATTATATATACGGTACACTACGCGCTGTCAAAGGAGAAGAAAAAAAGCGGCATAATTGAACAGGGACGATAAGCAATGATGTTGGGAAGGGGGAACTAGTGCAGTGGCAGATGTGAAAGTGACGTAACGCTAACAGTTCGAAGCCGAGTCGTGAATGTATGGAGGTGAAGGAGATGATGAATGGGTCACGGATCACATCAGTCGGAATCGGCATCACTGTCGTCTCTCCGCGGAGTAAGTACGACGAGACGTGTGCGCTTGATTTCGTCGTGAAGGGGGCCGAAATATCGGTTCGTCTCGAAGCTCCATTCAAGATTTCCAATTGGCCAGTTCTCCATCGCACGTACGTAGAGCTGTACATCGGCATCGATCTCAACGCCAAATGATGGTAACCGCTCGCGATCCGCGAGATAGTTCTCCATAAGTTCGGCGTAGTGTCCGCCGATAATATCACTTGCGGTCTGCAAGTCACAGCCATGGGCTTTCATGAGGACGGTGACGATGTTGTTTCCTGTGTGGCCTTTCGCTTGTTCCATATTGTATGAGTAAACATCCTGCGATATGTCCGTTAGATGAAATTGAGCGATAGAAACAGGAGAGACATACGTTTGCCCAGCAAACCATATCTGCGGCGGCCCAGTAGAGACTTTCAAAGACGGGGTTTTCAAAAATCTCATCCGGTAAGTCGATCCCAAGGCTGTATTCGAAGAGCCCGAAGCAGAGTCGGATTGCACTGTTTTCGCGCCGTAGGTGCTTGAACGACTCCATGTCCAGAACTTCGCCACGCTCCCGGTACTCAGCTTCTTGTGCCACGCACTCGATGTAATCGTCGCAGTGCTTTAGGAAACGGCGGAAAGAGCAAGGCCCCGAGGTACGAGTGAGGCGGGCACGAAATCTGGCAGGTGGCAATCAGGATCAATCAAGACCATCTTGTGGGGGGGGGGGGGTTAGGACGTACTCTCCGGTCATCTTCGCCAATGCCGAACCGTCGGTCCACCCTGGATACCTCATGGCATTGAGGTAGACTTCTCCGGTTCTGCGTGCGTCGGCGCCATTCTGGTCGTCGCTGACCTCGTCGACGACGAACAACAAGTTGACGAAGTCGCAGATTGTGCGAAATTCTTCATACCCGGCGTGGGGATAGGTGTGGGACACAAGAAGCTCGTTATATCCCTGAATGAAAAAGGCACGCTTTCTGTCCGTGAAGATATTGTAGCTGTTGACCCAGGCACGAGACTCCGCTGCAGCCTTTCTGTAGTGGGGATTGGTGGATCCCTTGAAAGGCTTGGAGAGGACCAGAAGGTCGGGGAGGTAAAATGAATTGGTTGAAGAGTACATTCCTGAGATCGCGGGTAGAGCAGAAGATGATTCAGTAGGGGAGCGAGGGTGGGCTCTTTATAGAACGAATGAATGCATCGCTTTAGACGCTACTCATAGGGAGGCTGCATATGGGCAATAGAGCAGGATACCAGTAAAGCAACAAGTCCGGTGAACAGGACTCAACCCGAGGGTCATTGCAGTGTCCGATCTTGTTGAACCCAAAGAACAGTCAAGACGAGGATATTTCACCTGGACTCTGGATACAGAATTGGGAACGCACCAGTGACTAAAGGGCGGTGTGCAACGCAACAACCGATCCGCAGTCATACGTTCCACGAGCAATCCGACAAACTAGTGTCAAGTGGTGCCAGGTATGTTGTAGTGGCGTTTTCCAGGGCACGCGCACCTTGTGCCAGACTGGTCAGCCAATGTATGCGGATCATGTGTCTTGTTCATCCAATGTAGGTTGGAGATGTAGAGGTGTATCACCAACTTGCGGTAACGTCGAGTCGAGCGGAACGTACTTCCGCTGGTGCCGAGCACACGGCGTTGATGTTGTTACAGTAAGTGAGTCGATAATAATTATGAGTCATTCAACGCAAGATTGCATCTCCGACGAACACAACTTGATTTGGATCTGAGGAGCTGGATCCGGTGTTTGCTGTTGAGTCGACTAATGCCGGTGAAGCGAGTGGAAAATGTATGTATCATGTATGATTTTCAAACTGAGAGTACAGTGTACCATGCATCATCGAATTTGTTTGGGGGTTGCCATTTCCAGGTTTGATTTCGGCTGGTCCCATCGCCCGATGAGATTCGTGATCGGCTTCCTTAATCTATTTCTTATATAATATGACAACGTATTTATGGCCACCATATTGAATTCCCCTGCTGTCGAAAGCTGGTCACACCCCTCACGTGCCCCAGGGGCTGTGTGTGCCTCCGCAACTCGAATCATGTCATCTCCGATAGGAATTGGAATTCACTCGCTTGTGGAATACCAGCCGCACTACAGCACAAGGTTGGATGTTTGCTTGCACAGCTCACCCCAATCTTGATCGTCCTGTATGTAATCCACCTTCCAATACAGACATGTGTGCCTGAGCTATAGTCGATGAGGATGAGGCTACGTAAACGTGAAATCTGGAACGGCGGCTGGTAGGCCCCGAGCTCGTACTGACTTGACTGATGGCCGCAACAACCACCCGTAGCAGACGACCGTCCACACCGTTACCCAATGATATGTATGGAGTAATAATCGCCTTCGAGATCTAAATGGAAGCTCTGGGTCGCAGAGGACCCTGTATGTCATCTCTCGTAACAATAACTATCTGTACAGACGTGCCGAGACACGCATGCGCTCAGCGGGCTCAGTCATCAACTTCCCAAGAGGAAAAATAGCAACGACGAGTTTCTAAAATGCCGCAGTGTCAAGCCACTTGCAACTGCACCCGCGATGAGGTTATAGAACAAGACCAATACGTCTCGTGAATTTCCCAAAAACGCAATTACGGCGACTAGCCATACACATCGCAAATTCGATGGTGGCATGGAACGTTGCCCTGGCGCTCAGTTCACCGGTGCATCGATATGACCACTTACACGTACACTCAGACATAAATGACTCGAACGACGGAACAAACGTTCACCCGGAGCGTATCATCTTTGTAGCTGGTTGATACACAGCAAGGGCGCCAAGGGAGCTAGACGAGGTAGGTGGAGCCCCGTAGTTTTTAATTGACCCAGGGACCTACTGCGCGTGGAATAGTGATAATGCATGCATGCGTAGAGTCGTAATAGGTTTCAGAGCCAAGAGTTCCACACAAGTCGCGCGGATATAGTACCCCCGTCAACCACAACGGTCTGCCAGAAGCAGGTACTGCACCCGAGTAGACGCACTCCAGCGGACGTATGACAAACCGCAAGGACAAACAAAACAATCGCAAAAACGCTGTGCTATGCTTCAGCGTCTTTGAAAATTTTCAATCCAGCGCCTTAGCTGTATGACCCTAGTAGACCAGCGGTAGCCTGTGGCGCAAGGGGAAGTAGTGGTCCTCAATCCGGGAATATATTGGCGTCCGATAATAAAATATATTATTGCTAAAAACACGGGAGCAGCGCTAGGTCATTAAGACAACACCGAGGCCCGATGGGCACAGGTGGTGATAAATGGGGCGTTATTGTAACTTGATTGATGCTTCAGAAACAGATACGGTAACTTGCGTAGCGCCCACTGGTTTCGCTCGGCCGAGTGATCTTGACGACCTGACCACGCCGCAAACCATAGTATCGAGCGATGGGATCTGCAAGCTGTATCCGAGGGAGTTGTGTCTCCTTCAGGCGGCTAGGATGTTGTCAGGCTGGAGTGAATGAAGTTAAATCATATGAATTTGCCACGCACTATCGCTCCAAAAGGAGCTTCTTTTGTTCCGGATCTAGGACTTCATGTTTTGGTACCAGTTTGTGATGTGTTATATTCACCAGCAGGTCTGCTTCGGCGAATTCTTCCAGCCTAAATCGTGCCTGCATCGCTGAGATAACCTATGCCACCAGAATATCAATTATTGAAAGAACCAAAATGCAGAGGAAAGCAGACCTTTCTGGCCGAAGAGGTCATACTACCCGGGAAAATGATGATGCCCTTGGCTATGTTCTTTTCCTCCAAAATATTGAGCAGTCTGAAAATGATGAAGAAGCGGTGCGTGAGAGGGAATCGTCAGGACCCATGTAAATGCACCGACTTTCGCATAGTTTTCACCCCGACGCTCTTTTCGTCGGAAAAGAATACGAATATCTGGTTGGAGGGATCCGTGCGGGCATTGGTGAAAAAATTGAGCTGATTCCGACTGCGAAGTGAGAATACTGGTCAACGACGCGTCAGAAAGATGGCTTGTAGAACCGCGCACTCAACAGTGCCCCCGTTGTTCGCGTATTGCGCCTTGAAATCTGCCAAGGACATGTTGATTTCCTCATCCGCAACTTGATAGCCCTGCGGGTCGGCCCCTTCAGCCAGACGTTGGAATATCAGAGAATGATTTGCTGCACCCTGTCCTTGACAAGCTCATGTATTGTGCGATTGACTTTCCATAAAGCTGCAGAGTCGTCACCGTCCGACATGGTGAACAGAGGTAAGGGTACAATTTATACTCCGCTTGCTGCAGCACGCGTCCAACCGTCACGACATCTCCCATTCACCACTGCATTCACCACTGGACACTTTTCTAGTCCTATGGCACCCCCCAATCCCACGAACGGAGTGGCGCCGCTGCCACTTACAAATGCGCTCATGGTGATGCACGAACACTTCATAACGCGGTGACGCTGACTCGGGGTTCACAGACCAAATTAAAACCCGCAAAAATATTCAAAGCTGCCGTTGAGCCTGCTCCCCAGTTACCACCAGGAGGTCGCACTTCTGTCTCGCCCCGACACATCACCGGCCTTTCTTTTGACGACAGAGGAGATCAACTTATAACTGCCGCAGAAGACGAGACGTTCAGATTGTATAATTGCAAAACTGGAAAGCAAGTCGCTGTTTACCACTCTGTCTGCTCAAGGTCCAACTGATAATAGCCTTTAGACTCACGAAAACGCTCCATTCAAAGAAGTATGGCGTTGACCTCCCACGGTTCACACACAAAAACACTGCCATTATCTACGCGTCAACGAAAGAAGATGACACCATCCGCTATCACTCCTTGCATGACAACAAGTATTTACAGTACTTCAAGGGTCATACCCAGCGTGTCATTTCGCTCGAAATGTCGCCCGTAGACGATGGGTTCATGTCGGGCTCCATGGACAAGACTGTGCGCTTGTGGGACCTACGAGCCCCCCAATGTCGCGGTCTTTTGGGCTTACCTGCGCCGTCACTCGTTGCGTATGACGCGACAGGCGTCGTCTTTGCCGTTGCGGTGAACCACTATGGGCGTATTTTGATGTACGACCACGCCAACTTTGACAAAGCACCGTTCCTCACCATCACCCTTGAGGATCCGACACTGGCGCGCGTAAGCTTCCCACCTCGTGCCATTTACATGACCTCGTTGGCGTTCTCGAGCTCGGGGAAGTATCTCCTTGTGGGCTGCTCAGGTGACGCACACTACATTGTCGATGCATTTGAGGGCCACGTGCTCGCAAAGCTAGAGGGTCACATTGGGCTTGAGCGCCGGAGGCTCGACACACCAATTAGCATCGAGCCACAGCGCGGATGTTCCGGAGAGGAGGTCTCTTGGACTCCAGACAGCAAGTACGTCGTTGGCGGTGGTCTTGACGGACGGATCTGTGTGTGGGACGTACAGAGTATACCCCCGCGCGAAGGATCCGTGGACCTTAAGCTCGCACCGATGCGCATTCAGCCCCTCGTTAAGACGGATGGACATCCAGGTCCCACACGTTGCGTCCGATTTAATCCTCGCCTAACAATGATGGCTACTGCCGGTGCTGAACTGGTTCGTCGCTGGCTCGTTCACTTTGTTATGCTGATCTGACAATAGGCAGGCCTTTTGGATCCCGGACCAGACTGCGGACGCAGACGAAGTTGCTAAAGAGCTTCTGAGGAAGGCCGGAACTTGACGATTTTTATATGTTATAGTCACTGTATCATACTACCATTTGAGTGTATCAGCCAGACCTGGTTCAAAAATATCTTATTTTGCTAGCGTCCGATGCGAAGTCATGTGACCGAGACTGGCACCAGAATTGACGTGGCTGAGTTGCGCTCCACCACTTCCCGTTCCCGACTACTTTTTCGTTGCATTTACACTGGGTCCAATCTAGGAAATTTTCAGCTTCGGATATAATGCGCATTCGGTCTCTTCTCTCTGCCATCGCTCTTTTGGCAAGCACGGCGCTCGCGGTTGAGATTGTCTGTACGTTCGTCCCGAATGTGTTGACCCTTCCCATTTTTGTTGATTATGAACTGTCATGAAGCCTCTGTAGCGGAAGATGGGGAGTTCCCTGATCTTCCTGTAGAGGATCCTGTGCTCGCAGTGACTGCGTCATTCCCAGAAAACAACCCCTTCGGTCGTAAGTTCCTGCCCTGCACTACTTTCTCTCACTATGTTACTTATGAAATGGCATAACGACAGATGTAGTAAACGGGGAAAGCAATAGACTGCTCTTGAATATAGAAAACAAGACCGGGAAAAACGTCACCCTCCTTACCGTGGCCGGAGAATTTCTGGATCCCGCCACGGAGAAACTCATCAGGGCGGTGTGTACGCTGATGTGATATCCATCTAAATACTCACTTTGTTTGTTATACTTCAGGCGAATAATCTGACATATGGCATCTACTTACCTGACTCCGCGCGCATTCAACTTCCGTATAATTTTCACAGCGAGTGAGTGCCCTTTTTCATCTCATAGGTTACCTCCGGCATGACAATCTCCTAGGTTCAAAACTGGCGATATCAAACTCAGCATTTGGCTCGAGCATCTTATTGATGGCGAAAGGCAAAAAGTGTCTGCTTTTGACTCAATCGTCGCGGTAGTTGAACCCGAGCTCTCTATCTTCGACTTGAAACTGTACGTCATGCGCCCTCTCTGATATTGCCATGACACTGAAGCCGTGTACCTAGCCTGAGTACATATGCGATAGTTCTCGCCATCCTGGGTGGTCTTGGTTACGTCACATACTTCTCCTTCGCTCCTCAGCCCAAACAGAAGAAGAAAACACAGGTCATTACTCCTGTACCTACTACAACTGCAACTTCGGCCGGTGGCTACCAAGAGGAATGGATCCCGGAACATCATTTGCGCAAAGGCAAAGGCCGAAAAACGGGCGGTGCAGTCAGCTCGGGGGACGAGCAAAGCGGCCTGAGCGGGGGCGAGGCGAGTGGCCCAGAGGGAAAACGCCAAGGCAGTCGGCCGCGGAAGTAAAGACTTGCTTTGTTCACATACTTTGTATGGTGCTTTCGAATGTCATTTTATGCGAGTGCACTCGTATGAATCCAGTAGCTTTCTATGCGGAAGGAGTGGGAGGGGGGAAACAATCGGAATTCTAGCGGTAATATGGTGATAATATTTCTAAACGATGCATGTTAGACGTCAACCTGCTTATAACCCTTCACCTGAATCGGCCAGTCGTCAACGCGTCAACTCAGGGCCCCAAGCAGAGTTGAGAAACCTACCCGGTTCTCCTTGAGAAGTGTAGTGTACTTCTCCGACAGCTCACGACAACTTTCGTAGTGATTGACACCCTCAGTACGATAGCAGCTCTGAAGCTGGTCACGGACGATGCGGGCTTCCATGGCTCGAACCCAAGATTCACGCACATGCGCGTCACGGGCAGCGACCCTTGCTAAGGAAAGAGGAAGTGTGGGTGAATTCTCGAAGTGAGGTGAAGAAAGAAACACACCTTTGAGTTCTGCAGCTCTGTCGTCGCTCATACTCGTGTTCGTCCTCGTGGTTGCTTTCGTTTTGCCTTCTTGGCCCCGTCTGTTGTCCCGGGAATAACCGGTAGGCGGCCGGCAGAGTCCGGTCTTTGGATGGCGTTCTTCGGAAAAACACGCCGTCACCCACTCAACGTTCCGATTTATGGTGGGTTTCTTCAAGCATGCCGTAGTCTGCGGTCGGCGTTCCCATGAGTTATCATTTCGACCGAGCGGGCGTGTGTTTACTAATCGTCTGAGTGTGCGGAATTAAAAATGAAGACGAAGGAACAAACAACGGTGCCCAGCCCATTCGCCGACCACACAAGAATTATTCACCATGTCAACAGCGTTCATTCTCCGGCTCCCTGCAGGCTCCCAAACACCTCTTTTGACCTTAACACGACGTAGGTTGATAACCCACGAATTGGTAGAACGCCAATAACCAACCTGTTCACAGCCTCTCCGACTGTCTGGCAAATTGAGCTGCATAATGGCGTCGATAACCGCTTGGTAAAGACTTTGATCAACGACGCTTTAAAACCCGCTCTTCAGACCGTGGAGCGTGAGTGGCGAAAAGAGCGCGCGGAAGGGAAAGCTAGGAAAGACAAGGACGCTGGAGCAGCTGCCCTTGTCATCGTTGGTCGCCTCGATCAAGAGAAGTTTTTCAGCAATGGTACGCCAGAGGGTTTCTGACTCTAGGGACCGAACCTGCCTGAGCCCTCTGCACAGGGTTTGACTTCCCGAGCATTGTCAACGACCCGGCGTGGTTCCCGGGTACGTGCTGCGCATGTCCTCACAAATTCCGTTTGGAACTTATTCAAACCCATACAGCAACCTTTGACCCACTCCTCCTCTATCTGCTCACTTTTCCGAGTGGGTTTACATTTCCCTCTTCCGTCACCCAGCGTCAATTCTGTTCTGCTGACGAAACCGCACCCACAGTCCCGACCGTGGCCGCTATCAACGGCCACTGCTTTGCCGCCGGTGCTCTGCTCTCGCTCGCCTGTGATTATCGCGTCATGACGGACGGCGCCAAACGCAACACCTGGATGTGCATGAATGAGGTTGACTTTGGTGCAGCTTGGCCCGTTTCGTTCGCCGCCGTCGTGCGCGCCAAGGTGTCTGCCACCGCCGCCCGCAGATTTGTGGTTGAAGGCCATCGCTTCACCCCTCCGGAAGCGCGCGACGCAGGTCTCGTCGACGAGATCGTCGCGGGGGGAACACGCGCTGTGCTCAAGCGGGCTCAGGAGATCGCCCAAGAGAAAGCACCCAAAGCACGTGAGGGTGTATGGGGATTGATCAAGGTTCGGTCGCCATTCTAAGAACGACCAATACACGCAGATGCTGACGGGGCACCGATGTCGCCGTGTAGACCGAATTACATCGTCCGGTCATCGAACTGGTGCGATTGGGGATCCCAACCCTTAGCGCTGCTGGGGACCAGTCCGCTGCGCAAGTGAGGTTAGGGAAGCTCTAGCGTCTAGGCTGACCGCAACCCGTATGCCGATCAACGCATTCATTCTCGTGAAGTCACAGAATGTTACATGTACTCAGTAGGATGTAGCAGGCGTGGAAACTAGGTTATCTAGATGCGCCGCGTGCCAATGGTCGTTCTTGTTTGTTCGTCGACGGCCTAAGATCCGCCACCCCCGTGTTGCGCGGATATGTCTGGAGACAAAGACAACCGACGCCAAATGAGAGCCTCCGGTCGACCGCCTGATTCTGCTTGATGCCACTTGGCATAGGTCAGGGTCGCTTCCTTCCACCTGTATTGTCCATCGCCGACTTGAAGCCGATCGCAGAAGACAGCGCGTTCTGTTCATGTTAGGGGAACACTGCCGATCCGGACTAGCTGCGCATTCTGCGACGATTCATTTGATGCCCATGATGTAACGGATGCCCGAACGAACGCTCACAATCGCATCAGTCGTTCAATGTGTCCGCGGCCCAGTTAGGGAAGTCTGTGCCTTCTTTTGTCATTCGCCCTCAAACCCCGTCTTGACAGCATCGACGGGTTGCCTTGTGACCGTGGAGCCTGCGGACGTTACGACCATCTCCTATTGTGGAATACAGAATGCATGGTGGCGTTAAGGACGAAAAGGGCTCCCCTGCTCCATCAGCACAATGACAGCTAGTTGACTCCATTGCCCCTGCAATTTCCGGTCGGATTTGGGGCAATTAGAAGCATCTCGTCTGATTGATAGTCCTCACGTCCTCACGTTAACAACTTCGAATCGGCTCAGGCACACGCCTGGCTACATCTCGCGTCCTAGGGACCATATCAACTTGAAAGAGCAAGACTGGAGCTTAGGCGAGAACACCCCTAGAAAGATGACAAAGCCTTGTGACCCGTTGACAGAGTGTCGGTTTTTCCGCATCTGTTCAACCTCTCTAAGTCTAGAGCATTTCATCCAAGGCAGATCGCTGGCATTGGGCGATTAGGCTAGCGCATTCCCTCAAGCTGTATTCCCAACAAGAGACATGAGACATCCAGAATACGTTCCGCCGGTATCTTGTAGGGATTAGATAATGCCATCATACCCGATATGCTTGTATATGGTACCCAGGGCTGTAGATCTTCGATGCTCGATGGGTTGGGTCGAGTGTGAAAGGTTGCAACAAGAGATCGTCGTTGCTGTTTATTGTCGAGAGTCCGCGCTGAACGGCCCTTTCGAGTTGGGCTACTCAGCAATGGTGGAGAGCGCCACCTCCTTAATCTCATCCTCACATCTTCGCATCGGGGGTGCTAAGAAATTGTTATGACCTGCAATACTAGATTGGACCACAACTTCATCAGGATTGTCATGAGGGAAGGCTGGTCGGGGTCAGAAAAGAATCAAGATGAGGTATGATAGAAGATCGGATTATAGATATGTTGCTAGGGTGCTTTCACAGCTCCAAACGTATTTTGTTTTCTATTGCTGTTTTGTTGTGGTTTTTGCTCTGTTCGCGTCAGCAGTCTGACCGAGTCGCTCGAGCCTATCCACGTTTGTAGAGGTCAGCGCAAAAGTGTAAAAGCTGCATCGCCCGGTGCTTGTATAAATACTATGCTATCTGAGGATTGCGACGAGTTTCGTGAACAAGTGTTGGCAAAGGACTGGGCGACGGATGAGGGCGTTTTGTCGTAACCTTACGCAGTATGCGTTCGAAGTGGTGCGAATGGACTTCTTCAGAATGATTGAATGAGTATGAATGGAAGAGTGGAGAAGGGGGCCTAACACGGCAGTGACCGTCAATAGAAAGGGGTTTGGGTAAGCTCACCCATAGAAAATTTCTCGGACCAGTGTACCAGTGTTGACGGTGAATAGAGAATCCGCATATTCAGCGCGCCGCATACATTCTGCACATAAACGCAGGCTGAGCGCCTCAAGTAAGAATACCAGGCCGAAATGCATTCACGACGCGAAAGGCCGGTGGGCGCACGTTGTAACTTCATTTGGCAAGCTAGGTTAGACTTGTGCTGAGATCCAAGCTGAGAGCCTCACCAGACTACAGTACCATGAATTCCATGGCGGGGTAGATTTAGGGACACTGTTCGGTGCCCGCAATCAAAAGGTTTCCGCGGACCCCATTCTGGCTATGGCCCCGTTTTGCTCCGCGGGGTGCTGACAGCTGATACTGCTAGCTGGCCAGGCACGGAAAAAGTGTTGGGAACGCAGTAAACCTCGGACCTCGGAGTGTCGGAGACCGCGGGAAAGTCAAACGCCCGGGACGTGGTAAAGAAAAGGGGAACGGCGGGATAACATGACAAAAAATAGGTGGACAATGGGTACACCGCCCCCTAGGACTGTGGGCGCTCAGAAGCGAGAGCGCCAGAATTCCCATTCCCATTCACGTACCAACCTCGCCGACGTAGCTGGCGACACATAAGCATACCCTGCACTTTACCTCGACACGGACGCGAAAACAGTACGATAGGTAGCTGACTCCCTGAAAACCGCTAGTGATACACTTTTCCATGCTGTTTTTTCTCTGCGCAGTGCGCACGGCGCCGGGCAGGCAGCTTTCTATAGATTCGTGATGACCTCAGAGTGAAGGGCCATCATATAGGCCGATAGATGCGTAAGGAAATGACGGGATGAAGGCGCGCTGGAACAACATTCACCCATGCAAATAAGAGATCCTTTTACATATGAAACGGAAGAGAGTAACAGACTGGTAAGATAAACTAGCGTGCCATTAACTGAGACCCGGGGAGCTACGAGAGGGCGAGAGACATAAGAAGCGCGAGATTTGAGAACTAAACCCGGGAGTCACCTAGAAGGCAGAAGAGTTCCAGAGTAATGCTGAACGCAGTGAAGTGAAGCACTTGTGAGTCCTCCGGTCCTCGATGGCACGCCGCGTGAAAAGAGTGCAGACAAGCCAACAAGCTGCACACAGTCAGGAAAAGTAAAGCTCGTCAGCGCTAAGATCATCTAAGAGGTCGCAAAGGCGGATGGCCATATGCCTCTGAGGAAAAGGTGAGAGCAAAGCCGGAGAGGAGGGAAGGACATGCCGTACCACCTGCAGGCAAGAACTTCAAAAAAAGTATCGAATCTTACAGAGACAACTGAACAACTGAATGTGCTGAAAGGAATATGAGCGCGTGGGCCCTAAGTTACCCCACTTTCGTTGTCTCAGAGTGACAAGGTAGGAGGATTCCAGCGAGAACAGGTGTGGATCGGGTTAGACCCACACCACACAAGAGCAGTTGACAGCAACAAACTCGTAGTGAGAAGGCACTTGCAGCAAAAGGCAACAGCCTTGAAATCACGTCCACGATAGAAGAAGTGAACGGGTGTATTGTGGGGATGAGTTTTGTAACGACGCACACATTTAAGCAGAGGACCGAACTGTGGGCCTGGTGTCGAGAGGATCACGATTGTGTGGCACATGGCCACAAGTGTGATGTATTTTGTCACAGGTATTACACACTCGTACATGTACATGTACAATATGGGCCGGGAGGCACGATTCGTACGATATGTAGCAAAGTGTACGACGATCCAACCCATCTGCAGGAGCCGTCAATGTCAAAGTGGGGAGGAGAGATACATTACGGTTACAGAGGAGCACCAAATATCATAAACCATATTCAGGAAACCAGAAAAAAATATAAGTTATAGACCATCGTCAGGCTCCCCTTCCGCATCTAAGTCATCGTCGTCTTCTCCTTCCGCATCCGCGTCTGTCTCCCCGTCTGCATCTACATCTGCGCATAAGTCCCCATTCACAACTTCCGCCGCACTCACAGACACCTTGTCTACGTCCATCGCATGCGGGTCCGCAACCGGGGGTAAATTTGTATCTTCCTTGACGCTTTCTGTCGCACCTGAGCCCGTGACGGCAACGGCGACGACGGTATCGTCGCTCGGTGCGCTGTGCCGACTTGTTACGACCGTGAATGGCGTGTCGGTGTCTTCCGGTTCTGAGCGCGCGTCTTCGTCAACACGGGTGATGCCGTTTATGAGCCCTGACTCGCGTGACAGTTCAGTTGGTGGGGGAAGCTCATCCACCGCGGGGGACACGACGCGCCGCCGCTTCCGCGGAGGTTGTCGGTTCGACGCGGCACGAGGGGGTAGCGACGAAAGCTCGAACGTAGACACTGTACCGGTGCCAGAGCGAGAGCGCAGAAGTCGCTTCGGCCGGCTCTCTTCTTCTGCTAGACGAGCCGCGAGCGCCGCATCAGCATCTTCATCTACACTGCCGTGAACCGGGTTCGGTGGTAGATCTTCTTTTACGGCAGGAGAATCGGCGCGCTTGATAGGCAACGAGTTCTCACGTTCGTGGAACTTGGGTATGTGTGGAGGCTTCGATGGGCTAGCACTTGCGCTAGACATACGCGAAGGTGTCGGCACCGTATTTGGAGGACTGCCACTGACTCCAGGTCCTCGCAAATATCTAGATGGTGTGAATGTAGACCCAGAGTCGACGCCGCGGTTTGGTGTGCGCTTCTGGTTGCGCAAGCGGCGCAAGGTCCCTTGTGACTCAGGTGGTTGTGAATGGTTCTCTGGGGAGTGCGACACCGGCGTCGAAATGGCTTCATCATTACTGCCATCCACATCGATAGGGGTGACAGGCGCTGGTGTCTCGGGAACGGAGGATGCTGATGCGGGCCCTGGGTTGTCCTTGTCGGGTGTGCTGCCTATCACCTCTGCATCAAGCGTCAGTCTGGAGTCCGCATCCGATTTCTTCACGCGCGCCAACAAAAAAGGGCTCCATTTGAGTTTCTCGGGTTTAATTCTCATGTATCCCTTTGCTTCCCACTTGTCCAAGTAGCCTTTCACGTAACTTGGATCCCAATGAATCTCGTATTGAGTAGGAGGCACGAATGGTCCCTTCGTCATGTCATCGTCATTCGTCTGCGATCGGATGAGATGTCGACGCGCAACTACTGTTTTGCGGTTCTTCGTCAATTTGATAGATTGCCCGGGGAGAGGTTTGGGGGTGGGGACTGCAAGGACGTCGATGAGGTCCTGAGCACATAGAATATTGTAGACGTCTTCGACGGTCATTGAAGTGGCGTTACTGATGTCTGTGTAATGTCTGCTATCACCACTTGTGGCAGCTGAACCAATAAACTACCCACCTTCTAGTGCGGGATTGTCTGGAGCCGTGCGAAGATATCTCATGATCGATAGTGTCCAATAATTCTTGTAACCCAGTGCCCCAAGTCCCGAAAGGGGTTTCTCTGGTGACCCTAACCGCTGTTCCTTCTTCGACAGAAGATAGCCTGATCCTTTGGTCAGTTCTCGCCTCCTACTGGAGGCGCATAAACACCGCTCACTGAATTCCATGAGAAGATTACCCCAACCCCGGCGCTGCCGTACCGGGAGGGTCATGATACAACTGACATTGAAATCCTTCGGGCTCCGCTTCTCTTTGCTAAAATAGCCGACAAACCGTGCCCCAATGTCGTCGAATTCAGCCATCACGTAGAACAGGAAAGGTTCAACGTCATAGAACAGCGACTTGTGATCAAGAAACATTTTGGACAGCAAGCACAAGTTCTGGCAGTAGATCTGTGGGCAGAGAGTGAGTTGTTCGGTATAAACCACATTAAGGTAACCAGAGGCAAACCTTGTTCCGTCTCCCATCTACCTCAAATATCGATACATTTCCATCTCTGTAAATCTCGTCCCCGGGCGGATGACGGGCCTTGCACTTCAGCTATACAGAACCTTAGCTTTCCACCGGTTACAACGGCAAAGGTGAATACGCACACCATGCCTCGAGGCACCGAACCCACTCTTATTATACTTCAGACAAAATTCACAGATCCACAACCGCCCATCGGGAATATTCGCATACTCCTCAGGGAACGGCGCATCATACCAGGTGTGAATATCATGTTCCCCGAAACGGATGGTGCGTATCCGGAGTCCTGTCGGTTGCGCGGCGGCTGGTGATGGCCCTGGAGTCGATGGTGTGGGAGAGACGGAGCGCGCCAGATTTGGCGTCTGCGTTGCGACTATTGCGACGGTGGATCGAAGTGGTCGGCTAGATGGGCCAGCTATCGGGGTCTCTAGACCTGGGGGATTGGGCTTTAATTGGGGTAGATTGAGTTTGAGCTATAGAAAAAATTCAGAAGCACAGCCCGAAGATAACCAAAGCGAAACTCACTTCCGCTGCTTGCCGACTTCGCTCAAATCTGAGTTTGTCACCCTGCATTATCATAGTTTTTGAAGTGTCTCTGTCCTCCGGGGTCAAGATATCGTCAAACAAGCCCACTGTTGGCTCTTCATCACTGCTCTCCTCCTTTTCTTTCCCTTTTCCTTGGACGGGTAACCTGAGACGAACGACCATTCGCCGCGGTGGTGAATCGGGTGGGCGTGGGGGTGTGATCTTCAACTGGGGACGTTTGATGGACGGAGAATGCTCCATCGCTTTGCGTGTTAGCGTACGTGTACGCCCCCGCGGTAAAAGAGGGGATTCCGGGACGTCAGTGTTGCGTTCCGACGTGGACGGCGTAGCAGCTCTGCGCTTGCCTCTCTTTAATGGTCGGGGTGGGTTAATTTCTGAACAGGACGTCGAGGTAACAGACGACTGGCGGAATGACTCAGTAAGCTGGACTGGTGCAAGTTCCTCAGTTGGCGCCTGGGGAACTGCTTCACAGATGCCGGAAGGGTTGTGCGTGCACGACGGACAATGCCACTTTCCTGGTGGCGAATCTTGCAGGGGCGGAGTCAGGCAGTCCATATGCCAACCTCTGTCGCAAGTGTCGCAGAAGAGAATACGGGCCTTTCGTAGTAGTTGTAAGCAAGGCAAACTTTGTGAAAGATCGCGTGCATACATCATCGCCTTTTTCTTGACAAATTTCACATGTCTTGCATTCGACGCATTTCCAAGGGTAGGAGCGGACGAGGGTGGCGACTGTGCCAAGATCCATGCAAGTGGGATGGCCTATTTCGTGTCAGCTCAATATAACTATAACTAGCAACTTGAACATGACCTACCACTACGGCCACACTCATCACAAGAGACCATCTCCTCAGGCTCATCAATGGTGTTCCTCCTGTCATTCCCGCTACAGAAGCCGCAATTTGGCTCTCTGCGTACTTTCCTCTTCTTCTTTGGAGGCTTGGTAGTGAGTATGGCTTCGGTGACAGGGGAGAAATACTCTGGTGGGAGAGGCTGAGCAAATGGATCGCCTTGGGGACCTTGCGAGTATTCGCGAATGTGATGGGGAGTATTCGTGGGGAGGGACAAGGGAACATCATCCTAAAAGTAGGATAAGAACAAGTATGCGAATAAGCTCATCACTCGGTTGCGGATTCGAAGAGGGGAGACGTGACGCGACGCGGTCAATTAGGGCGTGGGCGCCACAGCCACAGCACAAGTCGCGTCGCGTATGAGAATTAAGACAGACACGGACCTGGTCTGAGTCGAGTTTTACTGGGAAAGCTTGTAGGGCAGGATCTATGGGCGGGTCAGCGAGCGCAGGGTCAATGGGAATGTCGTCCAGGTTGCTCGCGGGAGTGCCGTATTCATATGACGTCTCGCGTTCAAACGCGGGATCTTGAGGAAATGGCAAACCACGCATCTACGACATACACTACGCAGCAGCGAAGCTATTGAGCTTGTAAGTTGGGTTTGGGTAGCTCGGCACTGTGGACAATGAGCGCCGAAGGATATCCGTCGTCGAGTTGACCGTCGAGCTTGCGTTTGGGTTTATTTGGCATTGGGACCCCGAAAAGTAAGCAACGCACGGTATTTCCATGTCATCCGGGGTCCTCAGGATATCGACTCGTATCTGATCGAAACAGGCACTTATTTCAGTGCTTCAGTTAAGGTCGCTCCCTTCCCCTTCCCTCGCTTCCCCCGGGACGTGCCGCTACACCCTTGGCGCCAGTCTAGACCACGCGTAGCTCTTGGACTCCAACCACAGAAAAATGAACCCTGCGTTGAGCCGTCCTGCAATTGAAGCCAATACCCGACAGTGTCATCGTCAACATGCCACTTTGTGATCCCCGGTGGCCAACTTTCTTATCATGCGGAAAGTAATGTGGATTGCTTGTCCTGATAAGCTTCCATCCCAGCGTGAAACGCAAAGACAATCAACCCTAAATGCCTGGGCTCACTGAGATCTGAAAGTTTAAAGAGAAAGGGGTCCAGCCCCCCAGCACCGTTCAGGCCTATCAGTGTCCACTAGCTGCCATACCAAATCAACCCGTTCTGGCGGGGGATTGGAATTCCATATCGCGCAGGTGACTCGGCGTATGCCGTTTCATGTCCCCTGCGGTTGAACTAGACTGCGTCATCAGGCCTGATGAGTTGTGCCGAGGGAACAATACGCCGGCAGCGTCGAAAAGCAACTGCCATCTCACAGCCCACGTTCGCGCGGGTTCCAGGCTGGGCTGGGTGGAGACCCGCGGTTGCAGTAGTACATGTATATTAGAACCGCATGCACGTGACTCTCAGTGACGGGAGCAGATCTATGCTGCCCTCCGGGTTACATTTTATGCTGGAGTGGCCACTATACTTCACATACAAGAGAGTGGGCGGCCCAGGTCAAATATATTTGGCCCCACTAAGGGCCTTGCTAAGGGTGGGGAGGGGAATGCCAACGTAAAGTGGGGTGGCAGCGTGACCAAATATGATCAAATACGGCGCAGTGGGCTTGCTCGGTGCTTTCCAAGGCTTTCACATTGCTCGCCTGTTCCATCGCCCTATCTCGCCCCCCAATTCGTCATCGTTCCCCCTCCCCATCCAACAGCCATCACTTCGGTGTATTCGACGATGCAGGCTGCCGTGCAAACTCTACCAACTCACCTCATGCCGTCATATCAACGGCCTTCCATCTCCAGTGTCGTCAACAGAAACTCCACCATGCTGCCCACACCCCCGGTTGCAACCCGAAAGCGCAAGCGGGCTCATCAGTACACAGTCTCTTACTCAGAGGTGCAAGAAGTCGATACAGATGGAAGACTCAGAGAAATCATTGTCATCGAGGACACTCCTCCACCACCCACGGCTTCACCTGCAACCTCTTCTCGCACTAATGGCTTCTCTGCATCATACCAACCTCCCGCTTATTCTGCACCAATAAGAACCAGAGCTCGTGCTGCTATGGAAGCTCAAGCTGAGTCTTCTGGCTCTTCGTCTGTTGCCCTTCCTGTTCCCGTTCCTGCGCCCAAAAAGAGGAAGCGCGAACTAGACGAGGCTCCATTGTCTGCCAAGAAAGGATTCCTGGCCGCACCCCCCCCGTCTAGCACAGTTAATCATGCGACGTGGACGAACGGAAGTACCGCCACATCCGCGACTGTTGGTGTTTTTTTTTCTTCCCTAATGGACGATATTTTTGATCACACTTTAAACAGACACCAAAGCAACAAGTGTCCTGCGACGATAAAGAGGGTCATTACATTGTCACCCCCGATGACATAATCTACAAGCGCTGTAAGTTTCTTCTGTCTTCTGCCGTGTTTTTCCGTCCGTCTTCACTTTCTCATCCGGCTGTCCAGATCGTACTGTTCGTTTACTCGGCCAAGGAACATTTGGTAAAGTGGTTGAAGCAGTGGACATCGAGACCAATAAGCGTGTTGCTATCAAGATCATCCGGGCCATCCAAAAGTACCGTGAGGCCAGCCGCATCGAAGTTCGGGTACTACAAAAGCTCAAAGAACGAGACCCCACTAATCGACAGTGCGTGTGCCTTCCGATCACGTGCACTCAGTACCCCAATTGATGTCTCCTTTTATAGTAAATGCATCCACCTTTTGAACTGGTTCGACTATCGGAATCATATATGCTTAGTTTCCGAGCTACTTGGCATGTGTGTGTACGACTTTCTCAAGGAAAATGATTTCGCCCCATTTCCGCGCGATCACATCCAGTCCTTTGCGCGACAACTCCTTGGCAGCGTGGCCTGTATGTGTTTTACACACCCCAACGTTAATTCGTTCGTATAACTGATGATACATCTTTCTAGTCTTACATGATCTACACATTATACATACGGATTTGAAGCCCGAGAATATCCTCTTAGTGCAAAATGATTCTCGCGCTGTGACAATCCCCACTCCTGGAAAGGTGTTCGCTTTCGCTGACCTCTCCTGAACCCAGTGCTGACAAATCCTCCTCAGCGCCATGGTCACCGGACAAAGCGTATATTAGAGTCAACAGATATACGACTGATCGACTTCGGATCAGCCACTTTCCAAGATGAATACCACTCTGCCGTCGTTGCTACACGACACTATCGTGCCCCCGAGATTATCCTGGGTAAGCTAACCCCCACGTTGTACTCACCCGAATAACCTTTTTGTTGATAAATTACGTTTATTTATAGGACTCGGTTGGTCATATCCCTGCGACGCATACTCACTGGGCTGCATCCTAGTGGAATTCTATACGGGGATGGCACTCTTCCAGACACATGATAATCTCGAGCATTTAGCCATGATGGAGATGGTTATGGGGAAAATGCCCGAGAATGTCGCGCGGGAAGCTGTAAATCACAAGCCAGAGTTCTTCAAAGATGGACCCAAACTCAATTGGCCATTGCCCAAGACGACCAAGCAAAGTCGGAAAGATGTCCGTGCGACACGGAGTCTTCAGGTCTGTCTTATCGTTGCGACCGTTGACATGTAGGCTGAACCAGCTACAGGAAATAATACCACAAACAGATATGATCAACGTGCACTTCTTGGACCTCGTCAGAAAGTTGCTTATGTTCGACCCGAGACAGCGGATCACCGTTCGCGAGGGGTTGAGGCACCCTTACTTTTCGCAAGCGATTCCACCAGAGCTATAACTCTATTCCCTTGTATCAGCACAGAATTTCTTTCTCGCACCTTCGTATAGAACCAATATCCCCGGCTGGAACGAACTTCATCCGTCTACTCACATTTCCCAATTCCCATTTTTGCCTGCACTCATGCACTCACATGTGTGCCCCCCCCCGCGCGCCCACCACTTTCATCGTCACCAATGCACCGTACGCCGACACCTCTCCCCTTACTCGCTGGAACGATAATGCCGGCGGTTTGTACTCTTACTGCATCCCACAGCGTCCCTAATTCCCATCTCTTTGTTCTTCTCTTTGCTTGCTTATACTTATATGATACTCGCCCCCGCACTTGATTACTCGGTTGATTGTCTCACTACGCCAAAGCCGGAACCATCGCGCCCATGTCTTTATGTGTGTATGTCAATGATAGAAAGAGGCAAGATACGAGAGCGAGCAACCGCGTGTGTTACCTACCACATCGCAAAACGCGGTGAACAATCGAAGGCTATGTGCAGTGAGGATGGTCGCACGAATGAGCGATCACACCATTGGGTCGCAAAGTGCGAGGAGAACGTGCCGCGGTGCCACCCTCAGTTTCCCGGGATATTCAAGGTACGTGACTTTAGTTATGCCACCTTGCAGCTTGAAGTTTCTCCTCTTGCACCACATCTGCGACTAATCCCCAAAAGTATACAGTTGTGTCTTTCGGGGTTACGGTAACAGGCGTACAATCGCCTTCTGACCTCCCAACAACGGGTCGTGCCTTGCCTGGAAGGCCTTGATGGTGCTCCAACGACGGCCCAATAGAAGCAAGGCGACCATCCTGCTGTGCGCTCCGGTACGTTCTCGCCTGAATCATGTTTGCAAATCTGATGCACTGTTCCAAATATGCCACAACCGATAAATGTGTGCAAGCTCGGCATAGAGCGCGGACTTAACCATACAGGATAATCAGATGTTCTCTGGCGGTCGTTGAAAGGTCTAATTGCGTCTCGAAGCTGGTCCGTGGAATGCGCTGCCGGCATCATCGTACTCGGGGTAACTGTCGATTGGTTGGCGTAGCTGTACTCGGTACATAGTAGTAATAAGACCCCCTTCTCTGATCTTCACCCAATTGAGCCGAGCAGAAGGACAAGGTCCCCAATCCACGGGCGCTCGTGCGTCCCCGCCTCGCCACATGCAAACACATGCAATTCCGTACTTTTTTGCTGCGTTGCGCCTAGCCATCGCGTCCTGTCCCGAAGGAGCTTCTGTGGGTGGGGACATCCGCATCCGTTGCGCACCCCAGATAAGTTTTTGTATCTTATTGGTCCGCGGGTCCAACTTTCAGCCTTTTAAAAGGACAGCGCAGTGCGCCTTGCACTTAAGATATGCGTACGGAGGTGGTTACGTGACGTCGCGGAGTGAACTTCAAGGCTCTCATAACCGCGGTATGGCGGCACACCTCGAGGTCTCGGCCACGACGGAGAAGACCCGGCCGAGATTGGTCGACAAGAGAGGGCTGTGTGACCCCACTCCCTCTTTCGAGCTGTTAGCAGACATGGTACCACCGACACCTGCCAGTGTGGCTGGGAAGATGGCAAACAAACCTATTGGATGAGGAGCTGGGCGGACAGTAGCGGACCGCGGTCTGCAAAAAAAATGACTCGAAATAATTTTGCTCACAGACATAAACTTTTTTCCGAACACTGGACTCAACTTAGTCCCCTTCTCAGAAATGTCTTCTCTTGAAAACGGCGACGCAGTTCCCGACGGTGTTCAAGATATGGTTGCGGTCGAGACTAGGCGAATCGGAATGAATGGCTCCCGTGTGCACAACGGCACTGCCCACCGCGATGGTGCCAACGGACACTCGTTTGGGACGCAGCGCCATAACCCATATGCGCCGAGGGCATCGGACTTCTTGAACAACGTTTCTAACTTTAAGATCATCGAGAGCACTCTCCGAGGTTTCAATTTTTATTGGTTTGGGTCGTCTTTCCACTCATACGGCGTCGTACAGAGGGGGAGCAGTTTGCCAATGCCTTTTTTGACACCGAGACCAAGATAGCAATTGCCAAAGCCCTCGACAATTTTGGAGTCGAGTATTTAGAACTCACCTCACCGGCGGCTTCTGAACAGTCACGGAGAGATTGCGAAGCCATCTGCAAGCTCGGTCTGAATGCCAAAATTCTCACTCACATCCGCTGCCATATGGACGACGCGCGTATTGCAGTCGAGACTGGTGTGGATGGCGTAGATGTTGTCATCGGCACGTCGTCCTTCCTCCGCGAGTTTTCTCACGGGAAGGACATGTCCTATATTACCAAGACCGCTATCGAAGTCATCAACTTTGTCAAGTCGAAGGGCATCGAAGTCCGCTTCTCAACGGAGGATTCCTTCCGTTCTGATCTCGTCGACCTTCTCTCGATCTACCAGACCGTCGATAAGATCGGCGTCGACCGCGTCGGCATCGCGGACACAGTCGGTTGTGCAAACCCCCGTCAGGTCTACGAGCTCGTTCGTACCCTCCGTGGCGTCGTTGGCTGCGATATCGAAATTCATTTACATAACGACACTGGGATGGCCATCGCCAACGCATATACTGCACTCGAGGCAGGCGCGACACATATTGATACATGTATGCCATCTATGTTCTTCTTCGGATGTCCACTAAAGAATATTCCTTACCGTAGCCGTCCTCGGCATAGGCGAGCGCGTTGGGATCACGCCTCTTGGGGGTCTCGTCGCGTGTTTATATGCAGCTAACCCCGAATACGTCAAGTCCAAGTACAATCTCGGCATGCTGCGTGAGATTGAGAATCTCGTCGCAGAAGCCGTCGAAGTCAATGTGCCCTTCTCGAACCCCATCACGTATATATATTCTCTTCTCTTGAGCCGAGCTTCGGGTGGCTTACCCCTCGTGCCAGTGGCTACGTCGCATTCACTCACAAGGCCGGCATACACGCCAAGGCAATCCTCAATAACCCATCGACCTATGAGATTCTCAAGCCCGAGGATTTTGGCCTCACGCGCTACGTGTCGATCGGACATCGCTTGACCGGTTGGAACGCAGTCAAGTCTCGCGTCGAGCAACTCGGACTGCAGCTCAGTGATGATGAGATCAAGGACGCCACGGCTAAGATCAAGGAGCTTGCCGATGTGCGCACTCAGTCCATGGATGACGTTGACTCGCTGTTGCGTGTATACCATTCGGGCATCCAGTCTGGTGCCCTCGAGGTCGGGCAGAAGGAAACCCTCGACCGCTTGCTCCGAGAGCACCGTGCTGCCCAGCTTGGCGCAGCGTAATGCTATCGGGTGTGGGCGATACGGAAGAAAAGCTGGCGTTGAGTCAGCGCCAGTGTGTTCACGAATACCTTGTGCAAAAGCATCAGTTATGTGAGGCAAGCGAACGTCGGCAGTCCTTCACATTGTACAATATCGTTACTTTGGACTTTAAAACATTTCATTGACTGAAGCATATCGCTGATGACGTGAATCCTCTTGCGAGATATTTTGACAGGTCATATGCACCATGTGGGTGAGATGTAACTCGTTCGATCGTAATGCATAATGCCTCATCCACCCTCTCGGTTCACTGTCCAGGCCGCACATCGCGAGCACTTCGGAAGGTTGATACTCCGAGTGACCCCACTCAAGGCACTGCAAAGCATAGGTCTCATTCACTGAACTTCAGAATCGCATACCTGATGGCACCGCAACCGTGACGAAAGTATTCTGCCCACTTCGGACAGGCGTCGTATGTGCGATGACATCCACACTGTCATGGAGGTCACTTCTAGCCTGGTCGTGCAGCGGTATAGATCGAACCGGATACCCCAAGTACTGATACGCTCCAAATAGATCACAGTAGAGATGGAAAGAATGACTCAAACCATGGGGAGACCTTGAACTTCAACTACCATGTGGGCAAGTTTTCCCATGCTTTGGGAGGGCAAGGCTTGGGAGGGCAAGAATGGGCTGCCTCACACACCAGAAAAAAATAACACAAGTACCCACAGAAAGACACCACTGGACCACTAAGTGCATGTAAATCACAAACCCACAACTTGAAATGACTGCAACACTCACAAGTTAGACTTGTAAAACAGTAAAACTAGTGGTGTCAAAGTTTGGTTCAGGGTTCACAATGGTCTGGTTCTGGTTTGTGATTTTTAGGGAAGTGGGCGTTGAAGAATGTGGGCAGAGGAGTTGCCAAAGATATTGAGGACTTGTCTGCTGCCCTTGTTGAACATCAAAGGGCTTTTGTGGACCAGGCCACCATCACCACGGAGATAACTGTGTTCTGAATTCTGGACAGCGTGGGAATACTTTCAGTTAAAGTGGATGGGATATCTACTCAGCTTAAGTGAAACTGTGAACCCCAAACCAGATGTGAAGTGGGAAATTTTGGTCCAATTCTGGTCCAGAAAGCTGAACTGAAGAGGTCTCTGCTTACATAATCACACCAAATTTGTGTAGTCACCCAATTGTGTACCACAAAACAAAAGACATGCTTTTGGGGTAGAAAAATGTTATCACAATATTTTACTATGGCTATGTAAAGTTGTGTAGGGAGACAATCAATAGCAACTGAGACCAGTAATGGCCAAGTCAATTAGTAAGTGGAGTTTCCCACATAGTGATAAGAAGGTTCAGTTCTGAACCTTGGTCTGAACCCAAACTGGACTGGACCAAACACCAATTTAGGGTTTGGGTTCAGCTGCTGACCTGAACCAGACTGATGGTTCCATTCAGGGTTTAGGGAAATCCTGAAATTGTTGAATGCATTCTGAATGCATTCAAATGCAAACCAAATATGAACCATTTGTATTATCAGGACAAAATTATAGGTACTCAAAAATTCTGGTATTCAAATAAATAGACAGCTCAGAAAGTGCAAAAGTGTGTGTGACACTGTGAGTTGTCAGATTTGCAAGTCTGTAACAGTCCACTAGCATGGGACTTTGTGTGGCATGTTACTGTGGTGGCTGTGATATTATAACATCCAGGTGTTGCAGTGTGCATCTTGTCTCCTCATTCCCAATCATAACTCCCATCACTCCCCCATCATTAGCATCATATTTGTTACGTTACCGCTAACATCTGCCTTGACTTAGGCCAGATTGCCGATCAGCCTAGTTGCACAAGTCGATAATGTGGACGATGAGGCAAACCACTAGCTGAGTAGTGGCGCAAGTGATATAGAATAATGTCCACACAGAGGGAAGATGAATAGCCACACTGGATGAGAGGGAAAGAGGGCTCTGCTATAGCTCCTAGTACTCCTGCGATAGATACAAGAAGTCAAGCTGGAGAACTACCAGCAACTCTACTACGGCTTATAAGGACTCCTACTAGTGCACAGTAACACACTATGAGTCATGCTCAGTAAGCGATCAGTAAGCAAAGAGTAAGCGACAATGCGTAACACAAGAATGATGAGTAAAACCAAGTATACACAAAGGGAAGTGAAACATCAATGAGGCGAGATAAGAAACACAAGGCATACAGTCACTCAGTCATCCATCAATATCCAGGCACGAACCATGAGTCCAGAATACTCCAGTGCCTTCCAGTACATTCCATGCCTTTCCATGGGCAGCGCACCCCTTCGATGGTCTTCCATCCATCGGCATTCTC
>WNGR01000908.1_pt1 | contig 38198 bp, 37 predicted proteins | sample 5407581 | NCBI WGS metagenome assembly WNGR01 (sample SAMN13153383, study PRJNA577476) | soil metagenome | isolation source: 80 cm soil or saprolite under Garry oak tree replicate 2 | place: USA:California | collected 2016-06-15 | reverse complement strand
GTTGGGCCGGGAAGCCGAAGGCGGTATCCCGTCGAAGCGATGGCGTTTGGAGTGTTTGTGGTCGTCATAGCTTGAAGTCACCGTTCTGACGCATGTAGGGAACGAGGCCGCCTGCATCCAGGATCGCCGTCATGATCGGCGGCAGAGGCTCGGGTCTCAGCGTTTCGCCGGTGCGTTCGTTGCGGATCGCGCCGGTGCCGTCGGAGACCAGGATGTCGCCGTCCCGAATGCCGTCGGTATTGCAGACGAGAGGCAACAGGCCGTTGTTGATTGCGTTGCGGTAGTAGGTGCGCGAGAAGCTTCTCGCCATCACCGCCGGAATGCCGGCCCCGAGCACCGTCGTGACGGCAACCTCCATGGCCGAGCCACAACCGAAATTCTTGCCCGCCACCAGGATGTCGCCGGGCTGCACTGAGGCTGCGAAATCCGGGTCGACATGTTCGAACAGGAATTGCCTCAAAACGGCTGGGTCGAGGCTCTCGCGCTTGCGGCTCGAGCTGATGATCGAGTCGGTGTTGACGTCGTCGCCTACGAGTCTTGCGCGTCCTCGCAGAGCTGTCATCGCGACACCTTGCGAGGATCAGTCACGACACCGCGTGTTGCGGCGGCTGCGCAAGCAGCCGGGGAGGCGAGATAGATCGATGCCTTGGCGTTGCCCATGCGGCCCTTGAAGTTGCGGTTGGCGGTCGAGATCACCGAAACGCCGTCTCCGGGGATCACTCCGCAGGTCCCGCAGCAAGAGCCGCAGCCCGGCTCGACCACAGTCGCGCCGAAGCCGATCAGGGCGTCGAGTGTGCCATCGGCGCTCATGGCGTCGCGGATCTGGCGGGATGCTGGCGTGACGACGAGTTGCACGCCCGGCGCTACGCCTCCGCCCGCCGTCAGCACTGCGAGGGCCTGATGGAAGTCGCGTAATCTTCCGCCAGTGCAGGTGCCGAGATAAACCATCTGTACCGGCGTGCCGGCCGCATCCTCGAGCGCCACCACCTGATCCACCAGATGCGGCAATGCGAGCTGCGGCGTGAGTGCGTCGAGCGCGATCTCCACGGTCTGGCTGTAACGCGCATCCGGATCCGGTGCGACCGGTTCGAAAGCTTGGCCGGTGCGACTCTTCAGATAGGCGATGGTTTCCTCGTCGGCCGGGAAGATGCCGTTCTTTGCCCCCATCTCGACCGCAAGATTGCTCAGAACGAGGCGGTCCTCCAGCGCGAGCGTTGTGATACCAGATCCCGTGAATTCAAGTGCCTGATAGGCGGCGCCGTCCGCGCCGAGCAGGCCCGCGAGCGCCAATGCGACGTCCTTCGCATAGACACCGCTCGGCAGTTGTCCGGTCAGAACGACGCGGATCGAATCCGGCACGCGCAGCCAGATGCGGCCGCACAGCATGATCGCGGCTAGATCGGACGAGCCGATCCCGGTCGCAAAGCAATTCAGCGCCCCGTATGTGACTGCATGGCTGTCGGCTCCGACAACGAGTCCGCCCGGCAGAGCGCGCCCCGTCTCGACGATGAGCTGGTGACCGATTCCCTCGCCGGCTTCATGCAGTGTGATGCCAAACCGCTTGGCGAAGTCTCGCATGATGCGGTGCAGTTCGATCGTCTGCGGGCTCGTCGCCGGAACGTAGTGGTCGAGTGCAAACACAAGTCGGGTGGGATCGCGGACGTTCTCTCCGCCCATCGCCTTGAAATAGTCGAGGGCCATCGGGACCGAACCGTCGGTGCCGAGCGTGCAATCGACCGCACAGACCACGAGATCTCCCGCGCGCGCATCCCGTCCGGATTTTCGAGCGAGGATCTTCTCGGAGATCGTACGCCCGGCCATCTCTATCGAACCCCATTGAAAATGGAACGCCGTTACGCATAGTGTAACGGTGGTAGGCCAAGGTCAACCGAAAATCGGGAGGCAGGGATTTCGATGCCCAAGACACAAGGGGTCGCCTCCGTGCAACGCGCGCTGGCGATTCTGGATACTTTCGCAGGAGCCGGGTCGCGCAGCCTGGCCGACATCGCCAAGATCACGGGTTTGGCGAAGCCGACCGTGATGCGCTCGCTCGTGTCGTTGGACGAAGCCGGCTACGTGGTCCGCTTGAGTAACGGCCGCTATGCACTCGGCGCGAAGACTTTCCAGCTCGGCACCACCTATCGGGCCAATTTCAATCTCGAACAGCACGTGCTGCCGGTCCTTCAGCGGCTAAGCCAGGAGACCTTGGAGAGCAGTGCGTTCCACGTGCGTGAACGCGATAGCCGGCTCTGCCTATTTCGGGTGGATTCGCCCCAACTCGTACGCGACGTCGCGCGGCCTACAAATCTCGCGCCGCTCGATTTGACCTCGACGGGACAGGTGCTGAGGACGGCCCATTGGGCAGAGCGAATGGATGACGGTGTGAACGTCTTCGTCAGTTCCGGTGTCTACGACGCTGTGACTGCCTCCCTGTCCACCGCTGTCTTTGGCCATGACGGAGCGCTGGTAGGAGCCATGACCGTGAGCGGTCCAGTCGAACGCATCCGTCGGGCCGACCTCGGGTTGCTTGCGTCCCGGCTCACCGACGCGTCGCATCGGCTCTCAATTGTGCTCGGTGCGCCATTGCCCCGAGAGATCGGCGCGCCGCGGGTCGTCAGCCTGCCATCGGCCGAAGCAGTCTCTCCCTAACGCCACAGGTCTGGGGGCCGTGCACTCTTTCGGCCTTGTTGATGCTTCGACGAACGTTCGCTTTTCAGACTGCACGCATCATCCTCCTGATTGGCATCGTCAAGAAGAACGCGATCATGATGATCGACTTTGCTCTCGCGGGCGGGGAGCGCACAGCCGGAATCTCGCAACGTTATGCGAGCTCAAGGCCTATCCGAGAAGAGCCTGCTTGCAATGTTTAGTATCTCATGGTTCACTAAACAAATCGAGCTTGGCTGAATCCCTAAGAATCCAGGCAGGCACGAGGAAACGTCCGTTTAGTCGTTCAGCCCGTGAAGGACTGTATCGCTCTGCTCGAAGCATTCGAGCGGGTTGGAGAGCCGTGCCATGTCGATGGCCGGCCCCACTGGGAGGGAAAGCGTTATGAAACAGACAGTAAAGGCGCTTCTTACTACTTGCGGAGTTCTCGCATCCGCGCTCGGTGCCGGAGTGGGGACTACTCCTGCGCACGCGCAGGCCAAGACCATCACGCTGTGCTGGGCCGCGTGGGACCCCGCCAACGCGCTGGTCGAATTGTCGAAGGACTTCACCGCCAAGACCGGCGTCGGCATGAAGTTCGAATTCGTGCCGTGGACCAACTATGCCGACCGCTTCCTGAACGAGCTCAATTCGCATGGCTCGCTGTGCGATCTTATCATCGGGGATTCGCAATGGATCGGGGGCGCTGCTGAGAACGGTCAGTACGTCAAGCTCAACGATTTCTTCAAGAGAGAAGGAATCAGCATGGACGACTATATGCCGGCGACGGTGGTCGGCTATTCCGAGTGGCCGAAGAACAGCCCGAACTATTGGGCGCTGCCTGCCATGGGCGACGCGGTGGGCTGGACCTATCGCAAGGACTGGTTTGCGCGGCCGGAGATCCAGGCGGATTTCAAGGCCAAATACGGCCGCGATCTCGCCGTGCCGAAGACGCTCGATGAATTGCGCGATATCGCAAAATTCTTCCAGGGCCGCGAGATTGACGGCAAGAAGGTCTATGGCGCTTCGATCTATACCGAGCGTGGCTCGGAGGGCATCACCATGGGCGTTTCGAACTATCTCTATGATTACGGCTTCCAATATCAGGATCCGAAGAAGCCTTATTCAATGGACGGGCTCGTCAACTCGCCCGGCGCCGTGAAGGGGCTCGAGGCCTACAAAGAGCTCTACAAGTGCTGCACGCCGCCCGGCGCATCCAACTCCTACATGTCCGAAGGCCTTGATGCATTCAAGTCGGGGCAGGTGGCACTGCAAATGAACTTCTTCGCGTTCTTCCCGGGACTCTACAAGGATCCAAACGTCGGTGGTGACAAGATCGGCTTCTTCAGCAACCCGGCCGGCCCTGCGACCCAAGCGACGCAGCTCGGCGGGCAGGGGATCTCGGTCGTTTCCTATTCCAAGAACCAGGGCGAGGCACTGCAATATATCAAATGGTTCTCCGGTGGGGACGTGCAGAAGAAGTGGTGGGCGCTGGGCGGTTATTCCTGCGCCAAGTCCGTGTTGAATGATCCGAGCTTCCCGAACAGTGCGCCATTCGCTGGCGAGTTTCTGATGTCGATGGGAATGGTGGTCGACTTCTGGGCCGAGCCCTCCTATGCGCAACTTCTGCAAGCCGAACAGAAGCGCGTGCATGACTACGTTGTCGCGGACAAGGGCACAGCGCAGGAAGCGCTCGACGGTCTGGTAAAGGACTGGAAGGCGATCTTCAAAGAAGAAGGCAAGAAGTTCTAGGGCAAACGCCTGGAGCGCGCCCGAGCGCGCTCCAGGCTCTCTTCGGCAAAACCCGAAGGCGTCGCATAGCCGACGGTCCCGACGCCAGGATTGACCAAAGCCATGAACGATTTGAGTACCTCGTCGCAGATCACTTATCGGGCCGTCCCGATCCGGCCAGGTGTGATCCGTCGTATCCGCGGCCTTTCCGACCAGGCGCTCGCCTGGCTTTTCATCACACCGACTATCGTGCTGCTGCTGGCGATCAATATCTTCCCACTTGTCTGGACTATCTATCTGTCATTCACCAATTACCGCGCCAATCGGGCGAACGCGCCGACAATATGGCTCGGGGCCGATTGGTATCAGTCGATCCTGACCGATCCTGACATCTGGGCGGCGATGCAGGTAACGGCGCATTTCGTGGTTTGGACCGTGCTGATCGAGACCGTGCTCGGGTTCGGCCTTGCTTTCCTGATCGACAAGAAATTCCGTGGCCATGGCTTGTGGACCACGATCATTCTGTTGCCGATGATGCTCTCGCCGGCGGTCGTCGGCAATTTCTGGACGTTTCTCTATCAGCCGCAGATCGGTATCAGCCGCAGATCGGATTGTTCAACTATGTGGTCGCTTTCTTCACGGGGCGTGACGCTTCGTCGTTCCAGATGCTTGGAGACGTGACCCTCAGTCCATGGGCCATCGTCATCGTCGATGCCTGGATGTGGACGCCCTATGTGATGCTAATTTGTCTGGCCGGGCTGCGTTCGATCCCGGATTACATTTATGAGGCCGCGGAGGTCGATCGCGCGTCGAATTGGCGGCAGTTTTGGTCGATCACGCTGCCGATGGCTCTACCGTTCATCATGCTCGCGGTGCTCTTTCGCGGTATCGAGAACTTCAAGATGTTCGACATGGTCAACCTCCTGACCGGGGGTGGGCCGGGTTCGACCACGGAAGTTGCCTCGATCACGCTGAAGCGCGCAGCATTTGAGAGTTGGCGAACCGGCTATTCCTCGGCCTTCGCAATCATTTTGTTTGTGACCGTATTCGGCCTTGCCAACATCTACGTCAAGGCGCTGAACCGGGTGAAAAGCCGATGAGCGCCTCAAACGCAGCCCACTCAGTCGTCGAACCGTCGACCAGCGCTCGCCGCTTCGCCGGCCTGCTCGTCATACTCTATGCCATCATAACGATGGTTCCGCTGTTATGGATCGTACTCACCTCGTTCAAGTCGCCTGACGATGCGATCTCCTATCCGCCGAAGGTCCTCTTCAAGCCCTCCCTTGAGGGCTATTGCAATGTCTTCACAACGCGCTCGCGCCAGACCCAGGAGTTTATCCAGACGCTGGGCCCGCCGCAGGGGCTTTGTGACAACATCGCGCGCAGCCGCAACATGGTTGTCGCCGGACCGTCGAACTACGTGCCGCGCTTCATCAACTCATTGATCATCGCCTTTGGCTCGACGGTGCTCGCCGTCGCGCTCGGCACGCTCTCGGCCTACGGTTTTTCACGGTTCCGAGTGCCGCTGAAAGATGACCTCTTGTTCTTCATTCTGTCGACCAGAATGATGCCGCCAATCGCGGTCGCGATCCCGATCTACCTGATGTACCGGACCGTCGGGCTGTCGGATACCCGGCTCGGGATGATCCTGCTCTACACGTCGGTCAACGTCTCGCTCGCCGTCTGGCTTCTCAAGGGCTTCATCGACGAAATCCCGCGCGAGTACGAGGAAGCGGCAATGATCGATGGATATACGCGCTTTCAGGCGTTCGTGAAGGTGGTTCTACCGCAGGCGACAACGGGGATCGCGGCAACGGCGATTTTCTGCCTGATTTTTGCGTGGAACGAATACGCCTTTGCGGTGCTTCTGACCTCCGGCAACGCTCAGACCGCACCTCCCTTCATTCCGATCATCATTGGCGAGGGTGGCCAGGATTGGCCCGCAGTAGCCGCCGGTACGACGATCTTTCTTGTACCGATCGTCGTGTTCACGGTGCTGCTGCGCAAGCATCTTCTGCGTGGCATTACCTTTGGGGCCGTCCGCAAATGAATCTTGATGTGAACACGCCCACGCCGCACGTCAGCCTGACGAGCAAAATGTTGCGGCGCGGTCCGCTAGAGGCCGTCGCGACGACGATCATTGCCGCAGGCGTGATCATGCTGATGCAGCCGTTTTTCCTCACGCTTTATTCCTGGTCTTTCGCGGTCACTCTCTTTGGGACGGTAATGTTCACAATCGTCTCGAAGGTCCGGGAGTAGCGCTCGATGGCACAGATCAGAGTCGCAGCGCTCAAGAAATCATTTGGAGAGTTTCACGCAGTCAAGGACGCGAGCTTCACGGTGGATGACGGACAGTTCCTTTGTCTGCTTGGCCCTTCCGGGTGCGGCAAAACGACAACGCTGCGGATGATTGCAGGGCTGGAATTGCCGACATCCGGCACAATCAGGCTCGGCGGCGACGACGTGACGATGAACCGTGCCTCTGCGCGAGATATTGCCTTCGTGTTTCAGCTATTTGCGCTGTATCCGCATATGAATGTTCGGCGCAATATCGGCTTTCCCCTCAAATGCGAGGGAATTGGGGCTGCGGAGTGCGACCGGCGGGTGGTAGAGGCCGCGCGGATCCTGCGTATCTCCCATCTCCTCGATCGGTCCGTTTCGACCCTTACCGGCGGTGACCGGCAGCGCGTGGCGCTTGGGCGGGCGATCGTCCGCAAGCCAAAGTGTTTCCTGATGGACGAGCCGCTCGGAGCGCTCGATACCGAGATGCGAGAGGCAATGATCCAGGAACTGCGCGCGCTGCATGACCGTCTTGACGCGACGACGGTTTACGTGACGCACGATCAATTGGAAGCCATGGCGATGGCGGACTTGATTGCGGTGATGAACAACGGCGTGGTCGAGCAGATCGCGAGCCCGCGCGACATCTATGATCGGCCTGCGTCGCTCTTTGTCGCAGACTTCATCGGTTCGCCGTCGATGAACTTCCTGCCGTTTCGCGGCAGCCTGCAAGCCGGCGCGCAGGCGATCCGGCTCGGTGATCGCGAAGTTGCAATACCCACCTCACGCGAGGCGTTGGCGGAGAGCGATCTTGTCCTGGGCGTCAGACCCGAGCATGTGCGATTTACGGATCGCGGCATGGTGCGCGGCGAGGTCTATGGGTCAGAATATCTCGGCACGACGCAGATCGTGACCGTGACGACGCCTTACGGTGCCCTGAAGGCCCGCTCGCCGGCCAGCATGTCCTTTCAGATTGGAGCGAATGTCGGGCTCGACTTCCGGCCTGATACGTTGTCGATCTTCGACCAAGGGTCAGGCCGTGCGATCCGCACCGCGCTGTATGAAGGAGGTGTGCATGGCTGAAGTCGAGATCAGGGCGGTCTCCAAGGCGTTTGGGAAGACGCAGGCCGTCGTCGATCTGTCCCTCACCATTGGCGACGGCGAATTCGTTGCGCTGCTGGGACCAACGGGCACCGGCAAGACGACGACGCTGCGTCTTGTCGCCGGGCTCGAGACGCCCGACAGCGGTTCGGTCCACATCGATGGACGCGATGTGACCAGCGATGCGCCTGCTGACCGTGACGTCGCTTTCGTATTTCAGCAATATTCGTTGTACCCGCATCTTACCGTGTTCGAGAACATGGCCTTTGCGCTGCGCGCGCCGACACGTCGCTTGCCGGAGGCCGAAATTCGCGCAAAGGTCGAGCAGATAGCGCGTCTTCTCCATATCGAAACCAAGCTCCAGAGCAAGGCGACGCAGTTGTCGGGCGGGCAGATGCAGCGCGTAGCGATCGGCCGCGCTCTGGTTCGTTCACCCTCGATCTATCTGATGGACGAACCACTTTCTTCGCTCGACGCCAAGCTGCGCGGTGAAATGCGTCTCGAACTCAAGCGCATTCAGATCGATCTCGGCGCGACGATTCTCTACGTCACCCACGATCAAACGGAGGCCATGACCATGGCGTCGCGCATCGGTGTGATGGAAGCTGGGCGACTGATGCAGATCGGCAACCCGCGTGAGATTTACGAGAACCCGGTCAACGCCTATGTCGCCGCGCGGCTCGGCCAGCCGATGATCAATCTGCTGCCGGCCGGTCTATTTGCCGGCGTTCCGTCCGGCGCCAAGATCATTGGCGCACGTACCGAGCACCTGGCGATTGCACGCAGCGGCGGTGACGTCTCGGCAACCGTCACGCGGGTCGAACATCTCGGCGACCAGAGCCATCTCCATCTCGATCTCGGTGGCCAACCGGTCGTAACGTTGGCGGACCCTGAGGCGAGGTTGGACGTCGGCGACATCGTGTCGCTACGACTTAACAAGCCGCTGTTCTTTGACGCGGCCGGCGGGAGAGTCGCGGCATGAGTCTCGATCGAACCTCCAGGGAGAAGCTGGTGCGGGCGCTTGCGGAATCGATAATCCAACACGCCGACGAACTGACCAGCCTCGACCAGGCGATCGGTGACGGCGATCATGGGCTGAATATGAAGCGCGGCTTCGAGGCCGTGCTCGCGACGTTGCCCGGCCTTGCGGACAAATCTCTGCCAGAAATGCTGAAGTCGATCGGAACGACGCTGGTCATGAAGGTCGGCGGGGCATCGGGGCCGCTGGTCGGCACCTTCTTCATGGAGTTGGGTAAGGCGCTGTCGGAGCAGCCAACACGCGCGGAGTTCGTCGCGGCCACGGATATGGCAATCAATGCCGTAAAGGCGCGCGGGCGTTCGGAGGCAGGACAGAAAACCTTGCTGGATGTCCTGGTGCCCGTGCAAGCGGTATTGGCTGCAGGCGGCGATGCGCGGGCGATTGCGGTGGAGGCAGCGCAGGCGGCCGATCGCACGACGCCGATGCTCGCCATTCGCGGCCGAGCGTCTTTTCTCGGTGAACGTTCCATTGGCCACATGGACCCCGGTTCGCGCTCAGTCTTCTTGTTGATCGGCGCTGCAGCCAAAGTATTGGAATTCGAGGCAAGGTCATGAACAGTCCAAATCGCGGAAATGTCGGAATCGTCATCGTTTCGCATTCGCCCAAGATAGCGGAAGGCGCGGCAGATATGGTGCGGCAGATGGTGGGCAATGCGGTACCGCTTGCCTGGACCGGCGGCGATGTCGATGGAGGGCTCGGCACGAATGTTGCTGGAATCCTCGAGGCGATCGAGGCGGCGTGGTCGTCTGCAGGTGTGGCTGTGCTCGTTGATCTCGGTGGAGCGGAGACAAATTCGGAGATGGCGGTTGAAATGCTGACCGAAGATCGGAGGGCGCGCGTTGTCGTCTGTAATGCCCCGGTGGTTGAGGGAGCGGTGATTGCAGCTACGGAATCCTCGGGTGGTTCATCGCTCGCCGCCGTCAAGCGTAGCGCGGAGGAATTTTATGCATGATGCCCACGCCAGCCGGGCAGGTGAGACGTCGGTGCCGCTAACCGCCTCGGCGGTTCTCGTCAACAAAGTCGGTCTTCATGCGCGGCCATCGGTCAAGCTTACGCAGTGTGCGAAGAGGTTCGTCGCGAAGATCGAACTTGCCCTCGCTGGAGACGGCCCATGGACGGACGCTAAGAGTCCCGTGAAGGTGATGCGTGTGAAGGCTCCGCAGGGGGCGACGCTGCATTTTCGGGTTGCCGGCGCCGATGGCGAGGCGGCGCTCGCGGCCGTGCTGGCGCTGGTGCATGATGGATTTGGTGAGGTGTGAGGCGTGACCGAGATCCATCTCACCGGCCGTGCCGCCTCGCCGGGCCTCGCCATCGGACCGGTCACCGTGCTGACCGCCGCTGTTGCTGGACGGACGGCGAGCGGCGAGCCCGCACAGGAGGCGGCCGCATTGAAGGCGGCAATCGAAGGCGCGACGGGGGAGATTGTCAAACTGATAGGCACGCTTGAAGGCGCGGTGGCGGACATCCTGGAATTCCAGGTCGCAATGCTGGAAGACAATGCGCTGGCGGAGGGAGCCTACGAGGCCATCTCGGCTGGTATTTCCGCTGACCATGCTTGGCGTTCGGCACTCGACGCGGAGATCACGGGCTATCGCTCCGCGGACGATGAATATTTCCGTGCTCGCGCTGCGGATCTGGTCGATATCCGCGACCGCGTGCTCGCGCGTCTGAGCGGCGCCGATGCGACCGCGAAGATTGCAGGGGGGGCGATCGTCGCCGGTGACGACATCTCGCCCTCCACCTTTCTCGCCGCCGACTGGACACGTGGTGGCGCCATCGCGCTGGCCGCCGGCTCACCTTCCTCGCACGTCGCCATGTTGGCGCGGGCGCGCGGCGCCCCCATGGTGGTCGGGCTCGGCCCGTTGTCGTGGATCGGATCGCCACCTTCATTGGCGCTCGTCGATGGCGATGCCGGCATCGTGGTCTTCGACCCCGAGCCGGAAACGCGCCGGCTGTTCGAGCGCCGCTTGGCGGCGGCGAATGCCGCGCGAGCCGCCGCCGATGCTGGCCGCCTCGAGCCTGCTTGTACGGCCGACGGGCGGCCGATCGCGGTTCTTCTCAACGTCGCCGCGCCTGAAGACCTCGCAGACCTCGATCCCAAAATCTGCGACGGCATCGGCTTGGTGCGCACGGAATTTCTGTTCGAGGCGTCCCGCGGGCTGCCGGACGAGGACGCCCAATATGCGGTCTATCGGCGTATTCTCGACTGGGCCAAGGGAAGGCCGGTGACGATCCGCACGCTCGATGCCGGCGGCGACAAGCCGATTGCCGGTTTGACCGTCGACGGCGAGCGCAATCCGTTTCTCGGCCTTCGCGGCATCCGTCTCTCGCTGGCGCGGCCGGAGGTGTTTCGCGTGCAATTGCGGGCACTGTCCCGTGCTGCCGTGCATGGGATGCTGAAGGTGATGCTGCCGATGATCGCGGTCCCTTCGGAGCTCGATCGCGCAAGTGCCATGCTTGATGCGGAGTTCGCGGCACTCAAGGCGGAAGGGATTGCCTGCGCCCGCCCGCCGCTCGGTATCATGGTCGAGGTTCCTGCCGCAGCACTTTGCGCCGAGGATTTCGGCGCTGCATTCTATTCCATCGGTTCGAACGATCTAACCCAGTACACGATGGCTGCCGCGCGCGACATTGGCGCAGTCGCTGACCTCAATGATACCAGCAATCCAGCTGTGCTGGCACTGATAGCCGCGACCGTCGATGCCGGGCTAAAGCGTGGTGTCGAGGTCTCGCTCTGCGGCGACGCCGCGGCCGACACCCACCTGACGACGGCGCTGCTCGCTACCGGACTGACAACTCTCTCAGTGTCGCCGATTGCCGTCGCACGGCTCAAGGCCACAATCGCAAAGGTGGGTTCATGAAGGACGATGTCGGCAAGGACACGCCTGGTGACAAGAACGTCGCGGAATACAAAATAATCCTGCGAAAGGTACTCGACAATCGGCCTTCGGGGACGCGGCTAAAGCTTGCGGCGGCGTTGGGCAAGAATCGCTCTTTCGTGAGCCAAATCACGAATCCGGCTTATCTGGTGCCGATCCCGGCGAAGCATGTCACGGTCATCTTCGAAGTCTGCCATCTGTCCAGCGCCGAGCGTTCGGCATTTCTCGATGCGTATGGCCGCGCGCACCCCGGAAGACTGCGCGCACCCCACCGCGAAGCGCACACGCGTATCATTTCGGTGACCGTACCCGAACTTGGTGACGACAAGAAGAATCGCGCGCTCGAGCAGCTCATCGTGGATTTCGCCGCGCAGCTCGCGCGCTTTGCAGAAAGTGTCGGTTGAACCATTGATTTGAACTCTAGACCAGACGGGGAGGACGCTCGTGAAAAAGCTGATCAACAGCGCAAATACGGTTCTCGAAGAAAGTCTTGACGGCTTGGCTGCTGCGCATGCGGATCTTCTTGTACTCGGCGCCGAGCGCAAATTTGTGCGTCGTCGGACATTGAAGCCGGGCAAGGTCGCGCTGATTTCCGGAGGCGGTTCGGGACATGAGCCGCTGCATGCGGGCTATGTCGGCCTCGGCATGCTTGACGCGGCTTGCCCTGGCCAGGTCTTCACCTCGCCGACACCTGACCAGATGATCGAGGCCGCGGAGGCCGTGGATACCGGCGGAGGCGTGCTGTTCATCGTCAAGAACTACGAAGGCGATGTGATGAATTTCACCATGGCGGCCGAGATGGCCGGCCGAGAGGTTGCAAGCGTGGTGACGAACGACGACGTGGCGGTCGAAAAGTCGACCTACACGACCGGTCGTCGCGGTGTCGCTGGAACGTTGATCGTGGAGAAAATGGTCGGCGCCGCGGCCGAGACCGGTGTGCCCCTTGCCGCGCTCAAGACGCTCGGTGATGAGGTCAATCGGCGTACGCGCTCGATGGGGGTAGCCCTGCTGCCATGTACCGTACCAGCGGCTGGACGACCAAATTTCACATTGGCCGACAATGAGATGGAGATGGGTGTCGGCATTCATGGCGAACCTGGCCGTCGCAGGGTGCCATTGGCTTCCGCCGATGCGATTGCCGCTGATTTAGTCGAGGCAATCCTGAAGGATCTCGTGCCCGGCAAGGGCAGTGAAGTTTTGCTTCTTGTTAATGGGTTTGGCGCGACGCCTCTGATCGAACTCTATCTGATGGTCAATGCCGCCAAGCGGATTCTAGACCGTGCGGGAATCACGGCGACGCGTTTTCTCACCGGTTCCTACGTTACATCTCTGGATATGGCGGGCGTCTCGATCACCGTATCTGTGCTCGATAGCAACGCGACAAGGTTGTGGGATGCCCCGGTGCAGACCGCAGCTCTGCGTTGGGGAGTCTGATATCGGCTCGCGACAACGCGTTTTGTTGAGATCGAATACCGATCATTTCCCCACCGAGGCCAGCGCTGTAGTGGCGGGTCGATCTTGCTTTTCGCCCGCTCGCCGTAAGGCAGATCGAGATGGGATTTCAGGCTTTCCCGCAGCCGTCCTGAAGCTTCATTGTGCTCCGTGATTAGGGTCGCACCGTCTACGGCCACTGGCTCAAAAGCCCATCGTGTACGATCAGGCAAAACGAAGCCGCTGGCCGATGCCGAGCCGCTTTGATTTCTCAAGCATCGTATGGCCGAGCGCAATATCCGACAGAGCTGTCGCCAGTTCAGCGAGCGTCACCGGTCGTTCTGGCGCGCTGCGTCGATGATCCGATCCAGAATCTGGTCGAGGATCGGCATTGATGTTGCGAAATTGAGCCTGACAAACTGCGAGCAGCCGGGGTCAAAGGTCTCGCCGGCGCTGAAGCCGAGTCGGGCTTTGTTCAGGAAGAACTGGAATGCCGCCGCTGACAGACCGAGTTCGCGGCAGTCGAGCCAGGCCAGGTAAGTGGCTTCCGGAGCATGGAAGCGGATCCCCGGCACTTCCGCCGCGAGCACATCTACGACTCTGTTCCGGACCTTGTGAAGGTGGTCCATCACGGCATCGAGCCAGGGCTGGCCTTCCGTCCAGGCGGCCACCGTTGCGTCGGCGCCGATGACATTAGCCTGACCTGTCAACCGGAGCGGAATACGGTTGTGAAACCGCTTGCGCAGGTCGTCACTGCCGAAGGCGATCACCGCGCAGCGTAGGCCGGGAATATTGAAGCTCTTGGTCGCCGAGTTGAGAGTCACGGTGCGCGCGGCAATGTCGGGTCCGAGCGAGGCAAACGGAATGTGCTGGTATCCAGGATAGACCAGGTCGGAATGAATCTCGTCGGAAATGACGATGAGATCGTGGTCGATGACGAACCGGGCCAATGACAGTAACTCTTCCCGGGAAAACACCCGTCCCGTCGGGTTCTGCGGATTGCACAGCACGAAGATGCGGGTTCGCTGGTCCACCAGCGCCGCCAGTTCGTCCATGTCGAAGACGTGGCGGCTCCCCTCGTCGCGCATCGGCAGCGTCAGAAGCCGGCGTTCCGTCGTGTTGATGGCGTCGCGAAACGGCGGGTAGTTCGGGACCTGGAGGACGATGCCATCGCCGGGATCCGAGAACGCCAGGATCGGCGCGTAGGTACCCTGCACCAGGTCCGCCAACGGCAGCACGAGATCGGGCGAAAGCTCCCAGCCGTAGCGGGACTTCATCCGGTTGGCGAAGGCCGCGGCGACGGGCCGGTCCGACTTCTGGCCGTCGCGCAGCGGATAGCCGTAGTCGCCATCCCGGACGATCCGCTCGATCGCCGCCTGGATTGGGGCGGCGACGGCAAAATCCATGTCTGCGACGAAGGCGGGCAGGACATCGGCGTCGTACTGATTCCACTTGGCGTTGCGACGCGCCTGCAGCGCAGACTGCGACAGTTCGAAGCTGATCGTCTCTCGGCTGGTCATGATTTCTGTCCGCGGCGCTTTCGTTGGATGGGAGGCAGTGTCAGATTACGCGAGATGGCAGGCGACCGCATTGCCATCCGCGAGTTTTCGTAAGGCGGGATCGTCGGTCTCGCACTGCTTGACGGCCACCGGGCACCGCGTCCGGAACCGGCATCCGCGCATCGGAATGCGCTGTCCGACCTCGCCGGCCAGCACAGCCGCCGGCTTCCTGTCGAGGCGTGCCGATGGAATGGCCGTCAGCAGCGTGCGCGTGTAGGGGTGACGCGGATTGCGCCACAGCGCGGCATGGTCGGCGCTTTCGACGATCCGGCCGAGATACATCACGAGCACGCGATCCGCAAAATAGCGGACCACCGACAAATCGTGCGAGATGAACAGATAGGCCAGCCCGAGATCCTTCTTGAGGTCGACCAGCAGATTGAGGATTTGTGCCTGGATCGACAGGTCCAGCGCGGAGACCGGTTCGTCGCACACCACGAGCTTGGGATTGAGGACCAGCGCGCGGGCGATCCCGATGCGCTGGCGCTGACCGCCGGAGAACTCGTGCGGGTACCGCTGCAAAGCCTCAGGCGGAATACTGATCTTGCCGGCGATGTCGAGAATCCGCCGTCGCCGTTCTTCGGGATCCCTGACGCCATGAACCTTGAGTGGCGTATCCAGGATGGTCCCAATCCGCTGCCGCGGATTGAGCGAGCCGAACGGATCCTGAAAGACCATCTGAACGGAGCGGCGAACCGGGCGCAGCGACCGCTCGTCGAGTTGGCTGATGTCCTCTCCGTCGAGGCGTATCGTGCCGTCGCTCGGCCGCAGCAGGCGGACGATGGTCTTTCCGAGTGTCGATTTTCCGCAGCCGGATTCGCCGACCAGCCCGACCGTTTCGTGTTCGGCGACCTCGAGCGAAACGCCGTCGACGGCATGCAGCGTATGCCCGCGCGAGGTATAGCTGGTGCGCAGGTTCTCAACCGACAGCAATGGCATCGCGGCCTCCGAGAGCTTGAAGTTGGCAGCATGCGACCGACCATCCGGCGCGGATGGCGCCGGGCGTTATCGTCGCCAGTGCCGGCTGCGCGAGGTGGCAGGCGGCGGCTACCCTGGGGCAGCGGGGTGCAAACGAGCAGCCGGTTGCTCCGGCCGCAGACGCGACCGAGCCCTTGATCTCGGTCAGTCGGCGGTTGGTGTAGTGCGCGTCGTCGCCGACGGATGATGCAAGCAGGCCCTGCGAATAGGGATGTTTCGGGCCCGCGAAGAACTCGCCGACCGAGGCCTGTTCGACAATCCGGCCCGCGTACATCACCGCGACCCGGTCGGCCCATTGCGCCACAGCGCCCAGGTCGTGCGTGATCAGCAGCATCGCCATCGAGAGTTGGTGCCGCAGGCGATCGAGCAATTCCATCACCTGAGCCTGGATGGTGACGTCGAGCGCCGTGGTCGGCTCGTCCGCGATGAGCAACTGCGGATTGCAGGCAACGGCGATGGCGATCATTACACGTTGCCGCATTCCACCAGAAAAATTATGCGGAAACTGGTCGTAACGTCGCTGCGGCTCGGCAATGCCGACGAGGTCGAGGAGTTCGATCGCTCGGGCTTTGGCCCTGTTGCGCGACAGCCCTTCGTGCTGCCGGATGATCTCGCAGATCTGCGCTCCGATCGTGAGCACCGGGTTCAGTGACGTCATCGGTTCCTGCAGGATGATCGATATCCCTTTGCCGCGAATGCGGCGCAGTTGCCGCGACGACACCGTCGCGAGATCCTGTCCGTTGAACACCACCTGGCCGCCGGCGATCGAGGCGGCCGGCGGCAGCAGCCGCAGAATCGAAAACGCAGTCAGCGACTTTCCGCAGCCGGACTCTCCGACGAGCGCCAGGGTCTTGCCATGCTCAATGGCAAAGGTGATGCCGTGCACCGCCTCGCCCCGGGGAAAGCCGATCCTGAGATCGAGCACTTCGAGCACGGGATGAGGTCGTTGCGGCAAACTCATCGTGTCTCCGATCGCGGATTGAGGATGTCGGTCAACCGGTCGCCAATAATGTTGATCGAGAGCACCGTCAGCACGATCGCGAGACCCGGCAGCGCGGTCAGATACCATTCGCTGCGCAGCATGGTCCGGCCGCTGCCGATCAGGCTGCCCCAGCTCACTCGATTGGGATCGCCAAGATTGAGGAACGACAAACCGGCTTCGGCAAGAATGCCGTTCGCGACCAGCACCGATGTAGCAACGACCAGGGTCGGAAGTGCGTTCGGCAGGATTTCCCCGACGATGATCCGCGTGGTGCCGTAGCCCAAGCCGCGTGCGGCCATGACGAAGTCGGCGTCGCGCAACGTCATGAACTGGGAACGCGCCAGCCTGGCGATCATCGGCCAGGAGGCGAGGCCGATCGACAGGACGATCAGGAAGATCGAGGGATCGCCGATCGCGAGAATGACGATTACCAGTAGGATCGCCGGAATCGTCTGGAACAATTCGGTCAGGCGCACCAGGATGTTGTCGATGATGCCGCCGAAATAGCCCGCGAGCGCGCCGATCGTGGTGCCAATCACGAGACCGATGAGGGCGGCGAAGGACCCGACCAGAAGCGAGACCCGCGCGCCATGGACAATTCCTGCCGCGAGGTCGCGGCCGAGCGAGTCGGTACCGAGCGGATAGTCCCAGTCCTGTCCGGGCCACAGAAGCGCCGGCGCGACCATGTCGAGCGGGTCGGTAGGATAGATCAGATTGGCGGCAAACGCGATCGCGACGGCTCCGATCAACAGCATTGTGGCGAAACACAGGAGCGGGTCGCGCAACCACGTCAGCAGCCATCGGCGCGTGGCGTTCATGATCCGCGTCGCAGCCAGTATGGGAGTCGCGGCCGGGGTGGCGGAATTGTCAGCGACGACATCTGTCATGATCCATCCGCCTGTCCATTAATGCTAGAGCTCGATCCGTGGATCGAGCCACATCACGATCCAGTCGATGATGACGTTGGTCGCGATGACGACGATGCACGACAGCAACAGGATCCCCAGCAGAACGTTAAAGTCGCGGGCGACCAGCGAATCCATGGTCAGACGACCGAGCCCCGGCCAGTTGAAGACGGTTTCCACCACCACGGCGCCGCTCAGGAGGTTGGCGAGGTGGAGGCCCGCGACTGTGGTCACGGGGATCAGTGCATTGCGTAGCGCGTGACGGTATTGCAGGACGAGCGGGTGCAGGCCTTTGGCTGCCGCGGCGCGCATGAAATCCTGCCGCAGCACGTCGAGCATGGCGGCCCGGGTCAGGCGCGCATAGATCGCAACGAAGAAAGTCGCAAGCGCCAGCGCGGGAAGGATCAGATGCAGAGCTCGATCGCGCAGCAGCGCGAGGCCGGTCATCCCGACGCCGATCGTTTCGCTACCGCCGGAGGGCAGCCAGCCGAGGTGCGCCGAGAACAGCACGATCGCCATGAGGCCGACCCAGAACCCGGGCGCGGAATAAAGCAGCAGGATGATCGCCGTTAGCAGTCGGTCCGGCCATTTGTTGGCGAAGACCGCCATGATCCATCCGAGCAGGATGCCGAGCGTGACGGCAACGAAGAAGGCCGACAGCATGAGGAGCAAGGTGTTCGGAAGACGTTCCATGATGACATTGATGACGGGCACACTATAATTGCTCGATGTGCCGAGATTGAGGACGGCAATGTTGGCAACGTAGGTCATGAAGCGCGTGGCCAGGGACTGATCGAGCCCAAGGGTTCGACGCAGCGTCTCCATCGTTTCCGCGGTTGCGGAGCCCGACATGCCGGCAATTGCATCGGCGGCGTCGCCGGGCATCAGGTTCAACAGCAGGAAGTTCAGCGCGATAATGCCGAGGATGGTCGGGATCGCCTGGATCGCGACACGGCGAAACATCTGTCGGGCTGGGCCGAAGGTCACGATCCCGCGCTCTCCCCGAACCGGCGATCGACAGTCGGCGGGCGGCGACAGGTCATACCGGCGCTCCCGTCACGACGTGATGCTCGAGAAAGTCCAGCCGGTCCTGCCCCCAGTAGAGCTCGCCATCGAACAGGTAGGTCGGCGAGCCGAAGACGCCGCATTCGATCGCTCGAGTCCGGTTCTCCTTCCAGCGCTCGCCGACGTCTTGCGTCTGCTCACAGGAGAGCAAACGCCGGCCGTCGTAACCATTCGCATCGGCAATCTCGCGCCGAATCCCAGGGGCGCCGATATCGGCAGCGCTCTCCCAGTAGGCACGTTGCAGCGCGAGGGCGAGCGGCAAGCCTTCGGCGCCGGTGGTTTCCGCTGCTACCACCATCATCGCGGCAGGCGTCGGGTCCTTCAGATCACTCGGTCGGTTGTCCACTTGCATGTGGACGCCGAGATGGCGGCTCCATCGTCCAATCTCCGAGCGAACGTAGCGCTGGCGTACCGGTGGCTTGCTCTTCAGCGGGATCCAGCCGTGTTCGTCGATCGTGGTCATCAGCAGCGGCTTGATGCGCAAGTTGTGGCGCCCTGCCAAGGCGACCAGTCGCTCGGCGCCGAGATAGGCCCAAGGAGAACTGATGGAGAAGAAATATTCAATGACCTGCGTCATGTGACCGGCTGTCGCACCAGGCGCTATATCGTGGAGTCCGTCGCCGCAGCGTGAGTGCGACATCCGAGCGGGGATTAGTGCAAATATCGCAGCCGTTCGCTATCGCTTTCGACGCGCCTTTGGCCGGTCTTTTGCAATAGATCATTTCAAAAATGAAACTATTCACGGGGATGAGGCTCGTGCCAGAAATTACGGCGCGCGAGGCATCATCGACTGGCCTGGCATTGGTTCGGCGGAGCCTGCGTGACGACGTCGACGCGATGCCGTCTGTTGTGATCGGCCCCTTGTCGCGTGCGGCTACGATAGAGGACCGAGATTGATGGGTGAGCCGAAGCTCAAGCTGTCTGCCGATGTTGGCGGAACGTTCACGGACGTCGTGCTGGAACATGGGGCGCGGCGCTGGACCGGAAAGGTTCTGACGACGCCGTCGTCGCCAGAGGAGGGCGTCCTCCGCGGCGTGAGCGAAATTCTGGCGCGGGCGGAGAAGGCTATCTCCGACGTCGACATCTTCATTCATGGAACGACCCTGGCGACCAATGCAATCATCGAGAGGCGTGGCGCGAAGGTCGCGCTTATCGTCACCGATGGATTTCGCGATGTCCTCGAGATCGGCACCGAAAGCCGCTACGACCAGTACGAACTGGCGCTGATACGGCCGAAGCCGCTGGTTGAACGACCGCTGCGATTTGCGGTGCGCGAGCGGATGGATGCACGCGGCGGCGTCCGTCTTGCGCTGAACAGGGCGGATGTCCTGAACGTCGCGCGGCAGTTGAAGACGGAGAAGGTCGAGAGCGTGGCGATTGCCTTCATGCACGCATACGCAAATTCGGCACACGAACGGGCAGCGGCGGATCTGCTGCGCTTGGAGATGCCGGATCTCTACATCACGCTGTCCTCGGAAGTCTGTCCCGAGGTCCGGGAATTCGAGCGGACATCGACCGCGACCACGAACGCCTACGTCCAACCCCTGATGGATGGCTATCTGGCGCGCATGCAGAACAAGCTCGACGCAATGGGCTTTCGCGGCGCGCTGTGCCTGATGACATCCGGCGGCGGTCTCACCTCGGTCGAAACGGCGCGTAAGTTCCCGGTGCGGCTGGTTGAGTCCGGCCCGGCGGGCGGGGCGGTGTTCGCTGCGCAGATTGCAGCCCAGCTCGGCGAACGCAAGGTGCTGGCCTTCGATATGGGCGGCACGACAGCCAAGGTCAGCCTGATCGAGGACTTCCGTTCCGAAACGGCGCGGGTGTTCGAGGTTGATCGGGCGGCGCGGTTTCTGAAGGGGAGTGGTCTTCCGGTTCGTATCCCCGTGATCGAGATGGTTGAGATCGGTGCCGGCGGTGGATCGTTGGCGCGACTCGATTCACTGAAGCGGGTGACGGTTGGTCCGGAGAGCGCGTCCTCCGTCCCAGGTCCAGTTTGCTACAATGGCGGCGGATCCGATCCCGCCGTGACCGACGCCGACGTCGCGTTGGGCTTGATCGATCCGGCGAGCTTTGCCGGCGGCACCATCAAGCTTTATCCGGATCTGGCGAAGGCGGCGCTCAAGAGGGTCATCGGGGATCCGCTCGGGCTCGAGGCAGAGATGGCTGCCTATGCCGTCTACGAAATGGTGTGTGAGAATATGGCCAGCGCCGCGCGCGTCCACGCCGTCGAGCGCGGCGCGGTGGCCAGCAGCCACACGGTGATCGCGTTTGGCGGCGCCGCGCCGCTGCATGTAGCACGGGTTGCGGAGAAGATCGGGGCCGATCGCGTGATCGTTCCGCCCAATGCAGGCGTCGGTTCTGCCGTCGGTTTCCTGGCGGCGCCGATTTCCTACGAAATGGTCAAGACCAAATACATGCGGCTGGAGGGTTTCGACGCCGCGGCTGCGACCGAACTGTTGGGCGGCATGTCGCGCGATATCCGCGCCTGGGTGGAACCGGCGGCGCAGGGCGAGGCGGTGGTCGAGCGCCGCGTTGCGTTCATGCGCTATGTCGGCCAGGGGCATGAGATCGCTGTCGAACTGCCGGTCCGTGATCTCCTGGCAACGGACACCCCCGCATTGCGCGCGCGGTACGAGGCCGATTACGAGAAGCTGTTCCGCCGCTCGATCCCGGCGGCGGCGATCGAGATCATGGCCTGGTCGGTCAACGTCTCGACCGTTTCGAAACTGCCCGAGCAGGTCCAGGACGTCGATCAACACTCGGTGGCCGCGCCCGGTGAAAGCATCCGGATTTTCGACGGCAGGGCCGGCAAGGCGATCGACGTCTCGCGCTACCGTCGCGAGAGGCTGGCGGTCGGCGCTCGCCTGTCGGGGCCGGCGATCATCGCGGAAGAAGAAACCTCGACATTCGTCACAGAGAGTTTTGACGCCTGGATCGATTGCCTGGGGGCGATCGTAATGGAGCGCAAGGGGACGATGGCGTGAGCGAAGCGCGTCTCAATCTCATCGACAAGCAGATCATGTGGAGCCGCTTGATCGCGGTCGTCGAGGAGCAGGCCCAGACGCTGCAGCGGACGGCCTTCAGCACCATCGTAAGGGAATCCGGCGATCTCGCCGCCGGGGTGTTCGATGCAAGGGGCCGGATGCTGGCGCAGGCCGTGACCGGCACGCCCGGTCATATCAATTCGATGGCATTGGCCGTCGGGCATGTGATCGACCATTACCCGATTGCGACGATGCAGCCGGGTGATGTCTTCATCCACAACGATCCCTGGATGGGAACGGGGCATACCAACGATTTTTCGCTGACGACACCCTGCTTTCGTGACAGCGAGCTGGTCGGGTTTCTCGCCTGCAATAGCCATCTGATGGATATCGGCGGGCTGCGCGACATGTCGTCGTCGACCGACGTCTTCATGGAGGGGCTGTACCTGCCGATCCTGAAGATCGTCGATGGCGGCGTTCTCGACGAAACCCTGATGGCGGTGATCCGCGCCAACACCCGCCAGCCGGTGGAGACGGTCGGCGACGTCTACTCGCTCATGAACTGCAACGATGTCGGCTGCACGCGTCTTTTGGAGATGATAGACGAGTTCGGGCTCGATGAGCTCGATGAACTCGCTGACCATATCATCGATACCTCACGCGACGCAGTAAAGGCCGAGATCGCCAAATTGCCCAAGGGAACCTGGCGCTCGTCGCTGATGATCGACGGCCAGTCGGAGCCGATCGAGCTCATGGCGACGCTCACAGTCTCGGAGGGCAATATCCACGTCGACTATGCCGGATCGGCGGGGATGACGCGGCACAACTTCAATGTGCCGTTCTGCTACACGCTGGCCTACACCTCCTATGCGCTCGGCTGCATCATCGCCCGCGATATTCCCAACAATGCGGGTTCGCTTGAGCCGCGTACCGTCGCCGCGCCGCAAGGCTCGATCGTCAACGCGATCAAACCGGCCGCGGTGGTCGCCCGGCATCTGATCGGCCTGATGCTGCCGGATCTCGTGTTCGGCTGTCTGCGCCAGGCGATCCCGGATCGAGTGCCTGCGGAAGGCTCCGGCGTGCTCTGGAATATCGGCGCAAGCGGTCCGAGATCAAGTCCGCCGCGCTTCGGTGAAGAGTTCATGGTCGGCGTCGTCACCACCGGCGGCATGGGCGCGCTGCCGTTCCGGGACGGCCTGTCGGCGACAGGATTTCCAAGCGGGGTGCGCGGTGGCCCGATCGAGATCTTCGAATCGATGTCGACCGTCATCGTCTGGCGCAAGGAATATCGCCAGGACTCCTGCGGCGCCGGCCGCATGCGCGGCGGCCTCGGTCAGCACATCGAAATGGAAAACGGCATCGACGAGCCGTTCTTCTTCAATTGTGCCTTCGAGCGGATGAAATTCGCGCCGCGCGGTTTTGATGAAGGCTTGAACGGCGCCGCCGGCTATGTCGGCTTGAAATCCGGCGCCAAGCTGCCGGGCAAGGGCCGTCATCTCGTCCCCGCCGGTGAGCGGGTTGTGATCAAGTCGCCCGGCGGTGGCGGCATCGGCGATCCCAGGCAACGTGACCGCGACAGTGTCGAGGCAGACTTGAGAAATGGTCTGATCTCGGCGCAAGCCGCGCATGAAGTCTATGGCTTGGACAGAGAGCCAACCGACACGCCGCGAACCGAGCCTTTCCCGGAATATCAGCATGGATAGAGCAGCGCCATCGAGCCTTATCGACAAGCAGATCATGTGGAGTCGCCTGATCGCGGTGGTCGAGGAGCAGGCCCAGACGCTGCAGCGGACGGCCTTCAGCACCATCGTTCGGGAATCCGGCGACCTTGCCGCCGGCGTGTTCGATGCAAGGGGCCGGATGCTGGCGCAGGCCGTGACCGGAACGCCCGGCCACATCAACTCGATGGCGTTGGCGGTCGGCCACGTGATCGACCATTATCCGATCGCGACCATGCAGTCGGGCGATGTCTTCATCCATAACGATCCCTGGATGGGGACCGGCCACACCAACGACATTTCGCTGACGACGCCCTGTTTCCGAGGCGACGAGCTGGTCGGCTTCCTCGCCTGCAACAGCCACGTGATGGACATCGGCGGGCTGATCGACCGCGTCAGTTCGACCGACGTGTTCATGGAGGGGCTGTACCTCCCGATCCTGAAGATCGTCGATGGCGGTGTGCTCGATGAAACGCTGATGGCGGTAATCCGCGCCAATACCCGCCAGCCAGTGGAGACGATCGGCGACGTCTATTCGCTCATGAACTGCAACGATGTGGGCTGCGTCCGTCTCCTGGAGATGATGGACGAGTTCGGGCTCGATGAGCTTGACGAACTCGCCGACCACATCATCGATGCGTCGCGCGCCGCGGTGCGCGCGCAGATCGCCAAGCTTCCCAAGGGCACATGGCATGCCACGCTCTCCCTGGACGGACAAAGCGAGCCGATCGAACTTAAGGCGGCGCTGACGATTTCCGAGGACAACATCCACGTCGACTACAGCGGCTCGGTCAAGATGACGCGGCACAATTTCAACGTGCCGTATTGCTACACGCTGGCCTACACTTCCTATGCGCTCGGCTGCATCATCGCCCGCGATATTCCCAACAATGCCGGCTCGCTGGAACCGCGCACCGTCTTCGCGCCGGAAGGCTGCATTCTCAACGCCATCAAGCCGGCGGCGGTGATTTCACGCAGCCAGGTCGGCTTGATGCTGCCGGATCTGGTATTCGGCTGTCTGCGGCAGGCGATTCCGGATCGCGTGCCTGCGGAGAGCACCTGCGCCCTGTGGGGCATCACGATCCTCGGTCCCAGGACCAGCCCGCCGAAGCTCAACGACCGCTTTCAGGTGCAGGTTACGACTACCGGCGGCATGGGCGCGCTGCCGTTCCGCGACGGCCTGTCGGCGACAGGATTTCCCAGCGGCGTACGCGGTGGCTCGATCGAGATATTCGAATCGATGTCGACCGTCATCGTCTGGCGCAAGGAATATCGCCAGGACTCCGGCGGCGCTGGCCGTATGCGCGGCGGCCTTGGCCAGCACATCGAGATGGAAAACGGCATCAACGAAGGGTTTCTCTACAACACCACGTATGAACGCGTCGATCACCCCGCTCGCGGCGTCGGCGGCGGAGGATACGGAGCCGCAGGCGTGATCAGCCTCAGGTCCGGCAAGAAGCTGGCCGGCAAGGGCCAGCACCTGATCCCCGCCGGCGATCGTGTGATCATCTTGTCGCCCGGCGGCGGTGGCATCGGCGATCCCGGCACGCGGGACCGTGCGATGGTCGAAGCCGATCTCGCCAACGAGCTGATCTCGCCCGAGGCGGCGCGCGATCTGTACGGCCTTAGACTTGCCGCTGCGGAATAGCGGGTTTCCCGGCTTTGCCTGGCAGATGAGGAGCTGAAAGAGTGGCTGACATGAATCCTGACCGGCGTTCGATCCTTGCGGGCCTGTGTTCATTGCCAGCCTTGGGGATAGCCGCATCGATAGGCCCGCAAGCTATAGCCGCGGCGGCGGGTCCGCAGAAAGGCGGTGTGGTGACACTGGTCCAGGCCGGAGAGCCGCCGGCGCTACTGTCGTTTGTGAACTCTTCCAGCCTGGTGTTCAGCGCCAAGGTGACCGAGGGATTGCTGGAGTTCGATCACAATATGAATCCGCAGCCGCTGCTGGCCACGGAGTGGGAGGTCGCCCCTGACGGCCTGACCTTTACGTTCAAGCTGCGGGAAGGCGTGAAGTGGCACGACGGCGAGGAGTTCACATCCGAGGACGCAGCCTTCTCGATCTCGGTACTCAAGAAGCTACACCCCCGCGGCCGGACCACCTTTGCCCAAGTCAAGGCGATCGAGACTCCCGACAAATACACCTTGATCCTGCGACTGGATAAGCCGACGCCGTACCTGTTGGCGGCAATGTCATCGGCGGAGTCGCCGATCGTGCCGAAACACCGCTACGGCGATGCGGATCCTCTGGTCCACGTCAACAATACGGCGCCGGTCGGGACCGGCCCCTTCATCTTCAAGGAGTGGGTCCGTGGCAGTCACGTCATCTGGGACCGTAATCCAAGCTACTGGAACAAATCTCTCCCCAATATCGACCGGCTGGTGGCGCGCTTCATTCCCGATCCGGCGGCGCGCACGGTCGCCTACGAGGTTGGCGATGTCGATCTCGGCTATCGGACGCCGGTACCTTATCGCGACGTCGAGCGCCTGACCAAGAACCCGAAAATTGCCGTCGAGGAAAAGGGCTATGCCTACGACCCGCCCAACATCATCATCCTCGAGGCCAATCTCGAAAATGACTATCTGAAGAACCTCAAGGTACGGCAGGCCATCGCCCACTGCATCAACCGCGAGACCATCTGCAAGGTTGTGTTCTTCGGCAACGCCGTTCCATCAGCCGCGCCAGTCGTGCCCTACCACAAGGAGTTTCACTACGACAAGCCGTCGCCGTATCCATTCGATGTCGCTGCCGCGGCGAAGTTGCTGGATGAGGCAGGGTATGTGCGTAAGGGCAGCGCGATGCGCTTCAGCCTGACGTTGGATTATACGACCGAAGAACAGCGGGTGCTCGCCGAGTTCCTGCGGGCGGCGATGGGTCGTGCGGGGATTGGCATCGAATTGCGCAGCCAGGACATGGGCACTCTGGTCAAGCGCGTCTACAGCGAGCGGGCCTTTGCGCTGCACCTCGCGTCGATCAGCAATCTGTTCGATCCGCAAGTCGGCGTGCAGCGTCTGTACTGGTCGAAGAATTTGGTCAAGGGCGTACCGTTCTCGAACGGAACGGCCTACAACAATTCGGAAGTCGATGCGCTTCTGGAAGCGGCGGCAGTGTCGCTGGACCACGCCGATCGCATCGCGAAATGGAAGCAGATCCAGGAGATCGTCATGCGCGATGTTCCGAACTTTCCGATTGCGATGCCGTCATGGTTGACGATCAGCCAGAGCCGGGTCAGAGACCATTCCACCAATGCGGAGGGCTTTGAGGGATCATTGGCGCGCGTCTATGTTGCGACTTAGGGCCATCGATTTGATGCTTTGGTATCGCTGAAGCCGCCGCGTGCTCGCTCAAGACGTTGGATACGAGGCACGTCGCAGCTGCTGCGCAAATTCGGTCAGGCGCGGCCGATTGCGCAGAATTCCAGCAATCGCGATGAAGGGAATGGCAAGTTGAAGCAATCCCGATCGCAAAGCCGCGCGTTTGCCCCCGCGGCGGCGTGGCACACGATTTGCTTCACTCAATGGTTGGACAGGGAACAAAGGGAGGGCCGCACAACAAGAGGTGGCAATGCGAAATGTTGGTTCGAATGTCCGGTCTTCGATCGACGTCGACCGGCTCAATTTGATCGCGTCGTTCGTCTCCGTCGCGGAGCATCTCAGTTTTATCGCCGCAGCAAACGTCATCGGGACCTCGCCTTCGACGATCAGCCGCAAAGTGTCGCGTCTTGAAGACGCGCTGGGACTGCGGCTATTCGAAAGGACGACAAGGCGCGTAGCGCTCACGGAAGCCGGACGGCTTTATCACGCGCAATGCGTGCAGATATTCAATCATCTTGCCGACGCGGATGCGATGATTGCGTCGCTGAACTCGGAACCGAACGGTCTGTTGCGGGTCAGCTTTCCGGTCGCATTCGGCCGCCTCAAGTTATCCGAGATCATCAGCGAGTTTCTCGATGCGTATCCGAAAGTCAGGGTCGAGGCCAACTACACGGATCGCTTCGTGGATATCATCGAGGAGTCCTACGATGCCGTTGTGCGGATCGGAAGCCTGCCCGACTCGACACTGATCGCGCGCAAGATTTCCGATAACCGCAGACTCGTCGTTGCGTCTCCAGCCTATCTTGAGCGGCACGGCGTCCCTCGCGAGCCGGCCGATCTCGCATCCCATCATTGCCTGAGCTTCAGCCACTATTCCGCATCTGGCAGTGTCTGGCGCTTCAAGCTCGATCACCGGATCGAGGAGGTCAAGGTATCCGGCGAATTCAGGTCGGATAACTCCGAAGCGATCTACGAAACAGCGTTGCGCGACCGCGGCATCGGATTGGTCGCCAGCTATCTTTGCCACGACAGCATCGAGAGGGGCGATCTCGTTCCGCTCTTGCCGGACTGGACCAGCGTGCCGGAAGCCGGCGTCTATGTCGCCTATAGCAGTAGCAGGCATCTCGCACCCAAGGTCAGGGTGTTTTCCGACTTTCTGGTGCAGAGGTTGAAGAATGTGCCGTGGTAGCGACCATTGACTGCGAGCAGGTTCACTTCGGGCAGGAAAGTTGGCGCCGCTATGTCGCGGTTGTTCTAGTCGTAGGAAAGGGCACTCTTAAGGGGGCCTTTTGTTTCAGGCATCGCTCACGACCATCCGTCGTACTCAATTTGCTACAGTACGCGAAGCTCGTCGCGCGAGCGCGTTCGGTATCAAATTTGTAGCAACGCACTGGCCAAAACTGGCCAAATCGTCGAACCATCTCCAAAAAATCCAACGAAATCAGTATAGATCAGCGCTTCTCTGCAGCGCGCCTTCACTTTTCCTTCAATGCGAGACGGCGCTTGGGGTCATCAATCGATAGTGGAGCGGCGCAGTACCGCCGGGGCCTGTTGATGCACTTCGACCACTGCGGGCACTCCCGTTGCGGATGTTGTCATCGGCGCAGGCATGCTTCAGGACAACGTTGACTCATTGGCGCCCCCCGATAATGTCTAGACATATCATCTGGCCGGAGCTGCACCTTGCCGCCGATTTATATCGCCTATCTCAACCGTCTCGATATCGAAGAACTCAAGATCACCGATGACGAAATTCTCGCGGCGATCGAGTCGAGCTTGGCCGCCCAGGGGCGTGGGGATACTGTGATTGAGCCGCGCGTACACCTCGAGCCGGGAGCCGCCAATGGGCACTTCAACGTGCTGCGAGGCGCAATTAAGAGTCCGATCGATAAGGCTGGGGTCAAGATCGTCGGTGACTTCGTTGACAATTACAAGCTCGGATTACACTCGGAGCTTGGCATCTTGGCGTTGTTCGATCCTCGTACCGGCGCACCGAAGGCGATCATGGATGCGAGCGGCATTACGGACATGCGCACCGGCGCGGTCACTGCGATTGGCGCCAAATATCTGGCGCGCAAGACTTCAAACGTTCTCGGCCACATCGGTGCGCGCGGCACCGCTTACTGGAACGTTCGGCTACTCGACCGCTTGTTCGATTTCGACGAGATTCGGGTGCATTCCCGCCGCGAGGAGAGCCGTATCAGTTTTGCGGAACGGCTCAGCAGGGACCTCGACAAAAAGGTCGTTGCGACGGACGACTAGCAGAGCTGCGTTGAGGGGGCGGACATCGTGGTCGAGGCGTCGCGGCTCGACAGGCCAACGCCTTTGCTAAAGACCGAGTGGATCAAGCAAGGCGCGTTTGTCGTGCCGTATGGCACGATGAGCGCGATCGAGCTGTCTCTAACCGATGTCATGACAAAATTGGTCGTCGATGATTGGGGACAGTGTAAGGGCGGCAAGTTTGGCAGCCTCCGCGCTCACGTTGAGGCAGGCAAACTCTCCGAAACGACCTTGCACGCAGAGCTCGGGCAGATCGTGGCCGGTCTCAAGCCAGGTCGCGAAAGTGACGTTGAAACCAATTTGCTTTGGCATCGCGGGCTGTCTCTATCTGATATCGCGCTTGGACATGCTATGCTGGAGAAGGCCGAGCGTGTAGGGGTAGGGCAGCGCTTGCGTTTTGCTTAATGGGGATGAGATCTCCGCAGATGCGCCTTGTTGCTAACGCGAGAATGTACTCGGTCAATCCCCAGGCTGCAGCAGCTTGGAAGGAGCTATTCGGCTGGCTTGCGCATGCAAGCGGCGTTGAGCTCGACGTCGTCGACCACGCATTTCCGCTGAAATTGTCGGATCTTTGGTCGCGGGACGATCTCGCCTGCGCTTTCATGTGCGGATTTCCTCTCATGCTGTCGGGGCAGCGTCCAAGGCTTGTTGCTGCCCCGATTCCAGCAAATGCCCCTTTGGCGGGGCGGCCCGTCTATGCCACGCGGCTGCTCGTTCGTTCGGAAGCCGGCTTTCAATGCCTTGAAGACACTTTCGGCAGCCGGCTGGGGTACACCGTTCACGACTCGCATTCGGGCTACAACGCGCTACGTCACCACCTCCTGCCGTACTATCGACAGCGTGGAAAAAAGTTGTTCAGCGAGAGCGTCGGTCCGCTCACGACGCCCCGACGCGTGATCGATGCGCTGCTCGACGGAAGTATCGATATCGGACCGCTCGACAGCTACGCGCTCGAATTGATGTTGCGCCATGACGAAACCCTTCGATCGCAGATCAGGGTCGTTGCGAGCACGGATACTGCTCCGATTCCGGCGCTGGTTGCAGCCCCCCAATGTCCCGACGAGGTGATTACGAAGTTGCAGGGCACCCTTGTTAAGTTCGCTAACGCTGCCGAATGCGTATCTCTAAGAGATCGCTTGTGTCTCGACGGATTCACAAAAGTGACGATCCGCGACTACGAGTTGACCTTGCGGTGGGACTCGGAAGCGCGTCTAGCAGGATATCCCGAGCCGGGCTAACGCGTGGACATAGGGAATAAGCCCGATTTGCCTCTTCGGACGTGGCGGCGTCTGAGCCAGTCGAACGGTTCCTCCAATAGAAGCTCCTCGCGCGAGGGGCATGAACGGGCAATTTCGTTGCATTTGTTGACAGCGTTTTGAGCAAATTGACTAACCATTTCGCTTTTCATCCTCCTTACCGCGGAATCTATCGCCGAAGACAGGAACGGTTATTGGCCGTCCTGTAACTGTCAGACTAGTCTTGTCGGTAAAGTCGAGCAGCGCAGTGTTGTTGGCCAGCCGAGCCGTTCGCGGGGGCGCGCATGGCCGACGCGCGCGGTTCGGGAGACGATATGGTCTACTACGTATTTCGTCGCTTGTTGATGCTGCCACCGGTCACGTTGATCGTGGCTTTCATCGTATTTGGCCTCCTTTATATCACTCCGGGAGATCCGGCCGCGATGATCGCCGGCGATCAGGCAACTCCTGAGGAGGTCGAACGCATCCGTGTGTCGATGGGACTGGACCAACCGTTTTACATCCGGTTCGCTTTCTGGGTTTGGCAGTTGATGAACGGCGATCTTGGTACGTCGATTTTTGCCAATCAGCCAGTCGTGCAAATGATTGGTCAACGCATTGGGCCTACGTTCTCGCTGCTTACGATGAGCCTTGCGATTTCGGTGGCGATTGCAGTCCCGGTCGGAGTGGCGGCGGCCTGGCAGCGCGGTCATGCGATTGACAGGATCATCACTGCGCTAACCGTGCTCGCCTTTTCTTTGCCGGTATTCGTCGTCGGATATTTGTTGGCGTTCTCGTTCTCGACGTCACTGCACTGGTTGCCAGCGCAAGGCTATGTACCCCTCGCCGAGGGCTTCGTGCCCTACATTTCGCATCTGATATTGCCTTCGCTCACATTGGGCGTGTCCTACGCGGCCATCTTGGCACGCACGACCCGAGCCTCGATGCTTGACGTGCTCACGCAGGACTATGTGAGGACCGCAGTTGCAAAGGGAGCGGGCCCGCGGGTCATCCTGTACAAGCACGCGCTCAGAAACGCGTCGGTGCCGATTGTGACGGTCATCAGCATCGGTATCGCAACACTCATGGGCGGCTCGGTTATCACGGAGAGCGTTTTTTCTATCCCGGGGCTCGGACGCCTCACGCTCGATGCGATCCTTCATCGCGATTATCCGGTTATTCAGGGTGTAGTTCTCCTCTTCAGCGCCAGCTACGTGGCTATCAACCTTATCACCGACCTCGCGTACACAATTGTGGATCCGAGGATCCGATATTGAACCATCAAGCGCATTCATCCAGCATGGCAGCTCCGCTGCAGGCGGTCGAGTTGCCAATTCGTCGTGCAAAGTCCGAATGGAGAGTGCTACGTTTCCTGAAGCGCCATCCACAAATCGTGGCAGGTTCTCTAATTTTGCTCGTGGTTACGCTTGTAGCTATTTTTGCACCGCTCCTCGGCACGGTCGATCCTCGCGCCATTTCCGTGACCAAGCGATTGCGGCCGCCGTCGGCGGAATTCTGGTTCGGGACAGATGCTTTAGGGCGCGATCTCTACTCTCGCGTCGTATACGGCGCGCGAATCTCCGTCGGAGTAAGCGTTTCGTGTGCATTTCTGTCTTGCGTTGGGGGAAGCATCGTTGGAATGGTTTCGGCCTCGGGAAGATGGGCAGACTCGGTCGTGATGCGCGTCATGGACGGCTTCATGTCGATTCCGTCCATGTTACTCGCCATCGCCTTGATGGCGGCCACGCGTGGGTCCGTCGGTACGGTAATCGCGGCTATCACGGTGGTCGAGATACCTCGCGTTGCTCGAGTGATACGAAGCGTCATGCTGGCGCTTCGCGAAATGCCCTTCGTGGAAGCAGCTGTCGCGGCTGGCTCGACGACCCCAAAAATCTTCGTTCGGCATCTCCTTCCGGCGGTCGTGTCCCCGTTGACGGTTCAGGCAACCTTTGTGGGTTCGGCTGCGATCATCATCGAGGCGAGCCTTTCCTTTATCGGTGCAGGCACGCCGCCGACCATTCCCTCATGGGGGAACATCATGGCTGACGGCAAGGCTCTCTGGCAGGTCAAGCCACACCTGGTGTTCATCCCAGCTGTGTTTCTTGGCGTGACGATCCTGGGAGTGAATCTATTAGGTGACGGGCTAAGGGATGCGCTCGATCCAAGAATGGCGGAGCGATCTTGACAGTCGTCCTGGAGGTTCAGCGCCTGAACGTTTCGTTCGTGGCGACGTCGGGGAGCGTCCGGGCAGTTCGCGGTGTTTCGTTCTCGGTTGCGCGGTCGGAGACGTTAGCGATCGTGGGCGAATCCGGATCCGGCAAGAGCGTGACGGCCTTATCTCTCATGAGGTTGCACGACGCGGAGAGAACCAAGATCTCGGGTAGCGTCAAATTTAAGGGAGCGGAACTCCTGGAGGTGTCTGAAGCCGAGATGCGGTCAGTCAGAGGCAACGAAATCGGTATGATCTTCCAAGAGCCGATGAGTTCGCTAAATCCGCTAATGCAGATCGGAAACCAGGTCGCTGAAGCAATCCTGTTGCATCAGAGCGTATCTAGAAGCGAGGCCAAGCAACGCGCTTTGCGGCTGCTAATTCAAGTTGGTATTGCCGATCCGGAACGCCGAATGCGAGAATACCCGCATCAATTATCCGGCGGGATGCGTCAACGCGTCATGATAGCAATGGCGCTCGCTTGTGATCCCGAGATCCTGATTGCGGATGAACCGACGACTGCGCTCGATGTGACGGTGCAAGCGCAGATTTTAGATCTTATGCGCGAGCTCAAGGCGCGAACCGGTGCATCTATCGTCATCATCACGCACGATCTAGGCGTCGTTGCCGAGTTGGCCGACCGGGTCGTGATCATGTACGCCGGGGTCAAGATGGAGGAGGGGACAACAGCGGAGATCTTTTCGCGCCCCGCGCATCCCTACACTGTTGGGCTGTTAGGAGCCATTCCGAGTCTGGATCGCAATAGGAGTGAAGGGCCGTTGACCGAAATCCCGGGCCAGGTACCTTCGCCCAGCCACGCCAGGGTCGGGTGTTCTTTCGCGGCAAGATGCAGTCTCTCGTCATCGATCTGCTTCGAGACCGAGCCTGAGCTGGAAGACGTGTCTCCCAGCCATACCGCGGCATGCCATCATAAGATTCGGACGCCGGTCGCATGAGCCAGCCTGCGCTTCTCGAAGTCATTTCGCTCAAGAAGCATTTCCCGCGACCTCGTATCGGGTTCGGACCTCGAGAGGTCGTGAGAGCTGTCGACGACGTCTCATTCGCGGTCGCAAGAGGTGAGACACTTTCCATCGTGGGCGAAAGCGGATGCGGCAAGTCCACGTTGGGCAGAACGGTTCTAGGCCTAACCCCACCGAGCGCGGGAGCCGTATGGTTCGATGGCTGGCGCGTTGATGGCCTGGCCAAACCGCAATTGAGAAAGATCCGGCGCCACTTTCAAATCATATTCCAAGATCCCATGGCTAGTCTAAGCCCGCGGATGCGAGTCCGCGACATTCTCGCCGAGCCGCTCGTTAATTTCGGAGTTGTTAAAGGTCGAAAGGCCGTAGACGAGCGAATTGGCGAGCTCCTCGACATGGTGGGTCTCGCGCGCGACGCGGCGGTTCGTTTTGCTCATGAATTTTCCGGTGGCCAGCGTCAACGAATCTGCATTGCTCGCGCTCTAGCGCCAGAACCGAGCCTGATTGTATGCGACGAGGCGGTGTCGGCGCTCGACGTCTCGGTTAAAGCACAAATCGTCAATCTGCTGGTGAGCCTTCAGGACAGCCTCGGCCTATCGCTGCTCTTCATAAGCCACGACCTAGCGATCGTGGGCCACCTCACGCACCGCATCGCGGTCATGTATTTGGGAGTCATGGTCGAAATTGGCGACAGGGACCTCATTCTTGATCGTCCACTGCATCCTTACACAAGGGCGCTCATCTCCTCGGTGCCAAAGACAAGAGGGGAAGCATCCAGGCGCATCGTCCTTGCTGGAGACGTCCCTAGCCCGATCAATCCGCCGTCGGGTTGTCGCTTTCATACCAGATGTCCAAAGGCCTTCGACCGCTGCAAGGTGGAGGAGCCCAAATTGCGGTCGGTCGGGACCCAACGCAGGATGGTGGCCTGCCATCTCGACATTTCGGAGCAGGGCATGTCCTAGGACGGAAGCTGGGCTGGCACGCATCTTGCTGCGACTTGACCGCAGTTCCGGTGAGAGCACTTGTATGCCTGTTGCAGAACTTCGCGATCGCGCCTCCGGCATCAATTTGAGCCAGATCGAGACGTTCTTGGCGTTGGTGGAAGAGGGAAGTGTCGCGCCGGCGCTGAAGCGCCTCGGCTTGGGCCGCTCGTCGCTAAGTGCGCATGTTAAGTCGCTTAGTGACGAACTAGCCCAGCGCCTGGTTATCCGCCTCCAGGGGGGCTTAGCTGTTACCCCGGCCGGACGCGAAGCCTACAGATTGCTGCGTCCGTTCATGGAGCACGCGGCGCACTGCCTCGCCTATTTTCGCAGCGGAGAGGCCGGTCCCAAGCGCATCGAAGTCATTCTGCCGCAGGGTTATGCCGGGGCGATGTTCGATCAAACGCTCGTCCAGGTCGCCAGATCGGCGATGAAGCGCATGCGCCCGCACTGGATTTCACCGAATTACGGTAGATCCGACCAAGCCAACAGGAGCGGTCTGGTCATTAACTTCGGGGACAAACGGGCCGGCCGATCGGCTGATGTTCACGTGATCGCGGATCGATGGGTTCTCGTGCGCTCGGGACCAAACAAGGGTTGGTCGGCTGAAGATGTGCCCTTGTCGGAATTGGTGAACAACACCTTCGCGGTGCCTGAACTGCCCGAAAGTCAGCTCGCACTGCTTCTTGCCGTGGCGGAAAAGACCCAGGCGCGCATCAACTGCCTTAGCCAGGATCAGCAGGAGATCTTAGCCAATGGCAGCATGAGCAGAAATTTCAACTTTCTCATTCCCGCAGCCCAGCTGAATCCAAGCCTGGTGGCCGAGCATTTCGAATGCGCTTTGCTCGAAAAAAGCGACTTCGATCCAACCATCGCGATCTCCGGTGAATACGGTTTTGCTTTCGGCTCCGAGATAAGCGAGCAATACGCGAAATCGCTCGCTGCGGCGATCGTGTCCGAACCAATGTTCTCGGAGACCGATACCGAGCCAGAGCGAATTTCCTTGAAACTGTGCCGCTCGTTCCTGGCATTGTACGAGGAAGGGAATATGCGGCGCGCCTCGCAGCGCCTGTGCATTGTACAACCAGCGCTCACGGTACAATTGCACGGACTCGAGGAGCTCTTGGATACCCAACTGTTCGAGCGCTCCCATCGTGGTCTAGAGCCGAACTCCCGTGCGGATGTTCTCTACGGCCTGCTCGCTCCGCTCATGGCGGAATTCGAAGAAGCAGTCCGAACGCTCCGTGCGGGTGCAATCGGCGGGCGTTTGCGGCGCCTTCGGCTCGGCCTGATTCCGGCTCTGGATGCCGAGAGCGAAACAGCCGAATACTTTGCGAATGCCCTCAATCGCTGGTCCGAGCGCTATCCGGAGACAATTGTTCAGGTCTTGGAGGCCTACTCGGCAAAGCTGCTCCAATGGCTTTCGTCCGGGCGGATCGACTTCGCCTTGACCGATCGTGTGGTCGAAAGCCCCGATATGTCCTTCGATCTGATCGCAGAGGACGAAATGGCGGTCGTCGTCGAGAGATCCACGCAGCTCTTGCCGCCAGGGCCTGTCACGTTGGAGACCGCGTCCAGGTTGCCGCTGGTGCTTCCGTCCAGCCGACATGGTCTACGTTCAATCATCGCGCAGCCGCTGCAAAAGGCGGGATTGGACCTCAATCCAAGGATCGAGGTCGATTCCATGGCAGCGGCGCTCAGTCTGGTGAAGATCGGACGATATGCGACCATTCTACCGACCGGAGCCATCCACAAGAGCACCGACCGCAGGCGTCTCTCGATTCATACAATCCGCGCGCCACACATCTTGCGCAGTATCTGTTTGGTCAGGATGCGCAACGAGATCCCGGATCCGGCTGCTCAAGAGTTCATCGAAGAGTTGCGGATGGCGTTCTCCTCTGCTGGAGAGCGTGTCCCCGTTGAACTGGATAACGGAGACGACGACGTTAGCGCTTCGGCGAAGCTCATTGCTTGACAGTTACCGAGGTCGAACCCGGAGCAGAACGTCGAGTGGATATCGCTCGCTAGGCGAAACCAGACTCGCGGTGTGGCTTTTGGGTCGACCGAAATCGGTACGGCAATTGTTATCGGTGGTTTCGGAAGATTGAATTATCGGCCGTTCGGCGTTCGTGGTTCCCTGCCTTCGAGAGATTATTCCGCAGGAATCGGAACGCAGGAGTCGTCATGAGCATGTTTCACCTGGGCTGGTTTCTGGGCCCTGGCATCACGGTCCAGGGCTGGAATACGCCCAACTACGCTCCGAGCTACGAGTGGACGCAGCCAGATATCTACCAAGATGCGGCAAAGGCACTCGAGCGGGCCTGCTTCGATTTCATGATCCTGGAGGACACGAGTGCGGTCCCTTATGCCTACAAGGGATCCATGGAGTTTTACCTGAAGAACGCAACCATGACGCCGAAGCTCGATCCGGCGGTCCTGACGCCCTACATACTTTCGGCGACCAAGCGCCTGGGCGTTGCGTTGACCCTGACCACGACCTTCTATCCGCCGTGGATCCTGGCGCGGCAAATGGCGACGCTCGATCACTACTCGAAGGGACGCATCGGCTGGAACATCGTGACCGCGACGAGCGATGCAGCCGCGCAGAACTTCGGGTACGATAAGCAGTTCGAGCACGACCAGCGCTATGACATGGCTGACGAGTATATCGATCTCGCGGCGCAGCTATGGGAGGCCTGGGATGCCGATGCCGTGCGCATGGATCTGGAAAGCCAGACGTTCATCGATCCATCAAAAGTGAAGGCGATCAACTTCGAAGGAAAATACTACAAGTCGCGCGGACCGCTGAACGTGCCGCGTTCTCCCCAGACGAAGCCTTTGTATGTCGCTCCAGGGGGCTCGCCGCGTGGACGGAAGTTCAGCGGACGCAATGCCGAAGTCGTGCTCGCCGGTGGCGATTCCATCGCTGAGATGAAAGAATATCGCGCGGAGGTCCGCGCGCACGCGAAGGCGTATGGTCGCGACCCGGACAAGATCAAGACGATGTTCATCGCCGGTGTCTTCGTCGCACGCGACAAGAGGGGCGTCGAAGAGATCAAGGAGAACCTGCCCAAGATGCGGCAGCGCCGGTTCGAAGCGCATCTGGCTTCACTTTCGTTCCTGTCCGGTATCGATTTCTCCAAGTTCGAGCTCGACACCCCGCTTCCGGAGATCAAGACCAACGGCATGCAGACGATGCTGCGCATGTTCAAGGATGCCGGACCCAAGGCGACGCTGCGCGATATCGGAATGCGTCCTCCGGGCTGGGAGTTGATCGGGACGCCCGACGAGATTGCCTCAATGATGAAGGAGGCGATGGAGGAAATCGGTGGAGACGGCTTCCTCGTCACTGGGCCGGTAACTCCACGGTACGTCAACAGCGTGGTCGACGAACTCGTTCCCGTCCTGCAAAAGCGCGGCCTGACGCGGAAGGAATATAGTCATGAGCATTTGAGGGACAACGTGATGGCGTTCTAGGCCGAGCGAATCCGGTCTGGAGGCATCCGATGACAAGGCCCTTTATTTTCCAGCGCAACGTACTCGCGCTAACCAGCGCTCAAGCTTTCGAAGCTGCCGGACCGCCCATCGTGATTTCCTTGGGCGGCCTCGTCGGCCAGATGCTTGCACCGTACAAGGCGCTCACGACGCTGCCGGTTAGCCTCTATACCATCGGTCTTGCACTCGCCACGATACCATTGTCGCGTGCAATTGGACTGTTTGGACGTAGATCTGTCTACCTTTCGGCGTCGGCTTGACGTCGGCACGTCCGATGAGGAGTCACACGTGAACGGATATGAGAACCTGGCGCTCATGAACGGTGAAATCTTCAAGTCGCTGATGCGCAACATTGCCTCAAGCGTGGCGGTCATTTCGACAAGCAACGAGGGGCGGCTTCATGGGA
>WNGR01000660.1_pt1 | contig 38203 bp, 51 predicted proteins | sample 5407581 | NCBI WGS metagenome assembly WNGR01 (sample SAMN13153383, study PRJNA577476) | soil metagenome | isolation source: 80 cm soil or saprolite under Garry oak tree replicate 2 | place: USA:California | collected 2016-06-15 | reverse complement strand
CCAGATGGTTCAAGGGCATGGAACATATCATCCGGGAGCGCGGTCTCTGGCCAGAGCGAGGCCTTCCTGTTGAGTGCCTTGGTTTCAGATGCCCAGACACACGCACGGATTGCTGCTGTCGCCAACTTTTATTTTACCAACCTGACTTTGTATGCCAGAAATCACAACTTGAAGAACTGATTGCATCGCGCGGCCATTTGTGTGATTTCTATCCAAAATACCATTGTGAACTAAATTTTATAGAGCAGTATTGGGGTGCCACAAAACTTCGGTTTCGCGTTGCTGGTCATGCAAGGACTCTCAATGAGATGGAGAAAAAGGTCGTCACTTGCCTTGATGATGTCCCCCTACTCCAAATTCGACAGTTTGTTTCTTTCCTTCTTTTCTCCTCAGTCATGTCTGATATTTGATAGATATGCCAACCGCTCCGCTCAATTCATTCACGCGTATGAAGAAGGGCTCTCAGGTGCTCAGGCCGCATGGGCAAATTGAAAGTACCATGGCCATAGGACTCTCCCACCGAGTATGCTTACTCAAGTAAAACAATCATTAACTACATAGAGACGTGCCCCGATAGCTACCTTAATATCAGTTGCCCCCTTGGTTGTACCCCTCGCGTTTTCGTGTTTTCGGGCCCCCCTACCCCCAAGATTCGTCTACCCCTAACCTAGGGTTGGGGCTTACATAAGGGGTGTGGGTTCCTGGCTTCTTCTGCCTTAGCACTCAGAAACCACATGTGACCAATCTTATTGTTTTGTCAGTTGGACTAGTGACCTTTGCCTAAGTCAGGTGATTGTCCCTACCGTGACGTAACATTAAGTCAAGTCTGGACACTAGCCAAACTGCCTAAACTTAGAAGATATATGCAGTCAAGAAGTGTAGTTCAGTTCAAGCCCTTTACTATCAAAAGGAGAACAGAAGACGAACTACCCCAGCACGTCAAGGGAGCTGCTACCTGGCATGAGATCGACAACAAAGAAGGTTATTAGGTATTCGATACCCTAGGACAAAACTACCTTGCCATCAAGTATGAAGAATCAACACAACAGTGGTATTTTATTGGACAGGACTCCAGAACAGGACATTGGGTTGCCACCCAACCTGTACCTTCAAGTTACCAGCTAGGAAGACAATTGATTCGGCCCATAGGAAAAGTCACAGGAATTGATGTTGACGATTCAGAGGCTAAAGGACATATACAAAGTTCCTTCACAAAGACCGGCATAACACAAAGTTTGGCACAGACCATGTCTATGACTGTTACGTCCCAGAACTGTTCTATTAATTTTTCTTTATTTTACCCCATGCTTAACCTTTTCTCTGCAACTCATGGTGACTCACAGGCTTGACTCATGTGACCACCTACTATACAGACTCGTGACTCAGTATGTTCCTGTGTCTCTATTGTTGTCGTGACCATTGTTCCATGTGACCTATTATCACATGTGATGGACTATTGTTCTTGTGACTCTATTGTTCTGCTGTGGACTGCGCAGGTGACATCATAGGCTTTACTTGGACTTCCTATTGTTTCCTTGTGACCTATTTATACTTGTGACACCATTGTTCTTGTGACATCTATTGTACTCGTTACTTATTGTTCTCCAGTACTATAAGTAACTTGAGTCTCTGGCCCTATAGCCTTATACTTGACTTCTTGTATCATTCGGTATACAGAACAACAGAGTCTTTCCCATCCATCCCCTGTCTGATCCATTCAAAGTATTCCTCTCATTCTTAATGAACTCGAGGGTTACTACTTCTCATCAGGAACTGTCTAAGTCCCTGTTGGACTTAGCACTCAGAAACCCCACGTGACAGTCTTTTTGTTTTGTCAGTCGGACTAGTGACCTTTGCTCAAGTCGAGTGAACGTCCCTACCAAGATGTAACAATGACACAGACATCAACAGCAGCAGCCCTCACACTGGCAGGAACAAGGAACCCAACCCAGTCACAGTCCTTTTTCACTAAACCAAGCATGGGAAAAAGTGGACCAGGAGGGAAACCACCAGGCGGTGGAGGCACCAGCCTGCCAGGAGGTGGTGGAGCTGGGGGTGGTGGTGGCAGAGGACCACCAGGAGGACCACCAGGAGGCACCGGTGGAGGTGGAGGTAACAGGAAGTTGGGGGGAAACCCTCCTTCTAATTTCAATGGGAATCACACCCTTGTGGATGCATTCATCAACAAGTTCAACCTTTACCACCTGTCTAACATCAATGCAGAACAGATGATGAACCCAATGAAGCGCTCGGTGCTCATGCTGGGTTTCATCAAAGGACCAAATGTCAAGCACTGGACCAAGCACTGGACCAACTGGATGGTTCAGGAGTTCACAACAGGAAGGCCAACAACGGACAAGCATTATTGGTCAGAAGTCTCTAGAGGCTTCCAGATCACGTTTCAAGATACCAGAGCCAGGGAAAGGGCTGAAGATAAACTCCGACACCTCGCATTTATTCCAAATGAGGTGGATACCTTCATCACCCAATTCAAGTCACTGGCAACCGAAGCAACCTACGATCTTGATGTGCAACCAATGTTGTTGCTCTATGCATCCAAACTTCCATTCGAGATGGTGGACCACATCTACAAAGTGGTCAGACTGGTGGACTTCCAAGGATGGGCTGAAGCTACACACCAGTACCATCAGGACAACACAGTGGTCCAGAACATTAGGGGAATATTCGAAGAAACCCCAAAGAAGACCTTGATGGGAGGAAGGCCAAAGATGTCGACCCAACTATTGGCTCAAATCTTGGGAGTCAAAATGCCAACTCCAAACCCTAATGCCATGGACACATGTGCTGATAGGACCTGATCCAATAACAATTGGAAGAAGGGGACTAAAAGCTGTGCCACCACCACCAAAGATGAGACCAAGAATTGGTGCAAAATGGTGCAATGCTACAATTGCAACCAAACGGGCCATATCAAACAGGAATACCCCAACAAGGACAAAAAAGGAAAGAAACCAGTAAAAGCCTGTGTGGCTGAAACTGACACTGAAGAAGAAGAATTTAAAGAAGGAAGTCTTCTGGAGGAACTCACCTCTGGAATAGAAATTCCACTGGCGCTGATATTTTTCCTCAAGTCAGGAAGGGCTTTACCCAAAGATGAGAAGTTTTATCTCATGAGGAGGCATGCTGAAGGGAAGCTCCCCAAGGAGCTGGATTTTTGATAGGTGCAACCCAAGCAGCCATGGCACGCATCTTAGGATTGAAGAATGTATTCTTGTGTAAATACAAGTCCCTGAATATTCCAACAATTTTACACTTGAGACATATGAAGGCCAAACAAGAAGTACTTGTTGATTCCAGAGCAACTGACAATTTCATGAAAAACTTCTCAAAAGAATGAAGATAGGGAGGATACCCCTAAAGAAACCTTGGTACATCTGGAATATAGATGGTACCCACAACAAGGCAGGAACTATCAAGGAATACGTTGACCTGCAAGTACAAGTTGGGCCCCAAAAGGAAGAAATGCACTTCCTAGTAACCCACATAGGAGAAGATGAACTAGTCCTAGGATATCCCTGGTTGGCGGCATTCCAACCAAAGATAGACTGGAAACAAGCAGTACTGGATAAAACTCAGCAACCACTTGTTATCAAAACCCTAGGACTAAAAGAAGACCGAGAAGTGGCACGTATCTGCAAAACCTGGACTAGGGCAGCCCAGGAATGAGCTGAAGAAGGAGAAGAAATTTTCATCTGCAAAATAGATGAAGAAATGATCAAGCGAACCTCTACATCAATAGAGATGGCCATAAAAGCACTACCAAAAGAAGAGAAAACCTGGGATCAAATAGTTCCCAAACACTATCACAAATGGGACAAGGTCTTCTCAGAAGAGGAAGCAAAGTGCTACCCAGAACATCAACCCTGGGATTGACCTGGTCAAGGATGCCCCAAAAGTACTGGATTGCAAAATATATCCACTTACACTTGCAGAACAGGGAAGACTCGAAGATTATATCCGAGAAAACCTAGAAAAAGGATATATTCAACCTTCGCACTCCCAGTACTCATCACCCTTCTTCTTTGTTGGAAAGAAGGATGGGAAGTTCTGACCAGTGGTCGACTACAGGAAGCTAAACTCATTCATGGTGCCTGATTGATACCCCCTTCCCCTTATCCAAGAATTGGTGGACAAGGTTCAGGACGCATGACTTTTTACTAAAATGGATGTGTGTGCAGGATACAATAACATCCGCTTCAGGGAAGGTGACGAAGAAAAAGCCACCTTCAAGACAAATATGGGACTATTCAAACCAACAGTAATGCCATTCAGATTACGCAATGCACCAGCAGTCTTCCAAAGAATGATGAACACGCAATTTGCCGATATCATTGCCACAGGAAAAGTTGTCATCTATATGGATGATATACTAGTGGCAACAAGAAATGATAAGGAAGAACATCGGGAAATGGTCAATCGCATTCTAGAACGACTGGCCAAATTGGACCTATATTTGAAACCAGGAAAGTGTCAATTTGAGGTCAAAAGAATTGAATTCTTGGGAGTAATACTGGAAGATGGCACAGTCACGATGGACCCTATCAAAATCACTGGAATGAAGGACTGGAAGACTCCTCGAAATGTCAAGGAAGTTTGCCAAGTTCTTGGATTCTGGAACTTTTATAGGCAATTTATCAAGGGGTTCTCACATATTGCAAAACCACTCAACAATCTCCTCAAAAAGGGGGTCAAATGGACCTGGGGAGAAGCCAAACAAGAAGTGTTCGACAAGTTGAAACAAATAGTTTGTAAAGAACTGGTGCTGATACAACCAGATCAGATGAAACCATTTGAAGTCGAAGTGGACACCTCCAACTATGCAATTGGTGCCGTTCTCATGCAAAGGGATGACAAGAACATCCTTCACCCAGTGGCCTACTTCTCAAAGACAATAAATGATGTGCAGAGGAATTACGATGTGTATAATTGTGAACTCCTAGGACTGCAGGAAATGTTCAAACACTGGAGGGCCTACTTGCATGGCACGGCACATCAAGTTAAAGTTCACATGGATCACGCCAATCTATTGTTCTGGAAGAATCCAGGGGACCACAATAGAAGAGTGGCGCAATGGCACTCTGATCTGATGGATTATGATTTCCAGTTGGTGCATATATTGGGCAAGAAGAATGGATGCACAGATGCGCTATCTAGATGCCCAGATTACAATCAAGGAGAAGATGACAACAAACAACTTGTGGTGCTACCACCCAAGTTCTTTAGTTAAGTACTTGCCCGTGTAGTGGGAAGTGAAGAAGCAAACCCAAGTAACGAAAAAGAATGGGCATGCTATCAGGATGGAGTTGACCCAAGGGAATTTCAATCCATGCAAGATTTGGTTGAAAGGGATCAACAAGAGAACAAAGCAAGCCAGGAAAGGCCCAGAAAATGGACAAACACCCATCAATTAATCAAACTAAATTTGATTTGGTGGAAGGACAACCAGATCATCGTTGCCAGAGACAATGATCTTAAGAGGGGGGTAATTCACTCTTTTCACAACAAACCCTCCACCAGACACCCAGGAATTTCAAATACTTACCGATTGGCAAGATGGGACACATGGTGGCCTAATATGAAACAGAACATCAAGCAATATGTCAAGGGATGTGCCACATGCCAAGCCAACAAAGTTAATACAGGACCCCTGAAACCAGCAATGATCCTCATCACCCTGGAACATACGCTACCATTTCAAACAGTAGCTATGGACTTCATCACAAAGTTGCCTCAATCCAGGAAGTACAACACAATACTCACAATCATGGATCATGATTGCAGCAAAGCGGCAATATTCATACCTTGCCAAGAAGCAATCAGCATGGAGGAGGTCACCAGACTTCTGCTCAAGTATCTTTACCCATGATTTGGTGTACCAAAGAAGATCATTTCAGATTGAGATACCAAGTTTATGTCTAAGTATGCCAGAGGTTTCTGCCAAGCACTCAAGATATGCCAAAACATCTCCACTGCATACCATCCTAGAACCAATGGGCCCTCCATAGAGGTGTAGTCATCTCTTTATGTCTTCAGCATTCTCTGGTTCTTCAGCATCTTCTGGCAGGTCTAGCATCCTGCACATGGTACTTACATCATCTTCATCATCATCTCCATGTGTCCAATAGTGGATGTCCACTTCACTAGGCAGGTCTTCAAGTAGTGCAGGGTCGTATAATGCTCCCATGCAAGTTGGCTTGCATTCGGGAGTGGCTGAGGGCAGAAACGTAACAGAGATTCTTCCTGTCAGCTAGCCCATTAATGATGTAAGCCACCACAGATCCATGGCTGGACATTCAGTGGTAAAGTAATATGTCAGCTGCCCATGAGTTATGGGAGAATCTCACTGTTGGCTCACCCATGAATTATGTAAGCCATTGCTGATCATTATGTGCAAACTTTGGGATAGTGCTCAGCACTTAGTGTTGTTGTTAAGAACAGGACTGTTGCTAGGCCCTCCAGGATAATGTTGCCACCCACTGGCACTAGCATGCCCTTGTCTTGAGGTATTCCTTTGATGTTAGAGGCCCAGGGGTCAGTTGAACTGCTGTCAGTGGTACTGCACACCCCAAACAACTGAATATATTTCTGGTCTTAGGCTAGCACTAAGCATTTCTCAGTACATTAATCAACCTACTATTCACATAGCTATAACTAAGCCACTGGCAAAGGAGAAGTGTTTTAGAAAGAGTTTACATGATTGTTCAAGATCTGAAATTCTGAATGCACAAGATTTGGCTAGTGTATAGTAGACACACTGGCACATAGCAGTATCCTCATCTACACTCCCACTGGTAGTGGTTCAAACCAGTCATCATCTCCAAGGTCTGCAAAGCTATTTTCAATCTAGCATCCAGTCAACCAACAGTTCAATCATGTGGATTAGAATCAAACTTACCCAATGGGACAAAATTGCAGCAATCAAATCTGGCCATGGCTCATGGATCACTAGCAGGCCATTGGGATCCTTTGTGGTATATAACTGAACCACAGAAGACTGCTGATATGAGGCTCCATCATAATCATTGTTAAGCTTGATAAGGAGGAAGATCCATTTATGCCCATTGGTCAGAACACCACGGAGGACCTTTTTTCTAAGATAAAGTAGCACATTAGAAATGTGAACCTAGAAGCTAGCAGGATCTGCTTACTGTAGAAGCTTTCCACATTCATACAACTCACATACTGCCTGAGGAACATGGTCTGAGGGATTAAAGATCTTGGTCTCTATAATGAAGAAGCTAGATGACATATGTGTTATGCTTGATGTCTTGAGGATTTCAAGAAGTGGGGATTTCAGACAGATAGCTAGAGGAAACAATAAGCTAGGCAGTTGAGATAAGTTGAGGCAGATTTCAGTTACCAGCAGTACGTGGAATTGTTACTACAGCAGTATAGGTTGAGAAACTCAATGGGCCAGTAGTCATAGCTGGAACAACCTGTTCCATGTTGAGAACCATATACTGAGTTGGTGGTAGCATGGCAGATGCACGGAAGAAGAATGCATCAATCCATGCATGAGCACTTGCTTCAGTCTGAGGGGTATGAGCCTAAGAAGCACAAAGTTTGACAGATTATTAGCATACCCTCTGAGAAATGACACTTTCCAACAAATGTAAGTGATGATATAGATTGGCAGAAGACCAAAGTTCATTCTGTCCAAGGGAAGTAGTTGCTGCAATGTGTTCCCAACAATTGGGTTTCAGGTCAATAAAGCCAGTCCATGTGACATTCAAATTGGTCAAATGCTCTGCAGTCATCCTGGAGAAAGTAACAGACTGCAGTAAGTGAGTTAATGGAAAGCTGTTTCATAACTCAAGTCATACTGTACCTCAGGCTGAGACCCTTCCAGCTCCGACTCCAACACAGAGAGCATTTGAGTCATGTCGATTGCCTGCTCGAGGTCTTCAAGTTCTGGGTCAGCCTGAGGCTCATTTGGGTCTGCCACCTCCTTGGACCCCTTGCACATAATGGCTCTCTTCAGCTTAAGAAGAGAGCTGTAGGCAAGTTGCAATTTCATCCTGCTGAGACCGGAGAGTTCAAGTTTGTGCTTCTCAGGAGTCAGGAGACACGACTTGAAGGTGAGTCTTGTCTCACGCTCTTTTTGTGAATTATTAATCAGCGATCCACAATAACAAACGTGAATCCCCCTATAAGCTTCTAACGCCAAACAGTAAAACATTACACACATAGAGAGTTACACTATGCCAAGTCGTATTTATAACATACCTATTGCGTGGAGAAGATGCGTAATCTATACAAATGCTGTCAGGTCCTGTACGACGATGCGACTCGGACGGAGGACAGAGGCGAGTCGTCTGCCTGCCCTCAGGCTATGCCAAGCGTGGTGCGCCGGTGGCTAAAAGCAGCCCCCGAGGCCTGAGGAGTGAGATAAATGATGCCATTGTTCGCGAAGTTGATAACACTACAGTCTTGTTTTCTATCTACCGGTATCGAGGGTACGTTTATCAGTTTATCACGCGTGCTACTACGCCCACATCGCCTTGAATTTGACGTGAAACTCGTTGGTGATGTTGTTGACAATCTCGTATACCCTCCAGTCCCTGTCGGGTACGCCTCGCGGTCTCGTGAAAGCAGCTGGATCGCGATCTGTTTCGCCACCCGCCTCCTCTGCCTCTTCCTCCCCCCGCCCGGATGGGTCGAGAGAATGATACCCACTGTCCCCCGACGCACCTGCATCCGCCGTGTCGTCGTCCAGTTCCGCAACCCGGAGTGGTGGTGGCGCAGAGTCCCTGGACGTCCTCAGCAGCAGATCTTCGAGATCACTTCGGATGGTGACCAAGACGATGTGGAACGCCTCGAGGGCATACCACACATCGCCGCGACGGATGCCGTTCATGTTCACGAGTGCGTCGACCTGGCCGTGCACGAAGAAGTCATATAAGTAAGCGTTGAGGGGTAGCTCGGGATCGAGGATGTTCTCGACGGTCGGGATCGCGTGCTCGTTAAGGTGGACCCCGCGTCGCACGGTGCGCACGAGCTCTCCAACACCGCCAAAGGCGTCGTCGTGGCCCGACGTAGCGACGAACAGCGAACGCGCTTTGGGTCGTACGGCCGTCTGGGAGAGGTGGGCGAACAGGGCTGTCTGCGGGTACGTCGACATATCAGAGGGTCCGAAGGTTATCCCGCTAAGCGGTAGCCGATCATCGGGCCCCAGTTCGTTTGCGTGCTGCGATGAGAATGCCAGCGCGTATGCGCCAAAAATGCCCAGAGTTTCCTTTTGATGTCCGATTAGGAATGCTCGAGCGTCTGGGTGTAGAGGCGGCAAAACCACGCGGGAAGGACCCTTTTGTATGAGCTCGCGGACGTTGCTGACGCTCGCATAAACCTGAGGCAGATACTTGCGACCAAAGATGTGGCATAGGAGGGCCACGAGATCTCGCTCTGCCTGAATGGAGTCGGGTTGAAAGCAAATGTCGTGAATAATGCCACTCTGAAGAAGTGCGGTTATGGCGAGGTTGCCTGGCTCCGTGTAATAGAGATGCGCGGCTATCCCAAACAGATTGATGGGTTTGCCCACTTGATTCAGAAGGTGGGCGCGACGCAGATAATCAACGCTAAACCGGAGGTGATGCAGAAGCTGGCTTTTCCCAACGTCGGAGCCGAAACTGATGTGAGGAAGCCGAAGGATGCTACGGATCGCATCGACAGCGTAGGGAGCATAGTTCGAACCTTCCAGGAGGTTGAATAAACGCAATACCATGGTCGACGAAAGCGGGAAAGTTCCAGATAGACGCGGCAGCCTTGAGAGAAGGATTCGGTAGATGCGGTCTAACGGAATCCCGTAGAATATCACTCGACCCAGTAGGTCAAATCCACGACGACCAGCTCGTCCGGCACATTGACGGAACTGTGTATCGAGTAAGACTTGGCACTGCCACGCGAGTAGAAGACCAACCGTGAGTGCCGTTAAATAAGGGGAATCCCCGCAAAAAACAGATGCTTTTGTCGGCGCGTTGATCCCCAGTGCCAGTGTACCTAAGATGCATGAACAGATCATTGCCTCGGCGCGTCTTACTTACGACGCAAACATACCTGTCGCGATAACTACTCGAAGGAAGCCAACACGAAAAAGCCTAATGTACGGTTCATCAACATCTTAGTCGACAGGCAAAGAAGGAGTGCACCTCTCCACAAGAACACGATAGACCTTGTTCATACCACTATGGTGAATTGCGACCCCTCGCCTTAAGGCCCTGAAGAGAAACTCGGGAGTTGAGGTCCAGCGCAGTGAGGCGATGTCCGCGAGAAGCTCCTCCTTCGGGTACGTGGACGTACCAGCAAAGGAGAACTGTGGAGAAGGGTCCTGTGGATCGAAATAGCTTTCCCATGAAAGTTCTTCGCTCTGTTGAGGGCCGTCATCATCTTGGTTCTTCTTTCGGGCGGCAGCCTTTTGCGCGAGCCGTTGCTTATCTTTCTGACGCGCCTGCCAGGCCTTCCACTGGTTTACCTTATGCTTCCACTCAGGGCTCTGAGCCCTCCAGGCTTCTTCGGCCCCTTCGAGAGTGTCCAAGACGTACTTAGCCACCGACTGACACCCTTCGCGGTCGAAATTGAACAGAAGCGCGGGCTACGCCGTGTGTCATTGCTAGCCACAAGGTGAGCAGTAGTTCGCAAGGCGTACCAGGAAGTCTGCTGACTTTAGGTCAGAAAGCAGATGGATGAGACCGGACATGAATTCAGGACGAGTAGGCGGCGCGTTGAGTCGTGGTTTGGATGTCTGCATAATGACAGGGTCCTGTATATGTCGAACTACTCGCTGCAGGGGAGAGGAAGGGCTCAGGGCATCAGGTGCTTCAACCAAACGCGCCAGGATATTCTTGATCTTAGTCTCATAACGCAGCAGGTCCTTTTGTCTGATGAACGTATTGCGTGAAAAGAAGGTAGTAGGGTCAAGTCTCTCCGCGTAGGCATCGCTTCGATTCTTCAAAATCTCGTGCAGGTGGAGTAAATCTGGGGCCTCCAGAGAGAGATCCGGTGGCATCGTTCCTCCGAAGGATAGCGTAGAGACGGGGTGAATAAAGCGCATCATTTCGGTTGGCGGACTGCCACCGTCCAGTCCGAGGAACGGCTCATCTTTCTGGAGCAGCTGCGGGAAGTACGCGAACTTCCTTAGGTGCGAGTAGCGATGGGGATAATGGATGAATTTGTGCTCGAAACCCTTGGATCTCTGGACGCTCTCTAGCCACGCATTGAACTTCTCTGGCTCACCGATTGTCGCAGAGAGCCCACTGAAGGTGAAGTAGTATCAGAAATCGCGCATCGTGTGAGTTCAGCAAACTACGTACATGATAGGACAGGGCGCCAGCAGAATAATTTGCTCCCAAACCGTTCCGCCTTCGTGCTGACCGATGGTGTGTATCTCGTCCAGTATGATCCTTTGATCTCTCGCGGTAAGCACAAGCGGTGACTACGGGCGACGGGGGTCTTACCGCCTGATTCGAGGGGTCCACATTCTCGCCAAGTTTGGGGAAAGGAGCATAACTCCCAACATCTCTGGCACCGTAACAAGGATTTGGCATTTTTGAGAGTCATGCACACGGTCGTCTTTCGTGTGTATAGCCCAACATGTACCTGCAACCGACTGTGAGGCCGCCCTCAAGTATGTCAGGGCCTACTCACGTCCATCAACTTCTTTGCGGAACCGTGCGTATACTTCCGCTGCAACTTGATTCACGAGGGCCTTCGTAGGGGCCACGTACACGATAATCCCATCATCGGATTCACGAAGGACCCTCTCCATCGCATAGAAAGATATGAAGGTTTTTCCAGCACTCGTTGGCGCTGGGATTCATGTCAATTAAAGTGCAATAAAAAAAAGTTAAACATGCCGGATCGCTCACCTACAACCAATAATGAACTCTTTGGTTGATCCAGGCAGTCAAGCACTTCGCGCTGCCACGCATCTGGCTGGAAGCCGACCCGAGGATCAGGCGCGCTGTCCATGCTGCGATCCATGTACTCCCCGAAAACCCTCAGTTGCCAGATCACCGAGTCCTCTTTGATTGCCATAAACTTATAGACGGGCTTGTGGCTCTTGGATTTGAGCAGCTTGACGAAGCTAAATCCTAGATCACGATCAGGCTGCAACCGGTGAGATGTGTCGTCCTCCAACGGGGCAATGTGATCCGTGAACCCCAAAGCAGCCATGATACTAGCCAGCACGCCCAGCGTCGTTTCTGTCAGGAAGTCATGTGTGTATAGCTCCTTGACCACACGCATGATGGACACTGTGTAACGATCGTGAACAGCTGGGGCATCCGGTTCGGTTTCAGCAATCCACTGTTGGATGGTGAGGTGAAGGCTGTAGAGCCGGACCTCGACACTTAACCATCCTGTATCCGTCCTAGGATTTCGAAGCAGGCCACGAAGGGCGGATATCTTGAGATCACGTGTCGCCATTCTTTCCACCTGGCGAAGCTGCTCAACCCACCACTCCTGAGACGAACTGTCTTCCTTGGCTTTCTTCTCGCGAGCGTGCTCTTGCCGGATGCGATCTCGGCCAGAAAGTGCGTTGGGCTTTCCCTTGATTTGGTGTGTTGCGAGTCCTTTTTTGTCCTCCTGTGACGTGCGTCAGTTACAACTAGAGTGTAACTAATCGGTCGTACTTTTTTTCCTCGTTTGGGCCCGCTAACCGGGGGTTCATCGACGATTTCTGAAACTTTACGCGCAGTGGAAGGAATCCAAATTTGTTGCAGCGCCCTCCCCGATGCGCCGGTCAGGGTCGTAGCCAGACGCTGCATCCGCGACATGAAGCGCTGATCGCGCCGTAGTTGTCTTATGCGTGCGCGTTCGCCAATATCCTTTGCGCTTTCCCCTCCCAGGTGTTTAGGTAGGATGATGCGACGGTGCGCGTGCGAGTGTCTTGTATCGGAAAACGGAATGTCTTGACTGAATTCCAATCGTGTGGTGGAAGACGAAGCCTGGCCCTGGCCTGCAATGGTGACATGCACGGCCGCAAGCTCGTCGTCAAAGACCTCGTTGTGAAATGGAAAGAGCGCGAATGACGTATCCTCTTCGTCTGAGGCTACGGACGATGACTCGGAATCCTCATGAGTCGGACGGTACGCCAAGAGTTTCGGAAGATCAGGTGACGGTGCGTTCGTAGATTTCCATACTGTCTCGAGCCGAGAGGAAATCTCTGGCCCTACAAGTGCCTCGAGTGCGTGTGTTGGGAGGTTGTCACTATTTGCGGCACAACGAAGAACCGCAATGAATATCCTGCCGTCAATATCCACGAAACGGTTGAACTTTAGAACAAAGGCCGTGATGACGGAATAAAGGTCCGGCAGGAAGGTCTGAATGAGCATAGTTGCGAGGTCGTCGTCTATGGCTTCCAGCTGCCGAGCCCTCTCAGAAACCGGGAGGGTCTGAAGAACCATGGTGTGTAAGAAAAAGAGTGACGTAAGTTCCCAAAACAAGTGTGTGCGTTCATTATCGTGTAGAACGAGATGGTCGAGGACCTTTTTGAGGAAAAGATCTAGGTCATTCAAGCCGGGTGGTGAGACACGGAGAGGCGCAAGGGGCATCCGCGGAAATTGATTTTTCGATTTTTCTTCGAGTTTGGTAGTGCCAAGTTGCACTGCGCTCCAGAGAGCGGGTGAAAACGATTTGCGAGTCTCCAGTCCAAACCGCCCCTCAAACACAAAGGAGAATATCTGCGTTCATCCCTATAGATCAGACAGTCACGAGACGCGAACAGGAACGCACCTTGGAGTCACGGAACTCTGCTCCGTGCAGCAGAGTGACGGCTATGCCTGAAGAAAGAAGGCAAAAAATGAAATTGCGCTGGATGAGAACGCGAGTGGCCATGTCTTGATCATTTTCAGCAGGAGTTCCGCCGTCGTTCAGCATGACAAACATTGGCTTGTGGTCCAGTCATGAGCCCTCTCGGATTCGCATACGGGGCTGATAACGTACTTTTGTCCGTTGTTGGTAGGCTATCCAAGCCGGGTCCGCCAGACTCGAGAAGGCGTATACATTCAGGCCCATCTCTGAGGCGTGCTCGGCGAGATGACTGAATAGAAGTGCCCGGGCAAGTGAACGAGACGATACCAAAAAGTCGGTGTCTCCTTTTAGAGTGAGGTGGCGGGTATCTGAAATGAGACAGGATCAGTAAAAAGCCTCTAAGAGAAAAGTGCGAGCTCGCCTTCCCAGAAGACTATATCGAAGATCGCGGATCTCTTGAGCATCTCGCTCAAGAGTCGCTCCAATGAGTTGATCGCGTGCAGGGTCTGAAAGCTTGGATCTATGAACCATCAACACCGGGGCTGGCACATGCGTTTCACGAGAGTCGCACGCACCGCCAGGGCGTGCAAGCGCCAGTAGAGGATCACTGAGAACCTGCTGCAGCAACGACTCACCTAGGTGCAAAAAGCCATGTCAGCAATCCACTGTCCACGGCGAGAAAAATAGCCCATTACCATCAAGAATAAATTGTTCGTTGCCAGCATAGTCACCGATCAAGTCCATCCAACGGGCCTTCTTTCCCGCAATCTTCTTGTACCATTTGTCGTCTATGTATTTTAGTGCTTTGATGGCGTTCATCCCGACAGGTGCATCGCCATCCACTGGCAGGCCATTACCTGAAGTGACTAACACACCTGCGTCATTCAAGTCATCGAATACAAGGTCGTTCAAATCCAAGTCCATATTCCTGCTGACGGGTGTTTTTGTGGGAGTAGGTCGTTTTGTGGGGCGTCAGTCGTGCGAATTACCAACGGAGAAGGCGAAGAAATTTAAGTAAACCCTGCCTGTTATCGAAGGTCAGAAGCAGTCGAGAATCCCCCTAATTTCATACGCATTCGTGTGACGAAAGTGTGCAACCGTACGCCCTCCCATTGTATTTGGTGACTGTATGCAGTCAGGAGACATTGTCACCGCAGTCCGCAGTCCGCAGTCCTAGACATGTGCGAGAACTGGGTCGAACTAAGTCAGATAAGGTCACCATCGCATGGCTTCTTTCTGTCTGGAAGGATGCCAAAGTCATGCTCAGCAATTTTGGTTATCGCACTTCGCGTCGGCCCATCGGCCCGGGATGACAAGCTATGCCAGTGTAAACGCAATGTAAACGCAAAGAATAACATAAACTAGACATAGTACAAGCGAAAGACATCACAAAACGACGGGTTGCAAGAACCAAAATTTATTCGAACCCTCAATAATAGTAGCGAGTGTAATTGTTGAAAATCAACAAGTTGACAGTATCTTTCGGGATCTCCGAGAGCAAGCCCTTGCTCGACAGTCCGATCACCGCCGCCTTGAGGTCCGCAGGGCTGATCGGCTTGACCTCAATTGGCCCAGTGATAGCGTCAACGAGGCGTGGCGAAGGAAGGAAGCCACCAACCCAGCGGGGCATAATGTTATAGACGGACTGATAGAGCTGGGTGAAAGAGCCGGTGAAGGGGCGTTGCGCATTGAGTTCTTGAGGAACAAGCGACGAGGTTGAGGGGTCGAACGTGGCTGATGGGTAAATAGAAAGGAGGTAGGCCAAAACACCGGCCGTGTGGGGCGAAGCCATGGAAGTGCCGGAGATGGTGTTAACGGCCGTTTCGGAGCCAATCCAAGTGGACAAGATATTCAGGCCAGGGGCGAAGACGTCGACGCAAGGCCCGAAATTGGAGAAATACGCGCGTTCGTCACCAAGCGTAGACGCGCCGACAGTAACGGCTTTCTCGGCGGCAGCTGGAGAGAAAGTGCACGCATCACGGTTGTCGTTGCCAGCGGCAACAGCGAAGTGAAGGCCCATGTCGACGGCACCATTGACGGCATTATCAAGAGTGGTGGATTTTCCACCGCCTAAAGACATGTTAGCGACCGAACCCTTGTGCTTTGTCTTCCCTGTGGCCTTGAGCTCAGCGGCAGCAAGCTTGGCCTTCGCGGCTGCGTCTTCTGCGGCGAAGATGACACCGGCGATGACGTCGGACATTGAGCCGCTTCCGTTGGATCCAAGGACCTTGACCGCAGTAACACTTGCAGACTTGGCAACACCGTATTTGCGGGAGGCGATCGTGCCCGCGCAGTGGGTACCATGCCCATTGTTATCTTCATCCACATCATTCAAGGGGATAGTCTTTCCCCACGACGCACGACCTTCGAACTCTTGGTGCTTGATGTTAATACCGGTGTCAATAACGTAGACATTCACACCCTCGCCACCGTGGGTGTCAAACTCGTACTTGTTAAAGGTGCCGAATGTGAGCTTGGGACGGTGGCTGATGCGAGCGAGACCCTGGTAATAAAGTTCTGGTGAGTCACATGCATGGTAAAATGGGCTTGTTGTCGACGTACCCACGGAGCCATTCTCTGAACATCTTGTGTCCTGACAATCTGGTCGCGTTCAACGTAGTCGACTTCTGGCTGTTCCCGAATCCTCTGGAGGACTGTGTCTGTGAATCGTCCAGTATAGCCCTTGATATGACTGTCGTATACGTGACGAATCCCGCTGTCATCACCCAAAAGAGGATCCTCGGAGTGTACCGCCTGGAGGAAGTTATAGTGATTGCCTACAACCGCCTGCGGCGTGTCCTTCTTCAATACGACAATATATGAATTGTTGATGAGTCCGTGAGGAGCTTGGTGTGCTTCCGTGAGGACAGGAGCAAGAACGAAAGGAAATCCCTGGCGGACATCATATTGATGGTTGGTAGAGAGTGGAGTGGCTAAGGTTGAAGCGACTAAGGATAAAGAGAGAAGGGAGACGGAGAGTATGAGTGACATGGTTGTGGTTCGAAACAAGCCCAGTTTAGCCGCTGCAACCCCGCCTTAGATAATGACAACCCCCAGTGTGGCTTTGTTTGTTCCAAAAGCGCTGCGGCGTTGGACTCCACCCAGGGGACAGCCGCCACGTAGGATGCAGTACTTCTAAAACATCTGTACAATACTTTTTTATATCACATTGGGGGAAAGAGCGAGTGCAAAGCCATGTACACGCTAATGCTTGCATAGTGCCTAACTTGGCACTGCCACCACGGCTAAGACATCGATTCCCCAAGGTGCCACAGACTAAATGAGTTATCTCGGAAAGAGGGTTGCGGTCGGTAGTGGTGTCTTCGGATGTACGCCTGCCCGTCGCCTCGTGGCACTTCTTCACCCCCGATAGTAGACGAATCTGAACCGGAGCTCTCTTCTTCCCCACCAATGGGGTCGAAATGACGTGATCCAGATACGGCAAGCAGAATCGGATGAACAGGATGGAACGCAACGGAACCAACAGCATCTGCCAAGGGCTCCGTCTATGGAAACTGTCAAAAAGGATAATCACATACCATCGTGCGCGTGATACTCTAACGCCGGTGCAACATTCATGCTGGATAGGGCTACATCAGCGCCCGCCTGGTCCGTCGACGCCTCAGCTGAATCTATGAGATCGCCGACAAGTTCGAACACGTCGACTTTACCATTCTGTGGCTCAGAATTGTCAGCTCGGGGTGTCCTTGGGGGTTCTTATCCACTCACTTGGCCACCAACGCCCAACAGGTTCCCACCAAGATCGATATCAAATTTCATCTTCTGGTTAGTTTCGAAAATCTGGCCCTGGGCATCGCTTCGGCGAAATGTCTGCAATGGAGTTACCGCGTCTCCACGGAGGTCCCAGGCGTATATCTCATCGCGTCTCCGAAATGAGGCATACAAAATGTGTGGCTTCACCGGATTGAATGCGAGCTACATGAAGAAAGAAAAAAGTCAGTAGGTGCTCCTACTCTGCAGGGAAATCAGACCTGCATGATGCTTGCTTTGATGTTGCCGACCCATCCGATGGGTCTCCCACCAGTATCCTCGTCGAAGAGCGCGATGTTCGAGGAACTACCCGAAGAAGGAGAGAGGGACCCGGCCGCAAATAGTCGGTATGATGGGTCGTACACAGGACAGAATGCAAGGGCCGAAATAATTCCTGCACAACAAATTCAAGGTTAGCGCTCAGCTCTGCGGGATTTTTTTTTTCTTCACAGGTCAACGGGGACACATTACGTACCTTTGAGCCCATCCCTACTTTTCTTGGATGGCGTCGTTGCGAGTCGTGTACCAGAGCCCGGACAATTGAGATCAAACACCTCGATGGCGTCCTCAAATCCGCAATACAGTCTCCATAACGCAGCCACGAATACCATGCCTCAGTGAATAATAGCACAAGCCAGAGTTGATGAACCATACCTGTCTGCAGAGCCGTTGAACGCTAAACTGCTGGGGGCGATTTGCCGTTCACGGTGGTCAACGATCTTATAGGATGCCCTTAACTAAGAGACATCGCCGTTGAGACCGATGGTACAGTCAGACAAAAATTCTGGAAAGCGGCTTACCCGCCCGTCAGAGGCGTCGAGCAGCCGCACGGGTGACTCTCGGACAGATGCAACGAAGCAGAAGGACGACGCATCGCGGGGCGTAGCGCGTGGATACCAGATGAAATCAAGGATGGGCGCAGCTTGGGGGAAGATCCGTACCTTGGGGGGGTCAAAGGGAGGGGCAAGGACTACGTAAACACGCAGAGTCAAGGGTAAATATAGATACACTCAGACCAAATGATGCGTGCTTGCCTGCCTGGGGTAAAGTCGGATCAAATAGTTCTTGCGTACTTGAGTGGCATTATCGTAAGATCAGCTCGGAACTAAGAGCTATGGGCTCGGATCATAACCTACATGTCGAGGTACTGCAGAGTGCGATTCTCACAGTGTGCGAGAGCGAGGGATCCATCTGGACACCTTTTCGACAGGCGAGCCGTGAAGCCGGGTGCCAATAATCCCTGAAAAGGGTGCTCTCACGCACCATTTAGCGGAACGCGCAAAGTTCTCCGTAAAGTGTGTGTCAGGGAGTAAACTAGCTTTGTGGACAAGCGTCGGCTGCCTGGAAACGCCGAAAACGGGTGGCTTCCAGACGATATCATGATGTTGAGACCCCATGGAGATGTGCTTCAGTGGAGCGGCTAAGAGTTCGGCTCAAAGTCTTCAGGCTCTCTGTGTCGGTCACTTGAGAGAATGGAGCGGTACTGTAGCTCCAGGAGTAATGTAGGGCCGATGTGTCGTCGGGTTGCTCTTTGACGTCATCACGCTCGCCTTGATTACTCAATCTGTACTTAATCTGCATTTTTAAATGACAACCTAAATGACAATCGATTCTCCTGCAACTGTCACCCCACGGAAAACTACTTTCTCGTCTTAGATGGACACGACGAACAACGTCGACGCACCAGGCTTTAATTTGGGCCAATACACGAATGTCCGAGTCACTAACTGGAGGTCGATCTTGACCTTAGTTGTCTTTTTCCTTACTAGTGCGCGTAATAAATCGACATTTGCTGTCGCATGGTTGCCAGTGGCTTGGAAGTGTCACTAACGAGCATTCCTCCCTTGACAGATATTGTTGTCATCTTTCCCTTTCGTATTCCACTCCCAAATTCCACTGTTTCTGCGGCTCACAACGCGCTTGTCAAATGTCGTGCCATCCCTCGCACGTCTGAACCTCCTCGACGACGGTACCTATACGTTAATTATCTGAGCGTGCCAATGATAGCCGTTCTGCTTCTGCTCGCCACTAAGGCAATTAACGGTACTGTGTTGAGGCATGGAATCCTTGGCGCAGATGGGGTCCAGCCGATCAACATCATGGCTCTGTTTATCTCGCTAGTGCGTGACCAGCTCATGTACCTGCCCAGCACTTCGGCTCATGATCCGGCTCGGAACGGCAGGCCTACCTCTCCATCTCTTTGGATGCGACTGGCTTGCTACGCTTCCTCGCATTCTGGGTTGCAAGGAAAGGCGGCGCGTCTGGACCGAAGCTGCACTTTTACCTCTATCTGTTCTTCTTGACATGTGCTGCAGTGGTCGGAAACGTAAGTCGCAGAAATGTGCTCCATCAAGGGTTGTCACCCTAAAACTCCTTCTGCAAAAGGATCCAGTCATCTTGTCTGGCACGACATTCCTAGCCTACCTTACTAGAGTTTTGAGGTGAGTTACCCGGTCTCCCCCCTCTATCTCTGATGAGCTCTCGTAGGATCACATCCCCAGCTGCTTGGATATTCACTCAATTTACAGCGGCGAATATGGGTAGGTACAAATAACTGTCTAATTTTTTTTTCCCGCATTCTCATTAACGCCTTAGCGTCCGCGCTATTAATTTCCTCGAATCCCACTAACTTGGTCTTATCCGGAGCATTTTCACTCTCATTTATTACCTATACTTCATCTGTTGCCCTCCCGCTCCTTGCGGCCGCATTGACCGTTTACCCGTTCCATTCTATCGTGCTATTCCGCTCGCCGGGCCTTATCCCAACCAGCATCGAGGTGTCAAGCAGTGCGGTCGAGGGTGACCGCGTGGGCGTTGACCGCCCAAGCACCGCGCTCATTGACAAGGCCGGCGCCGTCTTTGGCAGTATTCTTCTGCTAGTGACGTTGGGTGTTTTAGTGAGCACAAGCACAATTGGCGTCCCTGTCTGGCGGGTTGCAGTACCGGCAGCTGCGATGATGCTGAGCCACGATTTATGGCGGGACTGGGGTCACTACCGCTCTAGTCAAGTTGTGGCCGAAGGCCCGGGAGTCAGGGAGTCAGACAGGCTCCCCCCCACCGGTATTCATCTTCCGATTGAACTCGGGACTCTGCCCCTTTCGGCATCTCGCCTAGACGATGGTAAACAGGGGCAAGATATCAAGCCTGATTTGGCGCTGTCATCGCTCCTGTTGACGTGTGCTCAACATGTCATAGGAAAGTTTCCGGGTGTTCATGGGGTCTGCAAGAAGCTTCCGGTTGCGCTGGTGCCATTTGCATTCTTGATGTTTATACTAGTTCAGGGATTAGCAAGCCAGGGCTGGGTGCACATCTTTGCTAACTGGTGGGGTGCTTGGGTGAATAATACTGGGGTTGTAGGCGCCGCGGCCGGCATGACAATTGGTTCTGGATTGCTGTGTAACGTACGCAAATGTCGCTCGGTTTCTTGTTCCTTCTAACCTAAAGTGGCCTACACGATCATCACGTCAATGTAGATATGTGGCACAAATATCGGGACGACCATCCTTCTAGCGCGAGTCGTGCAAGAGTGGAAGTCTTCCATGAAGGCTGTTTCCACGGGTGTCCAGTATGCGTCGGTGTATGGACTTGCGATTGGGTCGAATTATGGAGCATTCACACTCACATTTTCGGCGTCGCTGGCAGGGATGTTGTGGCGGGATATTCTGCGGCAGAAGGGTATCCATGTACGGGGGTGGCAGTTTGCAGGACTGAATGCGGGCACGTTCCTGGTGGCTAGTGTGGCATCGGGGGCTGTACTAATTGGGCAGACTTTAGTTGTCCACCACGGTGATGGCGGATAGAGCAGTCGCGTGGGAATTTAATTAAGGGGCTCATATGACCGTCGTTGTCGAGTGTCATTAAACCTGAACGGGAAATGCCGGTCAGTCGTGAACGAGAACAAAGGGACGACGGTCGGTCATAATTCCACTATGTATATGCTCGTTCCTATCTCCGCCTTTTCTTCTTCTTTTCTACTCACTCTTCTCTCCCCTCTTTCCTCCTCTGCCTCCCCCACCTTCGCCCCTGCTGCTATAACCCTTGGTTATGATTAGGCGGATGACAGACAAGCTTGGCCATCTCACTCACGGTCACCAGAAATCTCAACAACCTCTCTCTGCCCTTCCCTCCACAACGCATACACACATCGAGCATCGTGGTTCCGTTTCCACTCAACGCACTAGCGAGAGTAGCAAACGAGGAGAGAGCGTAGATGACTCTCGACCTGGAGACCAGTCCTTCCCCCACCAGCGGAGGCAGAAGGGCACTTACCGTCTCTCCGATTTCTACTTTCAACGCACTCTCGGCACCGGTAGTTTCGGTCGGGTCCATCTTGGTCAGTCCCCTTACTTCCCACTACGCTCGCTCTTATCGTCTATAGTTCGGAGTAAACATAATCTCCGGTTTTACGCCATCAAAGTCTTGCAAAAGGAGAAGATCGTTAAGTCGAAGCAGATTGATCATACCAACAATGAACAGCAGATGCTACTTGCTGTGCAACACCCTTTCATCATTAACTTATGGGGCAGCTTCCAAGATGCGACAAACCTGTACATGGTTATGGACTTTGTCCCCGGCGGAGAACTGTTTACTCTTCTGCGCAGATCCAATGTGTGCCTGCTTTTTCTTCTGGCGCCATACATCCCCCCCCTGAACCTTCTCTTAGCGATTCCCAGATCCCGTTGCAAAATTCTACGCCGCTGAGGTAGCTCTGGCGCTCCACCACCTACACAACCTAAACATTGTTTATCGTGATCTCAAACCCGAGAACATCCTCCTCGGTCTTGACGGTCATATTAAAATTGCCGATTTTGGGTTTGCAAAGCACTGTCCAAACACGACGTGGACCCTCTGTGGTACCCCCGACTACCTCGCACCAGAGGTCAATCAATCATTTCGTATCATCCATCTTTCATTCTGATCCTCGCATTCAGGTCATCAACCAGAGTCGCTATAACAAATCAGTCGACTGGTACGCACTAGGTGTGCTCATTTTTGAAATGCTCACTGGCCTACCGCCGTTCCACCGGCCGGAGGACTCGCCTATGGCACTGTACGCTCGGATTCAGAGTGGGCCGTCATGTATCCGTTTTCCTGCCATCAATATCCTTGCGAAGGACCTCATCTTGAAGTTTCTCGAAAGCAACCCGTCAAAACGATATGGAAATCTCCGGAATGGCGCGGGTGACGTGTTCTCCCACCAATGGTTCCGTGAAGTGGATTGGGAGAAATTACGGAATCGTGATATCGTCGCTCCATATCTACCAAAGGTAACTGGCGAAGGTGATGCGAGCGCGTGAGCATTTGGTCAATCTATGTCCTTTTTGGCATGCGCTGACATGTGTATATTTACAGTTTCGAGCACTATGAGGAAGGTGACGCCGCTGCACAATACGGCTTACCTGCCGAAGATGCACACGGCATCCACTTCCCTGATTTCGAATACACCGCTGTTTGATGTGGTGCACACATGCACTGGCAATGACCTGGACATTATTATCACGACTTTGACGCCAGAGACTTGTATAACTATTTAATTATTACCATTGTCTTTCTTCGCGTGTGACTTTTATATACGGATACCTTTTCTTTTCTCCTCTTTTTTTGTCATTGTTGTTGTTCTATTGGCAGATTCAATGGCATACAGTAGTTTTTCGAGCAGTACGGGATCAAAGTCACGGGCTTGGCGCGTGAGGGAAGTGACCGTGTGTTTGCACCGAACAAATACGACCTCTGCTGTGCGGCTCGGAAAATGGCGCTTTCTTGCTCAATCTATCCTCACATCCGCGAACGGCTCACAAACACACTCTACGCTGTGCCTCAACGCGTAAAGATACGCAGGACGCACCTGGAGAGCCAACAATCACTTCCTGCTGTGCGATATCTGTCGAGATCGTGTGTGGTCCCTTTCCCCACGCCTGCCGGCACTGCCCCGCTCTACAATAGGCTAGCGACCACTCCGTGCAACCGTTCTCGGATCCAAGTATGAGTCATAAGAAGTCGTCTCCCGTGTCGCTTGGCAGCAAGAAGGTCCCGCAGGAGAAACTTTGGGATCCAGAGAGCGTTGAAGGGTGGGAGGACAACGCGATACATGGGCAAGGCGCGAGCGGTAACAACAACGCCACCGGTAGCAGCAGCAGCAGCCGCGTGGACTGTCCACAACAAATCGACGAGGAACGCGCGGCGTTGCTGCGAACCAAGCAGTCTGAATTAGATATGATAGAAGACCAGCATGATGATCTAGTGCGTGTCAGCGTCCTTTGTCGTGCAACGCCCTCTCGACGTAGGAGTGGCGACGCCGCGTATGTGCTTGGACTCATCACTTGCCAACTTTGTAGGTACGCGAAGCATTTCATCTAGAACGGTGGACGACCTTAGTTACGTATGACCCCACGGTACGTGCACCGCCTCACTCCATTCCTTCCCTTCCACCATCCCCCACTCTTTTATTCACTACGTGGGGCAGGTTGCGAAGAAGGATAATTCTGCTGTTTTTCAAGAGGTCTGTGGGTATGCCACCGCTTAGCCTGTGATAGATCATTAACTGTCACACGCAGTTTAAGTCAAAATACGACTTAATTGCAGGCGCATCTCCTTTCGAGGGCTCATCGCGAAGAACAACTCGGCGGGCGCGCCAAGACCGCGTTGAGAAGCTCAAAGGTACTACGGCCGGCCCCTCTGTTCCCACTTCCTCACCTGGGAGGTCCGATCCTACAACCTCACATGACGATGGCACTATCTGGGACATCTTGGGATTTTCAACTAAGGGTAAAGGGAAGGATCGTGATTCTCGCTCGCCGAAAACCGTTAAAGGAAAGGCGCCTTCTGTTCCTACAAGTCCAGTAGTTGATCCGACCACGACACACGCTTCCGCATCCGCCCCAATTACAAGCCTCAGGGCAACCCGTAAAGCTAAGCTACATGCGTCCCTTCCTAAAGTATCGAGTGCAAGCACTTCCGGTCCCGTCGAACCAGATAAGGATACATTGGCTGTTGGCAATGTGCGTCGAAGACACAGTCCTGATCCATCTTCGGATGTCCTCCTTGCGGCTCCTCGTAAGCGGCGGAAAACCGACTCTGACACTTCTCCCGTTTTGCGGAGCGCGCGGTCCATTAACCCGCCCACGAAGTCCCCACGGCCTCATCCCATACAAGCAACTCCTCCCTCCTCGGCGATGAATACCTTTTTGAATGGTGTCTACCATACCCCTTCGGCATCGCCTGCGCGCGTCATTGACGAGGCAAAGGCAGTAGCGTTCCCCGGGCCGACGCCAGTAATTAGGAGAGTAAAGCTCATCGTCCGGGCTCCAGAACCGGTCTACACCAGTCCAAAACAGAAGCCCAGTCCACCGGCTTTCGACAAGTCTGTCACATCTGCTCTCGCCTCGTACACTCGACTGGAGAATGACGACGTCGACGAAGTTGTCCTCGATCAAGCCGCGCGGGAGCGTGCAGTGCTCCTTGAACACGTGTATGCCCTGCGTCAGCAAGGCCGAATGCTCCTATCAGCCGAGGACGCTGGGTGTGCCCTTCAGAGCTCGCCAACGGATCTGCGGACTCCCGGCTCCGACCCGTGGGACCACGTACTTGATGCTATTCGTGTACGCCATCGCCAGCGCGAGACGAGCGGGCCAGAAATTGCAGCGACCATCGCCGCCAAGGTGCGCACGTACTGGGACCTGCAGAATGCAAAGAAGGGAAAGGTTCGGGTGCAGCATGAGAAGCAGCTGCGTGCCTTGGCTAAGGCGACGATGAAGATTGTCATCGCCGAATGGAAGAAGGCTGTCTTTGTAAGTTGTACTTTTTGCCTCTCATGAGATCACATTATGGGATAGCTTATTCACTCGAACCCTCTCTTGGATAACAGCATATACGAGAGCAAGAAAGGCTTAAGCGCGAAGAGGAAGAGACACGTAAGGGCCGCGAGCACCTTGACGCGCTTCTGGACCAGTCTGGGTACATTCTAGAAACCCAGCATCTCGATTTGTCGCGTGGCACTCGATCGCGCAGCCGGTCCAGCAGTGTGTCTGCCTCTCTCCGTGATTTAGACGACGAAAACGAGGGAGAGACGGACGCAGAAGAAAACGTGACGTCAGACGACGACATAAGCACTGCTGGGGATGACGATCACCTCGACCAGGGAGAGGAGGGGTCAGACGGTGCCGAGTCTGCGTCTGTATTGGTTGACGGGGAGGATAGTGACGACGAAGAGGAAGAACAGGAACAGGAACAGTCGGCCGCTGCTTTGCTCGGACTGAGTGTGACACCCGTCTCGCTCAATTCCCCTTCTCAGCATTCTGAGAAAGCGGATGATGACGTCGATATGATGGAAGTGGAAGCCGCCGGTACTTCAGCCATTGACGAGGTTTCCGTCGCTCTCTTTGAAGACGGCTCGTCTCCGCATTCTGAGCCGCTGGCGACACCATCGAGCGATCCTTTGCCAGGGTCACCGCTGTCCCTTACTCATGCACCTCACCCAATCGTTTTGAACCCGTCTTCCGGCTCATCGCCTCCTTCCGCGCCTTCTGTGGCTCATCCATTCACTGAAGTCATCATCTCAGTCAATGGGAACTTCCATCCGGAGTGCAAGACGCCAACAGCAGAGCCCCAATTAACTGATATGCATGCCGACTCTTTAGCCATCGACGGTGACCATCTTTCTCATGAAGAGCCTTTGGCACAGGAAAAGCCATCGTCCAACGGTGATGTCACGATAAGTGAATCACGGGAACTTGTTCCCACCCCGCAGCCTATGTCCATCACGTATGACAGCGATGCTGAGCGACCTGGTGCCGCGACTAATATTGCGAGCCAATCTCCATTCGGTGTGGAAGACCCCCATCCCCTGCAAGAAGTCGATGATGTGTCCGATATCGAGGATGAGACCGAAGACGTGCGTATCCCGCGATACCTGAAGCCCTATGCGGTGGCACCAGTGGAGTGGGACTCAAATGCCATGATCAAACCCCCTGCCTTACTTCGTGGGGTTTTGCGGCCGTACCAGCAAGCCGGCCTAGAATGGCTTACAAGCATCCATGCCCGGAATCTAAATTGCATCCTAGCAGATGAGATGGGGCTTGGGTATGTATTCCACTGTTCTCACCTCATAAACCGCTGACTGGTCTCCAGTAAAACCATCCAAACTATCGCACTCTTGGCACATCTGGCGTGCGATAGGGGTATCTGGGGTCCGCACTTGATAGTCGTGCCAACCAGTGTCCTTATGAATTGGGAGATGGAATTCAAGAAATTCCTCCCCGGTTTCAAGGTCCTCGCTTACCACGGCACGTCCAAGCGGCGGAAGGAGTTGCGTCAAGGCTGGTACGACAAGTTCCACTTCAACGTTTGCATCACGTCGTATGCGCTTGCTAGCCGCGACGCACATGTTTTCAAGCGAAAGCCGTGGTACTACATGATCCTGGACGAGGCGCACATGATCAAGAACTTCAAGTCTCAACGGTGGAATATTTTGCTCATGTTTCGCTCGTTCCGGCGGCTGCTCCTCACTGGTACTCCGCTGCAAAATAACTTGACGGAGTTGTGGGCGTTGCTCAAATTCTTGATGTCTGGAACGGACTTTGCAGATCGCAGAGAGTTTGCCGAATGGTTCGCAAGTAAGCGGTAGCATATATATGCTGATTCAATGCGTTTCTCATTGTAATTGAACAGATCCGTTGGAACAGGCCATCGAAATGGGCACTACCCTAGACGACGAAACCCAGAAGCGCGTCGCGAAGCTTCACACCGTCTTGCGTCCTTACCTGCTCAGACGTCTCAAACGCGACGTAGAAAAGGAGCTTCCGAGAAAATTCGAACACCTCGTGCTTTGTCCACTTTCCAAACGCCAACGATTCCTTTACGACGAGTTCATGTCGCGCGGTCAGACGCGCAACGATCTAGCATCTGGCGTGTATCAAAAAATAGCCAACATTCTTATGCAGCTTCGCAAAGTGTGCAACCACCCAGATCTGTTCGAAGTGCGGCCCATCGTCACATCTTTTGCCATGGACCGCTCCGCCATAGCTGATTTCGAGATCAAAGAGTTGCTCGTCCGACGCCGGCTTCTTCAAGAACGGGACGAGGATCGTCTTAACATTGATCTCCTTGGCTTGCGGTTCATAGAACGCCAGGACACTTCGTTGATCGCGAGTCTTGAGACGCGACGCCTCGACGGAACGTCCTCCCTTCCCTTCGTCTCTGAATTACCCGGAGAGCCCCCTCCTTACGATGTTCGTACGATCGAAGGCTACAAGAAGTATCGCGTGTACAAGGAACAGGCAGCCACCATCGCGCGTTGGACACATATCGGTTATCTCAATCGGCTCCGTTGTGGCGGCTCCGTGATCTACGGCAGTGAGCTGATCGCGAAGGCTCAACAGTGCACCCACCCGTTGTTACCAGCTTCTGTTCGCGATGCCTCAACGCACCATCTAGATTCTGTCCTTGCGACTCGCACGGCCATCAAGTCATATGAGGCGCGTGCCGAGGAGATGGCACCATTAGTCAATACCTTCGCCTGTATCACACCCCCTGTGGTGGGACGTGATATACCTCGGCGTGTTCTTGCTGGAGTAGAAGATTTCGTCCATGCTCTCTCTCCTGACATACAATTTGATGGGGTTCTCCACAACCCAAGCGTGAAATTGCAGATTGCCTTTCCAGATCTCTCCTTGCTACAATACGACTGTGGCAAACTCCAGCAACTCGCACGACTCTTGCGGGAGCGCAAAGCCGGCGGCCATCGCATTTTGATCTTCACACAGATGACGAAGATCCTAGACATCCTGGAACAGTTTTTGAACTTTCATGGCTATCTCTATCTTCGCCTTGATGGCGCCACACGGATTGAGGATCGACAGTACATCACGGAGCGATTTAATGCTGATTCACGTATCTTCTGTTTCATTGCTTCTTCTCGCTCTGGTGGTGTTGGCATCAAGTGAGTTGACACTCAGAGATAAAACGCTATTTCCTATGGCTCACTCTCATGCACAGTTTGACGGGGGCCGACACGGTCATTTTTTATGACAGCGATTTCAATCCTCAGATGGACCGGCAGTGCGAGGACAGGCAAGGCTTCATCATTTTTATTTTAGCGAATACAATTCAGCGCTGACGCCTGCGCCACAGGGCACATCGCATCGGGCAGATTCGTGACGTGCACATCTACCGCTTCATCTCACAGCACACAGTTGAAGAAGCGATGTTGCGAAAGGCGAATCAGAAGCGCTCGCTGGACGATCTTGTCATCCAGAAGGGCGAATTTGATTGGCGCTCGCTGTTTCGTGGTACGGGCGGTGACACCATCACGCACGTCTTGGAAGAATTTGCAGATCAAGAGGACGCCCATGCCGCGCGGATCGCGGCCCAGGAAGCAGGCGAGCTTGAGGGCGCAGACGCGGCAGACTTTGGAGAGGACGCAAATACCTCTTCGGCAGTCGTCGTGCGCGAAAGAACGGTGAACGCTGCCCCAACGGAAACGGCGGTTAGCTCGCCCTCGGGACATCCCGAAGACGGTGAGCCTGAGGAAGAACTGGTCGACGAAGACGTGGTAGATGATGGCGGAGGTGGTGAGGAGGACGATGGCGGCACCACGGTCGACTTCATGCTCGCATTTGTGCGCTATGACTATGACTTTTTCAAGGATTGGCGATTGTAGAGCGCGCTTGCTTGTTTTTCCCTGTCTCTGTCCTTTTTAGGACTCCTGTCGATAATGATCTCACTGTCATCTACATTACTGCTCATATAATCACCGACTCAACTCTCTCATCGATGAACGGTCTATACTATGACGTCACTTGACACATCTGAATCGGACCTAAGTAACCCCCTGAACACGCATGACAACTCCGAGGAGACTTTCTTTACTGTAAACGATTTTCACAGCCAAAAAGGAATGAGGTAAGGAAAAACAAATCATAGAGGCGAAGTCTTTCTTTGAAAAAGCTCTGCAAAATTTTTAACACCAATTATAGTTTCCTCGAGCGCAGTGCCTGAGCTAGGGTGGTGCTCATAATTTGGTCACAAGATATAAACTTGAAGCAAATGGCCTGCTCAGCTGATCTCTCCCCTTTAAGCTTTCAGTTTCACGCGGCAACTCGACGTATACAACTGACTCGACTCAATAGAGGTTGGTAAGTCAAGACGTGTTGCTGTCACCTGTTCAGCTGGAACACACAGGCCGAAACGTTCAAACGTTCAACGTCCAAGAGGTGCGGCCGATGCGGAGTGGAAGGCCGAGGCAGCCCGATGGCGGAGCAAGAGCGGAGCAGCGGGAACGATCATCCACCTTAGCCAGAGCCAGTCAATACAATTCACATGCATTCTCCGCACTTATCCGACTGCCGAGTCGACTGCCCGCCCGCCCAGCAACACCGGGACAAAATATAAAACATGTACACGGCTCTCGTGGACTTCATCCAACGCCCCCTTTTGTTGCGTCGAGAGTCACCCTGGAATAGTCTGATAGACCCGCACCGAATTCTGTATCTTTTGCAAACATGTCGCGCGCGTCCTCGGACAAGAAGCCTGTTGGCTTCGGCACACACATCACGGCTGGGGGCCTAGCGGGAGCCATGGAAGCGGTACGTCGTCCTTGAGCACGTCTCCGAGCCGTTTTTCCCAACCCGTGCCGCACTACAGCTATGCTGCCAACCGCTAGACACCATCAAGGTGCGCATGCAGCTCTCCAAATCCGGACGTCTCCCAGGGGTATGTATCCTATCTCTTTGTGGTGTGCGATGCGCGTTTGTTCAAGCGAAGTACAGACCAAACCCCGTGGCTTCCTCGCCACTGGTGCCATGATTGTGCGGCGCGAGACGCCGCTCGCATTGTACAAGGGCCTCGGTGCTGTGCTCTCCGGCATAGTTCCAAAGATGGCGACCCGCTTTGCCAGTTTCGAGACTTACAAGCGCTGGCTCGCCGATCCCGAAACAGGCAACACCTCCGTTGGCCGTATCTTCCTGGGTGCGTTCGTTCCCGCAACTTCTTCCGAAGGCTATGCTTATTCTCGGGTTCCTCCCACCGGCAGCTGGCCTCGGTGCGGGCACCACAGAAGCCGTCCTCGTTGTGAACCCCATGGAGGTTGTCAAGATCCGTCTGCAGGCGCAGATGCACTCTTTAGCTGACCCCTTGGAGACGCCACAATATCGCAATGCGGGACACGCTGTGTATAAGATCGTTCGCGAAGAGGGCTTCTCCGTGCTGTATCGTGGCGTAACTCTCACCGCCCTTCGACAAGCGACCAACCAGGGTGTGTCTGCTTATGTGCTCGTACATGATCCGAGCTTACCACGATGCAGGCGCGAATTTCACCGCTTATCAGGAGCTAAAGAAATTCGCGCATAAACGACAGCCAGAACTCACTGATCTTCCGACGTACCAGCATATGATCATTGGTCTCATTTCCGGTGCCATGGGTCCATTTTCCAATGCACCGATAGATACTATCAAAACTCGTACGTTATCATCTAATCACTTTGGTCAGATCTCGTCTCGCGTTGCTCAATATGGGAATGATATGCAGGGTTGCAAAAGGCATCATTCCCTACGGATATGTCAGCGATCGCACGCATCACGTCGATCGCGTCCGAGATGTGGCGACAGGAGGGCGTGCATTCTTTCTACAAGGGTATAACACCGCGTGTTTTGCGTGTCGCCCCAGGGCAGGCCGTTGTTTTTGCGGTTTACGAGCGTGTGCGGCGACTCATCGAACGTGTCAAAGAAGTATCGGACGAAGACGACCGGTACAGCGAATAGATAGGTATTTTTGACGTGGACCCCGTATCGCTGTTGTCACATAATTGTACATTATAGCACTTTTGCTCGTTTCTTTCCTACTGTATATGTTCACTTTGTTCAGCCGAACAAGAGCGGCAGCACCCGTGGAATGGGGTTTCGGGCCGATATGAGTATAGGGTAGGTGTTGATGTTGGGGGTTGCTGAGTAGGGGAAGCGGGGAAGGACTTAAAGCCCCCAACACAGACTCAGACACCCCCCACTTACTGCACCGCTACTGCCACTTATCCTCCCTGTTGTCTTCAAGGACCCACAAGCTCACCACCAGGGGCAGCTTCTAGAAAGCCTAATCAACGAGAAGGAAGACAAGCAACGATCATGTCCGACTCGGGCTCTTCCGCACCGAAAGTCCTCATGCTGCATGGGTACGTCATATGCCAGTGTCGGATGACTCGTCGACGCACGCCTTGCACCGGGCCAATGTGCTTTTCTGCAGGTACAGTCAAAACTCCAGCATCTTCAGCAAGCGCGTGAGTCTATCAAGCGTCCGCACTGTCCAACTGATCGCCGTGATATGGGGTGTCTTAGGTTGCCGCACTCCGGAAGAGCCTGGGCAAGGACCTCGACCTGGGTGCGTGGGCACCCACTTTGTCCCGAGACCACCACTGATCGGCAACGGTGCAGTTTTTGTCGATGCTCCTCACGTGCTGATGCCCGTCGACTTGACTGGGAACGGTGCTACCTCCCTGGATGCGTTCGGGGCCGCAGAAGCGTCCACGACATCTGATGACCCCGCCCTCAAGCCACGGGGGTGGTGGAGGACTGACCCGACGCGCACACGGACGGACGGACTCGATGAGAGCCTCGCATATCTCCGGGACATATTGAGAACCCAACGCTTCGAGGTCTGTCTCCGAAGTCATCGAACGGGCTGATCTCGCGCTGCTTAACTATTTTTTTTATGCTTCTTCACGCTTCGCAGGGTGTCCTCGGTTTCAGGTGAGCATTTTTGCGCACGACAGGCGAATAAGCAAGGACGAAACGATTTGATGCCTGCTTTCACGCTTTGTGGGGGTTCCATCGACAGCCAAGGCGCGGGATTAGCGGCTCTGTTAGCGGCTCTTGTGCGGAAAATTCTTTTATACGCGGTCAAATGTTCCCCAGCGGCTAACAGATGATGGAATGTCGCGTAGCTTGAGCGGCCGCACCTCCACCCACCGTTCCTTGTAGATGGCGAGCCCCCTCACCCACCCCTGTACGTCACCAGTTCTTCGCGCGTCTCAGCCCTGTTCTGTGCCCATCATTGACCCTGCTACCGTAATGGTGGATGGTCACGCAGGCGATTCTGCGTTGCGGTGTCCGGGTTCAAGGTGGCTGGTCCACTCTCGGCTGCAGCCTTTTCGGAGGGATACGTGACGCCCACCCTTCACGTTCTGGGGAAGAACGACATTCTTGTCATAGAGGAGCGGTCGCGAGTACTGATTAACGTATCCAAGACGAAACGAGTGGAGATGCATGACGGAGGTGCGCACCCCCATGCACTCGACACGTTCTTCGAGAGCCCCCCTTTCACACACGGTTTTTCTCAAAGGTCATTTCGTACCGTCCAAGGCAAGCTGGCGAACATTCCTCAAGGCATACATGCTCGATCCAACAGGCGGCGTGCCTAGCCCGGGGCTAACTTCTGTGTCGCAACCTGGGTCAGGGGCGGTCACGCCGCTCACTGGATAGTCACCTCCAGGGCCGCATTGTGCCTCACGTTTACGGTATGATCGAACTAGAATACGAGACTTTGCTATGCGACTCTAGTGGAGAATAATGACAACATAGTCTTGATATGGGAATGCCCAGTGTTTGGTTTCGTGAAGGAAACTTGAGAAGGGTGAACACCGTTGCTCTCCTGACATACCGACATATGACACATGGGCTCCTAACTCATATGCCACCCCCGCCGATGACGCAAACTATTAGAGTTCGTCCGGTGAGCAAGGGAGGCTTGCGTTCAGAAGACGACGCCAATACCTTGGGTTCTCCCCACAGCTACATCACACCCCAAGCATGGTGATCAACAATCGCTCTCACACGTCGAAAAAATGGGCGCAAGCTAGTGAGAGAGGGAACGCTTGTGAAAATCGGAAATTGGGTACTAGTACAGGGGCGATAGTGGGTCTGGGTTGGACCGGGAAACGCAGCGAAGTTGCGGAGTGCAAAACAATGGGGCTACCCCGCTTGCCTTGCCATTGCGCTTCGGTGTTGATCAGCCGCGATCGGCTCCTCACCAGTGTCCGGTGTGATTTCAGATGATCAGATGCATCATAGCTGATGATAGGAGGACGATGGACGAAGCTGGGGGCGATGATGAGGTTGCTAGTGCAGACTTGGATTGACGACGATTGGCTCCAACCAGTTGAAAGATTCGAACTTGGTAGGATCTGGACCGATAAGCTGGGCGAGGATTACCAATAAAGGGTGTCAAACTCTGTTTCTAATAGAACATACTTTGATGTACTGTAATTAGCGCTGGCCTTTTTGAGGATGGGATGGGATGGATAGTGGTTGATAAGGATCAAATCCTGTGCCCGCTTGTACCAGCCCTCAGGCCACAGGCCACAGACCCTCGGGGTCACAGGAGGATGGCGAGTTTGTACGGCAGCAATTGAATGGAGAAGCGTGACAGAAGCGCTCATCTCCGCTATGAGGTGAGGTGTGACGGGTCTACGTGACTTGAATGTGACCGTGTGACAAGTAACGGGAGTTGGTGTACTTTATTGAATAAGAGAGTGAAACCGAGAGGGAGAACCTCTCAACCTAGCCCGAACGCACTTGCCACCATGAACGTTTGGTCACCACAACAACAGGACCTCGATGAAATTTTGTCGACTATCTTCGAATCTACGAGCTCCACAAACCAGTCCGTCCAACGTAGTATAACCCACGTGAGTTCATCGTTCATTCGTTTCATTCATCACCGCAAATTATACTTTTTTTTCCGCTCTAGAAACTCAACAGCTTCACGCGCGCTCCTGACTATATCGCCTACCTAGCATACATCCTTTCCGCCCTCACGCAGCAGGAGGATCGTATCAGGACCATCGCAGGCTACCTCCTCAAGAATAATGCTCGCCTCGTCCTCCGTGCCTCCCAGGAGGTCATTGCCTTTGTCAAGGCCGCCATCTTGCATGCATTCAGGGATCCTAGTGACATGATTCGCAGTGCCGCCGCTCAGGACATCGTTGCATTTCTCGGCATTCTGGAGCCGAAAAATTGGCCCGAGTGTCTCATGCTACTTGTCAACCAATTAGATGACCAAGATCACGTCCACCAAGAGGTGTGTCTTCCTCTTCAATCTCGACCCTTCTTGGTTTTTTGGATGCTGTTGGACGTCGGCCACATTCGTGCCATTCGCCCTCGTCCCGTTGAAAGCAACTCGACATATACTCCCTGGTTCTACCAGGGCATTAAACGGGGGAGATGCACACCCCCTGATTACCCGCGGCGCTAGAGAATACCCTCTGCGCTTGGAGTATTACCCCCCTCGGAGGGGGATTGCCGGTATTAAGCTTCGGGAAGACGGATGCTAGATATGAGCATCAAATGATCAGGCAAAGAAAGTCAAAGGGCATTCGGTCACCGCCGTCTTGTCTTGCTTCTCGTTTTATTTTATGACATAAGCGGTTGTCACAGCCGCTGGCTACAATCGCCCACGGGATTCTTTCATAGGACTCTCTCTTCTTTCTCGCCGCATGGTGCCACGTCTCGATATCCAAAATCACTGAACTTTTTTGATTTCCTTAGGCTGCCTTCAACGTTCTTGAAAAAGCATGCGAGGATTACCCCCGAAAGCTCGATGTCGAGATCAACGGGACCTTTCCCCTCAACTTTATGGTCCCGAAGTTTATCATGCTCACTGAACATTCCAATGCTAAAATTCGCTCGCACGCCGTGGCGTGTCTATCCTACTTCGTTCCCATCAACGCGACCGCTCTTTATGCTCATATCGACACATTCATTGCGTGCCTTTTCAAACGAGCCTCCGATGAGGAGCCCCAAGTTCGTCGCCACGTTTGCCAAGCACTTGTCCTTCTGCTCGCGTCACGCCCCGACAAACTTTTGCCAGAACTTGGTAACGTTGCCGAGTACATGCTTTTCTCGACAAAGGACAAAAACGAGGTCGTTGCCCTGGAGGCATGTGAGTTCTGGCTAACCTTCGCTGAAGACCCCGAACTGGCCCAGTACCTACATCCATTACTCCCGCGCGTGGCCCCAGTCCTCCTCGACTGTATGGTCTACAGCGATGATGACTTGCTATGGCTCGAAGGTGACGAGGAAGATGACGCGGCAGTGCCAGACAAAGAGAGTGACATCAAGCCTCGTCACTACGGAGGCAAGTCTCATGGTCTCGAACGCGAGCGCGAGCGTGAGGGTGATCCTTCGGCCGCTCCCGATGCGCCGAAGAAGATTGGCGCGTACGGCGAGGAGCAGCTTGACGGTGACGACGACGATTTTGAGGATGAGATGGACGATGATGATTTCGCCGACGAAATGTCCACGGAGTGGAACCTCCGTAAATGTGCCGCGGCTGCGCTTGACGTACTCGCTGTACGCTTCTCCGTGGACCTGCTCAATGTAATGCTCGAGCCCCTCAAGAACAAACTCTGGAATACGGATTGGCTCCAACGCGAGAGCGCCATTCTCGCACTCGGCGCCATAGCCGAAGGTATGCTTGATCCAAACCCTAGCAATCACACTCGTTGATGAATGTTATCAGGTTGCATCGAAGCCGTTGAGCCACATCTACCGATGCTAATACCGTATTTGATTCAATCATTAAATGATCCCAAGGTTTGTCCTCAATCGTGCTGATCGGTATTTGATTTCCGACACCATTCTTGGTGTAGCCACTTGTTAGGTCAATTACGTGCTGGACACTGGGGCGATATGCCAACTGGTGCACCGCGGGTACCACCGAAGACCACAAAGCGCAGTTCTTTATTCCTACTATGGAGGGTGTACGTATATCTTCCATCCAGTGTGCTTCTGTGCTTCCGTGAAATGTACTAATACGTCTTGTCTTCCCAGCTTCTCCGCATGGTCCTGGATAACAACAAGCGCGTACAGGAAGCCGGTTGTAGCGCTTTTGCAACCCTCGAGGAAGACGCAGGGGCTGAGCTCGCACCATACCTGGAGCCCGTCCTGCGTAACCTCGTTTTTGCATTTGACAAATATCAGCACAAAAACATGCTCATCCTCTATGACGCTGTCGGGACGTTGGCGGACGCCGTGGGACCTGCCTTGCAGAATCCCATGTATGTGGATATCTTGATGCCGCCGCTTAACAAGAAGTGGTCCAAGCTCAAAGATGATGACGAGGATCTTATTCCACTCCTGGAGGTATGGCGAATGCTGTCGAATGACGCCCGGCAGCACCTCACCCCATTTCATCCCTAGTGTTTGGCATCTGTTACCATTGCTATGGGTTCCGCTTTCCTGCCTTATTCTGGTCCTGTTTTTGAGCGTTGCGTCAACATCGCGCGAACATCCATCGTGCAATACCAGACCTGGCATCAGAACCCAGAGCTCGATGAGCCAGATAAAACGTTCTTGGTCGTTGCTCTTGATCTCTTGTCCGGCTTGACTCAAGGCCTTGGTATGGGGCTCAAACCATTCATCGAAAATAACCAGCCCGCGTTTTTCCAGCTGCTTGTCCTGTGCCTGAAACACCCACAAGCCCCAGTGCGGCAGTCTGCGTACGCTCTCGTTGGCGATCTCGCAATGGCATGCTTCCCACTCCTCCGGCAACACATGCCGCAGGTCATGCACGAGCTCATCCTTCAACTCGACCCCGAGCCAAAGGTTGAGTTCATCTCGGCATGTAATAACGCCGCGTGGTCCGTTGGGGAAGTTGCTCTGCGTTACGGCCGCGGTAGGTATTCCGTCAAACACGGCATCTTTCCTTGCTGACCCGCGCTCTCTTCGTAGATGAACCCGAATTCGCACAATGGGTAGAACCGCTGATCTCTCGTCTTGTGCCTCTCCTGCTACACCCTAAGGCACCGCGCAGCTTGCATGAGAATGCCGCCGTATCAATAGGACGTATTGGACTCATGCACCCACGCATGGTCGCGCCGGTATTGCCGGACTTTGCTCAAGCATGGTGCCAAGCGCTTTACGAGATCCGTGACAATGAGGAAAAAGATTCGGCATTCCGGGGGCTGTGCACCCTCGTTCAGGTGAATCCAATGGGCATTGCTAAGGTGCGTAAGATGCGTAACGGTGTTGAGAGCTACTATTGATGGGGCTATCTGTAGAGCTTGATGTGGTTCTGCAATGCCATCGTCCGGTGGAACCAACCATCCGAGGAGCTTAATTCCATGTTCCAGGCGCTGTTGACGGGTTTCAGGACCCATGACCCGCAGGGTTGGGCTGCACAGGTACAAACGTTCCCACCCGCTATCCAAGAGCGCCTAGCACAGCGCTATGGTGTCTAACCCCATTAATCGTCTCACATCTATACCCTCAAATCAAAAATCACTTGCCGTGCTCTGTACCATTCCTCGACCTGTTTCTATGCCATGTGTTCACCCGACTTTGTCTTGGATTATCATTTTGCTGTAGTACAAGCCCCTGTTTCGTTTTTTTTTACTAGTAGTTACATACAAGCTCGGTTTTGTTTGCATATGTACGTACACACCACCCAAGTTTACGGCCACACTCTGTCAGTAGTTATAAGTAGTTACAATTTCTGTGCTCAGTAGTTAGCAGTTACAGCATTCGTAGTTTTCCCTTACCTTCCCCGCACATCACTTGTCTGCGAAGTAGATACATACATACATACTTACCTACATCAGTTCCTCTCTTGGCATCCGTCCAGTCACTTACCCCATCAGTGAGCGCAGCCATCGGCACACGCGACAGCGAGCGTATTATTACA
>WNGR01001105.1_pt1 | contig 38276 bp, 31 predicted proteins | sample 5407581 | NCBI WGS metagenome assembly WNGR01 (sample SAMN13153383, study PRJNA577476) | soil metagenome | isolation source: 80 cm soil or saprolite under Garry oak tree replicate 2 | place: USA:California | collected 2016-06-15 | reverse complement strand
TCGCTGGGCTCCGGCGAAGTCTCCGCGACGGAGGAGGGCGACGGCGAGGTTGTAGTGGTAGCCGGGATCGTTGGGGTCGGCGGCGGAGGCGCGCTGGAACAAGGCGACGGCGTCGTGACCCTGACGGCTGGCGGCTACGGCCTGATTGTTGACGACCTCGGGGAGGGGGAGGCGGCTGGCGACGAACTTGAAGGCGGACTCCGCTTCGGAGTACCTGGCGGTGTTGAAGCGGGCGAGGCCGAGGTAGAAGCCGGCTTCGAGGGCGCGACGGTCGGTGGGGGAGACCTTGGCGAAGGTGGCGGCGGCGTGGTCGTAGTCGCGCTCGGCGAACTGGGCCTTGCCGAGGGCGAGGAGGGCAGCGGGATAGTTGGGCGTGTCCTGGATGGCGAGCTGCAGGCGCTTGATGCGCTCCTGTGGCGTGATTGCCGAAGTGCCGCGGATGTAGTTCTCGAAGGCGCTGAGCCTGACGGTTCCGGAGGCGGCGAGGAAGGTCTGCTGGGCTACGTTGAACTGCGGGTCGATCTGGCGGGCGACTTTCCAGGCTACGGCGTTCTCGACGTCGAAGAGGCGGGAGAGTTCGCTCGAGTCCTGGAGGGGCTGCGACATGCGGAGGTTTTGGACGTCGAGGACCTGGGCCTGGACGGAGATGCGGGACTGATTGACCGTGTAGCTGCCAACTACGACAAAGTCGGCGTCGAGGGTCTCGGCGATGCGGATGGTGGTGGCACGCGAGGGCTTGAAGTCTACGGGCAGGCCGAGGTGGTTGAGGGCGTACTGGCGGTCGTCGCGGGTGATGGTGAGGAAGCCGGAGGAGGAGAGGCGCTGGTTGAGGGTGTCGGGGAAGGAGTCACCGATCCAGGCGAGGTTGGTCTGACCGGAGCGGTTGTCGAAGGGGAGGACGAGGACTACGCGGCCGGTTCTCTCCGCTGTTTGAGCGGCGGTCGCGGTCTGGACCGAGGCGAGGAGGGCGCAGACGATCAGCGCTATGGAGAACCATTGTTTTTGAAGGATGCGACGGACTGGAACTCGAACTGGAAGGAGGCTCGGCACAGGTACGAGTATAGAGCGTCAGTGGTGGGAGACGGGCTCCAGAGCAGCGTCGACGATGCGGGGGAAGCGGAGGACTGCGGCCCATTCACCTTTGCGGCGGGCTTGCCAGACGACCTCGCCATGCAACAGGGCTGCGGCCTCCGCGGGGGGCAGGTCGCGGTGGAAGTCGAAGTACTTTGCGTCGGTGGATTGGTTTCGCCGGCCGAGATTGATCTGATTCGCGGGTGGCTCCCAACTGGTGGAGAAGATGAGAGCCGTGTCGTAGGCGCCGGGGTTGGTGGCGGCCTTCTGGATCTGGTCGATGGCGAAGTTCTGGAGGGGGACGGTTTTGATGGGAGTGCGGGTGTAGCCGAGCTCGGGACGGGAGAGCTCGGATGTAGCGGGCCAGGCGGTGAGGACAGTGGCCTGGGGGTAGTTGCGCTCGATGAGGTGGACGGCCTGCTGGTGGAGGACGACCATGTCGCGGTAGGTGAGGTTGTCCTCGGGGGCGAAGGCGTAGGGCGGATTGATCCAGATGCCGGCGAGGAAGGCTGCGGCGGTGAGGGCTGCGAGCAGACCCCATTGGCGGAGATGGTGGCGCCAGGTTGCTATGCAGACGATGAGGATGAGGGGATATATCGGGAGGAGGTAGCGGGTGAGGAGGGCTCCGCCGAGGACGGAGAAGGCGATCCAATTGGCCAGCAGGATGACGGCGATGGCGTTGAGGTCGGGCTTGCGAATGGATGGTGTGGGGTTGGTGGCGTCTACCGGGATGAAGAGGACTGCCAGCGTACAGACCACGGGCACGAACAGGTTCATGTGGCTCGTCAGGTGCAGGAGGCGATGCCACAGGCCGAGGGCGATGCGGTAGTGGTCGAGGTTGGCGGTTGCGTTGTAGCGGAGGAACTCGGGGTTGCCGAAGATGAAGCCGGTGCTGTGATAGTGGAAGGCGTACCAGGCTATCAATGGGACGATGGGGGCCAGGAGAGCTGCGACCCAGCCTAGATGGGTGCGCTGCTCGGTGAGTTGGTCGAAGGCTTCGTTGCGTTTGCGCAGCCACAGGGCGAATTCCCAGAGGGCGAGAGCTGCAGGGGTTACGATGGCGGTTTCTTTGGAGAGAACCGATAGCGAGAACATAACTGCTGCGAGGTTTTGATTTTGGGCTCTGCTTTGGCCCGGGGCGAGTTGATCGAAGTAAAAGGCGAGGCCCCAGAGGGTGAAGGCGGCGGCGAAGATGTCGGCGTGGGCGAGGGTGCTCTGGGCAAACCAGACGGGGTAGATTGCGGTGAGAAAGACGGTTGCCACGGCTACCGCGGTGGTGGTGAGCGATCTTGCGAGCTTGTAGAGGCCGAGGAGGGCGGCGGCGCTGACCATGCAGACGAGGGTGCGGGTTCCGCTGATGACGTAGCCGGAGAGGTGCCACCAGGAGGCGAGGAGGATGGAGGGGAGAGGGGGGTGGGCGTTGGTGGTGGTGGTCTGGGGGGTGAGGGTGCCGGTGCGGAAGAGGTCCCAGGCGGCGGCAGGCGGCGGGGATGTAGTAGCCGGCCTCGTCCCAGAAGTAGGGGAGGCGAAGGAGGGTGTAGTGGGAGAGATAGATGGCTACGAAGAAGAGCGGGTAGAGCATCCAGAGCGGGATGTCGCCGCCTGGTTGATCGCCGCTTCTTCCGAGGAGTCGCACGCCTTTAGTGGACGGGGCCTTCCGGCTGGGGGAACTGCTGCTCGAGCGAGAGGGTTCCGAAGGTCTGCTCGTACTGGGCGAGGTTGTTGCCGAGGACGTTCCAGAGGGCCTTGGCCTGCTGGGGGCTGAGGTAGATGCCCTGGAAGTTCCGGACGGTGAGCTCGTCGGGGTTTTCCTGCGACATGGTGCCGAAGACCAGGAAGAAGTCCCAGACGCTCATGCGCACCTGGACGCTATTGGCGTAGCCGTCGCGGTAGTTCTCGGTGGTGGTGTGCTTGAGGTTCGGCTGGTCTGCTGGCGGGTTCGGCTGGCTCATCGTCGAGTTACTTTCCGTTGCTATTCGGGAGAATTTTGGTGCGAAAGGGGGGACTTGAACCCCCACGGATTGCTCCGCCAGATCCTAAGTCTGGTGCGTCTGCCAATTTCGCCACTTTCGCTCGGTGGTAGTGCTTGCAGGCTATGGCGATTGTAGCTGAAGGAGCGATGGGATTGTAGTTTTTGGAGGGGATGTACGGAAACGACCGCGGATTGGCGCGGATTGGGCAAAGGGTTGTTGCCGTCGATCTTTTGAAGGCTCGGCTTTTCAAAACGAAGATTGTTCGGGTACGCTAAGGAAAACAGTAGCAATGGGCCATTGTCTGAACATCTTTCTCCCGAAGTGACGACTGAGATGGAACTGCACGACAGGGCCTGCTGAGCGGAGCATCTCAGGTCAGTCCGTCAACGCGTCAGATAAAGAACGTCGATGATAACGAGGCCGAATGCTCGATTCTCAGATATTGCGCTCCTGTGTTTTTGTCTTGCTGCCCATGCGAATGCTGCTGTTGGTTGCGCTTGCCGTGTTGCCTGTTGCAGGGCGGGCTGAGGTCGATGCGCCGGTTGCTTCCGTGAAGCCTCCTAAGATCACCATCGTGCGAAAGAGTGGGCATGAGGATGGCGTGGCGCAGACGGTGGTGAAGGGCAAGACGCGCAAGATTACAGCCCATGCGGTACAGGCGTGGCCGGTAAGAGATCGTCAGGGCGCGCTGATTCTGGTGGTAGAGACCAAAGGCTCGGGGCCAAAGCAATACTTGCTGCGCTACTACGATCTGGATACGGGCCGGCGGAGGGTGCTGGGAGCTGTTCCGATGAGGTCAGGAGCGGTGGAGGAGTCCAAGGGGGCGGACGATGATTGGGCATTTGCGCTGAGCGGAGATGAGGTGACGAGCGGTGCGCCGGTGGTGCTGGTTGGCGATATGGATGCGATCACGGGGGTGATTCCCGGGGCGACCTCGCCCTTGTTCAGAGGAGATAGCCTGACGTACATGGCTATGCCAGGCGGCGAGAAGCAGACGGTGAAGACGGCGGCGTTGCTGGGTACAGGCATGCATGACATCTATTCGCCGCCTCAGAGTTCTGCGGTATCACCGGAGTACCTGCAGGTATTTCCGGACGGGACCGCGATGACGGTTTTGGCGAATGGGACGATTCACAGGGGACGATGGCATACGGATGGAAGAACGCTGGAGATGGAAGCGGAGGGCGAGAAGTTTTCCATTCCACAAGCTACGCTGCAAGCGGTGAAGGGGGTTCCCGCGAGAAAGCGGTTCTCGGTGCGGCTGATCCAACCACTCTCTTCGCGGACGACGAAGGAGAAGATGATTGTGAAGGCGGTTTCTATTACGCCGATTGTGATCGATGGCGACATCCTGATCCCTTCCGGCTCTTCGTTTGAGGGGACGGTGGTGCAGGCGGACAGTGTGGGGTGGGGGTTCAAGCATGAGACGGCTTCGCTGACGATCGACTGGAATCACGTAAAACTGGCGGATGGACGGTCGCTGAATATTTCGGCACGGGTGTTTCAGGTAGAGAATTCACAGGAGAGCGTGAATGCCAAGGGGAAGATCAAGGGGATTCGCTCGACTGCGACGCCGGGGCATTCAGGAGAGAATGGGGTGCTTTCCCTCGCCGGGATCGATCCGATCGCGTACATCTTTGCTTCGGCATCGGGAAGCGCAGTGCTTGGGTTCGCTGAGCCGGAGATCCTCTACAACGCAGGGACGGAGTTGATTCTGGAGTATGTGAGACCGCTGATTACGGCGCAGACTTATCCGCCGACGGTACGGCCCTCAGCCGGAACAGCAGCGGAGCGTGAGCAGTTGCAGAGCTTTGTGAAGACGATCCCATTCCGTACGCGGACGAAGGGATCGAACAAGGTATCCGATCTTACGAATCTTGTGTTTATTGGGTCTCCTGCAGCGTTGCAACGGTCGTTTAAGGCGGCAGGATGGCTGCCAAGCGATGAGCTGGATGCAGGTTCTACGTTTCGGACGTTGAAGACGCTGAGCGGGAATCAGACGTATACCCAGGCGCCGATGTCGGTGCTGCTGCTGGATGAGCGGGCCCCGCTATTTACCCTGAGCAAGACGACAAATACGTTTTCGTCACGTCATCACATTCGCGTCTTTCCGGATGAGGCGAAGTGGAATGGTCAGACGACGATGACTGCATCGTCGACGCAGGATATCGGGATTGCGTTCTCGCGGAAGCAGAAGACGTTCATCCATGTGATCGACCAGCATATCGATAACGAACGGTCGAAGGTCATCAACGACCTTGCGTTTACGCAGTGCGTCGACAGCATCGATATGATTCCGCGTCCGTGGGTGCCGAGCGACGCGTACAACTCGACCGGGGATCGTCTGTTGACTGATGGAGAGGTGGCGGTGCTCCATATCAACTCCTGCGATAACCCGAGGACGACTCCTGAGGTGGTGGCTCCGCTGGCGAACCGGCTCGAGCGGATGACGCGCAACAGCTCGCTTACGATCCGCAATACTCTGTATCGCGGCAACCTTGTCTACCAGGGGATCTCGGGGAGCTTCAAGGTCCATGACTATCTGAAGAAGAATAGTGAGCTGCAGGAGGATTTCGGCGCGTGGCGAATGACAGATGCGTCGGGCGCGAAGTACACGACGCTTGGAAGCAACCCGCAACTGCATCGGCATGCTGGCTTAACTACTCTGGATGCCGCGCCCGAAGATCTAGCGCAGATTGAGCAGACTAAAAAGAGCCACAAATGGGATCCGCCACGTTATGAGTTTGCGATTCATGGAGGGTACATGCGCTTCCGTGAGAAAGAGCTCAGTCTAGTGGATGTGATCCTGGAGTCCGATAAACCAACGCTGCCTTTCTATGAGCTGGATCTGTACGATTTTGTGAATGACGGATGGGCTTTCGGCGGCTCGGTGACAGTCAATAGCTGGAAGCACTTCTCCAATGAGTTCTCTTATTTCCGGCAGCAGGGCAAGTATGAGTTACAGACCGGAACGTACACGTACAACCCAAACAACAATGACGAGAGCGATGAGTTCAGCTCGGATCGGGTTGGAATTGCCACCAGACAGTTTGAATACAATTTGCTTATCCATCCGCTGCCGCCTACGTCGCGATGGAGACCCTATGTTGCTGTGGGGCCTGTGTTCCAGATGATTTCGCTGGCGGACTCTCCGCTGAAGAAGCCTGCAGGACCGTTCCGGCTGGGCCTGAAAAATGTAGGACTGATAAAGGCTGCATTTGAGTTTGGCAATGTGGCGCCACTGGATGGCGGCGGCATCTTTCAATTCGGGCTGCAGTATGGTGCGGGAATCAAGTATCGGGTGACGCCTCGTATGATCGTGCGTGCCGATTTCCGGGAGACCTGGAGCCAGAACCCGGACATGATCAAAGACAGCTATGTCGGGTACGAGCCTGACATAGGCGGAAGCTACAACACGGATGTCCTGCGTATCGGTCCCCCGGCGAAGTTCTTGCAGGATCGATTCACGGTCGGTGTTGCGTTTGCTTTCTAGGCAGCGCGGCGGATTGAGCGGAACGGTGGTTGCGCCGTTTACTGATTGTGGCGGCTTCTGCGATAGAGCGAAAGCACTATTTCTAAACCATTGTGAGTTCAGGACATGCGAGCCGCATAGTGCAGATGATCAGGGGCAGGTGAAGGCAAGCCGCTCGCAACTCGTAGCCATGAGGGCTTTCTCGGGTCGGTTCAATTATTTTATCAGCGGTAAAAATCTAATGATGAGGGTTTTGGGAACAGGGTGCAGGATTTTGCGATAGAGTAGATTCACCAAAGTAAAAAAATATAACTTTTGTCCGTAGCTCCACTGACACGCGGTTTCCGTGGTGTCTTTCGGGCGAACTTCCATCCTTTCAACGCAGCAAATATCTCCAGTCTTCTTGGCAGTGGCAACGGGATTTGATCTTCAATCTTTTCATTCAGGACGAGGTGTCTTTCCATGGGGATTTCGAGGCGCGATTTTCTAATGCGTGTTGGGCAGGCTGGCGGGTACAGCGCTGCGTTCGCAACCATGCAGTCGTTGGGGCTGATGCCGATGAAGGGCGCGCTGGCAGAGCCGATTAAGGCTGCCGCGGGCAGTGGCAAGGGCGTGAAGGTTGTGGTGCTGGGCGGGGGAATCGGAGGACTGGTTTCAGCCTATGAGCTGAAGAAGCTGGGATACGATGTGACGCTGCTGGAGGCCAGGGAGCGGCCGGGTGGACGCAACTGGTCCGGACGCCACGGCACGAAGGTCGAATTTGCAGATGGCACGACGCAGACGATCAACTGGGAAGAGGGGAACTACCAGAACCTCGGACCGGCTCGGCTGCCGAGCACGCACTGGACGATGCTTGGGTATTGTCGCGAGTTAGGCGTTCCGATGGAGGTGGAGATCAACACTTCGCGCTCCTCGCTGCTGCAGAACGACAAGGCGAATGGCGGCGCGGCGGTTCCTCAGCGAAAGGCGATCAACGATACGAGAGGGCATGTATCGGAGCTGCTTTCCAAGTGTATTGCGCAGGGCGCCCTCGATCAGGATCTATCGAAAGAAGATCGTGATCGGATGACGGCGTTCCTGAAGGTCTACGGACCTCTGGATAAGACGGGGGCATATGTGGGGTCTGACCGGGCGGGGTACAAGACGCCTCCGGGAGCAGGGAAACAGGTTCCTGAAGTTGAAGTTCCGATGGATATGCACATGCTGCTGGATGAGGGGTTCTGGGGCGGCATGCTGTATGAAGAGGCGTGGGACTGGCAGGCTACGATGATGCAGCCGGTGGGTGGGATGGACAGGATTCCATATGCCTTTGCCAAGGCTCTGGGGCCGGTTGTGCAGTTTAGCTCGCCTGTGACAGCGATCAAGAAGACAGCGAGCGGCGTGCAGGTTACTTATAAGCAGAAGGGCGCGGAGAAGCAGGTCGAGGCGGCGTACTGCATTATCGCCATGCCGTTCGAGATCCTGGAGAGCAGGCGGTTCTGGGAGCAGGACTACAACATCTATGGCGGACTGTCGTTTGTGCAGCAGGGACCGAGTCCGGTGTGGTATCCGAGCTCGAGGCTCATGCACCCGACGGGCATTGTCGTGGCGGGCTATACGGAGGAGCAGGGGACCCCGTTCTGGGATATGACGCTGGAGCAGAAGTTTGCTGCGTCGCGGGGCTCGATCGAGAAGCTGCATCCGGGGCATGGGAAGGAGTTGAAGAACCCAGTATTCTGCGGATGGCGGCGAGTGATGTGGAATGAGGGCTCATGGATTCGCAACTATGGCGGCGGGCCGAGCGGCTACAACGTCATCATTGAGGCGGATGGTCCTGTCTACTTTGCCGGAGATACTGCGAGCCATATTGTGGGCTGGCAGGAGGGCGCTGCGCTGAGTGCGCGCCGTGCCGTGGGGATGATTGCCGATAAGGTGAAGTTGGCTAAGGCTTAGAAGTGGATAGCAGGAAACAGGAGAGTGTGATGACGATTAAGGCTTTGGTGATGGCGGGGGCGATGATGGCCTCTGCGTGTGTGGTGCAGGCTCAGGTTGTGGTGAAGCATCTACAGCCAAATGAGAAGGCGGCGATTGCGAATGGGGTTTGGGCTGGAGACACTCTTTACCTGAGTGGACAGCTGGCTTCTCCGGTGACGCCTGCGGATGCGGCTAAAGGGACTCCCGCGGTTTACGGTGATACGAAGACGCAGGCGCTGAGCGCGTTGCAGAAGATTCAGGCTCTGCTGAAGGAGCAGGGTCTGGATATGAAGGATGTGGTGAAGATGACGGTGTTTCTGGCGGGCGATCCGGCGCTGGGCGGGAAGCTGGACTTTGCCGGGTTACAGGCTTCCTATACGCAGTTCTTTGGGACGAAGGAGCAGCCGAATAAGCCGGCTCGGAGTGCCATGCAGGTTGCCGCTTTGGCGGCTCCGTGGGCGCTGGTGGAGATCGAAGTTATCGCGGTGAGAGGTAAGTAGTGAAATAAGTTGACTTAGCTGGCAGATAGGCCTACCCTTGGCGCAGAGAATGTGCTGAGGGTGGGTTGTGCCGGCTGACAAAGGTAATTCAAGACAAGCACAATTCTCAGACTCATTGCTATGTCTATCCCACAATTTATTCATATCTGGGGATAGACATATGCATTGATTTCACTAGGGGAGTGGATGGGATGACGGCTAGGCTCTACTTAGATGCGCATCTTTGCGCCTAAGGAGCCTTACCCATGAAGAGATCCATCCGTACCCTCGCGCTCTCCGCCGTTGTTCTCTTTTCCGCAGCTCCCATGTTCGCTAACCCGATGGGTACGAATCCCCATCCGCAGATTAGCGCCTCTCTTTCCCTCGGCGACTACCTGAATATCTTTCTTGATATCACCGGGCTCTGAAATCGTTCAAAATAGTCCTGCGAGGCAGGCATGAACTTAACGACGCTGGACAATATCCTCTGGGCGGCGGGCTTCGTCGGCCACGCCGCCCTCCTTGTCGTTCTGCTCGTGCGTCATCGCTGGCGGGAGTTTCCCGTCTTCACGTGCCTGATCGGCTATCAGGCGTTGGTGACGATCTCGCTTTTCTTGATCTTCCGCTATGGCACTAGAGAGAGCTATGCACTGGCTTACTGGACCTCCGTGGTTGGAGATTTCGTTTTTCAGCTGGCTCTGATCTTCGAGATTGCGCGAGTTGTCCTGCGGCCTACGGGGACCTGGGTGCGCGATGCACGGGCGTCGTTCATCACCGCTGGAACGATCGGCGCTGTAGTTGCTTTGGCGCTCTGCCTGACGGTGAGGCCGTTGATGCCTTCCGCGCTCAGCGTATGGGAGGTGCGGGGAAACCTGTTCACGGCTTTGCTGGCGTGCGAGCTTTTTATGGCGATGCTCTATGCCTCAAACCGGTTGGGCCTTGAGTGGCGCAACCATGTGATGGGGCTTGCGCAGGGCCTGACGGTATGGGCATTTGGAGCGATGGCTAGCGATCTGGCGCATATCGTCCTCGGATGGGGGCGCGAGTTTGTGATCCTTGACCATTTTTTGATGTTTCTTTACCTCGGTGCTCTTGTATATTGGGGCGTCACGTTCTGGCTGCCTGAGCGGAGCCGTGCGCCTGTATCTGCGGAGATGCGCGAATATCTTGTTGCTCTCCACAGCCGGGTGCAATACGATTTGGAGAGAGTGAACGCATCTCGAAAGTCTTCCTAGATTCTATGGTCACTTTGGTGATTCTCGGGATATTCCTGTGCGCTCTTGGCTACGGGCTGGTGCGTTCGTACGCAGCCGCAAACAGACTCTCGCGCTGTACCTGGGACGAGCTGCTGGCGCAGGTACAGCCCGTGAAAGCTGATGGTGTGCTGACGGTGGCGCTGAATCACCTGGTGCCTACCAAAGATCAGCTCCAGCTTGAGCCGGAGGCCATGTGGGACATGCTGGGCGGCCTCGAAGGGTTGCTGCGTATGCGGGAGAATGGTCGAATTCTGATCGCGCTGGCGGCGTATGTGGAACGGTGGAACTTCGATGAGGGTGTGATCATTGCCGAGCGGATGCGCCGCGATGGTCTGCAGCTAAGACGCGCTGTCTTCCATGTGACGGTGGCGACGTTCCTGGGTCAGCGTGCGATTCGGATTCCGTTTTATCTGCTTGAGGCTGCGTCCTCTTATTACTTGATGAAGCAGCGGCTCCTGGCGCTGTATGAGATGAATCATGCGGGTCTATATCCGCGGCTGGCTGACGCCCTGTAGTTGCTTCGCCGTCCTAAAGCCGTCACCTTCAGTCCGTAGTGGCGGCCGGAGGCTTACCTCCCGATGCCGTCCACAAGAAGCGGTTTGAACTTGCATGGGGCAAACTATGCCTCAAGCTCACAGATTGTGAGATGGAAGGATCAAACGGCGGAGTCGAGGACGGCGCGTTGGGCGGCGAGGAGTTCGTGGATGCCCTTTTCGGCGTAGTCGAGCATTTCGCCTAGTTGCTTGCGGGTGTAGGAGTTCTTTTCGGCGGTGGCCTGGGTCTCAACTAGGCCTCCGTCGGCGAGCATAACAACGTTCATGTCGACGGTGGCGCGGGAGTCCTCTTCGTAGCAGAGGTCGAGGAGGATCGCGCCGTCGACGATGCCGACTGAGGTGGCCGCGACCATCTGGCGGAGGGGAGAGGTCTTGAGGGTTCCGGCGGCGACGAGTTTGCCGAGGGCGAGGGCGAGGGCGACCGAAGCTCCGGTGATGGCGGCGGTGCGGGTTCCTCCGTCGGCCTGGAGGACGTCGCAGTCGAGGATGACGGTGCGCTCGCCGAGGGCCTTCATGTCGACTACGGAGCGGAGGCTGCGGCCGATGAGGCGCTGGATCTCGTGGGTGCGGCCGCCGACCTTGCCGCGCTCGCTCTCGCGGGGGGTGCGGGTGAGGGTGGCTCGGGGGAGCATGCCGTACTCGGCGGTGACCCAGCCGCGGCCGGAGTTGCGGAGCCAGCCGGGGACGCCCTGCTCGACGGTGGCGTTGCAGAGGACACGGGTGTTGCCAGTCTCGATGAGGACGGAGCCCTCTGCCATGGCGATGTAGCCGGGGGTGACGCGGGTGGGGCGGAGGGCGTCTGCCAGGCGGTTGTCGGGACGGAAGAGGAGCGAGGCGGCTTCGGACATCAGGTGATTATAGCTGGGGGAGGTAGCTGTCAGCTTTGGTCTAGTGGCCGTCCCGATATTGGCTACGGGGTGCGGACAGCAAACGAGATCTGCCATTACATTACAAGAGGTTGACTGCCCACTCCTGAGTGTTTGCTCCGCTCTCTGGATACAACTTAGCACAGCCATCAGGCTCTCTTGTCAGTGCATCACCGCTGGCCCTGTTGACGATTTCGAAGAAACCGTTGCCAATCGGTTTAACTATCCACCGCTGTCCCGCGTCGGACATTGTCTGTGATAGACCAATTGCCTTTGCTCCCCCGAACGCTGTTGTGCTATTGGAAAGAAAAGAGCTGTTGCGGTTCAGTCCGTAGGAGCCATCTTGATTTCCTTGCAGACTCCACTTCCCGGACAGAGAGATATTCCCATTAGAGCAAGCGGGGTTGGCGATATCTAAGTTCTGTCCACCTCCTGTTGGGGAGCTTATTGCATAAGAATAAACGGTCTGCGCGACTTGTTTTGGATGCAGCCGAATACCTACGTTAGCTCCAATAACAAGCATACGATGTAGTGTGATGTTCGTAGAGGTGGTTGAAAGGGCTAGTCTGGGAACGACATATTCGGTTCGAGCTTGTGCGAACATGTGCTCTACCCATGACGGCGACGAAGGCTCATCTGTGAATGGTGTGGGAGTTCCATTATTCACAACACCGTAGTTTGACAGTTGTGTTATTACTGCCGCGTCCCCTTGCGAGTCGACGAGCTTGTTGCCAGTTACCTGCACTGTTCCTGCGAGCATGGCCCTAGCATTTGAGGCTGAGTCAATAACGAAGGTTGAATCGGTAGATACACCGAGCAAGCTTATCTCGCCCGCAAACTGTTTTGCGGTCATGCTTGATGCGGATTGCGTATAGATGGTTCCTCCTTGATGCGTCACCACTCCTGATTCTGTCAAGTCGAACTGCACTGGACCTTGACCGGCATCATGCCAGCCATCTTCGACGAGAAAGTGCCCGCCGCCACCCACATCATAGGCGTCGACACTTGTCATAAAAGCGTCGAGACGGCCCAAGGTCTGATAACCTGCCAACCGAGCCGCGCCTCCCCGAATATAGGCGCCTAGCCCGGATGCATTGAGAAGACCGACCCTGAAATCAACAGAAGCATTGTCGAGTCCGTTTACTTCGATGGCCGTCTTGCTACCTTCGGTTTTGCACTGATTGCAGTGAATCGCAGTCGAGGGCAAGTCTTTGACGACGATATCGAGTCCGGCATCGACGCTGGCGCCGCTAGCTGACGTAACTTGCATATCTTCGAGATGAACGCGAGTCCCAATGACATGAACGATCGGCCCGGCAAGGAATCTGGTGCCCTCCAATGAGGAAATTGGTCCGTCACCAACAAGAGTCAAATTTGGTGAATCCGGTAACTCAATAGTTTGGCTAATGGGGAATCTCCCTGATGGGAAGTGCACTACAGCCCCACCCTCGGTCGCGGCTGCTTCGTTCACGATCTGCTGAATCATGCTTGACGTGGAATTGGTGGGAATCTCAAAGATTGCGCGACGGCTGGGATCGGGGATGTACACCTCAGAAGGAATATTCATTACAACGGGCGAATCTGATAACGCAGTGGCCTCATCGATACTGGTCACATTCCCAAGATTTCCTGCGAAGGGCGTTGTTACGGCAAACGCGTTCCCTATTGAAAATATACCCAGTGGATTGAAGCCGTCCGCCACAAGAATATGCATCGATGGATCCAGCCCCTTAAAGTTGTTATCGATAAGCATGATCGGGCCAGGATTGGCGATTCGGATAGGGTTGCTGACAGGGTTAATGATCGTATTTGCTTGCAGAATGACATTCGAACCGGCACCCGCCCCGACGGCCACAAAGAAGGCCTGCGAACCAAACGATATATTTTGTCGCTCGGAAAACGGGCCTGTGTTTCCCATCATCATATCTGCAGTCTGAGAGCGGACAAAAACGCTGTTCGACACGTTGAATGCGCCAGCTCCCGAAACATTTGTCACTCCAACGTTACAATCGGTGAAGAGGGAATCGATGACGTTGAAATTCAGGGCATCCCAATCCTCTAAGCTTATCCCAGCACGGGTATTGCGATCGAAGTGAACTCTCTGGACACTGGTTTCTCCTGCAAATCCGACGCGTAGACCAATACCTACCCTACTTATCTTCTGATCTTCAATAGCGTCAAAAGTAGGATAGTTCTCACCATCTTTAAGCGTCGACGCAACACTAAGCGCTACTGCTGCCGTATCCAGTCCATCCCAAGAGAAGCGGGCTAATCTAAACCACGTGCAACCATCCAGGTTCATCATCGTGCCCCCCGACGGACCGTGCCATTCGATCACAGTGTTGCGAGGATCTTCTCCAATTATCGAAAACTGCTGTGCCGCTCGCAAATGCAAGGGCTGAGTAATGACATACGTTCCTTTAGGAATCCACAGTACTGCCGGTTGGGTGGCCAAAGAATCCAGGGCTCTCTGGAGAGCCTCGGTGTCATCAGTTGAGCCATCGCCCTTGGCACCGAACCCAGTTTTGACATCTATCCAAGAGGCAAAGGGCCCATCGAATTGCTGTGCATGTTCAGCAAACCCTCCTGCAGGTGTCACCTGCTTCAGGATGCAATTGAAAGAAGCGGTGGCTATCAGAGAATTCAGTTGAGCTGAGACCATGGAGCTTCCAGGTGTATTACAGAGAAGAGTGCCTGCTTCTGAGACATGGGCAGTAGGTGAATTTCCAGTCCAAGTTGCGCTGCCGCTCACGTCGGAAGATGATCCATCAGAGTAATCAGCAATTGCACTAAACGTATAAGGTGTTTCGGATCTGACGATCTGATGCGGTGGACCCACAACTCGAAGGCCAATTATGCCGGGCCGGGACGGCGGTGCAACACATGATGCTGTGGCCGATGCATTGAGCGATCCAAAGGTGGCATGAATTTGAAATGTACCCTCGTGCTGACACGTAACCAATCCATTTTTAGCGGATACTTCCCACGTTGCGGACGACGTTATATCGTCAACAGGGTCGCCTTCTTTTATGAGCATCAGATGCATTTGCGTGGACTCACCCACTTTAAGTGTGACCACAGATGGTATTAGGCTGATGGACGACGAGGTGCTTACGCCGCTACCGCACCCAAGGACGCTCGCAAACAAAAGAGACACTGGTAGCGGGAAGAAATAACGATATTGCGCTCTCACGGTAATCATCACCGGGGTTATCGGCGCAATAAACCTTGTATTTAAGAAAAGAGAACAATGGGGAGTGTCTTAAGTAATGGCAAGTAAAGGATAGGTGACTATCACGATAACAAAATAAAAGCAACTATTTTTTAGGCTATTCAGGAGAGTCGATTTCCTAAATAAAGTCCCAAAATGGGAATATATGGTTAGAGGGTTACCTATTTGGTAACGAAATAGCACTTGCTTCTGTAACAGCATTCGCACTAACACTTAATGGTCATTACTTGGGTGCAATACCATTGGTAAAAGATACTCATGCACTAGTAAAAAATGCCAATAGACGAGTAAAAATTACTTGAACGATTTCGCGGAGCAGAACCATGAAGGCATTGCAGAGCGTTACAGCCTTGGAGAAATGTGGCCCTTCGGAACAATGCGCATCACCTCTCTTCTCTACTCCTTACCACCATCATTCGAATGAGATTTCGAGCGGAGGGAAGCCAGCTGCCACAACCGCCAGAACTGTTGAAGGTGCCGGTCTGGCGCACGATGCAGGCAATCTGCTAGGTGCTCTCAGTCTTTACTCTGATTTGCTTGCGTTGCCTGGCGTCTTGTCGGACGAGTACCGAGAGTATGCAAAGGAACTCAAACTCTTGAGTGAGCGAAGCTGGGCTTTAATTGATCGTTTGATAAACCACGCGGAGAGCGCGCACGGGCCCACGCTGGTGACTGAGAGCACGGTTCTGCCCGAGGTTGTGGACCGATGTCGGGGTTTACTCAGCAAGGTCGTTGGCCGGAAGGTCGAAATTTCCTTTGGTGAGCGGGCTTTTCAACCGGTGAACGTCTCGGCGGAGGCGATTGAGCGGATACTAACAAATCTGGTGAAGAACGCCGCTGAAGCGACACCAAAAGAGGGCGTCATTTCTGTGAGAGTGGAGGGTCATGCAGATGGTTGCAAGACCTGTTGCGAGGGTGGGCGGCAACGCATTGTGATGACGGTGAGAGATAACGGCTGCGGCATGAGTAACGCCGATGTGAGAAAACTGCAGCGGTCTGGGTCTGTCCCGTACGCTGGAGGTCGAGGACTTGGAATTCGCGTTGTGCGGGAGCTGTTAGCCATGTCGGGAGGATGTCTAAATATCGACAGCCAGCTCGGAGTGGGAACCGTCGCCTCAGTTGAATGGTATGAGATGACGAATACAGTGTCGGAAAAGGGGTGTGTGCCAGGCCGGTGCCCTTGTAAGACGAAACCAGAGCGACAGGCTGCACGCGATACCGTAGGGCTTTCTGGTCGGAGAATCAACGATAGTAAAAAGACGGGTGGGATCCCCGCAAAGAGAGCTGTCGCGATGGCTAGTTGAACGGAACGATATGAAAATGAAGAAGGTGGAAGCTGCCGGAACACATGGCAGTAGTGTTGTAATGGCTGCGAGTGCTGGCGTAGATATTGTGCGGACGGTGGGACCTTCGGGTGTGCTGATCGGTTTGTCCGAACTGGATGTTTCCGCGATAGATCTGGGACAGCAGCAAGAGCGTGCTCCAGAGAATAGGTCTCTGTTGCGTGTTCTGGTGGTCGACGACGACAACTTGGTCCGGAAGGCGTGCTGTGAGATCGCAACCCGAAGGGGCTTTGCGGTCATAGAGGCGGAGAGCGTGGCGGGGGCGCGGGCGATTCTGAAGCACCAGAAGATCGACCTGCTGCTGCTGGACCTGAAGCTGCCGGACGGCGGAGGGCTGACGCTGCTGGAGCAGGTGAAGGCGCTGTATCCGGATACGGCGGTGGTGGTGATGACGGCGTTTGCGACGGTGGCCTCGGCTGTGGAGGCGATGCGGATCGGGGCCGGGGACTACCTGACGAAGCCGTTCGCGCTGGAGGAGCTGACGACGGTGCTGGAGCGGGCGGGGCAGCGGCGGCACTACGACATGGAGAGCCGGCAGCTGCGGGAGAGGTTACGGTCGCAGAAGGGCGTGGGTGGGATGGTGGGGCAGTCTCCGGAGATGGAGAAGCTGTACCGGATCCTGTCGAAGGTGGCGTTCTCGACGCATCCGGTGCTGATCCTGGGAGAGAGTGGGACGGGGAAGGAGCTGGTGGCGCGGTCGATCCACTTCAACGGGCCGAATGCAGCGAAGCCATTTGTGCCGGTGGACTGCGGGTCGCTGGTGCCTACGCTGATTGAGAGTGAACTATTTGGCCATGTGAAGGGGGCGTTTACCGGGGCGGACCGGGCGAAGGAGGGGTTGCTGGCCGCGGCTGAGGGTGGGACGGTGTTTCTGGATGAGATTGGGGAGCTGCCGTTGGACCTGCAGGCGAAGCTGCTGCGGGCGCTGCAGGAGAAGGAGGTGAGGCCGGTGGGGTCGACGCAGGCGAGGCCGATCTCGGCGCGGGTGCTGGCGGCGACGAATCGCGACCTGGCGGCGATGGTGGAGCAGGGACGGTTCCGCAAGGACCTCTTCTTCCGGCTGAATGTGGTGAATCTGCGGATTCCTCCGCTGCGGGACCGGAGGGGGGATATACCGGTGCTGGCGATGCATTTTCTGGAGCGGATGCAGCGGGAGACCGGCGTCGCGCATACCTTTTCGGACGACATGCTGCGGGTGATGGCGGAGTACGACTGGCCGGGCAATGTGCGGGAGCTGGAGAATGCGATCGAGCGGGCTTGCGCGCTGTCGTCGGGGCCCGTGCTGCATATGGGCGATCTGCCGACGCAGTTGCAGGACTTTCGGATGCAGCGGGTTCCGAGTACGTATGGCTCTGCGGAGACAGGATTGACTGAGGCGCGGACGGAGGCTGGAGATGGCGGGATCGTCTCGATTGCGGAGATGGAGAGGCATGCGATTCTGGGGACGATTCGGCAGCTGAAGGGGGACAAGCTGATGGCGGCTCGGCTGCTGGGGATTGGGAAGACTACGCTCTACCGGAAGCTGAAGGAGTATGGGATTGCGGAGGGGGTGGAGGATTGATTTGTGGGTTCGGTCTGATTTTGACTTTCGTTTCGGATTGGTGTGGAGTTGCATCCCAGGGGGAAGGCCATGGCTAAGGTGCAATGCACTCATCTGGGTGAGATTCGCGATGTAAAACCTTCGGCGCCTGGGTGCGAGGAGTGTCTGAAGATTGGAGGCAGGTGGGTTCATCTGCGGATGTGCATGATCTGCGGGCATGTGGGGTGCTGCGATTCGTCGCCCGGTAAACATGCGACGAAGCACTTCCATAAGACGAAGGACCCGATCATGCGGTCGATCGAGCCGGGTGAGGCGTGGGGATGGTGCTTTGTGGATGAGGTGGAGCTGGACTTCTCGTAGTCTGTAGGATCCGGTGTCCGTTATGTCTGCTGGTTCGAAGTTATCGGGGGTTCGCAGATGAAAGGCTGGGCAGGACCACCAGTGTTTTGCTCCGCCAATATCCCAGGATTCCCCGCCGAACGATCCTTTGTTCGGTCTCTCGGTGCGCTTCGACTCCATGTTCGACGATGAATCGATTGGCAGCGGTTTGAGTCTCAAACGTCACGAAGTTATTGGGATGGTTGGCAACGTCTTCTCTGAGACTTTCCAGAGTCGACGCATCGTCAGGATCTTGTGCCCGGATACTGCTGATTGAGTGGATCGGGTGTGATGCGGTGGTAGTCTTCGAGGCGTTCAGCGGTAAGGCGCTCATCGACATGAGAACCGCGAGTACACAGTTTCTTTGTTGGCTTGATCGCATCCATTCGAGTCTGATCCACGGCCTGACAATTTCATATCCCCAGAATGGGTCATAAGGTGTCGCAGGTCCCTGTTGCAGTAGATTTCAAGCTAGCCAACTGATCTGCGTGAGGTTTGCTATGCTGGGCTAACCCTTAGAAGAGAGTGAGTATTAACGAAATGTCAGAAGAAGCTGTGAAGATTACCGTCCGCCCCAATGGCCCATTGCGGGTGGAGGGCCACATTGTGCTAAAGGATGCCGATGGCAAGGAGTGGGACCTGACGGGCAAGCCGGCGATTTCGCTTTGCCGTTGCGGAGCGAGCGAGAAACGCCCGTTCTGCGATGGATCGCATAATCGTATCGGATTCCAGTGCGCGGCCACGCCGGCGATTCTCACCTAGCGGTCTGAGTCGTGGTGACCAAGATCCTGTTTATCTGCGGTAAGAATCGTCGCCGGAGCACAACGGCGGAGGAGATATTTGCCGGGATGGACGGGTCGAGGTCAGCTCGGCTGGGACAAGCCCTGAGGCGGAGTGCCCGGTGAGTTGGGATCTGCTGGAGTGGGCGGATAGGTGTTTGTGATTGAGACATCACAGAGGAAGTACCTGAGTTCGCATTTCAGCCTTCCGATGTTGCGCCGTGCCAGAGGCTGATTCCATTTTGAGGTTGAGCTTGATGAAGATTCGCTGTTTGTTGACGATAATTTTGGCCGGATTTGTATCGGCATCCGCGTTGTATGCGCAGGAGTCTACGCAGAAGGACCCAGCTGCGATTACGCTGCCTGCAAGCACGCTGGACGAGTATGTGGGACAGTATCGCGTGACAGCGGAGCCGGATGTCGTGAGCGCGGTCTATCGCGAGGGCGACAGATTGTATGTGGAGGGTGAGAGGTCTGCGCGTGCGGAGATGAGGGCCGAGTCGGCTGACCACTTCTTCGTGCCGGGGTCTGCTTCGCGGGCGGCGTTTGTCCGGAGTGCGGCGGGAAGGGTGACGGGGCTGAAGACGACGTTTGGAGGTGGGCCTCGCATGGCGGGTGGGGAGCGGGTGCTGGAGCGCTTCAGCGATGCGCCAGTGCGGCTCAACCGGTTCCGCGACTACGAGCGCGCGGAGGCGATGGTTCCGATGCGTGACGGGGTGAGGCTGCATGTGGTGATTCTGCGGCCTGCGGGGTCGGAGAAGACGGCAGAGGCGCTGCCTTTCCTGATGGAGAGGACGCCTTACGGGACGGACAACAACTCATCGAATGGGGTGAATGCCAGCAAGCCGGAGCTGGCGGCTAGTGGGTACATCTTCGTGTATGGGGACATTCGCGGGAGGTATGGGTCGGAGGGGAAGTTTGTGATGAACCGGCCTGTCGTCACGCATAACAGCAAAACGGATGTGGATGAGACGACGGATACGCGGGACACGATCGACTGGTTGCTGAAGAATGTTGCGAACAACAATGGGCGGGTGGGGGTGCTTGGGGTTTCGTATCCGGGATTTCTGGCGATGATGGCGGGAATCGATGCGCATCCGGCGGTGAAGGCGATCTCGCCGCAGGCTCCGATGACGAATATCTGGAAGGGCGACGACTTCTTCCACAATGGGGCGTTTCGCGAGACGTATGGCTTCGACTACGTGCAGCAGCTGGAGGGGCAGAAGACGGATGTGCGCGTGGACTCGAAGGAAGACACGTATGACTTCTTTCTGCGGAATATGAACTTTGCCGGTGCGGCGAAGAGCGCTGGGATGAGTGAGCTGCCGACGGCGAAGGCTTTTCTGTCGCAGCCCGCGTATACGCAGTTCTGGCAGGCGATGGCGGTGGAGCCGCACCTGACGAAGGTGGAGGTTCCGACGCTGGAAGTTGGCGGATGGTGGGACCAGGAGGATATGTGGGGGACGCAGGCGGAGTACGCTGCGCTCGAGCCGCATGACATCCACCATGAGGTCTTTATGGTGCTGGGGCCGTGGAACCATGGCGGGTGGGCGCCGACGACGCGGCATCTGGGGGCGCTGGACTTTGGAGCGGCTACGGGAGATCAGTATCGGAAGACGATCGAGGCGCCCTTTTTTGAGAAGTACCTGAAGGACAAGGCGGGGTTCGATCTGAAGGATACGGCGAGCTTCCGGACGGGCGTCAATACGTGGAAGAGATATGACGCGTGGCCGCCGAAGGGGGGCTTCCATGAGGCGGAGCTTTATCTGACGGGCGGGAATGGGTTGAGCTTCGATGCACCGACTAAGGAGTCGAAGACGGCTTATGTGGCCGACCCGGCGAACCCGGTGCCGTATCGGAACCGGCCGATTCAGGCTACGTATGGGAATGGGTCGAAGTGGCGGACGTGGCTGGTGGAGGATCAGCGGTTCGTCAGCGGGCGGAAGGATCTCGCGAACTTCACCACGCCGGTGCTGGACAAGGATGTGACGGTGACGGGGGATGTGGTGGCGAATATCTTCGCGGCTACGACGGGAAGCGATGCCGACTGGGTGGTGAAGCTGATCGATGTGTATCCGGATGACGCTCCGGGCGGGATGGGAGGGTATCAGTTGATGGTGGTGGACGAGATCTTTCGCGGGCGGTATGTGAAGAGCTTCGAGAGGCCGGAGGCGATCAAGCCGGGCGAGGTGGTGGAGTACAAGTGGAGCCTGCATGGGGCGGACCATACGTTTCTGAAGGGGCACAGGGTGATGGTGGAGGTGCAGTCGAGCTGGTTTCCGCTGTATGACCGGAATCCGCAGACGTTTGTGCCGAATATCATGACGGCTCCGGCGAGCGCGTATAAGGCGCAGACGCAGACGATCTATGAGTCGGCGCAGTATCCGTCGCACCTGGAGTTTTCGGTTCCGGAGTAGGAGTGGCTAGCCAGTTAGCAAGTCAGCGAGTCAGCAAATTTGCTGGCTCGCTTGTTTATCTGGAGGTGGGTTAGGTGATTAAGACGATCAGCAGTCGTGAGGTTTACCGGAATCCGTGGACCAGCGTTCGTGAGGATGTGATCGAGCGGGCGAATGGGCAGCGGGGGATCTATGGGGTGATCGATAAGGATCCTGCTTCGATCATTATTCCGCTGGAGGTGACGGCTGAGGGGGAGTTTGTTTATTTGGTCGAGCAGTTCCGTTATACGGTGGGTGGGCGGTACTGGGAGTTTCCGCAGGGTGGCTGGGAGGTGGCGGATGTGGTGCCGGAGGATCTGGCCCGGGGGGAACTGCGTGAGGAGACGGGGATCAGGGCGGAGCGGATGACACACCTTTCTACGCTTCAGATTGCCTATGGGGTGATGAATCAGAAGCACCACGTTTTTCTCGCTGAGGGGCTGACGATGGGCGAGCCTGATCCGGATGCGGAGGAGAGCGATCTGGTGGTGAGCCGGGTGAGTGTGGCTGAGTTTGAGGTGATGGTGGTGGATGGGGTGATCGTCGATAACTGCTCAGTAGCGGCTTGGGGGTTGTATCGGTTGTGGCGGGAGCGGCAGTAGTGGCTCACGCTTTGTAGGTGGCTGCTAGCAGGTGGGGTTTTTCGGTGGCAAGTTTGAGGATGAGTTCTCCGAAGAGGGTGTTGGCCCAGGCGAACCAGGCGCGGGTGAAGTCTGCGGGCTTGTCCTTCTGGAAGGCCTCGTGCATGAAGAGGGTGCTGGCGGTGGTGTCGCGGAGCCAGCGGAGGCAGAGGGCGATCTCCTGGTCGGTGGTGGAGGTGAGGGCTCGGATGGTGATCGACATCGGCCAGATGTAGCCGAGGCCGATGTGAGGGCCTCCGATGCCTTCGGCGGCTGAACCGCGGAAGAAGTAGGGGTTGTCGGGGCTTAGGGCGAAGCGGCGGGTGCTTTGGTAGATGGGGCTCTGCTGAGCGATGGATTCGAGGTAGGGGAGGCTAAGGAGGCTTGGGGCGTTGGCGTCGTCCATGCAGAGGGTGTTGCCGAAGCCGTCGATCTCGTAGGCGTAGATTCTTCCGTGGACTGGGTGAGTGACGATGCCGTGGCGCTGGATGGCCTGATCGACCTCGGAGGCGAGGTGGTCGCATTGGTTGGCGAGGTCGGTGTCGGAGAAGAGAGTGTGGGCCAGCTCGCGGAGGCGGTGAAGCGTGGTAACAGCGAAGAGGTTCGCGGGGATGAAGAAGGGGTAGGTGCAGGCATCGTCGGAGGGACGGAACATGGAGCAGATGAGGCCGTTGGGGCGGACGGGATTGCCGTAGCCGGAGAGCATGAGGGTGTCGGTGGGGATGGCGGAGCTGCGCTGGAAGTGGTAGGGGCCGCGATCGGATTTGCGCTGCTGCTGCTGGAAGGTGCGGAGGATCTGCCAGGCGGCCTGGTGCCAGGTGTCGTCGAAGGGTGAGGTGTCGCGGGTGGTGCGCCAGTAGGCGTGGGCGAGGCGGATGGGGTGGCAGAGGGAGTCGATCTCCCACTTGCGTTCTCCGATGCCGGGGCGCATGTCGGTCTTGTCCTGGACGGACCAGGAGAGCGGGGCGTCGGTGGGGTTGCGCATGAAGGCGTTGGCGTAGGGGTCGAGGAGGATCTGGCGGGCGTGGCGGCGGATGACGCCTTGGATGAGCGTGGCGAGGGGCTTGTCGTCTTTGCAGAGTGCGACGTAGGGCATGACCTGCGCGGAGGAGTCGCGGAGCCACATGGCGTCGATGTCGCCGGTGACGACGAAGGTGTCGGGCTTGCCGTCGAAGGTGCCGACGGTGACGGTGGTGTCGAGGGTGTTGGGGAGGCAGTTCTGGAAGATGGCCGCGAGCTGCGGGTCGGCTATGAGTCTGGTGGTTCGCTGGACGGCCTGCTCGACAGCGATGCTGGTGAAGTGGCGTAGTTGCAGGGGTGGGCGCTTGCTGAGAAGAGGCTGTGACTGGAAGGCGAAGCTGGCGCGGGGATCCACCGCGGCCATGAGGCAGAGTGCGCTGGAGGTGCTGAGCATCTCTCTGCGGGTGAGAGAGCGAGATGGCTCGTTTGCCGGAGCGGATACGTGTTGTGCAGGATGAGAAGTTTCGCTGTTCACTGAGATCCTTTTCTCTTGCGCGCAGTATGGATGCGCTTTGAGGCTTTGGCCATGTTACTCAAATTTGAGGATGCGCTTCGTGAATGTTGGTTCTTGCATCAAAACGTCTGGCGAGAGAGATGATCGAAGACTCGAGCAGGAACGATGGAGCGGGGAGGCGCCGGCGGGGCGTGTGGGGTTGGGCTGCCGTCACCCTACTGATCGCTGTGATCGTTGTGGCGACGACAGCGGAGCTGATGATGCATCGCGCGGAGCCGATTCTGAAAGGGCGCGTGATTGAGACGCTGAGCACGCGCTTCGACAGCCGCGTGGAGATGGATGGGTTTCATGTTTCGGTGTTGAAGGGGCTTGAGGTCTCGGGGGATGGGTTGAGGATCTTTGCGCCGGACGATGTGGTTGCGGCAGGGGCGAAGGCCCCGCTGATCTCGCTGGGGCACTTTTCGTTTCGTACGAGCCTGCGCGGATTGTTTGTGAAGCCGATGCATGTGGACACGGTGTATGTGACCGGCATGGCGATCAACATTCCTCCGAGAGAGATGCGGGAGCAGGGTCCGAAGAGGGAGAGGAGGGCGGGCAAGATCAAGATTTTGGTGGATAAGATTGTGTGCGATGACTCGCATCTGATAATCGGCACCTCCAAGCCCGACAAGGATCCGAAAGACTTTGAGCTGGGCCACATCGTGATGCACAACGTTGGGCCGGATGCTCCGTGGAACTATGATGCGACGCTGGTGAATGCGATACCGCGTGGGGATATCCACGCGAAGGGAACGTTTGGGCCGTGGGTGAATGAGAGTCCAGGAGACTCGACGGTGACGGGGAAGTATACGTTTGAGCGTGCGGATCTCAATACGATCAAGGGCATTGGCGGAGTGCTGTCGTCGGTGGGAGAGTTCAAGGGGCAGCTTAACCGGATTGAGGTGGATGGAGCCACGGAGACCCCGGATTTTTCGCTGGATACGGCGAATCACAAGATGCCGTTGCATACGAGGTATCACGCGATTGTGGATGGTACGAGCGGCGATACGTATCTGCAGCCGGTGGAGGCTCGGCTGGGTGGGTCGGAGTTTAGGTGCGAGGGCGCGATCATCAATGTGAAGGGTCAGGGGCACATCATCGACCTGGATGTGGATGTGCCGAATGGGCGGATTCAGGACTTTCTGGAGCTGGGAGTGAAGACGCAGCCGGCGGTGATGACGGGGCGGATTGGGACGAAGACGAAGCTGCATATTCGCCCGGGCGATGAGAGCGTGACGCGAAAGCTGGGGCTGCGGGGGAGGTTTACGCTGCGGGGGATTCACTTCACGAATCCTGAGGTGCAAGACAAGGTGGACACGCTGAGTCTGCGAGCGCAGGGCGACCCGAAAGAGGCGAAACCCGGCGCGGAGGATGTGCGGTCGAGGATGCAGGGCCAGTTTGTGATGGAGAATGGCAGGTTGCGGTTGCGGGATTTGGTGTACACGTTGCCGGGTGCTACGGTGCGACTAGGTGGGGTCTACTCACTTGATGGCAATGAGTTCGACTTCAGCGGAAAGGTCAGGACGGAGGCCAAGCTGTCGCAGATGGTGGCTTCGAAATGGAAGTCGCTGCTGTTGAAGCCGGTGGACCCGTTCTTCAAGAAGAATGGTGCGGGAGCGGAGATTCCGGTGAAGGTGACGGGAACGAAGGGGGCGCCTAAGTTTGGGTTGGATCTGAGGCACAAGGAAAAGAAGGACGGGGCGAAGCCTTAGAGTGGCTGGGTGGAGGTATAGGGCTCCCGGGCGCCATGTGTTTGGACAGGCCCGGAAGGAGAGATCAGGGATCGGCGGTTAGAAGCCGCTGTCGTCGCTGCTACCAGAGTCAAAGTCGCTATCGGAGCTGTCGTCGAAGTCGGCTGTATCGTCGGCGAAGTCATTGGCAGTGTCGCTGGAGTCGTCGTTATCCATCAAGCTGTCGCCGTGGTCGTTGCTGGCCACGGCATCGGAGAAGCGGGATTCGCCGCGGCGGTCTTCGATGTCGGGAGAGAGGTGGTCGGCGTGCTCGTGTGGAGAGGCGTCGCCGTAGTAGTTGTTGATGATCTCGGGGCGGTCCGACTCGCCGAAGCTGCCGAAGCCTGAGCCGCCGCCGGCGTGTCCGAAGCCGTGCATGAGGCTTTCGATGCCTTCAAAGGCCAGAGCTCCGGCTGCTACGCCGGTGGCGGTCTGCATGGCGGAGCGGAGGAAGCCGCCTGACTGCGGCGCGCCGTAGGTTGGAGCATAGGCGGCGGGAGGGGCGTAGTTGGGAACCGGAGTGTACTGCGGCTGCGCATACTGCTGCGGGGGCGGTGGTGGCGGAGGGGCGGGCTCATCGTTACGTCCGAGGAGGTTGCCGAGGAAGCTGGTGGCGTGTTTCGGTTGTTGCTGCTGCTGTTGTTGACGGAGCTGATCGAGCTGCTTCTGGGCCTGGTCTAGCGCGTATTGTTGGACCAGCACGGTCTGAGCGAGGATGTAGAGCGCGTCGGGATTGCGGCCGAGGGCCTGCTGGAGGAACTGCTCGGCGTCGAGGTCCTTCTCGGGGAGCTGGGTCTGGTTGATGCGTTCGGTGAGGCCCTGAAGCATCTGCTGTTCTTGCGGGGTCATGGAAATCCTCTGCGGTGTTACTTCTGATGCTGAAAAGTATGACGCGAACGGGGCGGGAAAGGTAGGCGCAAAGGGTAAAGGGTTGAAAAGATGCGGTATGAATCTTTGCTTGAAAGGCTGTGCGCAAGACCGGCAGCGCGGAGGCTAGTTGATCGTTTTCATGCGACGGGACATGAAGTCCATCAGGAGATAGTTGCCTAAGGTTTGTGGGGTGGTGAAGTAGGCTTTGCCTCGGCACATTGCAGAAACTTTCTGGACGAATTGCACGAGGGAGAAGTCGCTGGCCAGCATGAAGGTGTTGATCATGATGTTGCTGCGCTTGCAGCGGGCGACCTCCTGCAGGGTCTCTTCGATGACGAGGGGGTCGAGGCCGAAGGCGTTCTTGTAGATGCGGCCGTCGGGGAGGGTGAGGGCGCTGGGCTTGCCGTCGGTGATCATGACGATCTGCTTCATGTCCTTGGTCTGGCGGGCGAGGATGCGCTGGGCGAGGCGCAGGCCTTCGCGGGTGTTGGTGTAGTGGGGACCGACCTTGACGCGGGAGAGCTGGGAGACGGGGATCTCTTCGGCGGTGTCGTGGAAGAGGACAAGGTTGAGGGTGTCGCCGGGGAACTGAGTGCGGATGAGGTGCGATAGGGCCATGGCGACGCGTTTGGCTGGGGTGAAGCGGTCTTCGCCATAGAGGATCATTGAGTGGGAGCAATCGAGCAGGACCACCGTGGCGCATGACGACTGGTAGTCGGACTGGTGGACGTGGAGGTCGGAGTACTCGATGTTGAGTGGGGTGTTTTCTTCGCCCTCGATGGCGGTGCGGATGCCTTCGCGGGCGAAGGCGCTGGAGAGGGTTGAGGTGATGTCGAGGTTGAGGGTGTCGCCGAACTCGTAGAGCTTGGAAGAGCCGTTGATCTCGACCCCGGCGGCTTCGTGGCGGGTGTCGTGGCGGCCGAAGTTGGATTTACCGAGGGGGCCGAGGAGTTCGCGGAGGGCCTTGTAGCCGAGGAAGTCCATACCTTTGTCGGTGACTTCGAAGCGGGCTTCTCCATTGCCGTCGCCCTGCTGGCCCTGGCCTTGTTCGGGCATCTCGGCGTTGATGAAGTTCTGCTCCTGCATCTTCTGGATGATCTGGTCGATGAGCTCTTCGACCTGGTCTGGGCTCAGGGCGTCGAATTTTTCCTGGGACTCTTCGTCGAAGAGTTCGCCGGACTCGAGGGCCTGGCGGATGGCGTCGCGGAGGTTGTCGAGGGTCTGGTCGTTCATCTCCTGAAACTGGGAGTAGGGGTCGTTGAAGCCGGAGTCGAGGAGAAAGTCGGAGAGGGCCTGCATGAGGTCTTCGAGGCCGAAGCTGGAGGAGAGGTCGCCGGTGAATTTTGCGTAGCGGATGCGTTTCATAGGGCTCCTCCAGCAGAGACGAAGATTGATGCGTTTATTTAGTTGAAGCCTCGACGGGTGCGATTGCGTGCGGCTTCGTCGCGTTCGATCTCGCGCTCGCGCATCTTTTCGGCGTAGTTGATCGCTTGGTCGGTGCGTTGCTTCTTTTCGGGGGCGGTGAAGCTGCGCTCTTCGGTGCGGCTGAGGCGCTTGTGGGCGGTCATGCCTTCGAGGAGGAACTCGGCTGCGCTTACGGCGGCTTCGGGTGTTGATTTGCCGTTGATCTTGAGGGGAGAGAGTTTTTCGAAGAGGCCCTGGATCTGCTGGAGCTCGGCGAGGGATCCGGTGGAGGGCTGGGTATCGTTGAGCTGGACCGTGCCACCAAGGTTGAACCACTGTTCGATCTGCTGCGTGTTGGTGGAGGCGAAGTACTTGTCGAAGACGCTCGCTACGCTCGTGCGAATGATCTCGTGGATGACGGTGTCGGCTCCGCGCATCTCGCCCTCGTACTCGAGCTCGATCTTGCCGGAGATGCCGGGGAGCGCGGCGTAGATGTCACCGACGCGGGGGACGACGAGCTGCTCATCGTGGATGAGGGCGCGGCGTTCGGCGTTGGAGAGGACGAGCTCCATGGTGCTGATGGGCAGGCGCTGCGAGACTCCGCTGCGCTTGTCGACCTTCTTGTCCTCGCGGGCGGCAAAGGCGATCTGCTCGATGATCTGGCGGATGTAGTGGGGTATCTCGATGTTCGATGCGGGCCGAGTGGACCAGGCCTCCTGCGCGGTGATGCTGATGCCTTCCTCGATGTCCTCGGGGTAGTGGGTGCGGATCTCCGAGCCGATGCGGTCCTTGAGGGGTGTGACGATCTTGCCTCGTGCGGTGTAGTCCTCGGGGTTGGCGCTGAAGACGATGGCTACGTCGAGGGGGAGGCGGACGGGGTAGCCCTTAATCTGGACGTCTCCCTCCTGCATGATGTTGAAGAGAGCGACCTGAATCTTTCCGGCGAGGTCGGGGATCTCGTTGATGGCGAAGATGCCGCGATTGGCGCGGGGGAGCAGGCCGTAGTGCATGGTGAGTTCAGAGCCGAGGTCCTGATTGCTGCGGGCGGCCTTGATGGGGTCGATGTCGCCTACGAGGTCGGCTACGGTGACGTCGGGGGTGGCGAGTTTTTCGACGAAGCGGTCGTCGGGGGTGAGCCAGGCGATGGGGGTTTCGTCACCCATCCTGGCGATGAGGTCACGGGCGAATTTTGAGATGGGGGCGTAGGGGTTGTCGCGGGTCTCGGCGCCTGCGACGTATGGTGTTGCGGGATCGAGGAGAGTGGTGAGGGACCGGAGGATGCGGGATTTCGCCTGTCCGCGGAGGCCGAGGAGGATGAAGTTGTGGCGCGAGAGGACGGCGTTGACGATCTGCGGGACGACCGTGTCCTGGTAGCCGACGATGCCGGGAAAAAGAGGCTCCTTGGCGCGGAGTTTGGCGATGAGGTTCTCGCGGAGCTCGTCTTTTACGCTGCGGGCGAGGCGTTGGGGGGTGAATTCGCTGGCGCGGAGGGCGCCTAATGTTGTCGGGAGGAGGGTCGCCATTGTCTAAGTATAGATGTTTAGCGTGCGCGGAAGGGTTCGGGCGGGAATGAGTTATAAGGTGAGGTCGTCCAGGAGGGCCTGCATTTCGCTGGCAGCGTGGGCGTTGTTGGTGCGGTGGGCGGCGGCGAGGCCTGCTTTGAGGCGCGTGACGGCCTCTTCGGAACGACCTAGTTTAGCGAGGGTTTGGGCGGACATCTGGTAGCCGGGGACGTAGTCGGGGTTGTGCTGGATGAGGGTGGTGAATTCTGTGAGGGCGGCTTCGGTGTGGCCCTGACTGATGTGCTCCATCGCCAGACCGTAGCGGGCGAAGGCGTTGACGGGATCCAGCTGCAGGAGTTCGGTGAGGGCGGCGATCTTGTCCATGAGGTGATGGTGCGGTGTTTGGGGTGTGCTTGGCAAGTTTGCTCGTTGCATGCTCGTGGAACCCACGTCCGAGAATCCGGACATGGGGCACCCGCACACGTACTCAGCCTTGCGGCGATTTAGACTTGTAGAAATGAGCGATTTGGTTTTGGAGCGTACGGTGGCGGAGTCGCAGTCGGAGCGGAGTGAGATTATCTTTCCGGCGGATGCAAATGCGCTGGGGAATCTGTTTGGCGGACGGCTGATGCAGTACATCGATCTGGTGGGGGCGATGGCCGCTTCGCGGCATGCGCGGGCGATTACGGTGACGGCGAGTATGGATCATCTGGACTTTGTTGCTCCGGTGCTTGTGGGCGATCTGCTGATCCTGAAGGCCAGCGTGAATCGCGCGTACCGGACCTCGATGGAGGTTGGCGTGAAGGCGATGGTGGAGGATGTGAGGAAGAATCGGCTGCGGCATGTGTCTTCTGCTTATCTGACTTATGTTGCCGTGGATAAAGAGGGGCAGAGGCTAGTCGTGCCGCAGGTGCTGCCGGAGACGGAGCATCAGAGGCGGCGGTATGAGGATGCGGGGCGGCGGCGTGAGATGCGCGGTGGTGAGACGCTGAGGAAGAAGGAGATGCGCGCGGCGTTGCCAGATGGATGGCATGTTTGAGGCAGGGTGCAGGGAATAGGGTGTAGGGAGTAGCAAGCAACAGCAAGTGCAAAGGAAGTCAGGAGATTGTTATGGGACATATGGGAGCAGGAGTTCCGCAGAGGCCGCAGCCTTTGCCGGGAGTGGCGCATGTGGTGGCGATCGGGAGTGGCAAGGGTGGAGTGGGTAAGACGACGATAGCGGTGAACCTGGCGGTTTCTCTGGGGAAGCTGGGGTATAAGGTCGGGCTGATCGATGCGGATATCTATGGGCCGAATGTGCCTATGATGATGGGGGTTACGCGACAGCCGAATGTGGTGGGGGAGAACCGGATTGAACCGATCCTCTCGCATGGGGTGAAGTTCATCTCGGTGGGGCTGATCTCGCCGGGGGATAAGCCCATGGTGATGCGCGGGCCGATGCTGCACCAGATTATCCGGCAGTTTCTGCAGCAGGTGGAGTGGGGCGAGCTGGATTTTCTGATCGTCGATCTGCCACCAGGGACGGGCGATGTGGTGATCTCGCTGGTTCAGACGGTTCCGCTGACGGGGGCTGTTGTGGTGTCGACGGGATCGAGCGTTGCGCTGCAGGATGCCCGGAAGGCGCTCGAGATGTTCCATCAGGTGAAGGTCGAGGTGATCGGCCTGGTGGAGAACATGTCGCAGATGACGTTGCCTAGCGGAGAGGTGATTGACGTGTTTGGCGCAGGCGGGACGGAGCGGACGGCGGCTCAGTTTGGGTTGCAGTTTCTGGGGGCGCTGGAGCTGAATCCTCAGATTCGTGAGGGCGGGGATAAGGGGCTGCCGGTTGCGCTGGCGGGGCCGGATTCGAAGATTGGCAAGGACTTCTATGCAGTGGCGAAGAAGGTGGCGGAGAAGGCGAAGGAGATTGCGTCTAAGAGTGAGGACGTGCTGGAGATCAGCTAACGGCCTTGCTTGACGGGAAGGGTAGACTTGACCTGAGTTGCGTGATGGAGGTGGCGGATGGCAGATGCGGAGCGGGTTACGGCGCGGCAGCGGGCTATCCTGACGGCCATCATCGAGAGCTATATCGAGACCGGTGAGCCGGTTGGGTCGGGGACGATTGCGCGGCTGCAGCAGGGTGAGGGGTTGGGGCTGAGCTCGGCTACGGTGCGGAATGGGATGGCGGAGCTGGCGGAGGTGGGGCTGCTGGAGCAGCCGCATACCTCGGCGGGGCGGGTGCCTACGGCGCGGGCTTTCAGGATGTATGTGGAGCAGTTGAGTGGTGGGGCGCATCCGCGGATCGATGCGGCGCGGCTGCCGGCGCGGTCGCGGAGGCAGATTGATTCGAGTTTTGCGGGCGTGGCGGGGACGCAGGCAGTGCTGGAGCGGACTTCGCATGTACTGGCTACGCTTTCGAGTGGGGTGGGCGTGGCGATTGCCGCGGCGGCGGAGGGGGACATGCTGGAGCATGTGCATTTTTCGCGGCTGGCGCAGGCTCGGGTTCTGGCAGTGGTGGTGACGCGGAGTGGGCTGGTGCGGGATCGGGTGCTGGCTTTGGATAAAGACCTTAGTGTCAGGGAGTTGGAGGTTGCGGCTAACTTTCTGAATGAGAACTTTCGCGGGTGGAGCGTGGAGCGGGTGAGGGCGGAGATTGCGCGGCTGGTGGAGCGGGAGCGCAGTGAATATCAGCGGATGCTGAATGCGGTGCAGCAGCTTTGGGTGAAGGCGGTGCCGGAGAGTGCGGTGCAGGTGCAGACGGTCTATGTGGAGGGTGTGGCGAATCTCGTTGGGAGTCAAGAAGATAGAGAGCAGCTGCGGGAGGTACTGGCGGCGCTCGAGGCGAAGCAGCGGTTGGTGGAGCTGCTGAATGCTTATATCGACGCTCGGCAGGAGAGTGTGCGGGTGGTGTTCGATCTGGAGGAGCATGCTCCGGAGATGGCGGGGCTGGTGCTGATTGCGGCTCCGGCACTGGCTGCGGGGGAGAGCCGCGGGACGGTGGGGGTGATTGGGCCGAAGCGGATGCACTACGAGAACACGATGAATGCGGTGAGCTATATTTCGCACGTCTTCGACCGGATGCTGCATCCAACGGAGTAGATTTTTGCGCATTTTTTTGTGCGCTGGTGGAGTGGTGTTTTTGCTGGGGTTTTTGAGAAAAGTGCGTGGTAGATGTGGTGTTTTTATGGTCAAGTTTGTGGTGGAATGTGTGGCAAAGCTGGAGAGTTGACGGTCGTTATTCAGGGCCGGAAAATGCGCACGGTTTTCGGGTTTATTTTTTGTGTTGATGTGAACGGTGGGGGCTCAAGCTGCGGAGATTGGAAACAGAGGGGTTAGCGGATGAAGGGAAAGGAGCGACTCGCGCGATGGGCCAGGATGGGCAACAATAGAAGAGGTAACGACGATATGAGGAGACACGATAAGATGCAGGACGAGACAACGGTACAGGCTGTGCAAGAGGGCGAGGTTGTGATCAGCCCAACAGCGGTCGAGCCGGTGAGCGAGACGAGTGCGGCGCAGGCCGAATTGGAGCAGGTGAAGGGTGAGCGGGATCAGCTGCTGGATCGGCTGGCGAGGCTGCAGGCTGAGTTCGACAACGCCCGCAAGCGTGAGGCGAAGGAGCGGGCGAATGCCCGGGACTATGCGATTTCTAATACGGTGGAGCCGTTTCTGAGCGTGATGGACAACTTTCAGCTGGCACTGAAGGCGGATGGGTCCGTGGAGCAGCTTCGGGCTGGCGTGGAGTTGATCCTGAAGCAGATGGAAGACGCTCTGAAGGGGCTGCACGTGGTGCCGGTGGAGACGGTGGGGGCGCAGTTCGACCCTAGAATCCATGAGGCTTTGGGCAGCATCGAAACCAAGGAGTTTCCGGACCATCAGGTGCTGGAGGAGATTCGGCGGGGGTATAAGATTCGCGACAAGTTGTTGCGGCCGGCGTTGGTGAGGATTGCGGTTAATCCGGATCAGGTGGCGGAGTAAAAAATAGGGAATAGGGAGTGATAGGCCTTGTCGGCTCGGATAGGAAGGCATACCTCAGGGGCTAAAGCCCCGCTTCATGTGACGCGGTAGAGAGACCCAAGGCTGAAGCCTTGGGGTACCTAGAAGCAAGGCAAGAGCAAGAGCAAGAGCAAGGGCAAGAGCAACGGCAAGAGCAACGGCAAGAGCAAGAGCTGGCTGGGAGACGGTATACATTCCCACCTTAGGCGCAAAAGACGCGCCGAAGATGGGGCACCCAAGCGATTTGGATTGGTTGAGCAAGAGCAAGTGCAAGTGCAACGACAAGAGCAAGTGCAACGGCAAGAGCAAGTGCGACGACAGGAGCAAGTGCAACGACAAAAGCTAAATGCGGGGATTCTTCCCCATTCGACTTCGCTCAGGGTCAGAATGACGGGCTTTTGTGGAGTTATGACGGGCTTTTGTGGAGTTTTGAGCAGTAGGTAGGCTGATAGAAAGAGACTTTTAGAGATATGGCGACGGCGAACGTGACGAAATCGGATTACTACGAAACTCTGAGTGTATCGAGAGATGCCAGCGATCAGGAGCTGAAGACCTCTTATCGGAAGCTGGCGATGCAGTATCACCCGGACCGGAATCCGGATGATCCTGCGGCGGAGGAGAGGTTCAAGGAGTGCAGTGAGGCTTACCAGGTGTTGAGCGACCCGGAGAAGCGGGCGGCCTATGACCGGTATGGCCATGCGGCGTTCAGCGGGGGTGGCGGAGGTGGGAGTCCGTTTACCGGTGGCGGCGGATTCAACGGCGCGCAGGATCTGGGGGACATCTTCGGCGATCTGTTCGGCGAGATGTTCAACATGGGTGGCGGCGGAGGGCGCAAGGCCACGCGGGTGCAGCGCGGGCGCGACCTGCGGTATGACCTGACGCTGGAGTTCGAAGAGGCGGTCTTCGGGATCGATAAGGAGATCACGATCCGGCGGATGGAGACGTGTGAAGACTGCAAGGGGTCGGGTGCGGCGAAGGGCAAGGCCGCGGCGACGTGTACGCAGTGCGGCGGGCGTGGTCAGCAACGGTTCCAGCAGGGATTCTTCTCGGTGGCGCGGACGTGCTCGGTCTGCGGTGGGACGGGGACTCTGATCGTCGACCCTTGCACGACTTGCCGGGGCGAGACGCGGGTTCAGACGGAGCACACGATCCTGGTGAAGGTGCCTGCGGGCGTCGAGCAGGATACGCGGATCCGGTACCAGGGCGAGGGCGAGGCAGGGAAGTTTGCCGGGCCGGCTGGCGATCTCTACGTCGTGCTGAATGTGAAGTCGCACAAGTTCTTCGAGCGCGATGGGGACGATCTGCATTGCGTGATTCCGATCTCGTTTCCGCAGGCGGCTCTGGGGATGGAGGTGGAGATTCAGACGCTGGAGGGGCCGGCTACGATCAAGGTTCCCGAAGGGACACAGAGCGGGAAGGAGTTCAAGCTGCGAGGGAAGGGCGTTCCTCACCTGAACTCGCATGGGAAGGGCGATTTGATCGTCGAGATTCGGGTGCGGACTCCGTCGAAGCTGAACAAACAGCAGAAGGAGCTGCTAAGGCAGTTGGGCGAGACGATGGTGGTGGAGAATACTCCTACTTCGCGAGGGTTGTTTGAGAAGGTGAAGGAGATTTTCAGCTAGGCGCGGAGGGGGGTACAGAGTTGATGGAGAGGTGCGGTTTGTCGCCGCACCTCTTCTTTCTTAAGGCTGGAAGTTACTCGCCGCGGTGCTGCTTGCCGATTCGACTGATGAACTGAGGCGGTTCGCGGAGCGCGCGCTGAGCGGAGCCCTTGCCTGCCGGTTTGGTGTGAGGCTTGGTGTCGGCATCGAGATGCGCCGCCGCGGAGCGAGGGTTTCTGCCATAGTCGGATGGCGGAACTGGGTTGTGCTGGTTTTGGTTGGGGTTGGCCATAATGTTTGTCCCTTTTGGATAGGACGCTACGAGGGCGAGGGGTGTTGTCTGTTTGCCGGCGGGCTTCGGTCGAAATGGCGACGACAAAGGCAGGTGCAAAGACAGAAGTAGATCCCTGTGGGATGAAAAACAAAAAGGCAACTGCAAAAGCAGAGGCCAAAACAACAGCAACCGCAGGTCCTTCGACTCCGTAACTCGCAAAGTGCGCGAGTTACTTCGCTCAGGATGACACTTCTTTGGGGGTGAAACAGAGAACAAGCAACGGCAACAACAGAAGCAGATCCCTACGGGATGACAACCAAAAAGGTAGATTCAGGCCAAGTGAGTGGAGGCTATGGCTATGGCGGCTATGGCGGCTGTTTCGGCTCGGAGGATGCGGGGGCCGAGGGTTACGGGTTGCCATTGGTGGGTCGTGAAGAGGGTCATCTCTTCCGGGGTCCAGCCGCCTTCGGGGCCTATCGCGATGGCGTGGGTTATGTAAGAACCCACGTCCGAGGGTCCGGACGTGGGGCACCCAGCGTTTTGGAGGGCAGAGGCGAGGGTGGTGGCTTGTTCGGTTTCGCTGAGGAGGATGCGGGTGGGGCTTTGCTCGTGTTCGAGGGCTTGCTTCAGGGGGAGGGGGTCGGCGATCTCGGGGATCGTGGTGCGGCGAGATTGCTTGGAGGCTTCGAGGGCTATGCGGCGCCAGCGTTCGACGCGTTTGGAGGCGGCCTGGGCCAAGTGTTTTTCGGTGCGGCGGGCGAGGATGGGAGTGATGCGGGCTACGCCAAGTTCGGTGGCCTTTTCGATGGCCCACTCCATGTGGTCGAACTTGAAGACGGCGAGGAGGAGGTGGAGGGGAAGGGCGGTGTCGGACTCGAGCTCTTCGTGGAGGGTGAAGAGGACTTCGGCTTCGTCACCACTGCCGCCGGCGGTGACGCTGGTGATCTCAGCCCGGTGGAGGAAGCCTCCGGCTACTACGTCGAAGATCTGGCCGGGTTCGGCGCGGAGGACGCGGGCGAGGTGGACGGCCTGGTCGCCGGAGAGGGTGGCGGTGGTGGGGGTCCAGGTGTCGGCGATGAAGCGGCGGCGGGTCATTACTCGCTTGCGTTGGGTTGATCGGAGGTGGGGATGGCGACGGATTGTTGTCCGGCGTTGGGGATGAGAATGGTGAGGGGGCCCTGATGGTAGAAGTCGACGCTGAGGGTGGCGGATCTGCGGCTGTCCCAGACGGCCTGGGAGACGGGAAAGTGGAGGAGGATCATGCCCTCGGCGGAATGGCCGGGGTCGATGAGGGTTTCGCGGAGGAGAGGGGAGGAGGAGAGGTCTTTCAGTTTGGGGAAGGCGGAGTAGAGGGTGGGGAGATCCTGCTTTTCGGTTGCGCTGGTGTGGAACTCCTGGCCGTCGGCGGTGATGAGGGTGGCGGTGAAGTCCTTGAGGAAGAGGGGCAGGTTGAGGCGGTCGTCGATGCGGAGGGTGGTGAGGACGTAGAGGTCGTCCTGGGCGCGATCGCTGTCGACGACGATGGAGTCGGTCTTGAAGACGGTGTGGGCGGAGTAGACGGCGGTGCGGGTGATGGCGAGGTCGGCCGTCCTATGCGGCGTAAAGCGCACGACGAGGGCGATGATGATGCCGAGGATTAAGAACGCGATGAGAACGGGCGCGAGCAGGTTGCGGCGGGCGGGTTGGGAGAAGGTGAGATCGGGCACGGGAATCAGAGTTGCAATTGGGGATTATATACAGAAAATTTTGGCGAAAGCCAAGTTTATACAGTTAGTTAGCTCAATGGTTTGTATATTGAGGCGGCTTTACCGGTAACTGCTGTGTTTGCATCGGTATTGAATCTGTGGTCGGTCATTTCCGGTCTTTCTGAACAGCGTACTCCTCGAGGAGGACGGAGACGAGAGCGGCGGTGGGGACGGCGACGAGGGTTCCGACGATGCCGGCGAGGGCGGTTCCGAGAAGGAGGGCGATGAGGACGGTGAGGCCCATGAGATTGACGCTGGAGCGCATGATGCGCGGGGTGAGGTAGGCGTTTTCGATGTTCAGGTAGATGACGTAGAAGATGAAGACGCCGGCCATTTTGGACCAGGAGTCGAGGGCGGCGACTCCGGCGGCGAGGATGATGGTGATGACTCCTCCGGCGATGGGGACGATGTTGAGCAGGCCCATGAGGAAGCCGAGGAGGAGGAAGTAGCGGACGTGGAGAACGCCGAAGACGATGGTGCTGGAGACTCCCAGGATGAGCATGAGGAGACCCTGGCCGAGGAGCCATTTGCTGACCTTCTGGTCGGCCTTCTGGAGGGTGGCGTTGAGGCGGCTGCGCTGCGGGAGGGGGAAGAGGGAGAGGAAGAAGCGGTAGGCGTACTCGCCTTCGAGCATGAAATAGATGCAGAGGAAGACGGTGGTGAGGATGTCGAAGAGGTGGAAGAGCCAGTTGGGCAGGGAGGTGACGAGGTAGCTTGCGGTGGCGGTGACGGCTCCCTCGGCGCGTTGGGCGAGGCCGGCGACGCCGATCCTATCAGCGATGGGGAAGCGCCTGAGCCGGTCGACGATGCGGGGGATGCGGGTAGGGAGTTCGGTGGAGAACTGGGTGACGTCACGCAGGACGGGCGGGAGGCCGACGGTGAAGAAGATGGTGAGGACCAGGATGACGGCGACGATGAGAAGGAAGATGGCGGCGGGCCGGGGGGTGTGGTGGCCGCGGAACTCAATCGCGGTGATGCGGTTGACGTTGGGCATCAGGACGGCGGCGAAGAGGGCGCTGACGTAGATGATCAGCAGCTCCTTCCGCAGGGTCCAGGCGAGGAGGAGGAGGAGGAGGACGCCGATGCAGAAGAGGATGTAGCCGTGGACGCTGCGACGCGACCGCTCTTCGCTGGGGGTCAGGTCGGGGGGTGAGGTGGCCAGCGGGATCTCCTGTGGGTGCTGGGAGTTGGATGCAGATTTAGTATGCGCCGGGCCGCTCAGGTGCGGAGGTGAGGAGTTTGATTCAGGGTGGAGAGGATGGCGGCGACGGTCTGCTCCGGGGTGAGGGCGGCGGTGTCGATGGTGAGGCGGGCGAGGCGGGTGTAGAGGGGGTGGCGCCGGGTGAAGCGGAGCTGGGCCTCGGCGGGGTCCGCGAGGACGGGACGGGCGATGGCTGGATCACCGAAGTCCTGAAGCATGCAGCGGTCGAAGAGGGTGGGGAAGGGGGCGTCGAGGAAGATGGTGAAGGTGGCGGGGGTCTGCTCGAGGAGGAGGCGGTTGGTGAGGTCTTCGGGGGTGCCGCCGCCGAGGGCGAGGATGGTGTTGGAGTGGCTGAGGGCAGAGGCGAGGGCGGTGGACTCGAGGCGGCGGAAGCGGGCTTCGCCGTGGCGCTGGAAGAGCTGTGGGATGGTGGCTCCGGCGCGGCGCTCGAGGTGGGTGTCGAGGTCGAGGAAGCTCCAGCCGAGGCGGTCGGCGAGGAGGCGGCCGACG
>WNGR01002670.1_pt1 | contig 38282 bp, 35 predicted proteins | sample 5407581 | NCBI WGS metagenome assembly WNGR01 (sample SAMN13153383, study PRJNA577476) | soil metagenome | isolation source: 80 cm soil or saprolite under Garry oak tree replicate 2 | place: USA:California | collected 2016-06-15 | reverse complement strand
CGATCCCGACGGCGACCCCGCCGGCGTCCCCGAGTGCCTGACCACGCTCGCGGCCCTGGCCGAGGTGACCACGCGCGTGACCCTCGGGCCGCTCGTGCTGAACGTGTCCAGCCGGCACCCAGGTCTTCTCGCCAGCATGGCGGCGACTCTCCAGCAGATCTCGGGCGGGCGCTTCATCCTCGGCCTCGGCGCGGGTGGCAGCAAGCAGACGCCCTATGCGCGAGAGCAGGAAGCGCTCGGCCTCACCGTCGAGCGCGACGGGGTACGCGCGGAGCGTGTGGCCGAGGCCGCCCAGGTCCTGCGCCGCCTCTGGTCGGGCGATGCCTCGAGCTTCGCGGGCACGCACTATCGCCTCGACAGGCCCGCGGGCTATCTTCGCGCCGACCCGCCGCCGCCCATTGTGATCGGAGGCTTCGGTCCTCGCATGGCGGCGATCGCGGGCACCCACGGCGACGGCTTCAATACCCAGGCGCGCCATCCGCAGCTTGCCGATCTGGCGCGGATCGCGCGTGACGCGCACGCGGCATCGGGCCGAGACCCCGCGCGCTTCAGTCTGAGTGTCTTCGCGGGCCTCGCCCCCGCCTGGCTCCGCTCCGACTCCGAGAGCCGCGCCACGCTCACACGCCACCAGGTCGACCGCCTCATTCTCCTGATCCAGCCGCCGTATGACGCGTCTCAGATCCGCGCCGCCGGCCGGCTTCTCACCGGCTGAGCGCATTCACCAAACGAAAGGGCACGCATGGCGTATCCGGGATTCGACCTCACGGGTAAGGTGGCGCTCGTCACGGGAGGCAACAGTGGTATCGGGCTCGGCATGGCCGAGGCCATGGCCCAGGCCGGGGCCGCCGTCTGCATCTGGGGCACGAATGAGGACAAGAACGCCGCGGCCCTGGCCAGGCTAAAGGGCCACGGCCCCAAGGCCATGGCGCTTCGCTGCGATGTCTCAGACGAGGCGGCGGTGGAGAGATGCTTCGCCGAGACGGTCGGGGCGCTTGGCCGCGTCGACGCGTGCTTCGCCAACGCGGGCGTGGGAGGCGGAGGCCGCGCGAGGAACTTTGCCGAGATGCCGACGGCGGAGTGGCGACGGGTGATGAACGTCAACCTGGACGGCGCGTTCTTCACGCTGCGCGCGGCGGCGCGGCACATGATCGAGCGCGGCGGCGGGGGCTCGCTGGTGGCGACGGCGAGCCTGGCGGGGGTCATGGGCGCCGCGCGGAACGAGCACTACTCGGCGACCAAGGGCGGCGTCACGGCGATGATCCGCTCGATGGCCGTGGAGCTTGCGCGTCACCAGATCCGCGCCAACACCATCGTGCCCGGCTGGATCGACACGCCCATGACGGCGGGGCACCTGCATGGCGAGGCCTTCACGGAGAAGGTGCTCCCGCGTGTGCCGATGCGCCGGTGGGGCGTGGGAGCCGACTTCGGCGGCATCGCCGTCTATCTCGCGAGCGCGGCGTCCAGCTACCACACGGGCGATACGTTCGTGATCGACGGCGGCTATCTGGTCTTCTAGCGTGCTCGTGCCGACAGAGTGTCTCCGGAGGATACGGTCGCATCAGTCAAGGCCGGGCGGACTGCGCCGTAGAGCCCCCAGGATTCGTAGAATGGTCCTCCTCCTCCTGCTCCTGTTCCTCGCGGCACCGGCGACGAGCTCAGCGCAGGATCCGGCCCAGGAAGCCTCGCAGACCGAGTCGGCCGCGCGCGCCGGGCTCGACCGGCGCCAGGCGCTGCCGCCCCCCGCGCCGATCCCTCCCGTCTTCTCCGTCAACGGGGCGCTGCGCGGCGGCGGGCAGTGGATCGTGAACCCCCCACGGGCGAAGGACGACGTCTTCGGCTTCGGCGCGTTCGACCTCGTCTTGGTCGGGCGTCCCACGCCGAACGTGACGCTGCTCGTGGACGTCGAGACCATCGTCGGCCCCGGGCCCGACGCGGCGCTGGGCAGCCTCTCGCTCCTGAACGCCGAGACGGAGCGACTCTTCGGTGACGACACGAAGGTCTTCCTGCGCGAGGCGTGGATCCGTCTGCAGTCGAGCGACGCGTCCATCCGGTTCAACGTCGGCAAGCTCGACGTCACACACTACTTCGACCGCAACTTCTTCGCCGAGGACGAGACACGGCAGTTCCTGAACGCCGCGCTCGTCGGCAATCCGCTGCTCGGCCAGCCGCGAAACGGTCCGGGCACGTCGCTCCGGATCAGCCAGGGCGACTGGCGCTACGCGTTCGGCGTGCACGCGCCGGGCGACGTGGACGACGACCTGTCGGGCCTGCCGTACCTCATCGCCGAACTCGGCCGCCGCCACATCTTCGCGCTCGCCGGCCACTACCGCTGGTGGGCACGCGTCGGCTCCGTCCCCGAGCGCCGCGACGACGTCACGTGGGGCACGGGCGTCAGCATCGATCAGCTCGTTACCGCCGACACCGGCGTCTTCGTGCGCGCTGGACTGAGCCGAAGCGAGGGCGAGTCGCTGACGTCGCACGCGTGGTCGGCGGGCGTTCAGCACACGCCCTCGTGGCTCGGCCGCGCGAAGGACCTGGCCGGCGTCGGCTACTCGTTCCTGCGCCAGCCCGAAGGGCGCGAGCAGGTGGCCGAGGCCTACTACAACGTCTCGCTGGCGGACTGCTGCTCGATCATTGGGAACGTGCAGTGGATCCTCTCCGGCCCGAACCTGGTCAGCGGCCGGCGCAATCGCGACGTCGTCATCCCCGGCCTCCGCGCGGTGATCCTGTTCTAGAGGCGCGGAACAGGTCGGCGATCGAGGCGAGGATCGCGGAGAGGGAGAAGTTAGGGGCGGGACGACTGCGCCGACTGCCGGGATTGCGCGCGCGGGCTGGTTGAGGCAAGATGCCGGCCAGTCATCGAGTCGCGTCAGAGGCGGCGCCAGGAGCAGACCTCGAGTGCCCGAACAACGGAGGAGCACCCCATGACGACCCGCCGAACCTGGATGATCGCCACGCTGATCCTGGCCATCGCGCTCGTCTCCGGCGCGGGCGCCGCCCCGCCCAAGGACGCCATCGTGATCGGCCTTCTCGCCGAGCCCGTGACCATGGATCCGCCGCAGATCACCGATCTCAACTCGGCGCGGGTGACCAAGCGCATCTTCGAGGGGCTCGTGGCCCAGGAGCTGGGCTCCTACAAGCTCGTGCCCGGGCTCGCGCGCTCCTGGGAGATCTCCAAGGACGGCTTGATCTACACGTTCAATCTCCGGGCGAACGTGACCTTCCACGACGGCACCCCGTTCAACGCCGAGGCCGTGAAGTTCTGCTTCGAGCGCCAGCTCAACGAGCAGGGGCCGTACTACAAGACGGGGACGTATCCCTACGTCAAGGGCTTCCTCGGCAACGTGCAGGGGGTCGAGGTCGTCAACCCCCTCACCGTGCAGATCAAGCTCAAGGCGCCGCTCACGCCGTTTCTCCAGTACCTCGCGCACCAGTCGCTCTTCATCTACAGCCCCGAGGCGCTCAAGAAGCACGGCAAGGACATCGTCAAGAACCCCGTGGGCACGGGCCCCTTCAAGCTCGAGACGTGGGAGCCCGGGGTCAAGGTCGTCCTCGCGCGCAATGACCAGTACTGGGGCGGGGCGCCCAAGGTCCGCCAGGCCATCTACGTCCCCATCATCGAGGCCCAGGCCCGGCTCGCCGCCATCAAGACGGGTGAGATCGATCTGACCATGGACGTGCCCCCCGACAGCCTCGACAGCCTGCGCAAGGACCCGAACATCACCGTGGCCGAGTCGAACTCCTCGGCCGTGTGGTACATCGCGCTGAACACGCGCCATGCCGTCCTGAAGGACAAGCGCGTGCGCCAGGCCATGAACTACGCCATCAACAAGGAAGCGATCATTCGCGACATTCTCAAGGGGACGGCCATCGTGTCCTCGGGGCCGATGTCGCCCGTCTACGGCCCCTTCCACGAGGAGAAGACCACGCGCTATCCGTACGACCCCGAGAAGGCCAAGGCGCTGCTCAAGGACGCGGGCTACGCGGGCGGCTTCGAGGTCGTCTTCCTCGTTCCCGAGTCGGGCTCGGGCATGCAGCAGCCCGTCGAGATGGGCACGGTCATCCAGGCGCAGCTCCAGGCCGTGGGCATCAAGGCCAAGATCCAGACCATGGAGTGGGGCGCGTACCTGAAGAAGTACCTCGACGGCCCGGACATGGCGGAGATGTCGTGGAATCCCTCCATCGGTGATCCCGACCACGTCACCTACATGCTCCTCTCCTCGGATCGGTTCCCGCCCGCCTTCAACGCGGGCTTCTATCAGAACGCCCGCGTGGACGAGCTCCTCCGCAAGGGGCGGACCACGGTGGGAGACGGCGAGCGCGCGGCCATCTACAAGGAGGCCCAGCGCATCATCAGCGACGAGGCGCCGTGGATCTTCATCGACCACGGGCGGCAGATCATCATCCACCGGAAGCGCGTGCAGGGCTTCAAGCTCCACCCGAACTTCGACCTCGTGCTGACGCAGGTGTGGCTGCAGTAGGGGGTGGCGGGCTTCCCGCCTACGCCCTCCGCCGCCTGCTCCTCGCCGTCCCCGTGCTGTTCGGGGTCTCGGTGCTGGTCTTCGCCGTCCTGCACCTGGCGCCGGGGGATCCCGCCGCCATCATGCTCGGCGCCCAGGCGACCAAGGAGGACGTCGTGCGCCTCCATCGCGACCTGGGCCTCGACCAGCCGCTCGTCGTCCAGTACGTGCGGTGGATCGGTCACGTCCTCCAGGGGGATCTCGGCCGCTCCATCCCGCTGGGCCGGGCCGTCCTCCCCGAGGTGCTCCTGCGCTTCAAGGCCACCCTGGTGCTCACGGCGGGCGCGCTCCTGATCGCGATCCTTCTCGGTCTTTCCGCGGGCATCGTGTCGGCGGTCAAGCAGTACACGTGGCTCGATCGCATCAGCATGGGGGTGGCCGTCACCGGCGTGAGCCTGCCCGTCTTCTGGACGGGGATCATGCTCATCCTCCTGTTCGCGCTCCAGCTCCGCTGGCTTCCCTCGAGCGGGATGAGCTCGCCCTATGGCAGCGGCGTGGCCGACGTGCTGTGGCATCTCGTCCTGCCCGCGGTGACGCTCGGCACCGCCTCGGCCGCCGCCCTCGCGCGCCTCACGCGCTCGAGCGTGCTCGAGATCATCCGGCAGGACTATGTCCGCTCGGCGCGCGCCAAGGGTCTGGCCGAGCGCGCCGTCATCGCGCGGCACGTGCTCAAGAACGCGATCAATCCCATCATCACGGTGCTGGGGCTGCAGGTGGGCTTTCTCCTGGGCGGGGCCATCCTGACGGAGACGGTCTTCTCCTGGCCGGGGCTCGGCTCCATGATGGTGCGGGCCATCCAGGCGCGCGACTATCCGCTCGTCCAGGGCGGCGTGCTCCTCATCGCCACGACCTTCGTGCTCGTCAACCTCGTGGTCGATCTCCTCTACGCCGTCTTCGATCCACGCATCCGCTATGACTGATCTCGTCCGCATGTTCCGCAAGAGCAGCTCGGCCCTCTTCGGCCTGGGGCTCGTGGCCGTCATGGCCGGGCTCGCGGTGCTCGCGCCGTGGATCGCCCCGCGCGACCCCGACGTCATCGACACCGCGCGGCGTCTCTCGCCCATCCTGACGGCCGGGCATCCGCTCGGCACCGATGAGTTCGGGCGCGATCTCTTGAGCCGGCTCCTCTTCGGCGCGCGCATCTCCCTGGTGGTGGGACTGACCGCGACGGCCCTGGCCGCGCTCGTGGGCTCGCTCTGCGGGCTCCTCGCCGGTTTCATCGGGCGATGGGTCGACCAGCTCATCATGCGCTCCATCGACACGCTGCTCGCTTTCCCGTACTTTCTCCTCGCCGTGGCCATCATCGCCGCCCTCGGGCCCGGCCTCGTCAACGGCATGGTCGCGGTCGCCGTCGTGAACATTCCGTTCTACGGGCGCATCGTGCGGGCCACCGTGCTCTCCGTGAAGCAGACGGACTATGTCGAGAGCGCGCGGGCTCTCGGGATCTCCGAGCTTCGCCTCGCCCTCACCCACGTCCTGCGCAACTGCCTCGCCCCGCTCATCGTGGCCGTCACCCTCAACGTGGGCGGGATGATCACCGCCCTGGCCGGGCTGTCCTTTCTCGGCCTGGGCGTCCAGCCGCCGACTTCCGACTGGGGGAGCATGCTGTCGTCGAGCCGCCAGTATCTCAACGTCGCGCCGCACGTGGCGGCGCTGCCGGGCATGGCCATCTTCCTCACCGTGCTCGGCTTCAATCTCCTGGGCGACGGGTTGCGCGACGCGCTCGACCCCCGCCTCCGCTGAGGTGACCATGCCCGAGACACCGAATCCCGAGGTGGTGACGCTCTTCGCGCTCGTCGCGAATCGATATGGCGACCGGCTGACCACGGAGCAGCTCGACGAGATCAAGAAGATGGTGGAGGGCCAGGTCGAGGCGGCGCGCGCGCTCCGCGCGGTCAAGCTCAGCAACGCCGACGAGCCCTTCCAGGCCTTCACGGCGTATCGCGGTGAGCCGTGAGCTCGGAGCTGCTCTTCAAGCCCGTGCGCGAGCTGGCCGCCCTCGTGCGCACGCGCCAGCTCTCGCCCGTGGCGCTGACCGAGCTCTACCTCGATCGGCTCGAGCGCCTGGGCCCGAAGTACAACGCCGTGGTCACCATCACCCGCGAGCGCGCGCTGAGCCAGGCGCGGCGCGCGGAGGGGGAAATCGCGGCGGGACGGTACCGGGGCGCGCTTCACGGGATTCCCTATGGCGCCAAGGATCTCCTGGCCACCGCGGGCACGCCCACGACGTGGGGCGCCGCGCCGTATCGCGAGCAGCGGTTCGACTTCGACGCCACCGTGATCGGCAAGCTCGAAGAGGCGGGCGCCGTCCTCTGCGCCAAGCTCGCCATGATCGAGCTGGCGGGGGGCATGGGCTATCGTCAGCCGACGGCATCGTTCACGGGACCTTGCATCAACCCGTGGGACACGGATGCCTGGACGGGCGGCTCGTCCAGCGGGTCGGGAGCCGCGGTGGCGGCAGGACTGGTGCCCTTTGCCATCGGCTCGGAGACCTGGGGCTCCATTCTCTCCCCGGCGGGTTATTGCGGTCTCGCGGGGCTGCGTCCCACGTACGGCCGGGTCAGCCGCCATGGGGCCATGGCATTGTGCTGGACGCTCGACAAGCTGGGGCCGCTCGCCCTCACCGCGGATGATTGCGGGCTCGTCCTCGAGGCGATCGCGGGCGCCGACTCCGCCGACCCCACGGCGAGCGAGCGCCCCTATCGCTACGAGGTGGCCGAGCGCCGGGGATTTCGCTTCGGCGTGATTCCGGACGTCACCGACGGCTGCGAGGAGGCGGTCGTCGCGAACTTCCGCCGCTCCCTCGAGGAGCTCGCGAAGATCGGGACGGTGGAGGAGGTGCCGCTGCCCGATCTGCCCTACGAGCAGATCACGCGCACCATTCTCCAGGTCGAGGCCGTCAGCGCCTTCGAGGACCTGATCGAGAGCGGCGGCATCGCGGAGCTGACCGCTCCCGAGGATCGCTTCACCCCCTACGCGCGCGAGGCCATCCTCGCCCACGACTACCTCAAGGCCGTGCGGCTGCGCGGGGTGATGGCGCGCGAGATCGACCGCGTGATCAGCCGGTACGACGCGCTGGTAGCCCCGGGCCGGATCAACGAGGCGCCCCGGCTGGGTCAGGAGTTCAGGAGCGCGATCCGCGCCACCGCGAAGGACGTCATGGGCGCCGTCGGCAATGGGGCGGGTCTGCCCGCGGTCTGCGTGCCGAACGGGGTGGGCGCGCGCGGCCTACCGACGAGCCTTCAGCTCATGGGACGCGCGTGGGAGGAGAACCGCGTGCTCGACGCCGCTCGCGCGTACCAGTCGCTCACCGACTGGCACACGCGGCATCCGAAGCTCGACTAGCGAGGCGGCTGCGGCGGAGCGCCCGGAGGCGGTCCCGACTGCGGGGCAGGTGGATTGGGCACCCACACCCACTTGTAAGGCGTGCTCACGCCGTCGCCCTGGAGGATGTAGCGCCCCTCCGCGAAGACGACCTCGCGCTCGACCTGCGGCGCCTGCGGCTGCGTGTAGGTGGGAGCGGGCGCGGGAGAGCTGTAGACAACCGCCGGCGAGGGATAGTAGGAGGGGTAGTAGTAGGGGTAGTAGTACGGCCAGGGATAGAATCCGCAGCAGCCCACGCCGACCCCTACAAACACTCGTCCGCCACGATGGAAGCCGTGGTGTCGGCCGCCCGCTTCCGCGGCCATCGGGACGAGGGCCGTCAGCATTGTCAGCAATCCCAGAATCGCCAGAGCCTTTTTCATGGCCGCTTCTCCTTCGCGCTAGGCTCGCTTCGGTGCGTCGGTCTGGATCGGAAGCTGCCTGATGCGCTTGCCCGTCGCCGCGAAGATCGCGTTGCACACCGCGGGAGCGACCGTGGGCACGCCCGGCTCGCCGAGCCCTCCCGCCGCCTCCCCCGAGTTCAGTATATGCACTTCTATGACCGGCGCTTCGTCAATTCGCAGCATGGGATAGTCGGTGAAGTTGGTCTGCTTCACCCGCCCGCGATCGATGGTGATCTGGCCGTAGTACAGGGCCGTGAGCGCGTAGATGGCCCCGCCCTCCATCTGGGCCTTGACCTGGTCGGGGTTGACGGCCAGGCCTGGGTCGATGACGGCCACCAGCTTGTGCACGCGGACTTTGCCGTCGGGCGCCACGGACACCTCTGCCACGTGCGCCGCATAGCTCGCATAGGAGAAGCAGACGGCGATGCCCCGCGCGCGGCCGGCGGGAAGCGGCGAGCCCCAGCTGGCCTTGCTCGCGGCCAGCTCGAGCACCGCCTTGTGGCGCGGGGCCTTGCCAAGCAGGCTGCGCCGGAACTCGAAGGGATCCTTGCCCGCGGCGTGCGCCATCTCGTCCACGAAGCTCTCGACGATGAACCCGTTCTGCGAGGCACCGACCGAGCGCCAGAAGCCGAGGGGGATCCCGTAGTCCTTCTCCACCCACTCCACCCGCACGTTCGGAATGTCGTAGGGCATGTTGCGGGCGCCTTCCATCGCGGCCGCGTCAATGGTTCCTGCCTGCACGCGGCCCTTTTGAACCAGGATGCCGGGGCCGACCACGCGATTCCACCACGCCACCGGCTGGCCTTTGTCGTCGAGGGCGGCCTTGAAGATGTTGTAGGTCGCGGGACGGTAGAAGCTGTGCTGGAGATCGTCCTCGCGCGTCCAGATCACCTTGACGGGCACGCCGACAGCCTTGGATGTCTCCAGGGCGTCCACGATGAAGTCCTGCTCACCCCGTCGGCCGAAGCCGCCGCCGAGGAAGGTGGTGTTGACGACGACCTTCTCCACGGGCACACCCGAGATGCGCGCGCCCGTCATCTGGGTGCCGCCCGGATTCTGCGTGGGCGCCCAGATCTCGCACGAATCGGCCTTGACGTGGGCGGTGGCGTTCATCGGTTCCAGGCATGCGTGCTCGAGGAAGGGCACCTCGTAGATCGCCTCTATGGTCTTGCCGCCCGCCGCGAGAACCTTGTTCGCGTCGCCATCATTGCGCGCAACCTGCCCAGATTGCCCCGCCGCGGCCTGATAGCCCTGGCTGATGCTGGCGCTGCTGACGGAGGCTACCGGACCTTCATCCCAGACCACCTTGAGCGCCTTGCGCCCGCGCGTCACCGTCCAGAACGAATCGCCCACCACCGCGACGCCGTTCGAGACCTGCACCACGTGCTTGACGCCCCGGATCCGCTTGGCCGCGGTGCCGTCGAAGCTCTTGACCTTGCCGCCGAAAACGGGGCAGCGCTCGATCGAGGCGATGAGCATGCCCGGCACTTGGACGTCCATGCCGTAGATGGCCGCGCCATTGACCTTGAGCGGCGTGTCGCGACGGGGCATGGCCTTGCCGATGTAGCGGAACTGATCCGGCGTCTTGAGCTTGGGGTTCTGCGGCACGGGCAGCTTGGCCGCCTTGTCGACGAGCGCGCTGTAGGGCAGCCGCCGGCCCGTCGACTTTTGAACGACCGCGTCCGGCTCCGTGGTCACGTCGTCCAGCGGCACGCCCCACTCGTTGGCGCCCGCCTGCATCAGCATCTCGCGCGCCGCCGCTCCCGCCTTGCGCAGCATGGTGATGTGATCGCGCACGCCGCGGCTGCCGCCATAGGACTGGCTGTTGGTTATCGGATTCGCGTAGAGCTTGGGATTGGCCGGCGCCTGCTCGACGCGGACCTTGCCCAGATCCGTGTCCAGCTCGTCGGCCACGATGGCCGGCATGGTCGTCAGCGATCCCTGACCCATCTCGGGGACGGAATTGACGATCGTGACGAGGCCGTCGCGATCGATCTTGATCCACTGGTTCGGCGCGAAGACGCCGGTCGCTTGCGCCAGCGCTGTGCCCCGCCCCGTCACAGGCAGGCGGAAGCCCACCACGAGACCCGTTCCCACCGCGAGGCCGCCCTTGATGAGCGCGCGTCGGCTGATCCCGGCCTGGGCCGTCCGCAGGGTGGCCATCATGCGCCTCCCTTCTTGATCTGCGCGGCGCGGTGGATGCCCGCGCGGATCCGCTGGTACGTCCCGCAGCGGCAGATGTTGCCCGCCATGGCATCGTCGATATCCGTGTCCGTCGGCGTGGCCTTCTGGGCAAGCAGCGCCGCCGCCGAGAGGATCTGCCCCGACTGGCAATAGCCGCACTGGGGCACGTCGAGCTCGATCCACGCCTTCTGGACAGGATGATCGTTCTTGGCGGAGAGCCCCTCGATCGTGGTGATCTTCTTGCCCGCCACCGCGCCCGTCGTGGTGACGCAGGAGCGCACGGGCGAGCCGTCCACGAGCACGGTACAGGCGCCGCAGACGGCAACACCGCAGCCGAACTTCGTCCCGGTGAGATTGAGCTTTTCTCGGATGGCCCAGAGGAGGGGCATGTCGGGTGGGGCGTCGACCTGCCGTCTCTTCCCGTTCACGGTGAGCGTGATCATGGGTCCCCCTAGTTCTTGACTCCCGAGTCCTTGAGGCCGGGCATGGTGAAGCCGGCCCCGTCCAGCTCCTTGACCAGCGACGCCCGTTGCTCGGGCGTGAGGGCAACCAGCGGCGGCCGCACCGTTGCCCATGATGCATCGCCGCCATGGTGCGCGATGGTGGCCTTGAGGGCCGGGATCATCGGATAGCGCGAGACGATGCCGCGGATCTGGTCGAGCTTGGCCTGCTGCTGATCGGCATCCGCCTCTTTCCAGGTGGCGAAGAGCCTGGCGATGGGGCCGGGATTGATGTTGGCCGTCGCGCTGATGCACCCGGCTCCGCCGTTGCGCATGTTCTGCAGCAAGAAGGTCTCGCTCCCCGCGAAGACGTCGAAGCCCTGGCTGGCGAAGTTAACCAGATAGGCCTGGGTGTTGTTCCAGTCGCCCGAGCTATCCTTGGCCCCCGCCACGATGCCGGGATAGGCCTTGAGCAGCCGCTCGATGAGCCCGACCGTGATGGGCACCTGAGACACAGGCGGGATGTGATAGAGGTAGATCCGCAGCCGCCGGTCACCCACGCGCTCGATCACTTCCGCGAAGCTCTTGAAGAGCCCATCGTCGCTCACGCCCTTGTAGTAGAAGGGCGGCAGCATCAGGACCCCGCCGCAGCCGAGCTTCATGGCATGCGCCGAGAGGCGCACCGAGTCGGGCAGCGCGCAGCAGCCCGTACCGGGCATCATGCGCGCGGGGTCGAGCCCCGCCCCCACCAGCCGGTCCAGAAGCTCGATCTTCTCTTCGGTGGAAAGTGAGTTGGCCTCTGAATTAGTTCCGAACACCGCCAGTCCTACATCCTGAGTAAGGAGCCAGCGGCATTGCCGGACGAAGCGGTCAGGGTCGGTAGAAAGGTCAGACTTGAAGGGCGTGACGACAGGGGAGAGGACGCCGCTGATGCGATCTTTGGTGGTCACGTTCGGGGCTCCTTGGGATCCAAGGGTGGACGTCGGCGCCTATCCTACCACTGCCACCGCGCCTCTGTCCGCGGGGGGCCGGCCTACTCGTTGACGCAGGTGGCGCGCGGGTCGATAACGAATACAGGAGGCTGCGAAACGCGATGAGGCTCTGGAAGCAAGCTTTGGCCGGTGTGCTGGCGCTTCTCATGGCCATGCCCGCATCGCTGCTTGCTCAGGTACCGATCCCACCTCCTCCGCCGTCCGCGCCGCCGGCGCTCTTCGTGCCCGAGCAGCTGGAGCAGATCGCCGCCCCGATCGCCCTCTATCCCGACCCCTTGCTGGCACAGGTCCTGATGGCCGCCACCTATCCTCTTGAAGTGGTCCAGGCGGCGCGCTTCGTCCAGGCCAACCCGAGCCTGCAGGGCGGGCCCCTCAATGACGCGCTGCGGGCGCAATCGTGGGACGACAGCGTGAAGTCGCTCGTCCTTTTCCCGCAAGTGCTCGCCATGATGAACGACAGGCTCGACTGGACGCAAAGGCTCGGCGACGCCTTCCTGGGCCAGCAACAGGACCTGATGGATGCCGTCCAGCGCCTGCGCGCGCGGGCCCAGGCTCAAGGAACGCTCGCCACCACGGCGCAGCAAACCGTGGTCGTGGAGCAGGCCCCCCAGCCGATCATCCAGATCGTGCCCGTCAATCCCCAGGTCATCTACGTGCCGGTCTACAACCCCATCGTGGTCTATGGCCCCTGGCCCTATCCAGCCTATCCGCCGTACTACTACTACCCGGTGGGCTGGCCGGTGGGCGGAGCCTTCTTCTCGTTCGGCCCGGGCATCTTCGTGGGGATCGGATTGTGGGGAATTTTCGATTGGCACCGCCACCACGTGGTCATCGATGCCCCGCGATACCGCCGCTTCACCGAGGTGGTGAATGTGGAGGCGCGGCGTGACGAGCTCGAGCGGGTGAGGGCCGTGCGCGGGGAGGGCAACCGGTTCTCCTGGGAGCACAACGTCGCTCACCGGAGAGGTGTCGGCTATCGTGATGCGTCGATCCAGCAGCGCGTGGGCGGGCCGAGACCGGCGGATACGGCGTCGCGGGAGCCCTTCCGCGGGCGAATCGAGCCGGGACGCGTGGAGCCGGGACGCGTGGATCAAGGACGGGCGCCGCAGACCGGTGTAGAGCCGAGGCGCGCCGATCAGGGCCGAGCGCAGCCCGAGCGAAGCGAATCACGGCGCGTGGAGCCCGGACGATCGCAGCCGGGACGGACTGATCAGGACCGAGGGCAGCCAGATTGGGCTGCTCGCGTGCCCCAGGGACGAGTGCAGCCGCCGGCCGAGCAGCCTCGTCCAAGCGTTCAAGCGCCGGCTCGTCCTGAGCCAGGGCGGGCTCAGCCCGGGAGTGTGCCACGCGTGGAGACTGCTCCCCCGTCACCTGGGCAGTGGCCCGGACAGCGCCGGGAGCCCGGAATGTTTCAGGGGATCGGGAACGGCGGTGATGCTCGTGCCCACGGTGAACGCGGTCGTGAGAGCCGACAGACCATCGCCCAGCCCGCTCCCGCCCCTCGTACCGCGCCCCCACCCGTGAGCGCTCCCGCCCGTCCTCCGGCCACAGTCGCTCCGCCGAGTCCGCCTCCGGCTCCGAGCGCCCCGGCCCCGTCAGCGCCACCGGCACAGCGGCCGCACGGCGGCGGGGCTCCAGGCAGGGAGAAGCGGTCATGAGCCGCACGCCTCCGATGCCATCTGCTTCGCGCGCGAGTTCCTGGATCGTGACGAGCATCGGTCTGGGGCTCATCCTGGCCTGGACCCTGTCCACCTTCGCGGCCGGCGTCAAGCAACAGCGCTTTCCCTCGCCCGAGGCCGCCGTGACGGCGCTGGTGGAGGCCGTGAAGACCGCCGACAGGACAGCCATGCTGGCCATTCTCGGCCCGGATGCGCGGCAGCTCGTCTCGTCCGGTGACGAGGTGGCGGATCGCAACAGCCGCGATCGCTTCGTTCGCTCGTACGAGGAAGCCCATCGGCTGGTCCGCGCGGGTGACGCGCAGGTCACCCTCCTGGTCGGGGCCAGCGACTGGCCCTCGCCGATTCCCCTCGTACAGGACGGCGCTGGCTGGCGCTTCGACACCGCGCGCGGCAAGGAGGAGATACTCAACCGGCGTATCGGCAGAAATGAGCTCAGCGCCATGCAGGTCTGCCTCGCCTACGTGGACGCACAGCGCGAGTACTACGCGCGCGATCCCGACCAGGACCGCCTGCTCGAATATGCCCGGCACTTCGCCTCGAGCCCCGGCCAGCGGGACGGTCTTTACTGGGAGACGCCGCCGGGCGAAGCGCCGAGCCCGCTCGGCCCGCTCGTAGCCAAGGCCCAGGGCGAAGGCTACAAGGAAGTGGGCGGTCGGGCGGAGCCATACTGGGGCTACTACTATCGAATCTTGACGGTCCAGGGTCCCCATGCGCCGGACGGCGCCTACGACTACGTGGTCCGTGGGCACATGATCGGAGGTTTCGCCCTTGTCGCATATCCCGCGGAGTACAGGTCCTCCGGCGTGATTACGTTCATCGTGAATCATGCGGGTGTCGTGTATCAGAAGGATCTGGGCCCCCACACCGCCGACATCGCGCGCGCGATGAGAAGATTCGATCCCGACAGCACCTGGAAGAAGCTCTAGCCGCCTGCGATTCTTTCCCCGTTGGGCTCTTCCCGTCCCGGTTGTCGCTTCGGCCGCGGGAAATCTTTCCTGAGAAGTTCTTTCGCTCTGATCGCCCGTTTCCTGGTCGACTGCGTCCATTCGGCGCTTGGGACCAGCGATTCGGAGCTCGCTGCCTCTCAGAACGAGTAGACCGGACCTGAGGGAGCGGTGGCACATCCCATGCTGGACTTGCTTAGGCAAGATGAGCCCCGACGCCTTTCGGTCTGGCGGGGGCGTGGGTCACTCAGGCCATAAGAGTCAGGCCACAAGTCCGGCCACAAGGAGGATGCTCATGATGCGATATTTCAGCGTCGGGTTCGCGCTCGGTCTGCTGTTGACGGCGTCCCCCATCTGGGCCGCCAGCAGCGAACGGCATTCCGGCGTGGTCGTGGCCGCCGATCCGGGTCGGGGCACGATCACCATCGACGAGATGGGCCCTTGGTATGGTCCCGCCACCGCCCCCGCCCGTCGCGTCTTCCAGATTGCTCCGGGCACGCGCTTCGGCCTGGCGGAGCGGACGCCGGACGGAAACCTCGGGTGGCCGTGGGCGTACACGGAGCGCTCGCTAGAGCTCTCCGACCTTCGGGCGGGAGACTTCGTCACCATCACGACCGAACCTCAGGGAGCTCGCGCGGTCGCCGTCCAGGTGCAGGCCGTGCGTCCCACCGCCGAGAAGTAGTAGCCCGCTGAACACAGGGCCGGACAGCCCGCGGTGAGGGCTGTCCGGCGGTGGCCTGCCCCTATCACCAGGAAAATATCCTCAGCAAGTTGTGGAAGTCGTCCGTCCAGACGCCCACGCGAGGGTCCACCTCGAGCTTCTCGGCATTCCACTTCTCGTCGCGCGCCATGTTCCCCAGGGCCTCGCGCGTCCGGGCGAGCACGGCCCAGGTCGAGCTGGTGGCGCCGTCGGTGGCTGGCGCTTCGTCCGACCAGATCACTCCTTCGAGCCGCGCGTCCTCGGCGAGGTTGGCCACCACCGGCTCCAGGGAGAGATAGCGGTTCGAGAGATGGAGCGCGAGGAGGCCGCCCACCTTGAGCATGTCGAAATAGAGACGCAGGGCCTCGCGCGTGAGCAGGTGCACGGGGATGGCGTCGGAGCTGAAGGCATCGACCACGATCAGATCGTAGTGCTCCCCGGGCCGCTCCTTCCGCACCGCCTCCATACGGATGCGGGCGTCGCCCATCTCCATGCGCACGGAGACGCCGCGGGTGGCCGCATCCGACAGGTAGGTGAAGTATCTGCGGTCGAAGGCGATGTCGCGAACGAGCGGATCGATCTCGTAGAAGGTGATGGCGTCGCCGGGCCGCGCGTACGCCGCCAGCGTCCCCGTGCCGAGGCCGATCACGGCGCTGCGCCGCGTGGTGCTCCGCCTGTCCAGCTCCGCGAAGAGTCGCCCGATGGGGCCTTCCCGCGCGTAATACGAGAGGGGCTCGCCGCGCCGCGCGGGATCGCGGCTCTGGCGGCCGTGCAGGGTGGTGCCGTGACGCAACTCCGTGTAGCTCTCGTCGCGGGAGACCTGGAGCACGCCGAAGAAGCTCCGCGCCTGGCGGATCTGATCGTCTCGCCGCGCGTCGATGGAGCCGGACACGAGGAGCAGGCAGCCCAGGGCTACGCCCATGACCCAGGGACGCCGCCGCAGGAAAAAGACCCCGGCGAGTGGCAGTCCGTACATCAGGATCTTGTTGAGGGCGCGCCGGATCGGGGTCAGCCACGCCACGGCCGTCTCCGACGGGATCTTGAGGAGACCGGTGAGAAACTCGAAATCGATCCGCACGGAAAGCGAGTCGGAGTAGAGCACGAGGCCCAGCGCCACCACGGCGAGGGCCTGAGCCAGATCCACGCGAAGGCTCCGGGAGGGCTCGGGGTCTCGAGCGCTCAGGAGCACGCCGGCCAGCACCATCACGAGGGGATACTCCACGAGCGAGTGGAAGACGACGGGGGCGATGAGCGCGTTGAAGAGCCCGCCCAGCACCCCGCCCACGGAGAGGAGCAGATAGAACCCGGTCAGATATCGGGAGCTCGGCCGGCTCCGCGCCAGCTCGCCGTGGCAGGCGAGCGCCACGAGTAGAAGCAGCAGGAAGTGCCAGAGCATGGTGATCCAGATGCGCTGCTTGAACCCCGAGACCATGAGGAAGAGGACGGTGAGGATGACGGGCAGCGTCGCCCTCCTGACAAGCCGGTGGAGCCGGTCGGGCCAATGGCCGAAGGTCAGGATGAAGCTCAGCAGGTAGATGGCGAGCGGCAAGACCCACAGCAAGGGCACGGCGGCCACATCTGTCGTGATGTAGGTGGTGGCGCCGATGAACAGGCTCGAGGGTATGAAGGCGAGGACGATCCAGAGCAGCCGGCGTCTCATGCTCGGCGGCTCTTTATCCAGCATCGACGCGGGTAGCATCGACGCGGGCCGGATCGACGTGAAGGAGGCCGGCGGTTCCGACGACTCGGCCGGCGCGGGCCCGCCCAGCTCCGGGCCGGCCGGCGCATCCGATGAGGCCACGGGCGCGGGCGCCGCCGCGCGCCGCCACAGCACGAAGGCGCAGAGCGCGATCAGGACGGCGAGAGCGACATACCCGATGCTCCAGAGCCGGGTCTGCGTCATCCAGCTCTCGCCGCGCACGTGGAGCCGCGGCTCGATCAGGATGGGATAGCCCAGCAGGGCGAGCATGCTGCCGAGATTGCTCGCGGCATAGAGGAAGTACGGATCGCGGGCCGCCGGATGCCCCGTGTGGCTGAACCACTTCTGGAGCAGGGGGGCGGTGGCGCTGACCACGAAGAAGGGCAGCCCCACGGAGACGGAGAGCAGCAGGAGCACGTCCAGCACCGGGTTCGCATCGCCCGCCCGCAGGAAGTGCGGGTTCACGGCCAGGGGCAGGACGGACAACGGAATGACGAGGATCCCCAGATGCAGGAGCGCCTGGCGTGGCGAGGCGCCAAGCCACGCCGTGCTGGCGTGCGCATACGCATAGCCGGCCAGGAGGGCGGCCTGGAAGAAGACCATGCACGTGCTCCACACGGCCGGCGTGCCACCGAGGAGCGGGAGGATCATCTTGCCCACCATGGGCTGGACGACGAAGAGCAGCGTCGCCCCCACGAACATGGTGGCGGAGTAGAGGAGCAGGATGGCGGCCAGCGCGGGCCTCTACTGGATCACGTGGTCGGCGACGGACAGGACGGGAGCGGGGGAGCCACGGGCCCGGCCCTACGCCGCGAACTCCCTCAGCACGCGCCCGGGGCGGCCACAGTCGGCCATCACACCGCGCTCGTCGGCGGTGCGCACGCCATTGACCCAGACACCTTGGAGGCCGACGGCTGGCGTATCGAGGCGCGAGGCGCCCGTGGGCAGATCGTTCACCCGGCGCTTCTCGCCTCGCCCGACCCGGGCGGGATCGAAGAGCATCAGGTCCGCCCACGCCCCCGGCACGAGACGCCCCCGGTCCTTGATGCGATAGGCGTCGGCCACCGTGGTCGTCACCGCGCGCACCGCCTGCTCGAGCGTGAGATCGCCGCGCTCGCGCACCCAGTGTCCGAAGAGATGGAGACCGAAGCCCGCGTCGCAGAGGAAGGAGAGATGCGCGCCCGCGTCCGAGAGCGCCACCGCCGCGCAGGGATGCCGCAGGAGCTCGGAGACCTTCTTCTCGTCCGTGTTGAAGAGCCGGCAGTCGAACATGGTCTCGAGGTCGTCGGCCAGCCCCAGGTCGAGGAAGACGTCGAAAGGCTCGCGCTTCTGCTCGCGGGCCAGCTCGCCGATGGTCTTGCCCTCGAGCGGCCTCAGCTCGGGCTTCTTCGCTTCCGCGATGGTCAGATAATCCCAGTTCGCGTTGCTGATACGATTCGGCACGCCGGGCTCGCCCATCTCCCTGGTCAGGGCACGCCGGAAGCTCGGATCGGCCAGCACCTGCCGGTAGCGCGTCTCGTCGGGCGCGGTCAGCGCGGGGCGCCATGCCATGAGCGCCTCCAGCGGATAGGGGTGGCGCAGGGTGAACTCCATCCCCAGCGGGAAGCAGCCCACCTGCGCCCAGAGCTCGCGGCCACGCGCACGCGCCTGCTCGATCTCGCCCAGCTCCTTGAAGACGCGGGTGGGATCGCCCGGGTCCACGAACATGGCCGCGATCATGACGGGCCGGCCGTTGGCACGGGCGATCTCTTCCAGCCACGGGATGGTGGACGTCATGCCCTTGGTCAGCATGAAGATGCCGCGGCCGGCCTCACCCAAGGCCCCCGTGAGGGCCAGCATCTCCTCGAGCACGATGCGCCTCATCTCGGCGATCTCGGCGTCCGTGGCCGTGCGGCTGGCCGCCTCCTCTCCCAGCACGTAGGTGCGCACCGAGGAATGCCCCACGAGGGAGGCCACGTTCGGCACCACGCCCCGCCGCTCCATCGCACCCAGATATTCCGGATAGCTCTCGAAGTCCCACTGGATGCCCGCGCGCATGGCGTCGAGCGACATGCCTTCGACATGGGTGAGATTGCGCATGATCAGGTCGCGGTTCTGGGGCCGGCAGGGCGCGATGGTGAAGCCGCAGTTGCCGATGACCACCGTGGTCACGCCCAGCGACGTCGACGGCGTGGCGAAGGGATCCCAGGTCAGCTGCGCGTCATAGTGCGTGTGGATGTCCACGATGCCGGGGGCGAGGCAAAGGCCCTGGGCATCCACCGTCTGCCGGGCCGGGCCCAGGCCCTGCCCGACGGCGGTGATGCGGCCGCCGGTGATGGCGACGCCGCCGTCGCGCGCCGGAGTCCCCAGGCCGTCGATGATGCGCGCGCCCTCGATCACGAGATCATGCACGTTGCCAAGCCTCCTGTAGGTTCTGCGGTTACCGCGAAGTGGACGCGCTGAGCGTAATCTCCACGCGTCGCGTCGTCAACTCGTCGCAGCGCATCGAGTTCTTCAGTCGATGTGACGGGCGATGTGAAGACGCGCAGGGGAAGAGATGTCTGCCTCGGTAATCTCTCCGACCGACCGAGTAATCATGGCGCGAAGTCGTGACAGGGTCACGCGACACGGTCGGTCCCCATCGGCGCCTGGAAGGGCGGTTTCGAGGTCGAGCCGCGGTCCGGATGGGAAAGGAGGGACCAGAGCGGGCGCGCTGGCACAGCCGATGCTGCCCACGACTCTGGGGGCAAGGATCGCAAGCAGCCTCCACTCGAGACAATCCCGATAACCAAGGCTGAAAAACCCGATCAGGAGGTCGACATGACGAGAGGGAAGACTCTACTTGGCGCGGCGCTCCTCGGAGTGTCCGCGCTCACTGCTTCCGCCGGATGGGCGTGGGAGCCTCTGGCGAGAATGGAGTTCGGCACTGACACCACGCTTCCGACAGTGACGCCGCCCCCGGTGGTGGTGGCGTCCCCGACGTTGCAGGCTGACCAGATCAGCGCCCGGCTCGTGCGCGCCCGCACGATCTACGCGAACCGGATCGACGCCGATCAGGTGCATGGTGTGATCTACCAGACGGGTGGCGTCACCATGAGTGGCTCCAGCTCGCTGGGCAACATCCGGGCGCCGGAAGTGACCGCATCGGTCATCTACGCCGACGAGATTCGCGCCAACGATGTGGTGGCTGACGCGATCTACGTGCGCAGCCTGCGTCAGCGATGACGCATGACCGGAGCCGCATAGTTTTGCACGGGTGATCTCGAGGCGACCCGCCGCGCCGAAAGGCGCGGCGGGCTTGCGCTATCCGGGAGCTCGACCTCCCCGGAGTAATTTCCTCACGCCGGGCAGGCACGGAGGTAGACTACGCGGGTGTCTCTGAAGTGTGATCCCGGAGAGAGGAGATCTCCATGAGCGAGCAAGGCGACCTGCTCTACGACCCGACGGCCGAGCCGAGGATCCTGGCCACCGGCCTCGCCCCGCGCCTGGCCAGTCTCCACGGCAAGCGCGCGGGCATCCTCGACAACAGCAAGGCCAATGCCGGCACCCTCATGCTGGCCGTGGTGGAGCGCCTGAAGGAGCGGTACGGCGTGCGCGACGTCATCAAGCGCGAGAAGGGTATCGCGGGCCCGCCGTCGCCGTCGATCCTCGCCGACCTGACGACGTGCGACTTCGTCCTGGTGGGCAGCGCCGACTGAGGGTCGTGCACGTCGTGGAGTATCCACGGCGCCATCGTGCTGGAGCAGCACGGCATTCCCACCGTCGTGATGGGCACCAAGGAGTTCGAGTCGCTGGCCACGCTCGAGGCGAGGAACCGCGGGCTGGCTGAGCTGCCCCTGGCGCTCATTCCGCATCCCCTCGGCGGCATCCACGAGGAAGAGGTGGTGAAGAAGGCCGATCTCGCCATCGAGACGGTGGTGCGCGCCGTCACCAGGTCATGAGCACGGAGGGCCCCGCGGCCAAGACGTTCCGGCTGGACGGCTCCTACACGGCCATCAACCGCCTCTATCAGGAGCGCGGCTGGACGGACGGGCTGCCCATCGTCCCGCCCACGGACGAGGCCGTGCGCGAGTGCCTCCGCTGGACCGATCGCGATTCGCGCGAGGTGGTGGCCGTCCTGCCCCCGCGCCAGGGCGAGGCGACCGTGGAGCGCATCGCCATCAATGCCGTCATGGCCGGCGCCCGACCCGAGTACCTGCCCGTGATCATCACCGCGGTCGAAGCCCTCGCCGATCCCGACTTCAATCTCGACTCCATCCAGGCGACCACGCATCCCGTCGCGCCGCTCATGATCGTCAACGGCCCCATCGCGCGCGAGCTCGAGATCAACGCGGGCTACAACGCCTTCGGCCAGGGCTTTCGCGCCAACATGACCATCGGCCGCGCCGTGCGCCTGCTCCTGATGAATGTGGGGGGCGGGCTCCCCGGCACGGGAGACCGGGCCACCCAGGGCAGCCCCGCCAAGATGGCGTACTGCATCGCGGAGAACGAGGCGGAGAATCCCTGGGAGCCGCTCCACGTCGAGCACGGCTTTCCCCCCGACGTGAGCACGGTGACCACCATCGGCTGCGAGGGGCCGCACAATATCCAGGACCACTACAGCTACACGGGCCTCGGCATCCTCAAGATCATCGCGGGGGCCATGGGGCAGGCCGGGAGCAACAACCTCCTCGCCGCCGGTCATCCCCTTCTCTCGCTCGGGCCCGAGCACGCCGCCACCATTGCGCGCGACGGCTACAGCAAGCGGCAGGTGAAGGAGTTCGTGTTCGAGCACGCGCGCTTTCCCTTGGCAAAGCTCGGCGAGGAGTACCAGCGTCACCACGTGGAGAGCGGGAAGGTGCCGGCCGCGCCGGATACCATGCTCCCCATCGTGAAGTCGCCCGAGGATCTGTCGGTGATCGTGGTGGGCGGCGCGGGCAAGCACTCCTGCTGGCAGCCCACCTTCGGTAATCAGACCAAGCCCACCCGCCGCGCCATCACGCGCAAGGACGGCTCGCCCCTCCGAGCCATCGCCGACCTTCGCCCCTAGAGTCTTTCTAACCTTGTCGCAGGCCGCTCAAAAAGGTCCAGATGCGAGGCGGCGCCCGAAGGTCGCACGCGAGGCGTAGTTCTCATTCAGCCCTCGCCTCGCGGCCTCCGGCTCTCAGCTCGAACTGCCACGTACGTTGAGTGTGGGACCGAGGGCGCCAACGAAGCAGATGGGCCTTTTTCAGCGGCCTGCTAGAGGGTGGGCTCGCGGCGGTAGACCGCGTAGAGATTTCCGGTGAGACGAAGAGGGACGTTGCCGAGCAGCTCGGGCCGCTCCCCGGAGCGCTGGCCGCGCGAGACGTTGAAGCGCCAGTAGTTGACGCCCCCATCGGGACGGAGGACCTTGTCTTCCGACTGGACGTTGAAGTTCTGCACCTGGAGCTCGGCGGGCGGCTTGTCGCCGGCGCAGATCCCCGTGGCGTCAGGGGTGGCCAGGCACCAGGCCTTCCACGCCGCCGCCGCGCAGCTCTGCTGGAGGTCGTTGAGCTTTGTATCCAGATCGCGAATGACGAAACGCACCACCGGCTCCCGCCGGGAGCCTCCCGTGATCAGGACGTCGTCACCGAAGCGGTCGAGCCCCAGCTCGATCAGCCGCTGAAGGATCTGATCGATGGGCGCGTTGGCGGGAAGCTCCGCGCGCAGTCTCTGCACCACCTGGAAGGGCGGCTCCGCATCCTGAGGGCGCGCGGGCGAATTTCTCAGGGTCCGCACGCGCTCGAGGAGCTGGAGCTGGCCTCGATTGCTGTCCAGATACCCGCGCACGAGCGCGAGCTGCTTCTCGAGCTTGTCGACGGCCTCGATGGGCAGGAGCCCGCCCGCCGCGACGCCCCCCGACGATTACCGCGGCGTCCGGTCTCACCTCGATCGAGCACGTGCCGGCCATCTGATAGACCTGGGCGGTCCGGCCCGTCTGCCCCTGCGCCGCCGAGTGGAGCATGAGCAGCGCGAGGACCGCGACCAGGAGCCTGACGGCGACGCGAGATGTGCGCATGCCGTTCCGGGGAGCAAGCGGGGTGCCACGGCAAAGGTGCGGTAAGTGGCCGCGAGTACGGACACCCGGGATGGGCAGACGGGCGGGCGCCGACGACATGTGACAAGTGTCGTCAGAAGAATGCCCGTCGTTGACCGGAAATGCCGGCGGAGACAACCTGAACCGTGGACATCTCATGGGAGGGCTTCATGAGGAAAAGATCCTGGATCGCCGCCATCCTGATGATCGTCGCCATCGGCGTGGCGGGATGCGCGAGCATGTCGGATGAAGAGCGTTGCAAGAGAGACGGCGGCGTCTGGAAGTCCAAGGCCTGCGAGATGCCTAGCGGGTAACCTTCGAGATCCGGACTAGCTGTAGACGCCGCGCTCGATGCCATCGAGGATCGTCACGACCTCCTCGGCGCCGAGGTCGGTGTTCAGGAGGTCGAGGGGTATCGCGCCGCCGAGTGCCCGGTTGGGCGTCTGCAGCCAGCGCCCTGCCTTGGCCTGGGCTCCCAGTACGTCCTCGGCCGACGTGGCCACGCGAGCCACGCGGAGCAGCCGGTCCGACTCGTCCGCCCTGAGGCGTCGCTCCTTCTTCCGGCGCGCCAATGTGCGCTCCGGAAGACCGATCACACTCGCCAAAGAGGCCAAGGGGATCCGGTAGCGTTTCGCAACCGCCGCCAAGGCGGCATAGGGAAGCTCCTCTCGAGTCCGACGAGCGACGGCGGAGTAGTTGGCCGGTCGCTCCCTGAGCGCGTCTCGGTGCCCGACGGTTTCCGCGATCATCATGACGGTGACCATGGCGCCTCCTTCAAATGGCGGGGAAGCGTACCGCTCCATGGCAAGAGGGTCAACGTCTACCGTCGGAGACGGGGGTTCAGCGCGTCGTTCAGGCCCTCGCCGACCAGATTGATGGCCAGCACGGTGAGGAGGATGGCCACGCCCGGAATGGCGCAGAGCCACCAGGCCACCCTGAGCACGCCGCGCCCGGCCCCTACCTGAAAGCCCCAGCTCATCACGTTGGGATCGGAGAGCCCGAGGAAGGAGAGGCCCGACTCGATCAGGATGGCGGTGGCGACCATGAGCGAGGCGAGCACGATGATGGGGGCAAGGCAATTGGGCAGGATGTGGCGGAAGATGATGCGCGCATCCGGCATCCCGAGCCCGATGCAGGCCTGGACGAAATCGCGCCGTCGCATGCCGAGGAACTCCCCGCGCACGAGCCGCGCCACGGCCGGCCAGGACACGACCGTGATGGCGATCACCGTGCTCGAGAGCGACGAGCCCAGCACCGCGACCAGGACGATGGCGAAGAGAAAGGCCGGGATGGTCTGGAAGAACTCCGTTACCCGCATCAGGAGATCGTCCACGACGCCTCCATAGAAGCCGGCGAGCCCCCCGAGCACGGTGCCCACGGTCACCGCCATCGCCGTCGCCACGAGCCCGATCAGGAGCGACGTGCGCGCGCCGTGCGTGATGCCCGCCGCCACGTCACGGCCGAGCGTGTCCGTGCCGAAGAGGTACTCGCCGAAGGGTGGGGAGAGCGGCTTGCCCGCGAGCCGGAAGGGGCTGCCCGGGCTGATCCACGGCGCGGCCAGGGCCAGCAGGACGACGGCGCCGAGGATGCAGAGGCCGAGCACCGCGGCGCGGTTCCGGCCGTAGCGGCGCGAGAAGGCGGCCATCAGACCACCTCGATGCGCGGGTCGAGCAGCGTGTAGAGAATATCCACGACCAGATTCACGACCACCACCGTGCAGGCCGAGAGGAGGAAGATGCCGAGGAGCAGGTTCAGATCGCGCGCGAAGAGCGACTGAAAGGCCAGGAGCCCGAGCCCCGGCCAGCCGAAGACCGTCTCCACGATGACGGAGCCGCCCAGCAGGCCCCCCGTCTGCAGCCCCGCCATGGTCACCACGGGCAGGAGCGCGTTCCGCAGCGTGTGGGCCCAGACGATGCGCCGCTCCGACAGCCCCTTGGCTCGCGCCGTCGTCACGTAATCCATTCCCGCCTGCTCCAGCAACGCCGCCCGCATGAGGCGCGTATAGAGCGCCATGTAGAAGAGGGAGAGCGCGCCCGCGGGCAGGATCAGATGCCGACCGATGTCGAGGGCGCGCGCCCAGCCGGTATTGAAGGCGCCGATGCTCTCCATTCCGCTCGTGGGCAGCCAGCCCAGCCGGATCGAGAACAGCACGATGAGCATGAGGCCCAGCCAGAAGAGCGGGGTGGCATAGGAAACGAGCGCGAAGATCGAGATGACGGTGTCACGCCAGCGATGAAGCCCCGTGGCCGCGAGGAGCCCGAGCAGCGAGCCCACCGTGACCGAGAGGACGAGGGTGGTCATCATCAAGAGGAGGGTCGGCCAGAGCCGGGCCACGATCAGCGTGAAGACCGGCTGGTCGTGGCGGAAGGAGTGCCCGAGATTCAGCGTGAGGATGTTCCGCGCGTAGGCCCAGAGCTGGAGCGCGAGGGGCTGGTCGAGCCCGAAGCGCGCGCGGAGCTGGGCCATGTATTCCGGCGTGGCGGAGCCTGCCTCGCCCGCGAGCACCGTGGCCGCGTCGCCGGGGGCCAGATGCAGGAGGAAGAAGTTCAGCACCACGATGGCCAGGACGACGGGGACGGCCTGGAGAAGCCGCCGCGCGATGAACCGGAGGCGGGGGCTCATCGGCAGCGCCGCCGGCCCCTCCCGCGGAGCCGGCGGCCAGGGAGGGAGGCTAGCAGGATGCCGAAAAAACTCGCAGGCTGCTCAAAAAGGTCCAGATGCGAGGCGGCGCCCGCCGGCCGCACGCGAGGCGTACTCTCTGTACGTTGAGCGTGCGGACAAGGGCGCCAACGAAGCAGATGGGCCTTTTTCAGCAGCCTGCTACGGCTTCTGCCAGGCCCGGTCGAAGCTGCCGTAAACGCCGAGCGGGCTCGTGATGATGTCCTGGAAGCGGTTGTTGGACATGTTGACGAACTGCATGTCGAAGAGCCAGACGATGGGGCTGTCCTCGACCACGGTCTTCTGGAACTCCTTGTAGAGCGCGGCGCGCTTGGCGGGGTTGGACTCGATCGTCCCCGACTTCAGCAGATCGTCCACCTTCGGGTTCGAGTAGCGCGTGCTGTTCACGAAGACCGTGCCCTGGCGGATCTGATCCGTCAGGTACTGCCGGTGCACGCCCAGGACGGGATCGGCCAGGTTGTAGTAGAAGTCCGAGGTCAGGTCGAAGTCGTAGTTGGTGAAGATGCGCTTGAGCCAGGTGGGCACGTCCTCGTGGCGCAGGGTGACGTCGATGCCCACTTGTCCCAGGGCCTGCTTGATGTACTCGCCGAGACGCTGCCACTGCTCGCCGTAGGGCAGGATGTCGTGGGTGATCTTGAAGCGCATGCCGTCGGCGCCCCGCTTGAGCCCGGCCGCGTCGAGAAGCTTGTTGGCGCGCTCGATCCGGTCGGCGGTGTCGTAGCGCCGCACCTCGCTCGTGTACAGGCCCGTCTTGGCGAAGTTGGCGTTGAGCGGACCCGTGGCGGGGCGGCCGAAACCGAACCAGATATTCTCGATGATGAACTTCCGGTCCACCGCGTAGGCGATGGCCTGGCGAACTTCCTTCTTGTCGAGAGGCGGGTGCTTGCTGTTCATCTCGAGGAGCGTGATGGGGTTGACCATCGAATAGCCCTCGAGGGTGATGGCGATGTGGGGCAGGGCCTTCAGGCGGTTCACGTCCACGAAGGGGATGGCGTCGAAGGCGGCGAAGTGCACCTCGCCCTTCTCCATGGCCGCCGCGCGCGTGGAGGGATCGGGGATGAAGCGGGCCACGATGCGATCCAGATACGGCTGCCCCGGCTTCCAGTACTGGTCGTTGCGATCGAGCCGGATGAACTGCCCCTTGTCCCACTCCACGAACTTGAAGGGCCCGGTGCCCACGGGCTTGTTGGCATTCGAGGCGCTCTTCGGATCCTGCCCTTCGAAGAGGTGCTTGGGGAGCATGGGCGACTCGTAGCCCGAGAGCGCGCGCAGGATATAGGGCGCGGGCTGATCCAGCTTGAACACGGCGGTGGTCTCGTCCGGCGTCTCGATGTCGATCAAGGCGCGGAAGGTATTGGCCCCCCGCGGATGCACCTTCTTCAGCACCTCCATCACCGAGAACTTCACGTCGGCGCTGGTGAAGGGCTTGCCGTCGTGAAAGCGCACCCCGCGGCGCAGCTTGAAGGTGATGCTCTTGCCGTCAGCTCCCGCTTGCCACGACTCCGCCAGGCTCGCCACGGGGTTCAGGTTGAAGTCGTACTCGAGCAGCCCGTCGTAGACCTTGGCCGTCACCTGCCCGATCGGCCCCGACGTGGACAGGTACGAGGCCAGGGTCGGCGGCTCGGGCTGCACCAGCATGACGAGGGTGCCACCGCGCTTGGGCTGCGCCTCGGCTTCCCGAGACGGCGCGGCGGGCAGGCCGGTGAAGAGCGCGATGCCCATGATGACGACCATGCGGAGATGCCTGCGCATTGTGCGCCTCCTCTGGAAGGTGGGCGCCGATGTTAGCAGCGGGTGCGGCAGGGCGCAAGGCTTGGACGCCAGACCGTGATCGACGCGCGCGGCTCGAGGGGCGCGGCCGACTACGCGTCGGGCCCGCTGGGCGGGCGAACGGGCGGCTCGCGTCGAAGGTCCTCCAGCGGGATGTGGCACGCGAGCCAATGCGTGCCGTCCGCGCGCCGAAGCGGAGGCTCGACGTCCTCGCAGATGCGCCCCAGCTTGCTCGGACACCGGGTGTGGAAGCGGCAGCCCGACGGAGGGCGACGGGCGCTCGGTACGGTGCCCTCGAGCCTGACCGTGGCGGCCCGCGCGGAGGGATCGGGCACGGGAATCGAGGAGAGCAGCGCCCGCGTATACGGGTGATACGGCGGGCGGAAGATCTCGCCCACCGTGCCCAGCTCCACGAGCCGGCCCAGGTACATGACGCCGATGCGGTCGGCGAGGTGGCGCACCAGGCTCAGGTCGTGCGAGATGAACACGTACGTCGCGTCGAGCCGGCTGCGCAGCTCGGTGAGGAGATCGACCACCGAGGCTTGGCTCGAGACGTCCAGCGCGGAGAGCGGCTCGTCGAGGACGACCAGCTCGGGCCCCGTGGCGAAGGCGCGCGCGATGGCCACCCGCTGCTTCTCTCCTCCGCTCAGGGCGCGAGGCAAGCGGTGTAGGTAGCCGGCATCGAGGCGCACGGCCTCGAGCAGCTCCCGGACGCGCAACCGGCGCGCCATGCGTGGCACGCCCTGGATGGCAAGCGGGCGCTCGAGGATGGCCGCGACGCGCTTCGTGGGGTTCAGCGATGAGTCGGGGTTCTGGAACACGATGCGGACCACGCGGCGGAACTCCGCGTCGTTCGTGACCTCCGCGCCGGACTGCCGCCGCCGGACGGTCACGGCGCCGGAGGTCGGGGCCAGCAGTCTCAGCAAAAGGCGGCCGAGCGTGGTCTTGCCGCAGCCGCTCTCACCCACGAGCGCCAGGACCTCGCCGCCGCGCACATCGAGGGTCACGTCGTCGAGCGCGTGCACGGGCGGCCGCGCGAGCCCTAGCCATCGCGTGAGGGCGCCCGGCTCATCGAAGTGCTTGGTGAGACTCCGGACGCTTGCCACGGTCGCCGCGATCTCGCCTGAAGCGGCACCGAGGCGCCGTTCCTGGCGCACGGGCGGCGCGGCCATCGCCGTTTCCCACCGCAGGCAGCGTGCCACATGCGCGGGGCCGACGGTCGCCATCGGCGGTTGCGCGCGCGTGCACGCGTCCTCCACGAGGTCGCAGCGGGGCGCGAAGACGCAGCCGCCGGGCAGGCGCGTGAGGTCCGGGAGCCGGCCGCGGATTGGCCGGAAGGCGCGCGCCAGGTCGATGTCGGGCAGGGCGTCGAGCAGACCGCGCGTGTAGGGATGCGCGGGGCGATGGAAGAGCGGCGCGGCCGGCGCCGACTCCACCAGCTCACCCGCATACAGGATGCCCACCCGGTCGCTGACCTGGGCGATGACGGCAAGGTCATGGCTGATATAGAGGATGGCGGCGCCGATATCGTGTCTGAGGTCGGCCACGAGCTCGAGGATGCGGGCCTGCGTGGTGACATCGAGCCCCGTGGTCGGCTCGTCCATGATGAGAAGAGCCGGGTCACCCGCCAGCGCCATGGCGATGACCACTCGCTGCTGCATGCCGCCGCTGAGCTGATGCGGATAGGCGCGAGCAACCGCCGGCGGGTCGGGGATATTGACGAGCGCGAGCAGGTCGAGGGCTCGGGCCGCCGCGCCCGGCCGGGAGGCGAGCGCGTGGATCTCGAGCACCTCGGCGATCTGCTGGCCGATCCGCATCGTCGGGTTGAGGGCGGACTTCGGGTCCTGGTACACCATGGCAATGCGCCGGCCCCGAATGCGCCGGAGCGCGCCGGGGGCCAGGCGGAGGAGGTCGTCGCCGGCGAAGCGGACCGTGCCGCCAAGCACGCGCGCGTTGGGCGCGAGGTCGCCCATGATCGCGTAGGCGAGGGTGCTCTTGCCCGACCCCGACTCGCCCGCGATGCCGAAGACCTCGCCGGCCTCGACCTCGAGGCTGACCTCGCGGAGCGCCTGGACCTCGCCGCGCGGCGTGTCGAAGCTCACGGACAGCCGCTCGATCTGGAGAGCGGGCCCGGCCGCGTGCCGCGGCATCACGCACGCCCCGCCAGGCGATCGCGGACGCCGTCACCGAAGAGGTTGAAGCCGACGATGGTCAGGGCGAGGGCGAGACCGGGACAGAGGAGCGGCCAGGGCGAGAGAAAGATGTGCTGGCGCGCCTCGCGGATCATCAGCCCCCAGTCCGCCGTGGGCGGCTGCACGCCGAGGCCGAGAAAGGACAGGCTGGCCGAGGCGAGGATGGCAAAGCCCACGCGGATGCTCGCCTCGATCACGATGGGGGGCAGGAGGTTGGGCAGGATCTCGCCGAACATGATGTAGGCGTGCGAATCGCCCTGCGCGCGGGCCGCCAGCACGAACTCCTCGTGCTTCACGGCCAGGGTCTGGCTGCGCACGATGCGGGCGATGCCGGGGGCGCTGGCGACGCCGATGGCGAGCAGGGCATGCGCGGTGCTGGCGCCGAGCGCGGTGATGATCATGAGGGCCATGAGGAGCGCGGGGAAGGAGAGGAAGGCGTCGACCACGCGCATGACCACCTCGTCGGTGCGCCCGCCCGCGTAGCCGCTGGCGAGGCCGATGGGCACGCCGAGGAGGAGGCCGAGGGCGACCGCGCCCAGTCCCAGGAGCAGCGCGGTGCGGCCGCCGAAGAGCGTGCGGGTGAGGAGATCACGGCCGTACTGGTCGGTGCCGAGCAGGTGCTTCACGCCCGGTCGCTGAAAGCGATCGAGAATGCTCTGCTCCGCCACCCCGTACGGCGCGAGGAAGGGCGCGAGCACGGTGAGGGCGAGCACGCAGGCGAGGATGAGGGTGCCGATGGCCAGCGGTGGGTTCGCGCGGACGGCTCCCGCGATGCGATTCATTGATATCGGATCCGCGGATCGAGCCAGGCGTACGCCAGGTCCGCCGCGAAGTTGGCGAAGGCGTACGTGGCGGCGACGATGAGGATCGACACCTGCAGGAGCGGCACGTCGCGGTTCTGGATCGCGTAGAGAATGAGCCGCCCCATTCCCGGATACGCGAAGACCTCCTCCACCACGACGATGCCGCCCATGAGGTAGCCGAGGTCGAGGGCGATCACCGTCACCGCCGGCAGCAGCCCGTTCCGCAAGGCGTGGCGCCCGACGACGCGACGCTCCGTCGCCCCCTTGAGCCGCGCCGTCCTCACGTACGCCGACTGGAGGACCTCCACGAGCCCGGACCGCGTCTGACGGAGCACGTGGGCGAGCAGGACCAGGGTGAGGGTGAGGGCCGGCAGCACCAGGTGGGAGAGCCACGTGCGCAGGCCGGCGGCCATCGGCGCGTAATCGCCGGTGGGAAAGAGATGAAGCGTCGGCCCGGCGAGCACGAGGATGAGCACCATGCCTGTGACGAACTCGGGCACCGAGATCCCGATGTATGAGCCCGTGAGAATCGCGAGATCGAGCCACCGGCCGCGTCGGAGGGCGGCGAGAGTCCCGAGGGGGATGGCGACGAGGGCCACGGCGACGAGCGCGAAGCCCGCGAGCCAGGCGGAGTTGCGCAGCCGCAGCCCCACGATGGCGGTCACCGGCTGCTTCATGGCGAGCGAGTATCCCCAATCGCCCGTGACCACGCCGCCCATCCATGCCGCGTACTGGAGAGCGAACGGGCGGTCGAGGCCCATGTCGCGCTCGAGCGCGCGCAGGCTCTCCGCGGTGGCGTACTCGCCGAGGATGAGGGTGGCCGCGCTCCCCGGCAGCACGTGGATGGCCACGAAGACGATCAGCGAGATGAGGACGAGGACGAGCGCGATCGACAGCGTCCGTCGCGCCACGTAGAAGGCCACGAGCTACATCCTTGCTCGGGAGGGCACGGAAACGGCTTGGACAGCGGCCTCCTAGGCTTTTTTCCGCGGCGCGTCGGCGGTGAGCCAGACCTCCTCGAGATCCATCTCGAAGTTGCTCGCGTTCAGCCGGAAATCCCGCACGTAGGCCCACTTGCCGCTCAGCTCGCTGCGGAAGAAGGGGATGATGAACGGCCCGTCGTCGCGCGCGACCTTCTGGAACTGCGCGTAGAGGCGGCGCCGCTGCGCGACGTCGAGCGTCTCGCGCGCCTGCTCGAGCATCTTCACGGCCTCTGCGTGCGACGGCGCCCAGCGCCCCTCGTCGAGCCCGTCCTTGGGATGGTAGAGCTTCATGAGGATGGTGTCCGCCGTGGGCCGCGTGGCGTAGAAGCCGACGTAGGGCACGCCCTTGTTCCACACCTGGGCGAGATAGCGATCGTACGGCAGCACCTCGACGTCGATGTTGAAGCCTGCCGGCTTCGCCATCTCTTTGAGGATGACGGCCATCTGCTCGCGGATGGGGGGCGAGGCCGCCACGGAGATCTTGAACGAGATCCCGCCCCCGTGCCCGGCCTCGCGCAGGAGCGATTTCGCCTTGTTGATGTCGGGAGTGCGCAGGGGCAGCTGCGAATAGAACGTGTACGCGGAGGAGACGGGGTGGTCGTTGGCGAGCTCGCCGTGCGAGCCGTGGATGGCCGCCAGCATCTTCGTGCGATCGACGGTGTACTTGAGGGCCTCCCGCACGCGGCTGTCGTTGAAGGGCGGCTTGTCCGACGGCAGGATCACGTTGGCGAAGGTGCCGCCGGGAACAGCCATGGCGTCCGCCCCGGGCGTGCCCGCGACCTGCGAGAACAGGTCCGGGCTCACGTCCCAGATCAAGTCCGTCTCCTTCCCCTTGAACGCCGTCAGCTCGGTCGTCGGCTCGGGGAAGATCTTGAGGGTCACCGCGTCGAGGTAGGGCAGCCCGCTGCGGTAGTAGCCGGGGAAGCGCTCCACGGTGACGCGGTCGCCCGGCACGAACTCGCGCAGCCGGAACGGCCCCGAGCCGAATTCCTTGGCGGCGAGCGCCTTGAGGTCACCCAGCCCCTCGCGGGCCACGATGCGCGCCACGGGCAGCGTCATCATGGCGGGGAAGTCGGCGAAAGGCGCCCGGAGGGTGAAGCGCACCGTGTACTTGTCGATGGCGTCGACGCGCTCGATGGGGCCGATCTCGCCACGGTACGGCGAGGCCGTCTTGGGATCCAGGATGGTCTGCATGGTCGCCACGGCGTCGTCAGCGACGACCTCACGGCCCATGTGGAACTGGACTCCCCGCCGAAGCTTGAACGTCCACACGCGGCCGCCCTCGGAGGCCGCCCACGATTCGGCGAGGTCGGGCACCACCTCGCGCTTGACGTTGAGCCGCGTGAGGTTGTTGTAGAGCCAGCGCGTGGCCATCCACTCCGCCCCGCTGATGTGGGCCACCGGGTTGATGGTGCTGAGCCCGAAGGTGGCGCTGACGCGCAGGGTGCCCCCGTGCTTGTCGCTCTGGGCCCGCGCCACGGAGGGACGGGCCAGCGTCTGCGCAAGGGGGGCCGCGAGGCCGGCGCCGATGGCGGTGCTGCGAAGGAAGTCCCGCCGCGAATAGGTCATGATCGCTCCTCCCGCTCTTGCCCTCACGCGCACGTCTCCACGATCACGCGCGCGTACACGCGCGCCGCGTTGAAGAGGTCGCGCAGCTCCACCCGCTCGTCGGGCATGGTGTTGTACTTGCCTCCCGGCCCGTACACGAGCCCGATCATTCCCGCGCGCGACAGGTGCGCGGCGTCGGTGCCGTAGAACTTGTACGGGGCCACGTCCCCGATCTTCGGCTCCTCCCCGACCACCGCGCGATGCGCCCGGACGACCGTCTGCACGATGTCCGCGTCCCGCGCGACCTCGAAGGCTCCCATGAGCATCCGCTGCCCGCCCTGGTTCAGCCGCACGTCCGCCACCAGATCGGGATCGTCCTTCTGCATGCGCGCGATGAGCGCCCGGATGTCCTCCGCGACCATCTCCGGCGTCTGGCCCGGGCTGTAGCGGGCAGAGAACTTGATCGAGCAGCGATCGGCGAGGAGCGAGGGCCGCCAGTCCTGGTACTCGGGCCCGAGCCCGCCGCGGATGACTCCGATGCCCACGCGCCGGAGCCCCCGGTAGTCCGCCCGATCCGGTCCCGAGAAGGACATGGCGTTGAGGGCGGGGATGACCTTGAACATCTTGGCGATCGCGTCGACGCCTTCCTCCATCTTGGAGAGGTGCCGCGTTCGCCCGTGCACGGTCAGCTCCGCCTCGAGCGATCCCGCGTGTAGCGTGAGCGCCGAGTTGTCGGTCGGCTCCCCGACGACGAACCGGTCGGCGCGGACGCCCTGCTCGAGCATGTGCACCGTGCCCACCCCGCCCTGCAGCTCGCCGACGACGTGGGCCAGGATCACGTCCCCCCGAAGCCGGATTCCCGCCCGCTGTACCGCCTGCAGCCCCGCCACGTAGGCCGCGTCCGCGGCCTTCATGTTGGATACGCCGATCCCGTAGATGCACTCGTCGTCGACGTCGCCGCCGAAGGGATCCTTGGTCCAGCCCTCGCCCGCGGGATTGGTGTCGAGATGGCCGTTGAGCATGAGACTGGTGCCGCCGCCCGTCCCCGGCATCCGGCTGACGCAGTTGAAGCGGTCGGGCTGGACTTCCTGGAGCTCGACCTCGAGACCGAGCTTGGCGAGATAGTCGCGCATGAAGCGGGCGATGGTGCCTTCCTCGCCGCCCGCGGAGTAGCTGCGGATGCGCACCATCTGCTGGAGCAGCGAGACGAGCTCGCGAGTGTCGACGGCGGCGGCCGCGGCCTGAGCCTGCTTCTCTGTGTCCATCTCAGGCCGGAGCATCGGCAAAAAGAGCCGCCGGGTCAAGTGGGGCTCGGCTGACCCTCGTCGCGACTACGCCTTCGCCTTCTTCTTGGGAAGCACCTTCAGCGCGTCCTCGCAGGCCTGGAGGGTGGTCGCCACGTCCGCCGGCGAGTGCACGAGCGACATGTACATCTTCTGGTTGTTCTTCACCACGCCGCGCTTGACCAGCTCGGTGGTGAAGGTCTTGGACAGCGCCGCGTCCGCCCGCTGGACGGCGCGGTAGTCGACCACGGGCTCGTCGGTGAAGAGGACGTCGAAGCAGACGGGCTCCCCCACCACTTGAGCGGCCAATCCCGCCTTGCCCACCAGCTCGGTCAGTCCCGCCATGAGACGCCGGCCGGTGCCGTGCAGGGTGTCGTAGGCGCCGGGCTTGCGCAGCTCGGCGAGGGTGGCGAGACCGGCCGCGGCGGCGATCGGGTTGCCGTTCAGCGTGCCGGACTGGGAGATGAAGGTGCCCGTGCCGTCGAACCCGGGATCGAAGGGGCGCATCAGCTCTTCGGATCCGCACACCGCGGCCAGAGGAAAGCCGCCGCCCACGATCTTGCCGATGGCGGCCAGGTCGGGCACGACGCCGTAGTACTGCTGGGCGCCGCCGTACGCGAGCCGGAACCCCGTCACCACCTCGTCGAAGATGAGGAGGACGCCGTGACGGCGGGTGATGTCGCGCAGTCCCTGGAGGAAGCCGGGCTGGGGCGGCACCAGCCGCTGCAGCGGCTCCACGAGCACGGCGGCCAGCTCGTCGGCGTGGGTGGCGATGATGCCCTCGACCGTGCCGAGATCGTTGAAGGGGGCGATCAGCACCTCGCCCTCGATCGAGTGCGGGATGCCCGAGGAGTCGGGCACGGGCGCGGGGAAGGCCTTGGGTGCCCGCGGGGCGGAGCTCATCATGGAGTAGTCGTGGGCGCCGTGGTAGCCGCCCTCGAACTTCAGGATCTTGTCGCGCTGACGATACGTGCGGGCCACCCGCAGGGCGAAGAAAGTGGCCTCCGAGCCCGTGGAGGTGAAGCGCACCTGCTCGGCGCACGGCATCGCCTCGCAGATCTCCTCGGCCAGCTGGATGATGGGCTCGTTGACCATGAAGTACGTGCTGCCGCCCTCGATCTGCTTCTGCACGGCGGCGACCACGGCGGGATGCGCGTGGCCGAGGACGAGGGGGCCGGAGGCGAGCACGTAGTCGATGTACTCGCGCCCGCTCACGTCGTAGATCTTCGAGCCCTTGCCGTTCTTGACGACGAAGGCGGCATCGGCCGCGTACTTGTACGTGCCCAGCACGCCTCCGGGCAGGCGCTTGCTCGCGCGGGCCAGCAGGTCGGTTTCTCGGGCGGACCGCGCTCTCGTCGGCTCAGACATGGCCTACCTCGCGTGCATCGGGTGTAAGGGTGTACCGCACTCCGGACCCGCTACGGAAACTGGATCTTGCCGCCTCCGGGGCCCGGGCCCGACCTGCCGAGTCCGAGCTGATCGCGGCCCGGAATGACGATGGAGGAGGCGGCTTCCCGCCGCATCTCCTGAAGCTCCTGCATGGCGCGCTCGACGGCGGCCTTGGCGCCGGTGCCGAAGCGCTCGGCCGCTTCACCGAGGGAGGCCGCCTCGATCTCGAAGCTCAGCGGCAACGGCCCGGCGGCCGTGAGGAGCTGGGCCTCCCCGACGTAGAGAACCTTGCGGTGCGGATCGGTCAGCCCGTCCGAGGTGACGGGCGTGAGCACGCGGATCAAGCCCATTCGCCGATCCGTGAAGCTGTCCTCACGATAGAGGGTCGCGGGGTCCATCTTGAGCTCGAGGGCACTGGGCTCGCTTGCCATGGTTCGAGGCCTTTCCTCCGGTGTGAGTGGGGCTGCTCACCCTGATTATGGCATGCCCGTCATCCTTAGGTTTTGGTCGGAACTTTTCCGTCGCCACCCCCTCCTTTAAGTAGGGGGGCTTTTCGGCCCCCGTCCACCCACAGCCATCGGAGGCCCAGACCATGCCCAGAGTCGCCGACGTCGGGATTCTCGCCAAAGCCCTGGGCAGCGTCAGCCCGGGAAAGCCCCAGACCCATGAGGCGCTCACCGTTATTCCCCTCCTCGGGCCCGCGCAGGTCGAGCCAGAGTGGGTGACCATGGCCGAGGCAGGGAACCGCGCGCGAATCACGACGGTGGGCGAGGCCGGCCACGGGTCCGGTCTCCAGGTCGCTCGTCGATGGCCCGCAGGGCCGCCTCCTCAACACGACCGTGCTCGTGGCGTCCCGGAGCGAGCTCATCATCCCGGCGTGCCACCTGGAGGAGGGACGGTGGCGCTACTATGACCGGCAGTTCGCACCCGGCCGCGAACGGTTCGACTTCGTGTGCATCAATCGGATCCGGAGAGTGATCCGCGTCACCCCGCCCTTTCACGTCCGCTACGAGTCGGAGCTTGCCCCGGCGCGTGACGCGCTGGCGCCCGTCCCCGGGCAGGTGGGCGCCGTCGCCTATGTCGCCGGCCTCTGGGCGGGGCTCGAGCTCCTCGCGTCACCCGCTCTCTTCGCCCGCGCGTGGTGGCACCTGTGCCTCGGGTATGCGGGCGAAGCGTACTGGCGCACACCGGCCAGGCCTCAGGCCCCTTCCCCCTCGCGCATTCTCAGGATGCTGGCCAGGTGCCCCGTGGTACCGGCGGCTGCCGTGGGCCTGGGCGTGGAGCATCGGTGGAGTGGCGCGAGACTGGCGGGCGCCGCGCTGGTGGCGGAGGGGCGGATGGCGCACTTGATGGCCTTCCCAATCTAGATCGGGCGGTGCCATACTCGGGAGCGCCGAGAGGTCATTTCAGGGAGACGGGCCATGGGCAAGCGGTTGTCTCGGGCAGCGATCGAGGAGTACCGGCGGGACGGATACTATTTCCCCGTGTCCGTCTTGTCCGCCGGAGAGGCGCGGGAATACCGCGAGCGACTCGAGCTGATCGAGCGGGATCTGGGCGGGCCGCTGCGGGGCGTCTATCGGATCAAGCCGCATCTCCTGCTCACGTGGCTGGCCGAGCTGGTCCGGCATCCTGCCATCCTCGACGCCGTGGAGGACGTGATCGGCCCGGACATCCTGTGCTGGAACACGTCCTTCTTCACGAAGGAGGCGCGGAGCCCCGGCTTCGTCTCCTGGCACCAGGACGCGACGTACTGGGGGCTGAGCGAGCCGGACGTGGTCACCGCGTGGGTGGCCTTCACCGAGAGCACGCCGGCCAACGGCAACATGCGCGTGATCCCCGGGAGCCACCGGACACAGGTACCCCATGTCGACACGTTTCATCCCGACAACCTCCTCTCACGCGGCCAGGAGATCAGCGTCGAGGTCGACGAGTCGCAGGCCGCCGACATCGTCCTCCAGCCAGGGGAGATGTCGCTGCACCACGTGCTGATGGTGCACGGCTCGGGGGCCAATCCATCCGCGGACCGCCGCATCGGCTTCGCCATCCGCTACATTCCCACGCGCCTCCGTCAGACGGGCGGCCCGCGCGACAGCGCGACGCTCGTGCGGGGCGCGGATGCCTTCGGTCATTTCGAGCCGGAGCCGCGGCCCGCCACCGACCTCGATCCCGCCATGCTTGCGCTCCACGCCGAGATCAGCGATCGGCAGGCGCGAATCCTGTACCGGGGAACCGAGAAGACGAGCTTCTGAAGCGGGCCGGTCGGCGTCGTCTTGACGTATCCCCGCAGCGACGTTGACAAGGTGACGGGAGCCCGGCGAGACTTGCGCCCGTGGACCCCGAGCTCCGTGAGGCCCTCGACCGGCTGGCGGCGGACCTGCGCGGCGAAATCCGCTCGAGCAACGGCGAGACTCGCGCTTATATCGACGAGCGGATTCTGATATCGACCGCCGAGACCCGCCGCCACTTCGATGTCGTTGCCGAGGCGCTTCGTGGAGATATTCGCGCTCTCGCGGAAGGGATGGCTCTTTCCAGTGAGAGATCAGACAGGCGATTCGCCGAGCAGACGGAGCGAAGCGGTGGACTCGAGGGCCGGGTCCTGAAGCTCGAGGTACGCGTGACAACCCTGGAGCGCAATCGTAAACCTCGCCGACGTCGCCGGCGCCCATAGTCCGACCGGTGACGCGGAGCAGCTCG
>WNGR01001046.1_pt1 | contig 38360 bp, 36 predicted proteins | sample 5407581 | NCBI WGS metagenome assembly WNGR01 (sample SAMN13153383, study PRJNA577476) | soil metagenome | isolation source: 80 cm soil or saprolite under Garry oak tree replicate 2 | place: USA:California | collected 2016-06-15 | reverse complement strand
AGACCGCCAATTAGCCATGATTTTTTCATGCTGGTCACCAGTGGATTGAGTGGATATCGCGGAGCCGGATACTCTGCCCGAACCGTTGCGATAATTTTAACAGGCATTCAGCGGTTGTCAAAATCCGGGCTTGCGGGCAAGGGTTCAGGACAGAGTGATCTCTTCACGTGAAGGGCAGGTACCTGGGATTGAGAGAAAAAGTAAATGGCAAGGGGGGGGCAGAATAAACTCTGTCCACCTTGGGCTCCCACCTGGGATTATAGCGCGTTTTCCCGATCATTATTGACGCATGTCAAGGTAACCGGATTGAATAATTGTTAACGTAACATTTCAGTAGACGGTGTTGTTTTACAGACAACACCGTCTTAGACCGGCAGATGTCGAGCCAAACTATTTCAACCGTTTTAAGGAGTTGCCATGTCCATCGCCAAGACCACAGCCCCGCAACCGGAGGCACCCTCGCTCAGGGCTTATCCCGCCAAGCTCTTCGTCGAGGTCACCACACGCTGCAATCTGGGATGCTTCATGTGCGTGAAGCAGACCGACGGCTGCGGGATGACCGAAGGGGATCTGACGCCGGAGATATTCGCCGCGCTGGAGCCCGCCTTTCCCAATCTTGAAGCCCTGGTCCTGAACGGCGTCGGCGAGCCTCTGCTCAATCCTCACCTCGAAACCTTCATCCGTCGGGCCAAAAGCCTGATGCCGGCTGCGGGGTGGATCGGATTCCAGTCCAACGGCCTTCTGCTCAGCGAATCCAGAGCCTTTTCGCTCGTAGAGGCCGGTCTCGACAAGATCTGCCTTTCCATCGACGCCGCCTCTCCGGAAACATTCCGGAAGGTCCGCGAGGGGGGAGAGATGCATGCGATCGAGCGGGCTTTCACGTCCCTTGCAGCGGCCAAAAAGCGTTACGGCAGGCCGGAAGTCCAGGTGGGGATAGAATTCGTGCTGATGAAGAGTAATCTTAAAGAACTTCCAGCCGCACTGCGCTGGGGCGCCGAACAGGGCGCGACGTTTGCCATCGTGACCCACGTCCTCCCTTATGATGAGAGCCACGCGGGCGAAGCCGTCTACAGCACCTGTACCGGCGAGGCCATCGCACTGTTTACCGAATACAAGGCAGAGGCGGAGCGGCAGGGGCTCGACATCCACCGCTATTTCGAGTCCCGCTGGAAGTACGCCAAAGACCCCGACGCCAGGAGGATCATGAGCCTGGTGGAGGCGATGAAGAACGAGGCGATAAAGCGCGATCTGTTCCTGGACATGAACAAGCTCCTCCAACTGGACAGCGGCAAAATTACGGAGGTCGGCGCGGTATTGGATCAGGCCCGAACGGTTGCCCTGGAAAACGGTCTGGACCTCCGGCTCCCGGAGATCGCACTCAGAGAGAAGCGGAGTTGCAGCTTTGTCGAGGATGGGGGGGCGTTCGTCTCTTGGGAAGGGAATGTCTCACCCTGCTACTTCCTGTGGCACCGTTACAGCTGTTTTGCCAGCAGCTGGCAGCAGCAGGTGCAATCGAAGGTGTTCGGCAATCTGACCGAACGGGGAATCCTGGATACCTGGAATGATCCGGCCTTCCGCACGTTCCGCACGAACGTGCTCGCCTATGATTATCCCAACTGCTCCGGCTGCGGCCTGGCCCCCTGTGATTATGTCCAGACCGATGATTTTCAACAGGACTGCCATATCAAGGAGGTTCCGTGCGGCGCCTGCCTCTGGTGCATGGGGGTCTTCCAGTGTCTTCGCTAGATTAAAGTAGTGCCGCTTTCTGGAAAAGTATGTTGTTCTCCAGGTGGACATGCTTGTGGAGATCGTCCTCGAACTCTTTGAGCAACCGGTATGTGAGCATGAAGGTATTGCAGACATCGTCCGGTATTGCATAATCCTTTGAGAGATGCCGGATCGTGTGGACCGCGTCGCCGATCTCCTCATGCTCGCGATGAAGCTTGAGGAGGTCCGCCCGGATCGTTTCCCGATCCGTGACATCCGGCGCGTTGCCGGCCATTCTTGCCGCATCGGCACGTTTGACCGCCGGAAAGAACACCTCCTCCTCTTCCTTCAGATGAGCGGCCATATCGGTTGCAATCTTGTCAAAGATGGCGGCGATCCGGATCACCTCGGGATGGTGGGCGCCATGAACTTCAGCTATTTTTCCGGCATAGGCGGCGATCTGCCCGTCATTCTCCTTGAGATAGGCGTGGTGGGTATTGACGATATAATCGGCGAGAAACGGCAGCGTCCACGACGAATAATTCTGGCTCCGGTCGGCCGGTTCGCTATTAACCTCCTCCAGTTCCCTTGTCAGCGCGGCAAGGTCGAGCCCCATTTCCGTGCAGGTTGCCGCGAGAGCAACCTTGCCCCCACAGCAGAAATCTATCCCGTGGTTTTCAAAGACCTTGGCGGTCCGGAAATCGGCGGCGACAATCTCGCCGATGGTTTTGCTTCCTGTTGGTGATGTTTGCATGGTTTTCTCCTGTTTGTAAGTTGATTATCATTCCAGAACACATCGAGTTTCACGCCGGCTGCCATGGCCGGCCCCGCCTCACCGGATGGCGTGCTACCGCTTCAGTCCTATATCGGAAAAGCATATCAAAATAAATGCATAGTGCAAGGCACCGCAACCTCGGCACGCTGTTCAGTTGAGTCCACGACTGTGAATTGCACTTATGGATCAGAGAAAAGCTGCCAAAGGTCCGGGTCGCGAATTCCCTGCCGGGCACGGAAATATGGTATAATTTATTTGTTGGAAAGGGTGAAAGCCCTGGTTGGTAACTCTTTAAAAGAGAGGAGATGAGTAGCATGCTGAAAGGGTTTGATGTCACCGCCGAAGCGGTGAAGGAACATATGCACCATGGAGACCCGTTGCAGCTTGTAGAGCTGCGGCATCATCACGTGCACGAATGGGGTTTGTTCAAGGCGCGCGGGGCGTTACGCCTTGAAAATGATGCTCTGGAACGGCATCTGACGGAAATTCCGCACGATCGGCCGATCGTGTTTATGTCGGAATGTCCGGGTGAGGAAAACAGTGTCCGGGCAGCGCAAATGTTGCAGAAACTTGGCTGGGACGATGTCCATTGGCTGGTCAAGGGGTTCGATGCCTATCTTGAGGCCGGGCTTCCGGTGGAACCTGTCACAAAGTCGGTCCCTGCCACAAGGATCATGTTGCTCTGACAACAGAGGATTCCTCTGTAAGCGGATATCAGGTTTCCGCTTTTGCTTTCCTGTAGAACCCGATCAGGAACTCGGCGTCCTTGGGTGAAAGATCGAACTTGAATATCGCCTCTTGGACGAGCCGTTGAACCGGCTGTCCGGGATTCTCCTGCAGGTTGCCGGATATCCATTTGACGGCGCGACGTAACTCTTCCCCTTCCGGTAACAGATCATGCATGGCTTGGCAGTCTCCTCATATATTCTTTCTCTGTCATCAGTTCCCGCGTGTTTTCCACCCGGTCAACAAAAACCACCCCTTGGACATGGTCATACTCGTGTTGAAACACCCGAGCCAGAAAGTCGGCATACTCCTCCTCCCGCACTTCTCCCTTTCTGGTCAGGTAGCGCACACCGATCCGCCGGTACCGGGGAACCGGGCCGCGAAGGTCGGGGATACTGAGACATCCCTCCCACCCGGGATCCTTCTCGTCCGACGTCCAGAGGATCTCCGGGTTTATTATCGCGGTCGGCTCCATCTCCGGGGCTCTGGGGTAGCGCAGGTTCGGACGCGATGCGACGATAAAGAGAGAGAGCGGCTCGAATACCTGCGGCGCGGCGAGCCCCACTCCATTGGCATCGGCCACGGTCACCAGCATGTCATCAATAAGCGTCTGAACGGCCGGGTCTCCCGGATCGGCAACACTTCCCGCCACCTCCCGCAGAACCGGTTGCCCTAGCTGTGCAATCTGTCTCAGTATAGGCATGTTTTCTCCTGCAGCAGTCAGCAGACTTGACTTGCATCAATAGTTTCAGGTGAAAATGGTGCTAAAGTCAGAAAAGTACATCTTTGTTTCAACCGGGAGCCGCGGCATGTTAACCACCAGCGAAAGCGCAGTTACCATCACAATATGGGTCTTGACGTCCGCGGGAGCCTTCTTTGGCACCCGCGCCGCCTGGCGACGCAGGGTGCAGAAACGCACGGAAAAGCGGAAGGCACTAAAACGGCCGTGATGTACTTCTGCTCTATTCCGGCTCTTGCGCCCCTTCGGTAGCCGTTCCGGGCTGCTGTTCGTCATCATCCGGTGGCGGCGGCGGAGACAACGGCTTGACATTCTCCCCCCCGTGCCTGGGACAGTATTCGTCCGGCTCGGTCCCCGCAAGATAGAACTCTTCACGTTTTTTAGAACAGCTCCCGGTCGCCAGACAGCCTGTATCGGGGTCTATGGTGACGGAAACAACCGTATCAGGCCTGGTGAAATCCGTGGCCGGTTTCACGGTCACCGCCTTGCGCATGAACCGTTCCCAAACCGGTGCGGCGATGGCTCCTCCGGTAAAGCCTTTCCCCCCCGGCCGGGGTTTGTCGTATCCCACCCAGACCCCGGTTATTACCTGCGGCGTATAGCCGACGAACCAGGCATCCCGATAATCATCAGTAGTGCCGGTCTTGCCGGCGGAGGGATATGTCTGACTGAATTTTTTGAGATTTTTGGCGGTACCGTAGTTCATGACATCTTTCATCATCTGAGTGGTAATATAGGCGACCGCGGGGGAAATTACCTGGGTAACCACCGGGGGGTTCTCCATCCATACACGACGTTTACTGTCGTACACGCTAATGATGACCCGCGCCTGGGGCCGCACGCCTCCAGTGGCCAGTGGCGTGTAGGCCAGCACCAGATCGTTCAGGGTAACTTCATCTGTTCCCAGGGCCAGCGAAAGACCATTCTCCGCCCGTAACTGCAGCCCCATCTTTCCGGCAAAATCTACAAAATACGGGACTCCAATCGCCTCCAGCAGCTTTACCGCGATAACATTGTTGGAGTAGGCCAGGGCCTGCCTTAGGGAAAGCTCCCCATACTGCTCCCTGCCATAGTTCAGCGGCTTCCAGATCTCATTATTCCCCCGGCTGTAGGCTGCCGGCGTATCGTTCCAGATGCTGCCGGCAGTCATCCCCTTTTCCAGTGCCGCTGCATATATCAAAGGCTTGATTGCCGAACCGGGCTGGCGCCGGGCAGTAAAGGCCCTATTATAGCCATTCCGGGCAACATCGACTCCCCCCACGGCCGCCAGGACGTCCCCAGTGGCAGGGTCCAGGGAGACCAATGCCCCCTGCAGTTCGGGAGAAATCCGCTTCACGCCTTCTCGCAGCGCCTGCTCAGCTTGCTTCTGCAGGTTCAGGTCCAGGGCGGCAGTCACTTCAAGCCCCCCCTGTTCGATGATCTGCGCTCCGTAGCGCTCGATCAATTTGCTTCGGACATGGGCCAGGTACTGAGGGGCCTGCCCCGCCTTGACAACCGAAGGCGGATGAGCCCGCAGTTGCTGTCTTTGCCGGGGGGTGATCATGTTCAGATCCACCATACGTTTGAGTACCATGTCCCGTCGCCCGGTGACGCGGGCCGGGTTCCCCAGCGGATTGTATCGGGACGGATTTTTCTGCACGCCGGCCAGCATGGCGCACTCGGCGTCGCTCAGCTCTTCCGGATTTTTATCGAAATAGTACCTGGCCGCCTGGGCGATGCCCCATGCTCCGTTCCCATAATAAATTTCGTTGAAATACATCTCCAGGATCTGCTGCTTGCTGTATTTCTGTTCAAAATCCATGGCCATGCGGGCTTCGTCGATTTTCCGTTCAATAGTCTTGGCGCCGGTCAGATACCTGTTTTTGATCAGCTGCTGGGTGATGGTCGAACCACCTTCCGCCAACCTTCCCTTGACAACATCTTTCACCAAAGCCCGGGCGATACCGCGCACATCGATCCCGCCATGCTGGTAAAAACGGGAATCTTCGACTGCTACCACGGCCTTTTGCAGGAACGCGGGAATACGCTCAATGGGAGCCCAGTAACGCTGCTCCGGCAGGATCCGCCCGACAAAGCGCCGCTGGTTGTCAAAAACCTTGATGGATGTATAGCTGGACGAGAGTAGCGGATAGGTGGCGATATTTTCCTGTACTGGTACTGCGTCTGCCGGGCTCACAGCCATGAAAAAGCCCATAAGGACAGAATAAAGTATCATTTTGAACCGGGAACAGATCGAGGGATTCAAGGTGTTATTGCTCCTTCAGAGAAATCGGGTACCGGGGAAAGCCGCTCAGTTTTTTATAATAAACCTGATTGTTGAATCGGTAGCCTCAAGGACTTCAATGATGACGTCTTTTACCTGGATGATGTCCAATGAGGCGATGTTGAAACTATAGCCCTGAAAGAGGGAGGGCTTTGTTAAATCTTCCGCGAACTCCCGGTAGATGAGTTTGATGATGTCACCGTTTTTCCCGTTATAGACCAGTTCCTGCTTGAACGAGCCGTTCAATGGCGCATCTGCCGGGACAAACAGGCCTGCCATCAGGTCTCCCGCCTGCACGGCTGCGTAGCCGGATACGGGAAAATACAGCCCGCGAAGCTCTCCCCCCTGCCCGATGATGAATTGCGGCAATCTGTACAGGGACGATTGCCCGGAGTCGGTCTGGACATCCTCCAGCCTCAGTTCCGGATTGGTGCACACATAGTCGCCATTACGCAGCATTCCTGTGCAAACCCAGAGGTCACCGCGCTTGACGGGAGGAAACAGCAGGTGTTCCATCAGCGGCAGATTGCTGTCGCGCTGGACTTTAAATCCCGGCACTATTTTGACCGTACCCTTTTCAAAAAGCGCTTCCCCAACCTGTCTCGTCTGGACGACACCGGGAACCGAGGTATTGAAGCTCTTCTCCGTCGGTTTGATGTTTTGTACGCAGCCGGGCAAGATGAGGAGCAGGATTAAAAAAACCGGTATTTTCACTTTTTTGCCTCCGTTACAGATTTCTGGCTATTGACTCCGCCTTGCATACCGTCAGTCGATGTTCCCGGAAAAAGGCGGCATTTCAGTTCAAGGGCGTTAGAATATCGAGATGGCTGCTGCCCGACTGGATTTTGGACAGCGATATCTATTTGCAGGACAACGCGACATTACTGCCTGACAGATAATTGCGTCATATTCGTGTGCAGTTGAAAGAGGCGGATGTGAAGAGATGGGTTCTCCTAGAGGGGCTCGTTTTTCTTGGATTCCAGTGCAAACAGGAACATCTTCCTGGCCATTTCCAGCCTTTTCAGGTAGATCTTGCGGGAATGCTCCTCAAGCTTTTCGATTACCGGCTTCAAGGCATCACATCTGACAATAAGAGCCTGTAACCCGTCCGGAGTCTGCGCCATGACATCCTGCGTCGCTGAAGAGACTTCCTCGAATTCTTTTTTCCACTCTTCTCCGACATAGGGTGAGCTGGCGGCATCGGCAAACGCCGTCAGCGGATGGTATGGCGCCAGCGACTGGAGAACCAGAATAGCCAGCAGCCCGGCAACCAGAAACGACCTTTTAAACAGGTTCTTCATTGCTGCTGCCCCTTGAGAGCGGGATGACATCCCAGGCAGTAATTAATCGGGAAGGCTACGGTCAGGTGACAGACGCCGCAGAACTTGCCTTCCAGTATTGCATCCATGGAAAAATGCTTGGTCGTCTTCTTTTTGATATTGAAGATATCGGGATGACAACTGCTGCAATCCAGCCATTCGACGTGAGACTTATGAGGAAAGATGGCCGGAGAGATGATGCTCCAGCCGGACTCGAGGATAAGTGTCTTGTCAAAAGAGATATTTTGGGACTTCCCCTTGAGCCGATTTACCGGTGAGATCATCCCTCTTTTCAAGGATTCAACCCAGTTGATCATGTTGCCGAAAGGCGTGGTAGGGTAGGGTTTTTGCAGAAATTCTGAAAACCTTTCCGCTGAATATGCGATATTGCCGTTATGGCATTTTTCGCAGTTCCCGTTGGGCCGGAAAGCAATTTTGCCGTTATGGCACGCCCCGCAATACCTGCCGGATCGATTGCCTCCCTCGGTAATCTCGGTTGTATTGACCTTCATGTTGAATTCCAGTTCGGTATGGCAAACCCGGCAGGTGTATTTCTGACGGTGCAGCCAGTGGGAAAAGGTGACCGGCTTTACCCTGTTTTGGGTGGAGGTCCTGTCAATGAGAATGTTGCCGTATTCCTCGGGCGGAGGGAGAGGCCGCAGGGTATAAACCTCCTCAAAATCCAGCCCTGAAGCGGCGGAAAGTTGGAAGAACAGCATCCCCCAAAGGATCAGTAGAGTTATTGAACCGGTTTTGAATGGCATCTTTGACAATCTATCTGGCGAAATGCGACCGTGTCGTGGCATACACCACAGTATTTACCCTCGAACATGTCGGTCATCGAGTATTTGGTGCCGCCTTTCTTGACGGTGAAAATATCCGGATGACACAGCTCACATCCGTTCCAGACGGCGTGTTTCTTGTGGGAGAAGATGATGTCGGGCATCCCTCCAATCTTGGACGTAAGAACAAAATCCTTTTGCACCGGGAGCTGTTCCATCTTGAACGAAATTCCCTCTATGTAGTCAATCAGCTTTATCATCCCCATTGATTCAGACTTCTCCCAGTTGATGCCATTGCCGAACCTTCCCTTGGGGAGATTTTGCGCAAAACTGGCGAACGCCTGCTGCTTTTTGGTATTTCGTCCTGTCTGGTGGCACCTTTCACAGCGCTTGACGTCGCTCTTCGTGAAGTTTTTGGTGCATGCCTGGAAGATCTTTTCAGTTCCGTAAACCATCGTGCCGTTATGGCAGGTCCCGCAGAAAGAGCCTTTCATATTGTCGGCGGCGGTGATTCCCGACCCGTTATTCTTCATGGCAAAACCTAGATCCACATGGCAGAGTCGACAGGTATATTTGCTCCTGTGTATCCAGTGGTCGAATACGACCGGGGCGAGGCCGGCTTTCGTGGAGAAGTTGTCGATGGTTACGGTCCCGTACTCGTATGGGCGCAACGGCCTTTTCCCCTCCCCCCCCTGCGCAAAAGCGATGCCGGTGACAGCGAGCAGAATAATTAGTACAAAAAACGGTTTTCTCATGTGAACCCCTTCCATCATCTAACAAATGGCCTGTTTTTCCGATTATGGTGATTTATTTGGAAAAGTCAAACAGGAACTGCGCTCACATTTTGACGGTCCTCAAAGGATGTTGTAACAATCCGGGCCGCCTCCTGAATGGGTCACCTTCACCCGGCACGCCGTAGAAAAAACTTGGAGTGAAACCTGCATTAACAGTCGGGTTCAATGTTATTTTTCAGGAGAATGAGCGGATGAGAATGGCTGATACGGCATCTGAAACAAACGGGGCACATAAAGGAACCGGGAACAAGCCCGTTAAATCGCGAATATTATTAATGATATCCGGTTTATTGACGTTTATCGTCTTTTCGGCGTCAGGAGCATCGGCGGCCGAATCGATGCACAAAGAAATCGCCAAATACGAGGGAGCCCGTACTTGCGCTGAATGCCATGACACGGCGGCAAAAGACGTGGCGGAAAGCCTGCACTATCAGATGAAGGGGGAACCACGCTTCGTCGAGGGAGGGGAGAAGGGTAGGAATGCCGGCCTGTTGGCAGACTTTTCCCCACTTTATCACACCTATGCAGGTATTGACTGGCTAGAGACTATCAAGCCCGCGGGCGCCGTACGGCAGGAGCAGCCGAACGGCTGTGCCGTCTGTCATTCAGGGCTGGGAAAACAGCCGAATCCGGTTGACAAACTTGCCGCCGATGATTTTGACAATATCGATTGCCTGCTCTGTCACGGTCCCGATTATCGGCGGGTCGTAGCAAAAGAGGTAAAGACCGTTAAGGAAAAAATAATTGTCAGGGAGAAAGGAAAAAAGAAAGGAACATGGATAGAAAAAGAGAAGTTGATAGATAAAGAGGAGTTCCGGTTCAGGATCGTTCCGGCCCAGGGTGTTGACGTTCTTAAAGTCGCCCGTCAGGTGCAAAAGCCTTCAACCGAGATGTGTCTTCGGTGTCATGGCGCAACCGGGGGCGCGAATTTCAGACGCGGGATCGCCGGCGGAGAAAATGACGTGCATTTTTCCATGGGGATGATCTGTACGGAGTGCCATACCGTCAAGAAGCATAAAATTGCCGGCGGCGCCGACCTCAAGGCTCAAGAGCTGACGGAAGTTTCGGTAGGCTGCATTAACTGCCACACGGAGAAGCCGCACAAGGGAGACTCCGGTCCCCAACTGAACAGGCACTGCAATAGAATCGCCTGCCAGACCTGCCACGTTCCGGCCATTGCCCGCCATGCCGATGCGCCCACGGTGACGGATATCGACTGGGCCACCCCGATAAAAAATGAAAAGAGCGGCTTATTCGAACCTGCCACCAAACAGGGAAGCCGTCTGCAGCCAGAATATCTCTGGTGGAACAGGACCATGAGTAACGCATGGGAACCGGTGGGATCAAAACGGGACCGTCTGGCCCGCATCTATCCATGGCAGCGAATTAACTGCACTATTATCGCCGATGCCGCAACCGGCATACCCCTCCCCTTGAAAATCGGCGTATATGCAGCCACCGGAGATCCGGGAGCCGCGGCCACCAAGGGGGCTGCAGAGGCAAAACAGCCTTACAGCGGGAAATGGAAAGCAATTAAGCAATCCATGCTGGTTTCGGTGAATCACCAGGTCGCACCTAAATCCGAGGCGCTGAAATGCGACGACTGCCATGACGCAAACGGCAGGATTGATCTCAAGGCGCTCGGTTACGGGAGAAAATGAGCACTATCCGATAATGATTCTTTTTACTTGAGTTCGATATTTATCACACCTGTAACAACAAAAAGGGGAGGGCTGCTTATTAGTACAGGCAGCTTCTCCCCTTGATTATTTTCTACCGGCGGCTCTTCAGTGAGCTGAAGCTGACCAGCTGCCGCAGGCTTTCATCATACAGGTTCAACCTCAGCGACCCGAGGCTCCCGCACAGGGTAAGAGGCTTGACCGCCCGCAGTTCGGGAATTGAGTCATAGCACTCCTGCAGCCGGTAGTTGGGGATGCCGGGGCGGACATGGTGGACGTGATGGATCCCGATGTTGCCGGTAACCCACCGCAGCAGCCACGGCAACTGGTAATACGAAGCTCCTTCCATGGCGGCCCGCCAGGGGTCCCACTCTTCGTGACGAGCCCAATAAACCCCCTTAAACTGATGCTGATTGTAAAACAGCCAGATGCCTAGTGTTGCGGCCATGGTCAGCACCGGCAGCTGGACCAGAATATAGGTACGGAAGCCGACCGTCAGGCTTGCGGTGACGACAATGACGGCGAGTGCCAGATTGGTCCAGATCACGCTGATAAAATCGATCTTTTTCGCCCCCGGCGACGGATAGCGGTTGCGCAGCAGGAAGTAATAGAGCGGACCGATACCGAGCAGGACCAGTGGATGCCGGTAAAGCCGGTAGGCAAGGCGCTGCAGCGGAGGCGCATTCAGATACTCCTCCACGGTCATGGTTGTAATATCTCCCATGCCGCGCCGGTCCAGGTCTCCGGCGGTTATGTGATGCCCTGAGTGGCTGCGTCGCCAGTCGTGAAACGCGGTAAAAGTCAGGATGCCGCAGAGATAACCCACGCTCCTGTTCCAGCGGGGTGAAGGCAGGAATGAACCATGGGTGCAATCATGTAAAAAAATGAAGATCCGGGAAAACAATGCGGCTGCAACAACACCAAGGATCAGGGTGATCCCGTAGTGATAGCCGAGGAGAACTGTCCGGGCCATCAGGGCCAGGACAAGCAGATACGGGATGAGAGTGGTGAGCAGTTGCCGGATTGCGGTGCGGGTGTCAGGTCGGGCGTACAGTGCGGTGTTCTTGTACCACTCCGGTTTTTCGGTCTTTACGGCGATAAGCACTGGGTTGAAGGACATACGAAGCCCCTCCGATGTGGAATCGTTCTACCCCCAGTGACAATTATAGCAAAAACAGCTTAAAGTGCAACGGGTTCGGCGGTGTGTGGCCGGCCCCACGGGCTAGCGATGTGGCGGAGTCAGCAGCGGCAGGATAAATTTTTCAAAGATAACCTTCTGCTTGTCGGTCATCAGATCGATGTCTCCTTCGTTATCGAGTAAAAAGGTGCCGACGCCGATGACTGTTTTTGCGATATAGCCGGTTCCGGTAACAATCTTTTCGATTTCATCGCTTCGTTTGCTTATCAGATTTTTCAGCTGTTTCAGGTTTACGTTCATACGGCGTACTCCATCAGGATTAATATAATGTTTCCCGCATCGCGGCACATTCCGGTTTGGGTGACGCCATTTTATACACTATCGCGGGCAAAACATCCACCATCAATGATCCGGCAGCAAATCTACAGGAGCGCTATTGACTACATGTATTGTTGACTTCGGAGCGCATAGGGTATACTTATTACCCTTCAAATAGATGGTACACGATAATACTAAACCACCTGCGAGGGTGGGGCGGAAAGCTCACAGGGTCTCACAGAGACAGCCGGGTTGCCGAAATATCACTATATTTCGACAACCCGGCTTTTTTTATAATAAATTTTCCGGGAAAAGGAGTCAGTATGTTTCGAAAGGCAATAACAGCACTGAAGGTATCGATGGTTCTTGCGACCGCATCACTGGCACTGTTTCAACTCCAGGGGTGCAGTGGAGGCAGCACGGCATCTGCAGGGACGCTGAAGCTCGCGATCACCGACAAGATGAGTGATGATTTTAAAAACGTCGTAATAAGCGTACGTGAAATCCGGATAGTGCCGGCCGGCAAGGAAAACGCCGCGGATAACGACCCCGGGCTTCCAATAGTCGCACATTTTGCAACGCCAAAAGTCATAGATGTCATGCAGTTGCAGTTCGTGCAGCAGGCATTGGGCGATGTTATCCTTCCGGCCGGTTCCTACAGCCAGATCCGCCTGATACTCGAACCCAACCCTGCAGGTCAGGGGCAGCAGCCTGAGAATTACCTCGTACTGAAGTTGGATCCCACCACAAAAATCCCGCTCACGACTCCCAGTGCCCAGCAGTCCGGCCTGAAAATCCTCGGTCCGATCGAGATCAAACCGGGCATAATCAACGCGGTCATGATCGACTTTGATCCGAATACCGCCATTGTTGCGCGGGGCAACGGTGATTTCAACCTGAAGCCGACCGGAATACGACTTGTCCGGATGGCTGACATGCTAACCCAGTATGGCTCCATTTCCGGGACTGTTACCGCTTTCAACAACTGGTCAAGCGCAGACGTTTCAGTCAAGCGCCGTGGATCCGTCAACGACATCGACCCGATCGCCGCCGGAAAAATCTTCAGCAACTTCACGAGCGGCTCATGGCAGGCTCCGTTCGCTGCGTTCGTTCCACCCAGTTCATCGACGATCTCGTACAAGACATTCGTTACCGCGAACGGCTTCCGTCTCTACTCCTCTTCGGCGGTACAAGTGCTGCAGGGGCAGACAACGGACCTCGGGTCTATTCCGCTGGTCAAAACTCCCTGATACCTTTTCTCCGGAACCGGTATCAGTTCAGAGGAAGTGAACCGCAAGAGGCGCCAAATACAAAATGGGCTGCAGGTTTTGCCTGCAGCCCATTTTGGCTGGTGCATCAAAAAGTTCATGTTCATGTGATGCCTTCGGCGACCCACGCCTGACAACCCTTGCATTGTACTCCTGAAAAAATAAATTAAACAGCCTGTTATTTTGCATTGTAAGTGGTATATTTCAATCATGAAGTACGCAGGTAAATCCGGTTTGGAGGTTTTATGGAAAAGACTCCACCTGAGCATTACCGATTGCAGGAGGCCGTAGCGCTCCGATGTACTTGATGGAAGGTGAAAATTCAAAAGGGGGGCGGTAACTATCGCAAATACTCCACCTGAAAGCAGGACACATAGTTTTGAAGCATTACTCCGAGGGTAGGCAGGATCGGAAAACTCCTTGAAAACGGAATCGAATAGGTAAAAAACAAGTGAAGCCCACCGAATAATTTGGTGGGCTTTTCATTGTATTGAATCGTAACTTCAGTGCTTTTACATGTGCAACACTTCTGGTATAGTCTCGCCATGATCCCCTCCTCTTTTTACGATGTTGCGATCTATTCGCTTGTATCCGTGACCCTGATCGGGGGGCTGTTGCTGGCTGCGTGGTGGCTGGGTGACAAGCGCACCTCTGCCGCCAAACGGATGCCGTATGAATCGGGTGTCGCTCCCAGCGGTTCGGCCCGCCTGGCCTGGCCGGTACCCTTTTATCTGGTGGCGATTTTTTTCATCGTTTTTGATGTCGAAGCGGCCTTCATCTTTACCTGGGCGGTGGCCTGGGATCTCCTGGGGATCGCCGGACTCATCCAGATCACGGTTTTCATTACGATCCTGTTTGCCGGCCTTGTCTGGCTCTGGCTTAAGGGAGGCCTCGACTGGGGGCCTTCCAGGACAGGGGGCGCTAACCGTGGATAACGAAATCCCCCAGAATGTTATTCTTACCCGCCTGGACGACCTGATCAACTGGGGGCGGGCCAATTCGCTCTGGCCGATGTTCTTCGGCCTTTCCTGCTGTTTTGTCGAAATGATGACTTCATTCACATCTCGCCACGATGTCTCGCGCTTCGGAGCCGAGGTTCTTCGCGGCACGCCCCGCGAGGCGGACCTGATGGTGATTGCCGGCACACCCTTTGTCAAGATGGCCCCCTCGATCCTGCATCTTTACGAGCAGATGGCCGAGCCCCGCTGGGTGATGTCGATGGGAAGCTGCGCCAACTCGGGCGGCATGTACGACGTTTACAGCGTCGTGCAGGGGATCAACCAGATCCTGCCGGTAGATGTGTATGTGCCGGGCTGTCCGCCCAGACCCGAAGCTTTTCTGCAGGGGCTGATGCTGCTTCAGGAAAAGATCAGAACCGGGGAACGCCCGGCCCGGCCGGTACTCCACATGCAGGGGGGATGGCAGGGAACGACCGCACCGGTGCTGGTGCCGGGTGAAACAAAGTCCAATGACACCCGCGGTCCCGGCATGGAGGCGATCAGCATTCGCGGTCCGGCAGCCGGGCACCCGGCTCCGTTTCAGCCGCGTTCCGATGAGGTCTGGCGTCCTCCGGCTCCGCGCCATGACTTCCAGGATTTCGGCGTGCCGGAGGAGATCGCGCAGCTGTTCGAAGGCCAGGTTTACGTCGACCCGGCTGCAACCGACATGCTGACGCTGAGGACTCCGCCGGTTCACGTCCCCGCGCTCCTGAAGCATCTGAAAACCCGCTCCGGAGCTTCATTCAAGCGTCTGGAGGACATCGCCGCCGTCGATGACTCCTGCCGCCGGGAGCGGAGCCGCTATTCCGACTTCACCCTCAACTATCACCTGCTTTCGTTTGACCACCCCGGCTATCTCCGGGTAAAGACCGAACTGAGCGGCGACACTCCCGAAACCCCCTCGGTCACCTCCGTCTTTCCCGCCGCCGACTGGTACGAGCGGGAAGCGTACGACATGTACGGCGTCCGTTTCGGCGGTCACCCCAACCTACGCCGGATTCTGATGCCGCACGACTGGGAGGGGCACCCGCTCAGAAAGAGCCACCCCTTCCGGGCCACCGAGATGAAGCCGTACACGCTCGAAGACGCCCGCCGCCACACGCCCCTTCCGGCCGCCGATTTTTTCGAGCGGGTCGATGAGGGGGAGATGATCCTCAATCTGGGGCCGCAGCACCCCGGCACCCATGGCATCATCCGCTGCATCCTCAAGCTGGATGGCGAGGAGATCCGTGATATCGATTTCGACATCGGCTACCACCATCGCGGCGCCGAAAAGATCGCCGAGCGGCAGCACTGGAATCAGTTCATCCCCTATACCGACCGTATCGACTACCTGTCGGGCGTCCAGAACAACCTGGCCTACGTCAACTCGGTAGAGAGACTCTGCGGCATCACCATTCCGGAACGGGCCATCTATATCAGGGTCATGCTGGCGGAACTGTTCCGCATCGCCAGCCACTTGGTCTGGTTCGGAACCTTTGCCGCCGATGTCGGAGCCATGACGCCGGTATTCTATACTTTTACCGACCGTGAAAAAATATTCGACATCGTCGAGATGATTACCGGCGGGAGGATGCACCCCGCCTGGTTCCGTATCGGCGGTGTCGCCGAAGATCTGCCGGACGGCTGGCAGGAACCGGTACGCGCCCTGCTCGAATGGATGCCGCCCCGCTTGAAAGAGTACGAGCAGCTGATCAATGGCAACCCGATCTTTCGGGAGCGGTTAAAGGGTGTCGGGGCAATTTCGCTGCAGGATGCGCAGAGCTGGGGACTTTCAGGCCCCAACCTTCGGGCGTGCGGATTCGAATGGGATCTGCGGCGCAAGATACCGTACGGCGGTTATGATCGGTTTGATTTCGAGATTCCAACGGCGGAAGGCGGCGACTGCTGGGCACGCTACCGGGTACGGATGCTGGAAATCGGGCAGTCGCTCCGCATCGTGGCTCAGGCCATGCGCGAGATGCCGGAGGGACGTTTTATGACCGATGACTACCGGTATGTACTCCCGCAGAAACAGGACGCGTTGCAGAACATCGAGTCACTGATACACCACTTCGTCAACAGCTCCCGCGGCATCTCCCCCCCCCGAGGTGAAAACTACAGCGCGATAGAGGCGCCAAAGGGAGAAAACGGTTACTTCGCGGTATCGGACGGCCTTTCAACTCCATACCGTCTTCGCATCAAGACCCCCAGCTTCCCGCATATCCAGGCCCTCCCGGTCATGAGCAGAGGATGGCTGGTGGCAGACTTCCTGGCGATCCTCGGGTCGGTGGATTTCGTGCTGGCGGACCTTGACCGGTAATACCTATTCGATTCCAATTCAGACTGCCAGTCTATGGTGACTAGAATTCGGCCATCGTCTCGCCTGGGAAGTCAGCTGATCGTCTCTGCCGTCCGTTTTGAAGCCCTGCCTAGACTCACACCTTTGCATGACCGTTTTTTGAATACAAGACTGAATCACTCCCGCTACCTACCAACTTCCCCTGTTCTGTACCGGCGTACCAGACAATGCAACGCTCAGGATCATATTCCAGCCAGCGACATGGTAAGGTTGGTCCACCAAAAGCATCTACAACACACACATCTTGCCAGTGCTCGATGCCATTAGACTTCCGAGTTAACATAAACCCTTGCGACTTCATGAACTGCAAGGATTCCATGACTGCCATCGGTCCCATACCGCCAGGATAGCGAAACAAATATCTGTCAAACCAGTACCCATAATCGTCATCACGACGTTCTCGAAGAAACTCATCCACATCAGAAATCTCACGAGATTTTTTCAGTTTGGCTATCGGGATAATTATGCTAACACATTCCAGTAAAATGGCCATTGCGACTCCTTTTAGAGAAATGTCTGACTGTTCATACCAACGGAAAATCGATGAAGGAACCTAATTTATCAACTCCATCGAATTTCAGCAGATGTATCGGCCAGTTGGGGTTATTCTGATGATGTTCGTGATACCAAGTAGACCATCCACTGATATGTTCTGCGTCTTTAACACTTCTAAGCCAATCTGCGGAAAAGTCATTGAATATAACAATACAGCCCTTGATTTTAGTGTTATCTGTGAAAGAGAGCAATTCCTTATGCAATACATGAAAATCATTTTTCATTTTCTCATCATTTGCTAATTTAAAAAACTGATGGAATTGCCATTCTGCCTGACAAGCTTTCATCCAGTCCATTCGATATTTTATCTCTAGTGCATAGCAATCTCCATTTTCAAGCTCAATCCAACCGTCTATAAATACATTCTGAAATCGAAACGCATTTTTAACACCCATTTCTTTATGATTCTTACCTAGGAATTTGAATGTTTTGAATTCAAAATCGGCCGGTTCTGTTTCATGCTTATAGTCAACATCATTCGCGTCAGTCTTCTTAAATCGATTTTGTCTTTTATTCCTCAATACACCAATCTTACTCGGAATAGTTCCAATTATTTCTTGAAGTTTCTGCATGAAATCTCCTTTGATTTTTAATTCAATTGCAAATACCTTCTCAACAAGTTGACATGGCGGTATGTTGCAACAAACTCTAAACCGCTTTATCATTGATTGTCCAATGCTTTTCTAATGATTTCTGCTAACTCTGGTGAAGCGATACTCTCGGCTTTTTCCAGAATAGTTTCTCCATTGTCATCCCGCACAGACGGATCGGCACCATGTTTGAGCAAAAACTTAATAAATGATGGTTCCATAGTACTTAGCGCTGCTTGCAAAAGTGGCGTATACCCAAAATATCCACAACAATTAACATCAACACCATGCCTAATAAGCAGTGAGGTCAGTTTCAAGCGCCTGTTTGCAATACTTGACGCAATGTGAAGATTCTTTGTGTCACCTTGACAGACGGCGAAGAGCAGATTATCTCCTGATAAATTGACCTCATCAATACCGGCACCGGATTTAATTAAAAGTTGAGCAATTGAAGGTTGAAGTGTAAAACAGGCAGCATTCAAAGGAGATTGATTCGAAACGTCTCTGCCGTTCACATCTGCTCCGTGCTTTATAAGTACCCGACAACATTCTTTATGCCCTGCCCATACGGCAATAACAAGAGCGTTGTTCATGATGCGTACTGGCATTTCTTGTGACAGAAGATTCGCAAGTCTCACAGCATCACCTTCAAGAGCAAAAATTGTTGTTGCCAAGTACATCGGGTTGATAGGCACGGATGTAATCCAAGGAAGCATCTCACCTGGATGTGTGAGTTTAACCACCCTGTTCATCGCATAGTCAGTAGCACTGTATCCATTCAGGTCCACTCGTCCAATATCTGCGCCTGCTCTCAAGAGTATATTGACTATTTCAGGCGCTTCTTCCTTAAATCCATTACAGGCTCGCATTAGAGGTGTTTCTCCACGACTTGTACAAGCATTTACGTCGGCACCGGATCTCAAAAGAATTTCTACTATTTCAGCCGCACCTTCCCTCCATCGGCAACAGGCTTCCATTAGAGCCGTTACTCCGTTACTTGTACAAAAATTCACATCAGCACCAGCGTCAAGTAATTTTTGAACAATATTCGGGCTCTTAAATCCTGCCGCCGAGATTAATGGAATATCGTCAAACTCGTCGCACACATTGATTCCACCATTACGGATAAGCGCTTCTAACCAAACATATTCCTCCCTTTTTTGCTCAGCAAGACTCTCCTGTAAAAGGCATTCTAAAAAGTGAGTTAGATCATATAAAGACGATTCTGGCATAAATTGAAGATTGGAAAGACCTTCTTCTGCTTCATTTCGACTGGCGTTGAGGACAACGCATGGTGTGAGATCGTCTGATTCGCGAAGATAATCAAGGTAAGCATCCCAAAACGAGTAGCCCACAACTTCTCTTTCAACTATTGCGAAAACATACCCAAACGCGATCAAGTCACTGCCGCTACCAGCACGCATCTCTAAACCTCGACATGCCGCCCATGCCTCAATCCGAGCTTCGAGATCAAGGTCACTTATCTGCACAAAGATTGTCTTATCAGCAATCCAATGTTTTTCGCACATAATTCACACCGCCTTTGTTGAACTGAAAACCATTTTAACGAATGGGTCTTATGACGCTACAACAGCGTTGTGACATTTTCAGACAATCAAATGAGACAAATATATCAGGTGGGATTTCTACTGAAAATCAATGCACCGCATTGAGCTGGCAGGAAGGGTATATTCAACGTATTTTTTTAATTCTTCATCGGCACAATTGCTGTCGGCACTACATTTGACGCCAGCGAGCAGTGAATATCCTGGTCGTCAAAAAAAATATCAGCGCCAAAGGCAGCGAGAACTTCATGCTTACTGACACCGCCAAGAAAGTGGACCTCATCAATGCGAACATTCCAGGCGTGTAGAGTTCGTATGACCCGTTCTTGTGTTGGGCTGTTACGGGCTGTTATCAGCGCGGTTCTTATGGGGGAACTGGATGTATCAAAATGTGCCTGGGCCTTGGCAATAGACCTGAGTAATGGAGCGAATGGGCCTTCCGGTAACGGTTTAAGAGCATTCTCCTGTTCATGTCTGACAAATTGTTCAAGCCCGTGCTCTTGGTAAATCTTCTCGGATTCCGCTGAAAAAAGCACTGCGTCGCCATCGAATGCTATCTTGATTCTAGCGTTATCCTCATTTCGTTCCGGTGCATTTTGTGGCAACTGATAGATACGTGCAGCGGCAAATCCAGCATTAATCGCCGCCTGCACGTCGTCATGGTGGGCGGAAAGAAACAGATCAACCTTATATGCGCCAAGATAACGCGATATGGACTCGCCACCGGTCCAGGCCGAACGTGTAATATCGAGACCGTAGTGTTCAATAGCGTTTGTGATTCGAAGGCTGGTGGCGGCGTTGTTTCTGGAGAGTACCAGTACCTCAACTTTTCGGTCGTTGGGGTCGGTATTTAGTGCAAGGAGGTTTTTAACGATACGGAAACCAGTTCCCGGCGCTGGTACGTCGTTAGTTTTGTCAAGCTGACAATCCGTATATGCTTTGAGTCCATCCCGGTCGAACAGCTCATTTTCCTCTTCAAGGTTGAACAATGCGCGTGACGAAATGCCAACCACCATAACACCTGTTAAATCATAGGGCATGTAATTACCTCAAAACTCTAGGTTTCATGTTTGGGACGTTTGCTCTAATCATTCTTTGCAAAGCACGTACTCCATAGCATTCAACTCCGGACATCTTAACAAAAGTTTTCTTATCAATTCTGTCCATGAATCCGTCTCTCTTTACTGCACCATTTCTCGCATTTTATCCAGTATCCGCACCATTGCCAATGTGTCCCGCTCACAGTAGTCCAGCAGCTGCTGTCTTATCGTTGCAAGCTCGGCAGGATCGTCAGAACTGTTCATCTTGTAATAGGCATCCATGGCATCGCCGCCGTTGGCAACGCCTTCCAGATTTTTATAAGACAGCTCCGGCACAAGTAGTGGCAGAGTGGGTTTTATAGAGTACGAGCCTTTGGCCTCCCACAGATAAATGTCACGGCTTTTGAATGGCTGCATCAGATCGCGGAAGTTTTCAACCATGTGCTCGATTCGTTCGTGCTGTTCAGGAAAAAGACCTGCCAAGCCACGCATTACCCCGATCTCAAACGACATGTTCCAGGCAATAATGCAGGCATTCTCAGGTATCCGTTCAAGTAGGGTGTCAAGCAACTCAAAACGCGGATCAATACCCGCTTGAGAAAGAAACTCAAAGTGCTGTATCTCAGAATTTGCGTTATCTTGACGATGAAGCGAATATTGGAAGGGCATTTGTTGATAGGGGCGGCTGTCGTCGAAAAGCGGCACGGCGGGATTGACCGTCTCAAAATCGAGAAAACAGAGTGGATACCAGAGAGAATCAATAAATGCGGTAACTTTCTTTGTGTCAAGATGATTGCGTTGCATAATGGTTGATTCCAACTGGAAGTGTTGACGACTGTTTAGTATATCCAGCGGGATATCAGCCTGCCGGATAATCCCTTGGCGGTAAAGCGCAAACTTGTCAATGCCCCGCCCACGCAAGTCAAATATCGAGTCTTCTGGGATATGAGCCCAGCAGGACCCCTTGAAGTCACATGGGTAGGGATCGTCGCACTGTTTACCTATATCGATTGCTGGCATATCGCCAGTGAGCATTGTACGCTGGACGGCTATTCCACCAACAACGATCGGCTGCAGTTCATGCACTTGGCTGGTTATTTCCTCACTAGCGAATAATTGCTGAACATCCAGTTCGCCACAACGGATGTACTTGTTATTGATATGCGTGATTGAAACCTTGCTGACATCAAGGCCTGAACCGGTCAGCACAAGGTATTGAATAGCAGCATCAAAAATATACACATCCTTGACTTCGGTGGAGCCTTTGACCTCGTAGATTTCCCAGCCAAGCGGACCGTGATGCAGGATGTCAGCCTTGACAAAAATGCCATCGTGCAGAAAGGTCGCCTCGTAAATAGTCTCAGTGCCTTGATCAATCTCGGCTCTTGTTAGTTCGACCTGTTGTTGGTGCGAGAGCCCTTTGTAAGGCACCTCGACACCACCTGGGAAAAGTTGCTGAGCCAGAATCCCCACATCCGTACCGCTTTGGAAGATAGCCTGTTGCGCGTCAGAAATATCATCCCGCATTTCAGGCTGGTTCTTATGCAGCCAGAGAGATTTGTGACATTGACGTCCACGGATGACAAGAGATTTACTGAGATATGATTTTGCCATGGGATTACCTTTCCGGTTTGCTTGCGTATGAATAGATGTTACTGATAATTTCTCGTACCATACCATAGTGACAAAATCAGACACACCAGAATGTTTTAATTTCTTCAGGGGAAAAAATATGTCGTGGGGCCGTCATCTCGTTAAAATTTTGAAAGCGGTTGATTTTCTTTCCAGACCAGGTGGCGCGAGCATGGAAGAACTTGGCGAGGAGTTGGAGGTTGATCGCAGAACCGCCTATCGAATCAGGGATACCCTGGAAGAACTCGGGTTCCCCCTTTATGATGAAACTTCAAACTTGGATGGAAAAAAGCGCTATCGCTTTGAAGAGTCCTATTTGAGAAAGCTCCCCAACTTGAAGGTTCCACAGTTGAACATTTCTCTATCAGAATTGATTGCACTCTATTTCATTCGTGGCAATGGCAAGCTGTTTAACGGTACCGATATAGAACGTAATATTGAATCCGCCTATACAAAATTTGATATCTTTATGCCAGAAGGCCTGGCAAAAAAGCTTGAAAAAGTAAAGACGCTTTTTATTACATCAACAAAGTTTGCCAAGGACTACCGCGACAAACAGGAGATCATAGAATCCTTAACCGATGCCATGTTCAGGCAGCAGACGTGCTTAGTGGAATACCACGCGTTTCATGATAACAAGACAAAGGGCTTCAATATTGATCCGCTAAGGTTTTTCGAGCGGGATGGTGGGTTATATCTGTTCGTTAGAGCCACAAAATACGGTCATATCCGGGTGCTGGCAGTAGAGCGTATCAACGAGCTGACAGTTACGGAAGTAACCTTTACTCAACCTGATGACTTTGATCCGGATGCATTACTTGAAAACGCTTTTAACTTGGTCTACGACGAACCAATAGATGTGACAATCCGCTTTTCGGTACAAACGGCACGATATATCAAGGAGCGACGCTGGACAAAGGAGCAGAGCATTACTGATGGGCCTGACGGTTCTATTGTACTCCGGATGAACACATCCGGCTGGCGGGACGTGAAGAAATGGGTGCTGTCGTTCGGAGCGGATGCTACGGTGCTTGAACCGGTGGAGATGAGAGACGAAATCCGAGCGGAGTTTTCAGAGGCGTTACAGAATTATTAAACCTACACACTGGACACTCATAACTATCCACAATTTGCAACAACATCAACCGCCATACTGTTCGCAACTCCTGCCAGCCGGCCATCGTTTGTCCAGAGCTCCGTACAGTTATGAGACCTTGCCGTTGCCAGATGGAGCGCATCGGGTGTCTTGATCCCAAAATCCGCCCGGAGTCGCGCTGCTTCCTGGTATACGGAATCAGCGATTTCAAGCTTCAGATTCAGTGAGAAAAACCGGCTGAACTTATCGAGCAGGTCGCGGCGTTTCAGGCGAAGAGGTAGCACAAGACACTCAAGCTCTGTCAATGGGCTGTAACAAACGATCCCGTCAAGTTCCGCCAGCTTACTTTCAATTGACGCAAAGTAAGCGGGATGTTCCTCTACCAGATAGATTGCGATGCATGAATCGAGATAGATTTTCCGCATTAGTCCCACGCCTCGCGTTCTTCACGTATCTGGCAGTCAATTTCTTCCGGGGACAGCCGTGCTGCCGCAGCAATGCGGTTGTTATTCAGGAAATTGAGTAACGCGGAGCTGTTTCCGGCTGTGCCGGTTGAGGAAGTTGGTGATATGGCAGCGGATGCTGTCTCGCCCGCCTTTTCCAGGCGCTCGTATACATCCGCTGCAACCAAAACCGCTTCCAGGCGATTGTTTCTGACAATGGCGACTTTTTCACGCTGGTGCTGCACCACACTGCTCAAAACCGCACCAAAATTGCGCACTACTTCGCTGGATGACATGATCTCTTCACGGGCATAATGTGCCATGACTGGAATCTCCTTACATGAAATATACAGCAAATTATACGCAATATTTCATGTAAGGCAACGAAAATTTCACGCACGTTGCCCTCATTCCCGGCTCTTCTCGTAAATCTCGGCAAAATCATCCTTGATCTCGTCAAACGCCCCCAGAACCTTCTGGATAATTTAACTGCTGCAGTTCACTATAGTTTGGGGGGAAGTATCGGACGTTTTTTAGCCAACTTTTCTTTGGACAAGAGCCGGTCCATACAGTAATATGACGAAATTTAACAGACATAAGAGGAGCATTTCGATTGGATAAGCTTATCATCAAAGGCGGGAAAAAACTTAAGGGGGACGTGACGGTCAGCGGTTCCAAGAACGCTTCACTCCCTATTTTTGTCGCGACAATTCTGGCGCCGGGGATCAACCAGATCAGCAACGTGCCGTTTCTGCGCGACATCAACACTACGATTAAAGTGCTGGAGTCGCTCGGCGCACAGGTTGAAGGCAACGGCAATGTCGTCAGGATCGACACGACCAATATCAACAGCCACGAGGCGACCTACGACCTGGTTAAGACGATGCGCGCCTCGGTTCTTGTGTTGGGACCGCTTCTGGCCCGTTTCGGCAAGGCGCGGGTCTCGCTGCCGGGCGGCTGCGCCATCGGGGCACGGCCGATCAACCTGCACCTGAAGGGACTGCAGGCGCTTGGCGCCGAAATAACGCTCGAACATGGCTATGTCGAAGCAAAATGCCGGCGCCTGAAGGGAGCCCGTATCAACTTCGATATCTCGACAGTCGGCGGCACCGAGCATCTGATGATGGCCGCTGCGACCGCCAAGGGTGAAACCCTCCTGGAGAATGCCGCCCGCGAGCCGGAAATAGTCGATCTCGCCCTGTATCTGAACCGCATGGGGGCCAGGATCGAGGGGGCCGGCACCGACACCATCCGGATTCAGGGGGTATCCGAGCTGTCGGCTGCCGATTACGAGGTCATGCCGGACCGTATCGAGGCCGGAACCTTCATGATCGCGGCGGCGATGACCGGCGGCGACATACGCATCCACAGCATGAAGCTGGAACATCTCGATGCCCTGGCGTTCAAGATGCAGGACGCGGGAGTCGAGATCACCAGCCGTGACGGTGTGGTACGGGTCAAAGGGCCGAAGAGGGTCACGAGCGTCAACATCAAGACCCGCCCCTACCCCGGTTTCCCGACCGACATGCAGGCCCAGTTCATGGCGATGATGTGCGTGGCGGATGGGGCCAGCGTCATCTCGGAAAATATCTTCGAAAACCGCTTCATGCATGTCTCGGAGTTGCAGCGCTTCGGCGCCGACATTACGGTCGAAGGAAATGCGGCAACGGTCAAGGGGATCAAGAAACTCTCCGGCGCTCCGGTCATGGCCACCGACCTGCGGGCCTCGGCTTCGTTGATCCTGGCCGGCCTGGCAGCCGACAACACGACCGAAGTATCACGCATCTATCACCTCGACCGCGGCTATGAGTCGATCGAGAAAAAGTTTGCCGCCCTTGGTGCGGATATCGTGAGAGTTAAAGAATAGCCAAAACCAAACAAAACAAAATCAAAGGCAATAGAACGCGGATCAAATCTGATTTAAGCGGATTTTCACGGATCAACAAAACATATATTTATTTTTTATCTGCGTAAATCCGCTCAATCCGCGTCATCAGCGTTCTATTGCAGTGGTAGTATGAGGTTTCAATGAATGATTTTATTACCATAGCGATCCCGAAGGGGCGCATCCTGGAAGAATCGGTTGAGCTGTTCGGCCGGATCGGCATCGACTGCCGCGAACTCCTCTCCGATTCCCGCAAGCTGATCTTCGAAAACCAGGAGCAGCGGATACGCTACATGATAGTGCGGGCGACCGACGTTCCGACCTATGTTGAATACGGCAGCGCCGACCTCGGCATCGTCGGCAAGGACACGCTGATGGAACAGTGCAAGGATGTCTACGAACCGCTCGACCTGAAATTCGGTTACTGCCGCATGATGGTCGCCGAACCGGCCGATCTGGCAAAGGCTGACGACCCCTCCTGCTGGTCGCATATTCGCATCGCGACCAAATATCCCCATGTAACCGAGAACTACTTTGCCGCCAAAGGGGTACAGGTCGAGATCATCAAGCTCTACGGTTCGATCGAGCTGGCGCCGCTGGTAGGCCTCTCCGACCGGATCGTCGACCTGGTTTCGACCGGCGAGACGATGCGCCAGAATGGGCTGGTCGAGGTGGAAACCATTGCGGAGATCACCACCCGACTGATAGTTAACCGGGCCAGCCTGAAAACAAAGAATGACCGAATTTCACAAATCATACAGGGATTGGAGCGGGTGCTCCAGTAGCACTGGGCAAGGTAGATTATGCTTTTTCTCGATATTAATGACCCCGGTTTCGCCCGACAGTTTGACGCCATCCTTTCTCGCGGCGAAGAGAGCGGCCGCGAAGTTGAACAGACCGTGCTCGATATCATCGCCGATGTCCGCTTGCGCGGCGATGACGCCGTGCTGGAACTGACCCGTCGTTTCGACCGTCTTGAAGCCGCATCGATGGTCGAACTGGAGGTCACCGCAGCAGAGATCGAGGCGGCCTTTGCCTTGGTTTCAGCCGATGAAATCGCCGCGCTCCGGTTGGCGGTCACGCGGATTACCAGTTTCCACGAGAAACAGAAGCAGCAGACCTGGATTTCCACCGAAGAGCCTGACGTCATGCTGGGTCAGAAGGTTACCCCGCTGTCGCGGGTCGGCATCTACGTTCCGGGCGGCAAGGCGAGTTACCCCTCCAGTGTCATCATGAACGCCGTTCCGGCCCGCGTGGCGGGGGTCGGCGAAATCATCATGGTAGCCCCCTCCCCCGGCGGCGAGATCAGTCCCCATGTGCTCGTGGCGGCCAGCCTCTCCGGCGTTGACCGCATCTTCCGCATCGGCGGAGCGCAGGCCGTTGCGGCTCTTGCCTACGGCACCGCCACGATCCCGCGGGTCGACAAGATCACCGGGCCGGGAAACATCTACGTTGCCACCGCCAAGAAGCTGGTATTCGGCCAGGTCGGCATCGACATGATCGCCGGGCCGAGCGAGATCCTCGTGATCAATGACGGCAGCGGCAACCCGGCCCACATCGCCGCCGACCTCCTCTCCCAGGCGGAACATGACGAGCTGGCATCATCGATCCTGATTACGACCGACCGCTCCTTCGCCGAAAAAGTTGCCGCTGAAGTTGAGCTGCAGCTGACAAAGCTTTCCCGCGAGACGATCGCCCGCGCTTCGTGGGACAAGTACGGCGCGATCATCGTCGCCGCGACGCTGGACGAGGTGATTGCGTTCTCGAACCGCATCGCCCCGGAGCATCTGGAGCTTGCCGTGGACGACCCGTTCGCGATTTTGTCGCAGATCACCAACGCCGGCGCGATCTTCATGGGGCACTGGACCCCCGAGGCGGCCGGAGATTATCTTGCCGGGCCGAATCACACCCTGCCGACCGGCGGCACCTCCCGTTTCTTCTCACCGCTCTCGGTGGATGATTTCGTCAAGAAGTCCTCGATCGTATATTTCTCACAGGGCGGGTTGCAGCGACTTGGAGACGACATCGTCAGAATCGCCGAACTGGAAGGATTGGAAGCGCATGGACGGTCGGTTTCCATAAGGCTTTAAAGCTCCCGTTCGCTATAGTTTTCTGCTCCGTCAGCGAGTGGATGCATGGAAGTTAGCGTCCCGTCAGACGTGACCTGGCGATTGATCTTGTGAATTATGAAGTTTATCGTGATGAGTGAAAGGAGTATCCAACAATGTCTATAACCGCTAAGTGCATTATTGACCATGGTACGATTAAATTACCGCAATCCATAAGTTTGCCCGACGGTATGAGAGTGCTGGTTAACATAGAACCTCTGCTGAAAAATGCCCAGCGAAAGAAAATTGCGCAAGAGATTGCCGGAAGCTGGGGGAAAGACACCAGCATTGATCTCCTTTTTACCGAGATTGAGAAGGAACGGCATGCCTATTTCGGCCGCGATATAGAGTTGTGACATGATTCTTCTCGACACGAACATCGTGGTTGCGTATTTCAACGGCAATGAACCAATTGCATCAAAGGTCGTTGAAAATATCAACAAAATCACCCTGAGTACTTTGGTGGTCGCAGAACTCGACTATGGCGCCAAAGCTTCTCAAAACCGCTTCAATAACCTGTCAAACCTTAACCGGTTCATTGAGCTGGTGCGGATTATTCCGTTCGATCTTGCCTGTGCCCGCATGTTGGGCACCATTAAGAGCAGGCTACGGCAGATCGGCAAGCCGACTGGCGAGGTTGACGCGATGATTGCTGCTGTTGCGCTTGCAAACAAGGCTGAACTGGTAACGGGCAATACCAGGCATTTTCAGAACATAGAAGGATTGAAGCTCAGCAGTTGGTAGCGGGGCTGTTTTGAGAACAACAGGGCATTCAGTTTGTGGCGTCGATTCTCAAAAACAAGAATTAAAACAATGAAGCAATAAAGCTAGCCTGACCCTGCAGGGGACCCCCTGATGAACTAGACAGACTTTTGGAGCAATATCCACGAAAGCGAACGGCCGAGATTATGGGTCGTTGCAGGGATGTGTACGAATGGCTACGCAATTGCTAGTAGATATCGAGCACGTATTGCATGAATTATGTGAGGAGCGCGCCATTCTTATTGAGTCGGTGCGCTTTTTCGGTTCGCACGCATTGGGCACGGCGCACGAAGAGAGCGACGTGGATATTTTGCTGGTTTCACCGGCGTTTGAGGGGAAGGATATCTTTCAACGGGCGGGGATGACGAAGGGAATTCACCGGATTTTAGTCAAGCGTTTCAAGCTGCCGTTCGATATTGGTTTCTGTTCCGTCAGCGAGTGGATGCATGGAAGTTCGCCGCGATCTACGGGAACCAAGAGGGACTTCATTCAACAGAGAAATATTCCCGCCATCTCTGATCCTCCAAAGCCTGTTTGCGACTCCTAAACCCTGATTCAAGCAACCCCGGACAAAAAAAGCCGCTCATCAGGCACCATCTCGCTCCCTGATAAGTACGGTCAAACGGCCAGCCGCGCCGGAAACATCACCGGTACCGGATGACGAGCAAGCACCTTGATTGCCCGGCCACCAGTTCTGTGAAGAATAGTATCCGGTTGACAATATATCTTATTTGATATACTTTCTTTGCATGAACGGTAAACAGGCAATCAAGCTTCTGGAAAAAGAGGGGTGGAAACTTGACCGGATAACCGGCAGCCACCACCTGTTGGAGAAGGACGGCAAGGTTGTTCCCGTTCCGGTTCATGGTACCACCGATCTTGGCAAAGGCTTGATTGCCGCTATTCAGCGACAGACAGGAGTGACACTAAAATGAAAATCGAATACCCCTGCACGATAATTCCAGATGAACCATCCGGCTACCTTGTCCAATTCGTTGATATCGAAGAGGCGTTCACCGGCGGCGCAACAGTTGAAGAAGCGCTGTTCAACGCTTCCGAGGTGCTGACAAGCATCTTGAGCTACAAACTGGATAATAAAATTGACGTACCTCTGCCGTCCGTTATTGGGCTCGACCAGTATGCCGTTGCGCCGGACTCGGCCACGCAGACCGCCATGCTGATCCGCCAGTCCCGCAAGGATCGCAGCTTATCGGATCTTGCCCGTGCGCTTGGCACCAGCTGGCCGTCGGCGCAACGTCTGGAGAACCCGCATCATTCGACAAATCTGAAACAGCTGGAGAGGGCGGCGGCAGCGCTCGGTAAACGGCTTGTGCTTGAATTTGTTTAGCATGTCGGAAGTTATCCGGCGGACCTGTACCCCCCATTTAATTTATGCCGACCTGACAAGGCATTGCCATCGATGAAACACAAGCAACTCACCCTCTCCTTTTTATTGGTACTCTTGACGCTGTGCATCTACTGGCAGACCGGGACCCACGGTTTCTGCCTCCTTGATGACGGAGAATATGTAGCCGATAACAGCGTAGTTCTCAAGGGCATTACCGCCGAGGGGATCAGCTGGGCGTTTTCCAGCTTCCATGCCGGTAACTGGCACCCCGTGACATGGCTTTCACACATGCTCGACGTGCAGTTGTTCGGCACGAACGCCTCGGGACATCATCTCGTCAATGTGCTGCTGCACACCCTGAACGCACTGCTGGTCTTTTCCCTGTTCACGCGGCTTACCTCTGCCCTGTGGAGAAGCTTTGCCGTTGCCCTTCTCTTTGCCATTCACCCCCTGCATGTCGAGTCGGTCGCCTGGATTGCGGAACGAAAGGACCTGCTGAGCGGGCTCTTTTTCTTGCTCACCCTTGCGGCATGGGAACGCTACATCAGAAGTCAGTCCCTCTGCCGATACCTATGCGCCCTCACACTCTTCGCCCTCGGTCTCATGTCGAAGCCGATGCTCGTCACCCTGCCGTTTATCCTTCTTTTGCTGGACTGGTGGCCGTTCAAGAGATTCGGTACCCGCAACAGCCCTGCAGGACTCTTCGTGGAGAAGATCCCCTTCTTTTTATTTTCGGTTGCATCTTCTATCGTGACCTTTCTGGCCCAGCATCAGGCCGGGGCGGTGGTCTCTTTCACCAGAACGCCGTCAGGCCTGCGTCTCGCCAACGCCGTTGTCTCCTATGGCGCATATCTCAGGAAGATGCTGTGGCCCGTCGACCTCGGAGTGTACTATCCCTTTCCGACATCCGTTCCCTGGTGGCAACCGGCCGCCTGCGGAACGCTGCTCGTGATTGCCTCGCTTGTTTTTCTGCGGCTGCGCGCCCGCTATCCATATCTTATTTTCGGCTGGCTATGGTACCTGGGGATGCTGATTCCGGTGATCGGCATCATCCAGGTGGGAGGGCAGTCAATGGCGGACCGCTATAGCTACCTTCCGCTTTTGGGGCCTTTCGTGATGAAAGAGCGACATCGTTCTTTTTTCCAGGGCACTGGAGATAGCGCCGGACAATAACAACATTACCCGGTTGAACATTTCCAACGCCTATATGATGAAGGGTCTGGAGTTCAAGAAGCAGTGGAACTTCGACGAGGCTCTGGACTATTTCGCTATTGCCGCCGCCCGATCAACCGGACCTGTTGCCGCGAAAGTCCACAACAACATCGGACTTATTCTGGCCATGCAGGGGAAGAACGCCGAGGCCGTCAGGGAATATCTGATATCCATGGAGTTTGACCCCACCTACTCCGACCCTTACTACAATCTGGGGCTGCTCTATCTCGAAAAGGGCCGTTCCCGGGACGCGGCAGATTTATTCAAAGAAGCTGTGCGCCTTAATCCGGAGGATGAAAACTCACGACGCTATTTGCAGGACATCTTGCGCTAATATTGGCGAGAGAGAGACGGCGGAGACTTTGCACCAGTGAATCCGGGCAACACAACACCGGATAGGCGGGTAAATTCAGATTCAGACTTGAACGTTGCCCGCAAGCATGATATTCCTGATATCATTATGACCCTACTTAGACCCAACATCGCCGCGATGAGCGGCTACGTCCCCGGTTTCCAGCCGGACGACATCGCCTCCTGGATCAAACTGAACACCAACGAAAACCCCTACCCCCCTTCGCCCAAGGTTGTTGAAGCGATTCTGGCCGAGGTCGGGAGTGATGGGGCCTCCCTGCGGACGTACCCGAGCGCTTCCAGCCAGAAACTGCGTGAAGTTGCCGGTGAGCTGTACGGCTTCGATCCATCCTGGATCATCATGGCCAACGGTTCCGACGAAGTGCTCAACAACCTGATCAGGGCCTGCGCCGGAGAAGGCCAGGATGTCGGGTACGTGCATCCTTCCTACTCCTACTACTCGACGCTGGCGGAGATTCAGGGTGCGGTCGTCTGCAGCTACGGCTTGAGCGACTCGTTCACTATCGAAGCGTTTCCCGATAATTATCACGGCAAGGTATTCTTCCTGACGACCCCCAACTCGCCGCTCGGCTTCGCTTTTCCGCCCGAGTATATCGAGGAGCTCGCGCAGAACTGCGGCGGAGTCCTGGTGATTGACGAAGCGTATGCCGACTTTGCCGATCGTAACTCGCTTGAACTGGTGAAAAGGCACGAAAATGTCGTTGTAACCCGCACCCTGTCCAAAAGTTACGCCCTGGCCGGCATGCGCCTCGGATTGGCGATTGCCCGTCCCGAGATCATCGCCGCACTGGACAAGATCCGTGATCACTACAACCTTGATCGGCTGGCACAGGCGGCTTGCGTTGCCGCCCTTCAGGATCAGGCTTATTTCCGTGAATCGTGCCGCAAGATCACCGAGACTCGCGACTGGTTCACCCGTGAACTGACCGCCATCGGTTACGACGTGATTCCTTCGCAGGCAAATTTCGTATTCGCATCGCCTCCGGATAAAAACGGCGCACGCGTTTATGACGGTCTGTATAAGCGCAAAATCCTGGTGCGTCTGCTATCCGATCCGGTGCTGGCACACGGCCTCAGGATCTCGATCGGAACGAGAGAAGAAATGGAAGCGACGCTGGCCGCTATGACAGAAATCGGATAATCAAACTTTGGGGGAGAGTATGTCACGAACCGCTGCTATTGAACGGATCACTAAGGAAACCAGGATAAAATTGTCGTTGACGGTTGACGGCTCCGGGATTGCCGCCATTTGCACCTCGGTTCCTTTTCTCGACCACATGCTGAATCTTTTTGCCCGTCATGGTCTTTTTGATCTGGACGTTGAAGCAAGCGGCGACATAGATATCGATTTTCACCATACGGTTGAAGATATCGGTATTGTCTTGGGCGAAGCGTTCAAGCAGGCGCTGGGAGATAAAAAAGGGATCCGCCGCTACGGTCAAAGTACCGTACCGATGGATGAAACGTTGGCGAGCGTAGCGATTGACATCTCCGGGAGACCATACCTTGTGTATCACGTCAATCTGCCGAAAGTAAAACTCGGCGAGTTCGACGTCGAACTGGCGCGGGAGTTTTTCCAGGCCTTTGCCAACCACTGCGGCCTCAACCTGCATATCAACGTCATGTATGGCGACAATGTGCACCACATCATCGAAGCATGCTTCAAGGCTTTTGCCCGGGCGCTGGATTCCGCCAGTCAGTTTGACCCCCGTGTTGAAGGGGTTATGTCAACGAAAGGCATGTTGTGACGCTGCCGTGATTACCCAGTAAAAAAAAGGCGGCCCGATTTTCGGTGCCGCCTTTTTTACTATTTCCACCAGCCGTCTCTACTTGATTTCTTTCAGCATAACCTTGGCCTTCTTGGCTTCCTCGCTTTTCGGAAAGCCCTCTATCAGTTTTTTCAGGACGAACTTGGCGCTCTTGGAATCCTTGATCGCTTCGAAAGCCATGGCCTGCTTCAGCATGGCCGCAACCACCTTCTCCTTGCCGGGATAGTTCTTGATGACCTCCTGATAGGCAAGGATTGCCGCTTCATAGTTTTTTTCACTGTAGTGGGTTTCCCCAATCCAGAAGTGGGCATTGGCAGCCAGCTCATGCTTGGGGTTCTGTTCTAGAAATTTGGTGAACTGTTCCCGGGCCGTTGCGACATCACCCGTTTTAAGCGAATCAAGCCCTTTCAAATAAAGCGCATCGGGGGCTGAAGCCGGACCTTCTTTTTTGGCGTTGGCAATATCAGCCATATTTTTCGAGAGAGAGTCGATGAGTGCCTGCTGTTTCAGGAGGCGCTCCTCCAGGGCAGCAATGCGCTTATCGGCATCCTCGCGGTATCGGGCCAGATCCTCGGCAGGTTTTTTTACGGCCAGGGCAGTATCGTCAAGTTTGCCGTTCAGCGCCTGCATTTCATTCTTGGTGCTGTCGATCGTGGCCTGAATGTCAGCCGACATTTTCCGGACAGTGGCGACGTCTGCCTTGAAACCCTTTTCAATAGCGCCGACAGTTACCTTTGATTCTTCACGGATGCTGGCAAGATCTCTGTCCATCGAAAAAAGATGGGTTTTTATAGAGTCGATATCATTGCGGGCATTATCAAATGCACTCTGTGAGGCGCATCCGGACAGACACACCAGAATCATCAACGCCATGGCATGCATATATTTCATATAATAATTCTCCTTTCTCCGTATAACCGCGACGCACATATATCACGTGTGAATTCAGTTGACAAGCATCAGTAGCTGCAACCTTAAACCGCAACCACGAATGTACAAATGGTGGATATGCCGGATTTACACTTGACAAAAACGGACCATTCCATTAACTATCTACCGTTTTTGGCCCATACAGCACGAATGCCACCGATTGGCTATTTATATTCAAACAGGAGGAAGTAAAAAATGGAACAGTATGCTGTTGTTTTTGCCTTGGTCTGTGCCGCCGCAGCCGTTGCCTACGGTCTGATCACGGCTAGCTGGATTCTGGCTCTGCCTCAGGGCAATGACCGGATGAAGCAGATCGCCGCGGCGATTCAGGAAGGCGCCGGCGCCTACATGAAACGCCAGTACACGATCATCGCCGTGGTTGGCGTGATCATGTTCATCGCCCTGTTTGCAACTCTCGGTGTCAAGACCGCGATCGGCTTTGCCGTCGGCGCACTCTTTTCCGGTCTGACCGGCTTCATCGGCATGTTTGTCTCTGTTCGGGCCAACGTGCGCACGACTGAAGCCGCCAAAAGCGGCATCACAAAGGCACTCAACGTCGCCTTCAAGGGCGGCGCCATCACCGGCATGCTGGTGGTTGGTCTCGGCCTGCTGGGCGTTGCCGGCTACTACATGATTCTCCTTAAACTCATGCCGGGGGCCCCGGTCAAGGATGTTGTCACCCAGCTGGTCGGCCTCGGCTTCGGTGGCTCGCTGATCTCCATCTTTGCCCGTCTCGGCGGCGGCATCTTCACCAAGGGCGCCGATGTCGGCGCCGACCTGGTCGGCAAGGTTGAAGCCGGAATCCCGGAGGACGACCCCCGCAATCCCGCCGTTATCGCGGACAATGTCGGAGACAACGTCGGGGACTGCGCCGGTATGGCCGCCGACCTTTTCGAGACCTACGCCGTGACCCTGATCGCCGCCATGCTGCTGGGCGCAATCACCTTTACAGGCAGCGCCAGCGCCGTCAGCTATCCGCTGATCCTGGGCGGCATCTCGATCATCACCTCCATCATCGGCACCTACTTCGTCAAGCTGGGAGCCAGCCAGAAGATCATGCCCGCTCTTTACAAGGGACTGATCGCTTCGGCCGTGCTTGCCTGCATCGCCTTCTACTTCGTCACGGCTCAGATGTTCCCTGCCGGGCTTACCAACTCCGCCGGCATGACCTTCAGTTCCATTAACATCTTCATCTCGGCTATCGTCGGTCTGGTCGTTACCGGCGCTATCTTCTGGATTACCGAGTACTACACAGCGACCGAGTACGGCCCTGTCCAACATATCGCCCAGGCATCCACCACCGGTCACGGCACCAACGTCATCGCCGGCCTCGGTATTTCGATGAAATCCACGGCAGCTCCGGTCATCGTCATCGCAGCCGGTATCATCGTCGCCTTCCAGTGTGCCGGTGTCTACGGCATCGCCATCGCCGCCGTCTCGATGCTCTCACTGACAGGCATCGTCGTGGCCATGGACGCCTACGGCCCGATCACCGACAATGCCGGCGGCATCGCCGAAATGGCTGAGCTGGACGAATCGGTTCGCGCCGTTACCGACCCGCTCGACGCGGTCGGCAACACCACCAAAGCCGTTACCAAGGGATATGCCATCGGCTCCGCCGGTCTGGCCGCCGTTATCCTCTTCACCTCCTATGTCGACGAGCTGAACCACGCGCTGCAGTCGGCCGGAAAAGAGATCATCAAGTTTGACCTCTCCGACCCCTACATCATCGTAGGCCTCTTCATCGGCGGCATGCTCCCCTACTACTTCGCCGCACAATGCATGGAAGCGGTCGGCAAGGCGGGCGGCGCGGTTGTCGTCGAAGTGCGTCGCCAGTTCCGCGAGATCAAGGGTATCATGGAAGGCACCGGCAAACCTGATTATGCCTCCTGTGTTGATATCGTCACCAAGACCGCTCTGAAAGAGATGGTTATTCCCGGCCTGATCCCGATTCTGGCTCCGGTTATCGTCGGCTTCACCCTCGGCCCCAAGGCTTTGGGAGGAGTAATTGTCGGCACCATCGTCACCGGTATCTTCGTGGCCATCTCGATGACCACCGGCGGCGGCGCCTGGGATAATGCCAAGAAGTACATCGAAGACGGCCACCATGGCGGCAAGGGGGGCGATGCCCACAAGGCCGCCGTTACCGGCGACACCGTCGGCGACCCCTACAAGGACACTGCCGGCCCGGCAATCAATCCGATGATCAAGATCATCAACATCGTTTCGCTTCTCATCGTGCCGCTTCTGGCCAAAATGATGTAGTTCCGCATACATTGTCGCAACGACAAGGCGGTACGGGGGATTTGCCCCGTACCGCCTTTTTCTTTGCTTTCAGCGCCAAAAGGGATATAATCTGCCAGTTTTGCATATAGGCTGGCTACGACCGGCCGAAACCTGAAAGGTTATCAATTAATGAACACACCCATAAGCAAGAAAATGCTGATCAACGTCATGCACCCCGAGGAGACTCGCGTGGCGATCGTCCACGACGGCCGCCTGATGGAGCTGAACATCGAGATCAGCGGCAAGGAACAGATCAAGGGAAACATATACAAAGGTGTCGTCCTCCGGGTCGAGCCGGGTCTCCAGGCAGCCTTTGTCGACATCGGCCGCGCCAAGCCGGGCTTTCTACAGATCGGTGAACTGCACCCCGATTACTGGGAATGGCGCGATGACATCCCGGAAGAGCAGCGCAAGCGCCGCCCCCGCATCCAGGAAGTATTGCGCCGCGGGCAGGAACTGGTGGTGCAGATAGAGAAGGACGAGCGCGACAACAAAGGTTCGGCTCTTACCAGTTATCTCTCCCTGCCGGGACGGTACATGGTCATCATGCCGGGGAGCGATTCAACCGGCATCTCCCGCAAGGTGGAGCAGGAGGGAGCCCGCAAGAAGCTGAAAGAAATCGTGGCCGGGATGAACATCCCCGAGGGGACCGGCTATATCATCCGCACCGAAGCTGTAGGCCGCGCTCCCGAGGAGCTGCATAAGGATTTCGCCAATCTGACCGAGTTGTATGAATCGATCAAACGGAAGGCCACCGAGATCAAGGGCGCCGGTGAAATCTACCGCGACAGCGGCCTGATCATCCGCACCATACGGGACTATTTTTCGGATGACATCGATGAGGTACTGGTCGACAGCAAGGATGCCTACCGTGAAGCCAAGGAGTTTTTCCGCGACACCATGCCTGCGTGCGAAAAGCGGGTAAAGCTGCACAAGGAAAAACGACCGATCTTTTCCCGCTTTCAACTCGAGGAGCAGATCGATCAGATCTACGAAAAACGGGTGCCGCTTCCGTCCGGCGGCTCGATTATCATTGAGCCGACCGAGGCGCTGGTCTCGATCGACGTCAACTCGGGGAAATCAAGCGGTGAGAGGGGCATCGAAGACACCGCCTTCAAGGCCAACATGGAGGCCGCGGAAGAGGTTGCCAGGCAGCTGCGGCTGCGCGACCTGGGCGGGCTGATCGTGATCGACTTCATCGACATGCGTGACAACAAGCATAACGCCGATGTTGAGAAGACCCTTAAAAATGCCCTCAAAATGGACAAGGCACGGGTCAACGTCGGGCGCATTTCACAATTCGGCATCATGGAGATGTCTCGCCAGCGAATCGCCAAGACCCTGAACGATGCGATCCATCTCGAATGTCCGCACTGCGAGGGTCGCGGCAAAGTCAAATCGGTTGAGGCGATGGCGGTATCTTTCCTGCGCAAGGTCCACGCCGCCGCCGCCAAGGGAACGGTTGCCGAGGTTCGCGGAGGGCTGCCGCTGGAGGTGGCGTACTACCTGCTCAACCGTAAAAAACGCGAACTGACCCAGATTGAAAACGATTATGAGATCGAAGTGACCGTCAAGGGCAAAACGTCATTCCTGCTGAACCAACTGGAACTCGATACGATAAAACGCGAGAAGCCGCACCTTGATGATGTCCTGAAGAGCGAGGCCGAGGCGGAAGAAGCGCGCAAAATGGTCGTTCCGAAAGCCTCCACACCGCAGGCCGCCGAGGATGAGGAGACAGCCGAAGCTGTTGCGCCCGCCGACGGGGGCAAAAAACGGAAGCGGCGCAAAAAGAAAAAGAAAACCGCCGGAGACGCTCATCAGGATATTGCGGCGCAGGGCCAGGCCGGAGCAGCACAGGATCATGGCGATGTCTCGGCGGCGGAAGAAGCTCCTGCGGCAGTTGACGTCACCGTTTCGGAT